>Ga0214473_10004939_pt1 | contig 16010 bp, 13 predicted proteins | sample RVTome_7_FD_203509 | JGI IMG/M metagenome (GOLD analysis project Ga0214473, IMG submission 203509) | Soil microbial communities from uranium-contaminated site in the Upper Colorado River Basin, Wyoming, United States - RVT98D197 | ecosystem: Environmental > Terrestrial > Soil > Contaminated >... | reverse complement strand
TTCGGGGACACGCGCGCCCCGACCGGCGGATGCGCGGGGCCGAATCTCAGCCTGCCGCCGATCGTCCCCGGCCAGAACACGACGATCGGCGTGATCGCGACGAACGCACCGCTGACGGCCGGACAGGCCGAGCGGATGGCGATCATCGCCGGAGACGGAATGGCCCGCGCGATCCGGCCTGCTCACGGGGCCGGCGACGGCGACACCGTCTTCGGCGTCGTCACGAGCGACGACCCGAGCACGGTGGGGAAGACCACGTTCCAAGGCAGCGTCGGCCAGATCAACAACGCGGCCGCCGACGCCTACTCCCGCGCGATCGTCCACGCGATCCTGAATGCGGACCCGGCCCTCTCGAGAGAGACGTACTGCGAGCGGTTCCCGTCCGCGTGTCCGACGGCGATCCAGTCGCTTCGCGGGCCGGACACCGGCGCGGCCGCGCCGACCGTTCCCCCCGCGAAGCCTTCCGCCGGCGCAGTCGCGGGCGTGGCCGCCGGCGGCGGGCTCGGCGTGCCCCTCGGGCTCGTCGCTGCACTGGCCGCTCTCATGGCCGTCGCGGCGGCGTTGGTCACCCGGCGCGGGCGCTTCGTCGCCCGCCGGGTGAGGCTCGCCCTGCTCGCGGTGACCGGAATGGTGATCCTCGGGGGCCTGGCGGCCCCCGCCATGGCGGGACCGTCGCCGGCCGGCGCTGAACTCGGCCCGCAGAACTCGATCACGGACGTCCCCGGGGTCGAGGTCGGCCACAGCACGCGAGCGGACGCGAGGACCGGGACGACGTCGGTGATCTTCCGGGCACCGGCAGGTGCTCTGGTCGGCTTCGCGTCCCTCGGTGGTGCGCCGGAGACGCATCTCGCCGAGCTCCTGAACGGACAGCACCAAGAAACGCAGCGGGTCGCCCTGCACGGGATCGTGCTGAGCGGCGGAAGCGTCTTCGGTCTCGACACGATCTGCGGGACGCGGGCGTACATGGACTCGCTGGGGGTCGGCTTCGGCGGTCGGGCGCACATCACGGGCGCGACCACGTTCGATCTCGGACGCGGTGAGGTCGACGCCCCGCCCGGGACCGGGGCGGATCCGTGCACCGACGGATTCATCGCCGCGAGCACCGCGAACGCCGGGCCGGCCCTCCAGGGCAGCGTCGGCGGCGGTACGGGTGCCCGTGCCGGCGACCTCGTCGGCGGCGTGGGCACGGCGAGCACGGTGCTTCCCGACGGGACGATCGTCGGAGCGCTCGTGGTCGTCAATTCGAGCGGTCGCGTCTACGACCCGAACGGAGACTGCGGTCTCTACGCCCTGACGCTCGAGCTCGGTGACGAGTTCGGGAACACGAGGGTGCCTCCGCCGGGCTGCCAGGGCCGGGACGGCGCGCTGCCTGCGATAGGCGTCGGGGAGGCGGCCACGATCGGTGTGGTCGCGACGAGCCGGGCGCTCACGGCGGGCCAGACGGAGCAGCTCGCGTGGGTCGTCGGCGACGGAATCGCCCAGGCGATCCGGCCGGCACACGCGAGCTCCGACGGCAACGTGGTCTACGCCGTCACGCTCGCCGACAACCCGTCGACCGTCCCCCAGACGGAGTTCGTCGAGGCGGGCGACGAGCTCGATCGCATCTTCGAGGCGGCCGTGAACGCGTACTCACGGGCGATCGTGCACGCAGTGCTGAACGCGAACCCGGACTACGGCACGACCTACTGCGAGAAGTTCCCGACGGCCTGCGTCGGCGGCGGCAACGGGCCGGGCGCGGGCACGGGCTTCCGGACCGGCGGTCCCGCGGGTTCCGTTCTGCCCCCCGTCGCCGCCCCGGTTGCTCAGCCCAGCGACGGGATCGGCTTGTCCGCCCCGGCCGGTGCGCTGCTCGGATTGATGCTCGCCGCGCTCGCGGCGGCCGTCATCGGGCAGCGGCGCCTGCTCGCACGACGGGCGAAGTCCTCGGCGACGGCCGGCACCACGACCGTCCCGAGTCCGGAGGCCCAGCTCAGCTAGCGGGTCTCCTCTCTCACACGAGCCCTCGTCGCTCCACCGGCGGCGGGGGCTCGTGGGCTCTCCGATGGAGCTGCCTCGCCGAGGTCAGTGCAGCGTCCGCCCGGCGTCGACGGCGAGTGTCGCGCCGGTGACGAAGGAGGCCTCCGGCGAGGCGAGGAACAGCGCCGCGGCCGCGATCTCCTCCACGCGACCGATTCGCTTGATCGCGTACGTCGCGAACAGCTCATCGGAGTCCGGCGGCACGCCGCGGCGCCTGAGCGCCGCGCGGTTCATCGGCGTGTCGACCATTCCGGGGCAGATACAGTTCGCCCGGATCCCGTCGGCGCCATACTCGATTGCGATCGATCGCGTGAGGCTGATCACGGCAGCTTTGGAGGCCGAGTAAGCAGCGAGACCTTCGATCGGTCGCACGCCGGCACCCGAGGCGACGTTGACGATCGCACCGCTCCTCCGACTGACCATCGCGGCCAGCGCCGCACGGCACATCAGCCACGTGCCGCGAGCGTTCACGTCGAAGGCAAGCTCCCAGTCTTCTTCCGTCGTTTCCCCCGCCCTGCCGAAGACGACTGCTCCGGCGGCGTTGACGAGCACGTCCCAACGCCCGAGTTCGCGTTCGACGTGGTCAGCCACTGCCGCCACTTGCCCCGGGTCGGTCACGTCAGAGAGGAGTGCGTCGGCCGCTCCCCGGGGACGGGCGTCCAAGACCTCCCGCGCTCGGTCGACGGCGACGACGCAGGCGCCTTCCTCGGCGAAGCGCTCCGCGACGGCGCGGCCGATCCCCGACGCTGCCCCCGTGACGACGGCAACCAGCTTGTCCAGAGCGGTCACTGATCCTCAGGCGCGCTCAGGTCGGGGCGCACGATCGGATTTCTCTGCTCGAAGGCGCGGCACGCGCGCATGACGAGTGCATCGCCGAGCGGCGGCCCGACGATCTGAACACCGACCGGCAGGCCGTCGACGAGACCGCAGGGCACGGTCGCCGCGGGCAGCCCGGTGAGGTTGCAAAAGTTCGTGAACGCGACCAGCGGCCCCCTCGACACCTCCTCCGACGTCTTCGGCGCGACGACGCAGGTCGTCGGCGAGAGCACGAGGTCGGTCGTCTCGAAGAGCCGGAGCAGCTCGTCTCTCGCCTCGTACCTCATCTGGAGAGCACGCGAGTACTGCGCTCCCGTCACCTTGCTCCCACGTGCGAACGCCTGCTCGCCGTAGTCGGAGAGAAGCTCACGTGCGCTCGGGTCCTCGTAGAGGGCCTGCCCGACCGACCCGTAGCGGTCGGCGGACATCATGTCGTAGAAGCCATCCTGCCAGCGGGCGGCGTCGAGCACGACCGGCGCATCGTCCACGATCGCTCCGGCGGCGGCGAGGGAGCGCACGCCGGCTTCGGCAGCGAAGGCGACGCGAGGATCGGGCTCGGAGACACCGGTCGAGGCGAGCCAGCGTATCCTCAGTCCCTCCACCCCGCGGTCGAGCCCGCCGACGAGGTCCGGGGCCGCCGCTTTCAGCGCGAGCGGGTCACCGGGGAACGGCCCGGCCAGGACCTGGAGCAGGGTCGCCGCGTCGCGAACGTCCGCCGCGATCGGGCCCGCGGACGAGAAGAGCACTGTCCCGCCGACGCCGCCGTGTCGCGGCACGAGCCCCCGCGTCGGGAGCATCCCGACGACCCCGCAGAGCGCCGCCGGAATGCGGATCGAGCCGCCGCCGTCCGAGCCGACGGCGATCGGCGTCAGCCCCGCCGCAACGCTCGCCGCAGCCCCTCCGCTCGAGCCGCCCGGGGTCCGTTCGAGGTCCCAGGGGTTCAGCGTCTCGGCCCCAAGCCGGTTGACCGTTCGCGGGAAGACGCCGAACTCGGGCGTATTCGTCTTGCCGACGATCACCGCGCCGGCCGCACGCAAGCGGGCCGCGTAGAGCGAGTCCTCCTCGGCCACACGCTCGCGGAAGAGGAGCGATCCCGCAGTCGTCGGCATTCCGGCGACGTGGTACAGGTCCTTGATCGAGACGGGGACGCCGAACAGCGGCCCGGGTTCATCGCCGCGTTGCAGGGCCGCGTCCAGCTCGCGCGCCCTCTCGAGCGGCGGCTCTCGCGCGACGTGCACGAACGAGTGCAGCCTCGGGTCGACCTGCTCGATGCGCCGAAGCGCGGCCCCGATCAGCTCGACGGCGGCGAGCTGCCCGGCGAGGATCGCCTCCCGCTGTTTCCAGGCCGGCCACGTGACGAGCTCGTCGGGAGCGCTCGCCACGCCGGAGGGCATCAGCCGAGGGCCGGCACGAGCTCGGCCCGGGCTGCTTCGGCCAGCTCGGCTGCCGTCGTGAACGTGGCGCGTCCGTCGGCGAGAACATGCTCGAGGAACCGTTCGAGCACCCAGATACGAGATGGCCGTCCGACGAGCTGCGGATGCGTGGCCAGCACGAGCGACCGGCCCTCTTCCTCGACGAGGCCGTCGTGTTCACGGGTCCACGTCTCGAGCACGGTGCTCGGCGACTGGATCGTGCGCCCCGGAAGACGATGCGAATACAACCAAAACGGCCCGTCGATGAGCGGCCACGCGATCGGAAGCTCGACGATGTCGGTGACCCGGTCGCCGTTCCGGAGCAGATACGGGCTGTCGGAGTCGAACATGTTGCTCGAGAAGGCGAATCCATACTCTTCGAGCAGGTCGACGGTGATCGCGCTGAACTCGGCGGCGGGCGACCGGAAGCCGCGGGGCCGGCGTCCGGTGAACGAGGTGACGACCTCCAACCCGCGCTCGAACTCCTCGCGCTCCTGCTCCGGCGCGAGCGTGTCGAGCCACGCATGGGAATAGGTGTGGTGCTCGATGACGAAGCCAGCCTCGAGGATCGACTCGGCGGCTCGCGGGTGCCACTCGATCACCAGACCCGGAACGAAGAAGGTGGCGGGGAGCGAATGCCGCTTCAGCACCTGGAGAATGCGGGGAAGGCCTTCGACGGCGCCGTAGCGCCCCATGGAGAGCATCACCGGCCTGCGTGCCGCTTCGGGGTCGCGGCCGAGCCAGAGCGTCTCCGCGTCGAGGTCGAAGGTGAGCACGACGGAGAGCCCGGCCATCAGCAGTCGGGCCGGTCGCCGACGACTGGGATCTCCGACGGATCCCTCGGCCCGAGCAGCACCGCCACGGCGTCCCGGTCCTCGGTCGCCAGGTGTGTCGCGTAGTACTCGAAGAGGTTGCGCCGTGCGAGGACGTCCGCGCCGGCGGCGTCGCGTCGCGTCACGGCCTCGAGGACAAGCCGGTGGCGGCGACAGCTCTCACGCATCTGCCACTGCCGATCGGCCGCCTCGACGATCTTCGAGCGGACGAGGCTTACGACGATGTCCCGGAGCACGGAGATCGAGATCGAGAGGAGCTTGTTCCCGGCCGCCTCGGCCACGACGTCGTGGAAGGCGACGTCGGCGACGCTGAAGGCCTGCTCGCCGAGCGCGACGGCCTCCTCCATCGCCGCGAGAGCCTGCTCGAGCGCCTCGAGGTGCTCGTCGGTCCGGAGGAGCGCCGCCAGCCGGTACGTGCTCCCCTCGATCACCATGCGGAACTGGAGGAGCTCCCGCAGCGTCAGGTTCTCGACCCGCGCGAGCGCGTACATCTGCTCTCGCAGCCCGTCGGTGGAGAACGGCAGGACGAGCGGCCCATTCGGATCGCCCGGCCGCGACCGGACGAAGCCTTTGCTCTGGAGGACTCGCAGCGCCTCACGAACCGTCGACCGGCTGACCTCGAACTCCCGCATCAGCTCCCGCTCGGACGGCAGGCGGTCGTTCGGCGCGATTTGCCCGACGAGGATTGCGCCCTCGATCTGCTCGACGACTCGCTCGTACGCGTGCGTCGGGCGCACCTTGCGGAACTCCACCTTGGCCTTTCTCACGCCGGCCTCGGCCATCGTCACCGGACCGTCCCTGCGTGCAGGCACGGTCGGCCGATGGACGCCGCACCGACGTCTGTTCGCTGTATTGCCCGGTGACTCGCCGCCACTACGATCGCCGTAAAGGATCCTGGTCGGACCAGTTGACTCAGCTGACTCCAGTGCGGAATAATGAACGCCAGCGACGCACGTGTCAACGAGCCGCCGAGACGACAGAACCCGCTAACCGACGCGAGACGACGCGAGACAACTGATTGGACGGCGGCGTGACATTCCTTGGTTTTCCCCGGTCGGCCTCCATCATCGTGACCGGTGCCGCAAGCGGGATCGGTCGCCGGATCGCGCACGACGCGGCCCGGCTCGGACTGGGCGTGTCTGCCTGGGACGTGGATGAGGGTGGGCTCGCGGGCCTCCAGGGCGAGGTCTCGGATGCGGAAGGCCGGGTGCTGCCCCTGTGCGTCGACGTCGACCGCCCGAGCGAGATCGCGGAGGCGCTCGATCGGACGGCGGCCGAGCTCGGTCCGGTCGGCCATCTGGTGAACAATGCCGGCCCTTCGAGCTTCGGCGGGCTCGAGTTTGACGACGGTCTCGTCCGGGCTGTCGGCAGTGTGCGCCACGTCACCGCGGCCTGGCTTCAGCGTCCCGGATCCCACGACGGCAGCGTCGTCAACATCTCGTCCGTTGCAGGGTCGATCACCGGCGGTGGGGCAACCGACTGGTACGCGGCCGCGAAGGCGGCGATCGCCGGGTACACGCGGTTCCTCGCACTCAACCGGCCGAACGGGGTCCGCGCCAACGCCGTCGCGCCGGGTTTCACGAGGACACCGCGGACGGAGGCGTTCCTCGACTCCGAGGCCGGGGTCGCGGCGCTCGCACGGAACCCGATGCAGCGCGCGGCGGGCCCGGAGGAGATCTCGCCGGCGGTGCTGTTCTTGCTCTCACCGGCGGCGTCCTACGTGAACGGCGCACTCCTGCCGGTGGACGGAGGCGCGGTGATCGTCCTCTGAGCGAGCCGCCTCGGCCCCATGAGCGGATGACGCCCGAGACCGGCCCGGGCTCGCGCGGGCCGGAGCACGGCGACGGCAGCGGGGGAGCGAGCCTGCCGCTCGAGGGTCTCCGGGTTCTCGACTGCGCGACGCTCTTCGCCGGCCCCGTGGTCGGCATGATCATGGCCGACTTCGGCGCCGACGTGATCAAGGTCGAGCACCCGCGCGGCGACGCGCTTCGTGGCCTCGGCTGGCACAAGGACGGGGTGTCCCTCTGGTGGACCGTCGTGGCCAGGAACAAGCGCTGCATCACGCTCGATCTGTCGAGTCGGGAGGGGCAGGACGCGCTTCGCCGCCTGGCGGTGGAGGCGGACGTCCTGGTCGAGAACTTCCGGCCGGGGACGTTGGAGCGTTGGAAGCTCGGACCAGAGACGCTCCATGAGCTCAATCCCGGGCTCGTCGTCCTCCGAGTGACGGGGTTCGGCCAGACGGGTCCCTATCGCGACCGCCCCGGCTTCGGGACGCTCGCCGAGGCGATGTCCGGGTACGCCCACATCAACGGCTGGCCGGACGGGCCCCCGACGCTTCCGCCGTTCGCGCTGGGCGATGGAGTGGCGGCGCTGACCGGTGCATTCGCGGTCATGTTCGCCCTCTGGTGGCGCGAGCACGGCGGCGGGGGGCGCGGGCAGGTCATCGACCTGTCGATCCTCGAGTCGCTCTTCTGGCTGCTCGGCCCGCAGTCGACGGTGTACGACCAACTCGGGCTCGTCCAGGGGCGAACGGGGAACGCAACCACCTGGACGGCGCCTCGCAACGTCTATCGGGCCGCCGACGGGACCTGGCTGGCCCTGTCTGCGAGCACGCAATCGATCGCCGTGCGGGTGATGAAGATCGTCGGCCGGGAGGATCTGATCGACAAGCCGTGGTTCCAAGACCACACCGGCCGGGTCGAGCATGCGGCCGAACTCGACGAGATCATCCAGGACTGGATCGGTCAACGGAACGCCGGCGAAGTGATCGACGCTTTCGCCGAGTTCGAGGGAGCGATCGCGCCGATCTACTCGATCGCCGACATTTTCGAGGATCCTCAGTTCCAGGCGCGAGGCGCGATCGCGTCGGTCGAGCACCCGACCCTCGGCTCGGTTCGCATGCAGAGCGTCAACCCACGGTTCAGCCGTTCTCCCGGTCGCATCGAGCACGCCGGTCCCCCGATCGGAGCCCACAATCGCGACGTGCTCGTCGACGAGCTGGGGCTGAGCGCGCGGGAGCTCGGGCTGCCCGACGAAACAAGCGACCTTCCGCCCGAGGCCGCCGCCTCGGCCGCGGCACCACTCGCAGCGGAAGAGCGCTCGCCGTGAGCAGCCACGACGTGGCCACCGGGTCAGGCGCACGGCCGCGGCGCTCCTGCCTGGCGGTTCCGGCGTCGAACGAGCGAATGATCGAGAAGGCGGCGCAGCTTCCGGTCGACCATGTCTTCTTCGACCTGGAGGACGCGACCGTGCCCGAAGAGAAGGCTGGCGCCCGCACCAAGGTCGTCGACGCCCTGAACGCCCTCGACTTCGGCGCACGGACGGTGGCGATCCGGATGAACGACGTCAGGACGCGGTTCGCCTACCGCGACGTCGTCGAGGTCGTCTCGGGTGCCGGCAGGCACCTCGACTGCGTGATCATCCCGAAGGTTCAGCACGCCTCTGACGTTCACTTCGTCGACCATCTGCTCTCAGGCCTCGAGCGGGAGCTCGGCCTCGAGCACAGGATCGGGATCGAGGTGCTGATCGAGACGACGCAGGGGGCGGTCGAGCTTCGCGAGATCGTCAGAGCCTCGACTCGGACCGAGGCGCTGATCTTCGGCCCGGGGGACTACTCGCTCGACCTCGGCGTCCTCCGGTTCGAGATCGGGACCGCCGACGCGCGTTATCCGGGGCATCAATGGCACTGGGTGATGTGCGAGATCGCCAATCACGCGCGCGCCGCCGGCATCCAGGCGATCGACGGCCCCTGCGTCGACTTCGGCGACGAAGAGGGCTACATGGCGCTTGCGCTGTCGGCGAAGCTGCTCGGGTTCGAAGGAAAGTGGTGCATCCATCCGAACCAGATCCCCTGGGCGAACGCCGCCTTTACGGTGTCGGAGAGCGAGATCGTGCGTGCGAGGAGCGTGCTCGAGGCGTACGCCGCCTCCCGCGCCAACGGACACGGTGCCGCGGTGTTCGACGGGATCATGATCGACGATGCGACGCGAAAGATCGCCGAGCTCATCCTCGAGCGCGCAGGCAGCTCGCGAGGAGGTGAGCAGGAATGACGAAGATCGCGGTCGTCGGAACCGGGGCGATGGGATCGCTCTACGCCGGCCTGCTCGGTGACGCCGGCAACGAGGTCTGGGGGATCGACGTGTGGGAAGAGCACGTCGACGCGATCGCGGAACGGGGACTCCGAGTCTCGGGTGCGAGCGGCGACCGAGTCGTCCGGATCAACGCGACGACCGACGCGTCCGAGGTCGGCGAGGTCGACGTCGTCATCATCGCGACGAAAGCGTTCCACGTGCACGACGCGGTCCAGACGGCGCGGGCGCTCTTGGGCCCGGACACCGTGGTGATTCCGATCCAGAACGGACTCGGCTCAGCTGAGGCCGTCGTCGATCTGCTCGGTGAGGCGAGGGTGGTCATCGGCGTCGTCGGTGGGTTTGGATCGTCGATCGTGAAGCCGGGACACGTATTGCACCAAGGCCTCGGCCTCGTCCGGCTGGGCGAGTCAACCGGGCCGGCGACCGCGCGGCTCGAGCGAATCGCAACCCTCTGGCGTGACGCGGGCTTCACGGTCAAGACCTACGACGACATCGATCAGCTCGTCTGGGAGAAGCTCATCTGCAACGTCGCGTTCAGCGGGACCTGCGCGCTGCTCGAGCTCACCATCGGCGAGGTTCTGGGCGATCCGAACGCCTGGCAGGTCGCTGCAGGCTGCGCTCAGGAGGCGTACGACGTCGGCCTCGCCAGCGGCATCCAGCTCGAGATCCGGGACCCTGTCGGCTACGTGGCCGACTTCGGCGCCAAGATTCCGGGTGCACGGCCCTCGACGCTGCTCGACCTCATGAACGGGAACCCGTGCGAGATCGACGTGATCAACGGGGCCATTCCACCGCGTGCCCGGCCGCTCGGCCTCGCAGCGCCGTTCAACGAGGTTGTGACGGCGCTCGTCAAGGCCCGGCAGGCCGTTCTCGTCGCCGATCGGCAGCAGGACGCGGTCCCGGCGGGGTCGGACGGCGTCTAGCGCCCGGCGCCGAGGAAGAGGTCTCTGAGTCGGTCCCGGTCGAACTCCGCCGGGGGCCCTTCGGCGACGATTACCCCCTGGCGTAGGACGACGACGCGATCCGCGAACTCCAGCGCTGCCTCGACCGCCTGCTCCACGACCACGATCGCGACGCCGCGGCTCGCAAGCTCTCGGAGGAACTCGAGGATCGATCGGACGAGTCCGGACGCGATGCCGAGCGAGGGCTCGTCGCAGAGGAGCACGCGAGGGTTCGAGACGAATGCCTGCGCGAGCGCAAGGTACTGCTGCTGACCTCCGCTCAGGTCGCGCGCCGGCTGACGGAGTCGTTCTGAGAGGATCGGGAACATCTCGAGGACCGTCTCGACACGCTTCGCGTAGCTCGGGCGGTCGGCCAGAGACAGCTTCGCCAACGCGAGGTTGTCCGACACCGAGAGCTCCGGGAAGACGCGGTGACCCGCGAGAATCAGCCTCAGCCCACGGCGCGCCAGCGCCTCCGGAGACGCGCGCACGATCGAGCGCCCGTCGAAGATGATCGAGCCTTGGCTCGGTTTCAGGAAGCCCGCGATCGTTCGCAGCAGCGTGGTCTTGCCCGTGCCGTTCGGGCCGACGATGAGCACGAGCTCGCCCGGAGCGACGTCCAGGTCGACTCCGCGGACGGCCGACGCCCTGCCGTAGCCGGAATGGACGTCAGTCAGACTCAGCATCTCGCCTTCCCAGCATGAGGACTGCTTCGAGCGCCTCGTTCCCCAGCTCGGCCGGCGTCCCCGAGTAGAGAACCCGTCCCTCGTCCATGACCGTGATCCGGTCGGCGACGTTCCAAACGAGGCGGAGGTCGTGCTCGACGAGGACGACGCCGATGCCGGCCCGTCGCGAGAGCAGCCTCAAGACGTTGCCGAGTCGGCTTCGCTCCTCCGGGGCGAGGCCCGCGGCGGGCTCGTCGAGGAGCAGGATCCGGGGGCTGGACCGGAGCACGCGGACGATCTCGAGCAGACGCCGCTGTCCGAACGAGAGCGTTGCGACTCGTACCGACTCCCAGCGCGCTTGCGCGTTGTGGAGCGCCGCGGGGGAGAGCGAGGCGGCACGGCCGGTGGCGACCCGCGTCACGTACACGTTCTCCCAGACGCTCATGTCCTCGAAGACGCGCGGCGTCTGGAACGTGCGTCCGAGGCCGTCACGCGCCCGCCGACGGGCCGACCACCTGGTTGCACGCACGCCGTCGATCGCGACCTCTCCGGACTCGAGCCGCACGAAGCCGGAGAGCGCGTTCAGCAGCGTCGTCTTGCCTGAGCCGTTCGGCCCGACGAGCCCGTGGATCTCGCCGGATCTGACGTCGAGGGACATGCCGTCCAGGGCGTGGACACCGCCGAAGCTCTTCGTGGCATCGCGGACCCGGAGAACCGGCCGCTCCGCCGACTCTTCCTTCGAGAGCGCGGCGAGCTGGCGTTCGTCCACGAGCGGAGCGATGCTGACCATCGGATCGACCGGTCGCTCGAAGAGGCGGTTCAACCATTCCCGCACCGTCCCGATCAATCCGGTCGGGAAGAAGAGCATGATCGCGAGCGCGATCAGGCCGTAGGTGAGCAGCCGGTACTCGACGAACTCGGTCAGCACGTTGTTGGGCAGCACGTGGAGCAGATAGACGCCGGCGATCGGGCCGACGATCGTGCTCTCGCCGCCGACGACGACGGCGAAGTAGAAGAGGATCGAAAGCGCGATGGGGAAGGCGCCTGGACTGACGAAGCCGAACAGCGGCACGTAGAGCGCGCCCGCGACCCCGGTGCCGAGCGAGGAGATTCCAAACGCGGCGACTCGCATGTAGCCGGGACTGATGCCGAGGCTGAGGGCGGCTTCGGGGCTCGCAGCCGCGACGCGCATCTGACGCCCGAGACGCGAGGATCGGATCAGGGCGTGGGCGGCGAGCGCAGCGATCGCGAAGCCGAGGATCGCAACCGCGACCCAGTCCATCCCCAGGAAAAGCGTGCTGCCGACTCCCGGCACGAAGACGGAGATGCCGGTGATCGCCTGCGTGTGCTCGTCGAAGGCCCTCAGCAGCTCGGGAAAGACCACCGCAGCGGCGACGGTCACGAACGCGAGGTAGTACCCCTGGACGCGCAGCGCCGGGAGCGACAGGAGCGCGCCGAAGACGAGCGCGGCCAGCACGCCGATTGCCATCGCGAGGCCGATGTGCACGCCATAGAGCCCCGCCGCCATCGCGGTTGCGTACGCCGAAGCTCCGAAGATTGCCCCCTGCCCGAACGAGATCTGCCCCGCCTCCCCCCGGAGGATGTTCAGGCTGACCGCGGCGATCAGATAGATGTTCGCGAGCAGGAAGACCTGGCCCCAGTAGATGGAGCCGGTCGCGAGCGGCAGGATCGTCGTTGCGCCGACGACGATCGTGCCGATCAGCAGCTCCAGCCGCGTGTCTCGCCGGAGCCATCGCCGCCGGCTGCTCGCGTGCCTGGATGTCACCGCCGCGTCTCCGGCGACGGTCACCGGCGTCTAGACCCTCCTGGCCGCCGGGCGCCCGAAGACGCCCTCAGGCCTCAACAGGAGCACGCCGATCAACAGTGCGAACGCGACCGCCTGCTTGAACTCACCTCCGACGGTGAAGATGGACAGCACAGAGAGCATGCCGACTGCGGGTCCGGCGATCAGCGCCCCGAGCTGGTTGCCGAGGCCGCCGATCACGGCGGCGACGAAGCCGTTGAGCGCGAAGCTGATCCCGGCCGACTGCGAGAGTCCGAGCAGCGGAGCGCCGAAGAAGCCGGTCGCCCCCACGATCAGTCCTGCGATCGCGAACGAGCTCAGCTGGAGCCGGCGCACCGAGGCCCCGGCCGCGCGAGCGGCCTCGAGATCCTGACGCAGCGCGTTCATCGTCAGTCCCAGAAGCGTGTGCGTCTGGAACCAGCGCAGCCCGACGAACGTCAGGATCGCGAGGCCGGTAAGGACCGGATACAGGATTGGGTGGCTCACCCCGAGGAAGTCGAACGTGCCGAACGGGTTGTCGACGACGATCGGATCGGGCCCTTGGAAAATCAGGATCAACGACTGGATGATGACCGCCGCCGCGAGCGTCGTGACGAGCCACGAATGCTGCTCGACCGACGATCGCAACGGCAGGAGCACCACGTAGCCCTCGACGGCCATCATCGCTCCGACGGCCAGCGTGACCGCGATTCCGAGCCCGATCCAGACCGCCGTTCCGGGTGCGGTGGGGAGGAACAGGAGCGCGAACAGGCCGCCCAGGACGACGAACTCTCCCTGGGCGAGATTCAGGATCCCGCTCGCGTTGAAGATCACGTTCATGCTCATCGCGACGAGGGCGTACACGGATCCCTCGCCGATCCCGCGAACGAGCGTGATTCCGAGCTCTTCCACCCTTCCTCCGCTAGCAGTCTGCCCGGGCGTAGACCCCGGGCGAAACCTCCGAGCCCGGGCGTACGAGCACCATACTGCTCGGCCCGAAGAGGAAGTGGCTGTTCCTGTTGGCCGTCACCTTCGGGTTGACCAGCCCCCGGCCGAGCTTGCCCGAGTTGCGCTCCAGCCAGGCTGCAACCTTGTCGCCCGACGTCGAGCGAGCTCCCTCGACGGCGTACTTCATCACCCAGATGCCGTCTCGAACCGCTGCAGCGAGGTCGAGTGCGGGGACGAGGGTGCCGAACCCGTCGGGATTGAACCGCCGGATCCCGTTGACGAACGATTTCGTCAGGTTCGGGACACCACCCTTCGGGCACTTGCCGAAGGCGGCGTAGGTCGTCGCGACGAGTCGAGTCATCGCGGGTCGACCGGCCACCCTTGCGACGTCCGCGCCGAAGTGCGCGCCGTACCCGCCGACGACCGGGATGTCCATATCGAGCTGCTGCATGCCGAGGAGCACCCGGCCGACGTCCGTCCCTGAGGTCGGGAAGAGGAGCAGTGCCTGTGGGTTGCCCCCCTTGAGCGAGAGGAGCTGGGCCGTCATGTCCGTGGCACCGACGTTGTACTCCTGATCGCCGGTGATCGTCATCCGGCGATTGCTCAGCTGCTGCCGGAGCACCACGTTGGCGGACTTCCCCTGCTCGCCCGAGTCGTGCAGGATCGCGACCCGCGTCCAACGCCGCCTGGCGGCGTACGCGACCATCTTCCTCGCCTGCTCGCCGGCGTTGAGCAGCACGCTGAAGCCGTACCGCATGACGCTCGGGGTCAGCCGCGGGCTGCCGACGACACCGATCGCCGCCTTCTTCGCCCGCGTCTCGAACGGCACGACGGCGAGCATGCCGTCGCTCGTGATCGGGCCGAAGATGAAGTCCACCCGATCCTGGTTGATCAACTTCGTGACGCCCTGGACGTCCTGGGTCGGGTCGGCCGCGTCGTCAACTGTGACGAGGGTGATTCGGCGACCCCTGACGCCGCCCTTGCGGTTGATCTCGCTGACGGCGTACTGGACCGCCGTCCGGATGCGCGAGCCCGGCAGCGCGAGCGGGCCCGTGAGCGGGAGCAGCAGGCCCAGCTTGAATGGTTGCGCCGCTGTGGCGTTCGAGGGCTTCTGAGGACTGGCCCCTGCGGTCGCGGCGACAACGAGCACCGCCGCAAGCGCGGTCAGGGCAGATGTGGTGCGCCGGAGTACCCGACTACTGATCATTGTCTCGCCTCCTTCTCGTGATCGGCGGTCGATTGCGCGCGATCACAGTTACGCGGGTGGCTCTCCGGAGCCTTCGTCGTCGCTCCGGGAGTCCCTCAGTGACCGGATCGTCTGCTGGATGTGCTCACGTGCCAGCTGCTCGGCTTGCTCCCCATTGCCGGCCCGTATGGCCGCGAGGATCGCCAGATGCTCCTTGAGCGCCCGCTCCGCACGATGGACGTCCACGCGGGCAATCGGGGTGAAGACCTGGGACGTCATGTTGACGAGTGGGAGCTGCGCGACCAGAAATTCATTCCCCGCCGCCTCGATCAGCGCGTTGTGGAACTCGACGTTCGTCGCCGTGTACCGGCCGGGGTCCCACGGTTCGAGGGTCTGATGCTGTTGACCGAGCACACCGTCGAGTCGTCGCAGAAAGGCCTTGGTGGCACGGGTCGCCATCAGCCGGGCCGCGAGTCCGTCCACGACCTCGCGAAGCGCATAGGCATCGAGGAGGGTCGAGAGATCCCCGGAGATCACCCGCACGCTTCTGCCCGGCTCGACCCGCACGATGCCCTCGCGCTCGAGCATGCGGAGCGCCTCGCGAAGCGGGGTTCGGCTGACGTTCAGCTCGGCAGCGAGCTGCTCCTGCCGAAGCGGCGTTCCGAGCGGGAAGTGCCCGGCATAGATCTGGGCTCGGAGAACGTCGGCGACCTCGTCGACGAGGCGAACCCGGCTACGCCACTGGATGTTCGTCTTCTGCATCTCGGATGCTGAATCCTGGATACAGAAGCGACCTTTCCACGGCTTCCGTCTCGTGTCAAGTGCCCGAGCGCCGGCGTGACGCGCAGAGCGTGACCGCGCTGCCGTCGCGCTAGACCGCTGCACACTCGCGCACGCGCTCGGCGACCGACTCCAGCTCGATCGAGCCGCCGGTCACCTCGCGCAGGAGCTCGTCCGCGTTCATCCGCTGTCCCTCGGACCACAGCTCGCGGAGCAGCGAACCTGCCGGGCGCTGCGTGAACCAGTCGCGCCCGAACTTCTCGCGCAGGAACGTCGCGAGCTGCGCCTCGAGCGCCCAGGCGCGGAGGTACGCGTGCACGTAGAAGCGTCCGTCCATGTCCCACAGGTAGTCCTCGGGCGCCGGTGTGATCTTCAGCGCGTCCGCTTGCAGCTCCACGTAGCGCCCCTGCAGCGCCGTCGGGTCGGCGGCCTGGTGGAACTCGATCTCGTAGAGCAGCTTCGCGCAGTAGCGGCGGACGAAGTAGAGGAGGATCGCCGCGCCCTCGGCCGCGTACTCGCGGGGCTTCGGGAAGTCGAGC
>Ga0214473_10004938_pt1 | contig 16014 bp, 15 predicted proteins | sample RVTome_7_FD_203509 | JGI IMG/M metagenome (GOLD analysis project Ga0214473, IMG submission 203509) | Soil microbial communities from uranium-contaminated site in the Upper Colorado River Basin, Wyoming, United States - RVT98D197 | ecosystem: Environmental > Terrestrial > Soil > Contaminated >... | reverse complement strand
TAAGGAGGGCAAACAGGTAGTCAAGTGGAATCTCGAAGCCCAGGTTGCAATAGAAGGAAAAGCAACCAAAAAAATCAAGAAGCTCATCGCTGAACTGCTTAGAGAGGGAAAATTATGAAGATCAAAAGTGTCATCGTAAATACCCGGAAAAAGACTATCGAAATAGAAACCCCCAAAGGCATTCTCGGCCTTCCCTTCGCCAAGCTTAGAGTTAGGCCAACGACTCGCAATCGACTTGCTACAATCTACGTTGATCCCGAGCTCGGACGGAGTGCCGTTACATATCGGCTCGCTTCAGGTCAAGAAGACTCCGTTCATATTGACGCCTTTCTGGATTACAACAGAGACCCGGAGTTCTTGAGAAAGATAAGCGTCCATAAATTATCTCTGGAAGCGGCTAACGCGATGAAAGCATCGGGCTTAAGCAAACATGAGGTCGTTCGCCGGCTAAAAACATCTCCTAGTCAACTTTACCGCCTGCTCGATCCAACCAACGACCGTAAGTCTATTGATGAAATGCTCCGACTACTGTCGGTTTTGGGATATACGGTCGAGTGGAGCGTCGTAAAGCAAGCGGCATGAACTGCGGGGCCCCCACCTTTGCCTCCCCTCGGGTCGGGAACTCCGCGAACCAAACAAGTTGAATCGGGGGGCGAGTAGCCGTGTAGCCACCGGTCGCGCCATCGTACTTATTGGCTGCGCGGAAATGCGGCGATTTAGGAGGCTGTACGATGAAACAACCAAAGCTGAATGACCTTTCGATCGACTGGAAAGCGACGGCGCGAATGCGCTCGAAAATGGCCAAGGCAAAGAAACTTACGATTACCATCAACGTCGATCGCAGCGCTCTGGCTTTTCTCGGCAAACTCTCCGCCCGCGACCGCAACGCGTACCAAACCCTACTTACCGGCGCCCTCAAGCGAAACTCAATCACACCTCTGGAAACCGAGCGCCGGCTTTCGACCGTCGAGCAGGAGCTAAGGAGACTCAAACGTAGATTGGCGGCGTAGCCACAGCCAGGGGTAAACAGGCAGCTTTCCCCACTTCATGCCTCATCCTTCATAATTCATCTCTCCGCCGGCGCTCTTTAAACGCGCTGCCCAAGATCCAGGCCCAAGCTTCCCGTTGCTGAAGTATATCATATATGGTATACAGAGACGGTGGATAAGCTGACTTCGTGGGAGATTGAGTACTATCGGACGGCTGCCGGAACAGTGCCGGTCGCCGAATTCATCGACGCTCTTTCACCCCAAGTAAAAGCGAAATTCATCCGTTCTCTGGAGCTGTTGGAGGAATACGGCCTACTTCTCCGAGAGCCCTGGGTAAGGAATATCCATGGTATTCCCAAGCTGAGGGAGCTGAGATTCATTTCGTTTGGCGAGATTTACCGTGTCTTCTTCTTTCCCGTGGCCGGGAGAAAGTTGATTCTCCTTCACGGATTCAAGAAGAAATCCCAGGAAACGCCGAGGCGGGAACTTCAAACGGCCGAAGCCCGAATGAAAGATTACATTCAACGGCAAGGAGGTAGGTTATGAATTTCCGGCAGCACAAAGAAAAGCTACTTAAGAACCTAAAGGTACGGACAGAGTATGAAAAGCTCGGCCCGGAGTTTCAACTCGCGCGGAGTTTGATCCGAGCCAGGCTGAAGAAGGGCTGGACCCAGGCGGAACTCGCACGGCGGGTCGGCATGCAACAGCCCAACATCGCACGCCTGGAGGGGGGGAATTACGATCGCGTGTCTTTGCCGACGCTCAAAAAAGTCGCCCGCGCCCTCGGCGCCTATATCGAGATCAAACTCTCCGTGTGAGGGAGCAAGAGCAAATAGCAAGACAGCTCTCTGCCCCCCAACGTTTCCCTGTCAATAATAAAAAGCCAACAGCAGACTTGACAACTTTTCCTGACTCGCAAACAAAATTTACTGGCTCTTTCTGTCCATGAGCTGCGTCATGTTGCTGGCCAGATCGTACTGATAGCTCTCGCTCCTCGTCAGCGGATCGAGCACCTGGGTCAGCAGGTTCAACGCGTCGTAAGCATCGATTGTCGGGTAACCGAGACAATAAAATCACTATAATGAAGCCTGACGCCGTTCCATAATGAAGCCTGACGCCGTTCCTTACGATAATCGTCAAGCCATGCCTGCTCTTGTTGCGTCAGCTTGAGCATCTGTTAGTTCACCTCCCTTTCGATGACCTGCGACGCATCATCGCTGCCGGTGTCACTTCTATCACAATGTCGTACTTCCTCCTCTTCGCATAAGCAGCGGCTCAAAGGCAAGCCGCGCGTACAATGGCAGGCAGTCAAGCTCTTTGACGAATCGTCCTCGCTTACGACCGGTGGACACGCGCTGACGTTTTGCGCAAGAGCGATTATATTACGGACAAACTACAGCACAAGCGAGCGGTGCAGCGGGAATCGAATCCGCCAGTCTTTATCGTTTTGAACGGCTTGAACAAGCCTTTAAACTGGCCACAGCAAGATCCAAGACCTGCCGCTCGAAGCACGCGAGGAAAAGGGACGGAAATCGAAAGATTGTAATGATTGTTATGTCGGACTCCGCACCCCGCGTTCCACGCGTCCTGGTAAACCGGCGTCAACCGTAAAAGCATTTAAACCTATTTTTCACCATGCAAAGCTTGTGCGGCGGCGTATTCCTTGGAAAGGTCGAATCCTATGTCGGTATCCGGGGCGATCGACTTGAACGCTACATACATTAGGCAAACTAAGTGGAGCCCGCTGAAATTTCCCGCAAGGCTCTTCAATTGATATTTTGGGGTGGGATCGTTTGTATCTAGACCGCGTTGTCCCATCGCTGCGATTTCGAAACCGATCTGTTGCACTTCCGCGCGAGGCATCTTGGCAAATTTTTCTAATGCGCCAAGGCAATACATCACGGCGTCCGGACGTGGCATTCCTGGTGTAAGACTTTTGAAGCTCTGTTCGGCTATCTTTCGCAGGGCATCCTGCGCTGCGTTGGCGATTTTGCTGTATTCATCAAGATCAATAACTGTTTTGTACGCGTCATGAGCGTCTTTGGTACGGCCTAAAGCGACTAGGACCTCGGCCAAGCCGAACATTGCCGCCTGGTCTCTAGGTGCTAGCATTACCGCCTGCCGAAGATGTTCTTCCGCTTCCTCTGACCGGCTAGCTTTGAAGAGACAAGCGCCAAGATTCCGCTGTGCCCATGGATTTTGTGGATCTCTTTTCACAGCCTCATTGAGAACGGCAATCGCTTCCGTATTGTTTCCCTGCCTTTGCAGGGCAACTCCGAGAGCAATCCTCGCGTTGGTGAAATCGGGAGCCAAATTGGCGGCTGTGCGCAGATGCTCCTGAGCTTCGACCAATTGTCCCATGTCGCTGAGCGCCATGCCGAGATTGTACATGATGTTTACGTCTGTCGGTTTATCGCTCAAGAACAGTCTCAGTAGCGTGACGGCTCCTGCGTACTCTCCGCGCTTGAGTTTTTCCACGACTTGCGCCAGAGCATCGGGCGACTGGCGATCGGGTGTCCAACTAATCTCGATAGTCTGGTCACTGACTTCGACCGAATGCCAGCCGCCGAAACTCTGGAACTCCGCCGTCAGATAAGCTTTCACTGCGTCTCGGAAAAGAGCAGTACCGTACTGGTGTGCCGCGCTGGGCAAAAGTGAAAGATCGAAGTCCTCCGTTGCCAAGGTAAATTTCAGCACATTGGGGTCGGTCATAATGGAAGTTTTATAGCCTGTGTCGGGGAATATAGGAAGAGACCCGTCTGGGTCTTTACGAGTGACTTGGAGGATTATAAGGAACCCACTGATACCATCCCGTAAGACCTAACTGTTTGCTCCAGAGATCGATGAGCTGGCAATCCGCGGAAGGATCAGCGGGACCTTCGTCTAGAGCCCGGAGAAGTTCCTCGCCTGCTTTGGCAAAACCGGCGGCTTTATAGGGGAGCGAGAGTCTTGGATCGGAGCGGTGCCTGGCCCAGAACTCGGCGATCGCGGCGTTCATCGTAAGGTTGGCTTTAAGAACCGTCGTGGGGGCAATCTTCTTGAACTCCGGGCCAAGTACCTGCAAGTTTTCTTGCAATTGCTGCATTGCCGAATTCTGTTGAAGTTCAGAAAGCTCTGGATACTCGCGCATAATCCACGAATCCACGCGCAAGCCAATGGGGATCGACCTCAATTGGGTCATTAGCCCGTCGAAAAGGTGATTGGACAATGCTGAAATACTTTCCGGTGGCAAATCCAATTTCTTACCTGGCCCGTCATGCGCGGTAAGAAGCTGGCAAACGATCTGTCTACCCACGACCGTACCTGCGAGATCGAACCGTTCAGCGGCGGGAGTGCCAAACAAGCGCAGGATAAAACCGCACTGATAGCAGATTAAATAATCCGGTTCGCTAACCGCCGAGGGATTGAATGAAATCAAGTGGATTTTGTTCGTGCCGCGCGCAATGCGGGAAGCCGCCACGGTCTTAAGCGACGCGTCTTCACTCACGACGACCGGACAGCCGCTGACGTTTTCAACGAGACTGATGACTGTGCGGGTTACTTCTCGAAGAGTCATGGATATTCCTATGACGACGGCTCAAGCGGTGAAGCGAAAAATAAATCAACCAGTCCGTTGTCTCCTCCTATTGGAGACTAAAGCCAGTGATCCGCCTCATGCGTAATTCGCTCTAACGTCGTCAGAGTAATCTCGTCCCCCAATGTCCGTTTTTCAGAAAGGTCTGCTAGGAATCGGACCTCACCCGGCAGGTCTGGCACTTCTTCAAGCTCGCCTGTCCGCAGGAGAATAGAGAGCCAGCCAAATCCCCCCTCGCCCCAGTGCACAACCTGGTTCGGTTTGAACCAGACCCGCCAGCCCCTTTCCAGACAAGTTCGGGCTAGAGTTCGAAGAAAACTTACATAGGTCTCAACCAAAGCTCTCTCCTGCTGGTTCAGAACCCCACGCGTATCCTTCCACCCCTTTTCTAGAATACGCACGGTCTGGTCAATTTCACTGGCCTTCATGTTTGGCCTCGTTGTTTGATGACTTGCTCGTTCAAGGGTACCGTCTCTTCGGCAAGTTCTAAGCCGTCCGTAGCTTTCGTTTTATCGAAAAGCTCCCGGGGAGAGCGCCAACAAAAGAAAAAGGTTCCTGCCACCTCTCTGTCCTCCTCGCGGAGTCTAATACGGCACGGGCTACTTCCCGAAGTGTCATGGATTTTCCTATGACGACGGCCCAAGTCGTGAATCGAAAATTAAAGGAGGATTTATCTCACTCCTCCTTCACATCATCATCCAGCCCCAACTCTCTCAGCGCGCTTTTGGCTTCATCGACTTTCTGCTTGGAAACGCCGCCTTCGGGCGAAACTTCCACACGTACCGTAAGCTTCAAGCCGCTTCCCGTGACGAAACGTGAAAGAACTTTCGTATAGAAGTTCATCCATTTCTGCGGTGTGACTTCACCTGACCAAATAAGTTTCTTGAATAGTCCGACAGGCTTTCCACTGCCGGGCAGAAGATCCAGCCCCAAAATGGGTTGCGTTTCGCCGCCACCGGTAGCCGTCGCACTCGAAGTTCCCGCCGCTTTACCCGTCGCGGGCTCGGGCTCAAATGGAACCCCTTCTCTCTCCGCTTTCAGATAAGCTTCGGCGGTCTCCCGCGTGATGAGATACATCTCTTCGTTGATTTCGATATCCGCGGTCGCGAGACTTCTACCGTAGACGAGAGGCTTGTATCTGCCGTTGGGGGCCTTGCCCACGTATGCGACCTGGCCACCCTCCACCCCACGAGCGATCGTCTCTTTGATCGAGTCGGGATTTAACAGGCGCGGAAACAGCGGCGAGGCGTAGAAAGCGTCGCGCACCGACTTGGTGCTCCACTCCTTGAATGCCGGCGGCCAGTTACGAACCAGAAAGTTTGGGCTGATGCCGGGTTGAACCTCGTCGGCCTGACGCAATTGCGTGAGGATGAACTGGACCAAAGACGGAGCGGAGCTGGAATGTACCAGGCCGAGGTCGATGCATCTCAACTGATTGTCCTTGCCGAGCAGCAATACGTTCTTGTACGTGCGCCAGACGCTTTCCCGGAGGTCTCGTTGGGACTTTTTGATATTGTCGGACAACTGATTGCGTTGCACTTCGTCGATATTGATCGTTGGGAGTTCTTCGTTGATGTCTTCCCACGCAAGTAACTTGCGGGCGTCTTCCCGCAATTGCACGGCGGTTTGCGCCACACAGAAGATTAACGCGCTCTTGAAGGTCCTCGATGAGGTTCCGCATTCGCGAATCATTTCCTCCACGAACGCTCTCGTCCGTTTCTCGTCTTCCATGTGGAAGTCCGGCGACAGCACTGCAAAAACCAAAAGCGCGCGGTCGGTAACTTGATTCGATCGCTCCGGGAAATAAAGCCGTTCGACTCCGTTACCGGCGCTAAATACTTTTTGAATTTCAGTGCGGACTCGCTCGTCAATATCGGACGGTTTGATGTTGGCGCGGCGATCCGCGTAACGCTTATTGAGGTTCTCCTTGAAACTGAAGTGGTAGCGGTTGCGTTCGACGGTTAGGTAGTAGCAAGCCTCCGTCAGCGCATCGAGGACGGTCTCGACATTGGCAACTTCCAACTCCGGCTCAGCTACGGCCAGTCGGATTTCCGGTATTGTCGCTTCGGCCCTCGTCATCCCGCCGTTCGATTCAAAGAATATGCTCGCAGCCACCTTACGATGGAGGCGAGACTTTCCGATGGCTTCCATGGCTTCTTTGTCTAGCCGGATCGCGTGCGAGTCCTTCTTCCCGCATATATCCGTAGTCACCGCGGCTTCCAGTTTGTGTTCGCCAAGCTGCTCAAACATCGCCGCCCTGAACTGCGAGTCGTCCAAGGGAGCAGTTCCGAGACCAATCAACGGGTCGCGATGAGCGTCTTTGAAGCCTTGTTCATACGCCCGCGCCACCCACAAGGCTAACAACCGCAAGACACCGCGCGTTTGCTGAAAGCGCGGCAGGCCCTGCCACTTGCGCTCGAAGACGGAGAGAACCGTAGGATGAAACGGATAGGTTGTAACGAAAGCTTCCCTAGCGCCGTCGAACGGAAACTGCTCCGGCAATTGCTGCTTATGATCCGCCACCCAGTCGCCGAAATCATTGCAGGTGGCGATCGCGTCGCGATTGAGCATGACGCGCCCTTCCGATGTGAACGCGTTCTCGTCCCATTCAAACAGCCGGCGCCGGATGATTTCGGACGTCTCGGACTCCGCCGACATCATCACCGCCTTGCCGACCCGGTCGAGCATCTTCTTAAATCGTTCGTAGTCGGATTGATCCTCAGCGTTCATCTCCAGCTCGGACGCCGGGATAGACACGGCGAGAACCATGTTGTCCCGACCACGAGATTCTTCAGAGAGATTTTGGAGGAAGTTGTAGAACTGCGCCGCGATACCGCTCTTTCGGCTCCGGCTGACGAAGTTCATCAACTCGTCCATCAGGATAAGCACCGGCTGATCCTTGGGCAAAAACTGCCGGAGCACGTCGCCGCCCGGCGCGGTCTTTTGCTTTTCGTGTTCCGCGAGCACCGCGAGAGCCTTTTTACCGTCAAGTTGAAAAGCGATCTCACCCCACGGCGTAGTGCGCAGCGGCGTTCCATCGTGACCGCCGCGACCGGATATCGGATCGAACTCAGTGCCAACGAAGACGGCAACTTTGGCTTGGACCGGCTTACTGACTTTGGCGATCTCCAGGAGGCGCGACACGCCGAGCCAGCTCTTCGCCTTCGCCGCGTTGCTTGCCAGATGGTACAGGGCCGTAAGCGAGTGAGTTTTGCCGCCGCCGAACTGCGTGGTCATGTTGAAGACGGCCGAGGTCTCGGTCTTTTCTCCCGAAAGGCGCCGCAACACCTGGGCACCAAGCGACGTGAGTTCTTTCGTTAGAAACGTTCGCTCAAAGAACCGTTCCGGATTCTGATAAACAGCCGGCGCGCGTCCATCCCGGACCTGATCCAAATGGACCGCAAACTCCGATGCGTCGAGCGGCTTTCCCTCGCGCAGATCTTCGCGGGGAGTTACAACTTTGTACCAAGGCTTTAATGCCATATCTGTTACCTAGCCCCGATCTTGCTAAAAACCAAGTCCTCTCTTCCGCGCAAGCACGCCTTCCGCCCAGCGCCTTTCGTCGGTCTGCGCCGGGAACAATGCACAAAGCGCCTGAGCTAAACTCCAGAACCGAGCGTCTCGTCCGATCCCATCCTCTACCAAGAAACGTTTGAGAGCTTCGCTTCGTCCAGCGCCGAAGAGAAGCATACTCTGGTGTACCCGGTCGAGCACGCTTTCTCCGGGCTGGAATGCAACAACGCCTGTTTGAACCGAGCCTCCGTCCTCTTCGCCGAGGAGGGAAAATATGTCGAGCTGAGCCTCTTTCTTCTTTCGTCGCGTCGATGTTTCAACTTCTTCTTTACCAAAGAGATGCCGTGCCCGCTCCGCGACAGGAAGTAGCCGCGCCTTTTCCCCTTTTACTTCGACAAGACTTGTTAGCGTTTCCAGATGAGCTCCCAGTCCCTGTGCAATCTTCCGCGCTGCGTCAAATTCCAGCAAATAACCGCTCACCTTTCCCGACTTTCCCTTCTCCTCTTCCTCGTCGTCGCCTTCATCTTCGGCTAGATCTAGTTCGGCCTCTTTCAAATTACCATTTCTCGCCGCGGCGAGCGTCCAGAGCCACATGGCAGTCAGGCGAGCGTCCTCCTCGAAGCCCGTCGCATCCACGCCCTCGAAAATCATCGTCAGCGCTTCCTTCGACACAGCGGCCCAGACTTGCTCCAGGTATTCCTTGAGCGTGACAGCTTCACCACTGGCTTTCTCCATCCGCGCATAGCGAGAAAAGATTTCCAACGCCGGCCCCAGGCAGGCGAAGATGGCGTCCGCACCCACGACGCCTTCCTCGGCTAGGCGCGGCATCCATTCGTGGATGCGCCGGGGCAACTCCTGCAACACGTCGCGCCAATCGCCGATCTCGTCCGTGCGCACGGAGCCGTCGGGATTCTCGCGCGGGCGGCAAACGATGTGAACCGAGGAGGCAAGAACTGCCTTTCCCTGGGCGATTACCCGGCTTGCCATCTCTGTGTCAATTGGCCAAGAGCCTGTTACCACCCAACCCGCGTCAATCATGGCTTGAAGCAGTGCCTCCCACCCTCGGGTTGATGTATGCGCGAAAACAACGGTGGCAATGCCGTAGGGTTCCAACACTCGCCTAGCGTCTGTCATTGCCAGCTTCATCCGCGATTCGTAGAACGCGTTGTTCTTACCGTCGGGAGCGAATTCATGGCCAGGAGATTGGACGATGATCTCGCAGGTCTTCGGAGTGAGTTCTGGCTCCAACAGCTCAGCGTGGTGCCCCCTGAGCGTTCTGCGCATCCATACGTAGAAGAAGTCCGAGAGGTCGGCGTATTGAACAGAGTAGTAGTAAGGCGGGTCCGTGATGATGGCCTGCGCCGCGTCATTTGGCAGTGGATGCGCTGCGGCGTCTGCCTGCTGAACAGTCCCCGTTGAGCGGTGTGAGCAAAGAGAGGCGAGAATATCGGGAAATCGCTCGATGACAACCGACCACGAACCAGCCGATTCACCGATACACACCCCTTCCGCAAAATTCCACACCATCGGGATGGCCTGTCGCCGGAAGAGGTTCTTGACGCACTGAGTATCTAGCGTCCAGCCGCAAAGACTATTCGCCAAGTCCAGAATTCGTCCGAAGCTTAGGGCGAGGCTGTTTGCACAGCCACTGAGAACTCACTCGCCTCCGCTTCATGCAGCTTCTGACCAGCCTTCCGAATGAGCGCGGCCAAAGTTCCAAGTGCCAGGGCTTGGCGGGGGCAAAAGTAATCTTCCCAAGAGATCATGCCGTAAATCGGTCCTCGATTTACGAAAGAGTGATACCCCACCGTCGATTCACTCGGGACGAAGCTCGCCGGTCCGTCAGTGGCACTTTTCCGTCGTGCGAGTCGCGTCTTAGCTGCGGCCAACGCTTTTTGGTCGGCATCATTCGGAAGACGGTAGAAACGGCCCTGTTCATTATCGCGAGTGCTCGCAACGCAATACAGCATTGCGCCGGTGGCACCACCGCGTTTTGCTTTGAGCTGCTCTCGCACACGCGCTAACGGCGTTGTGTAGCCGCAGCAGGGACACGTCGCGGAGCCGCGTTTGACCGTGCCATCGAACTTCGGGTCTGCGATTTTGGTTTTCGGGTCGTCCTGGTCCACCCAGCCGCCGCGTTGCTTGACGATGATTTGGAACTCCACGCGCTTGGCCCTGGGCCGGGGAACGACCTGCAGGGCCGCGGAGCGGTTGGCTTTCTTGGCGAGCCAGAAGGAACGCATGAGCGGCACTTCCGCGCCGCAGCCGGGGCCTTCGCATTGAATCGTTCGCGCCCAGAGATAGGCAATGGGCGTCGCGCCGTCCGCGTCTTTCGGATAGAACTCGCCCAGTTCCTTCTCGGCCTCCTTCTTGATCCACTCGCCCCATTTGCGCACTTCGTCGGCGAGGCGCTGGCCGTATTTAGGGATGTATTCGAGGACGACCTTGTTGAGCAGGACAGCAACAGGATTAAGGTCGCTGGCAAAGGCGTCCGCGCCCACGCGCAAGGCTTCGAGTGGAATCGAACCGCCGCCGGCAAAGGGGTCTACGACGAGCGGGCGTGTGCCCGCAGCGCCGCCAAGCGCTTCGTGCGCGGACTGCGTCAACGCACGGCTTGTTTCCAGATATTCCTTCACCGTCGAGTTGTCCCAGTTGGCGAAATCGGCGATGAAGTCGAGCAAAGCGCCACGGAGTTGTTCCGTATCGTCGAACAGTGCAGGCTTCTGCCGAGCTTTCTCGAATCGTTTTCGGCTTTCCTCGCCGAGCAAACGCTGGCGTTCGTGCGGGGTCCAAGCGAGCATTTCGGCTCGGGCCTTATCGCGAAAACTGGCGGGGCACAGTTCGTCGGCCGGATCAGGCCAAAGCGCTGCGCAAATCACCGCGCGGCAAGCCGCGAGCGGGCGCCGCGCCCACCAGATGTGGAGAGTTGAAATGTGGCCGTGCCGAATCGACTTCTCGCGCCGTGCGTGAGCCGATATGCGTTTGATCGGTAGGTCAACTTCGATGAGACGCTTGGGATAGTTCTGTGTCATGGGAACTTAGGCACTCGCTGCTCAAAGGTTACCATTGTGTCGGTTTAGAGAAAGTGCCGTGTTCATCTACAAGTGTTTTTGGGAACTGACTGGCCGCCAGAACGCCGGGGCGGATGTGTTTATAAAAGGTTGCGTGTTGCTGAAGCATTCGAGACGGCCGCTTTTGCGGATTCAACACGCCGACCGGTTTGCCGAGCTCGTTCTTTACGATTTGCACCGCTGCTAATAAATCCGAGTCCCCGCTAACGATGACGGCGCATTCGTACCGACTTTGGTATGCGTCGTGAAGCAGATGGACCGCTAAATTGACATCGGAACCTTTTTCTTCCGTCTTGATGACTTCAACCGTCTTGGGATGGCCGAGTCCAGGATTCGCCAGCGGCATTCTTACGTGATGGCTAAGAAAATGACCGTAAACGATCTCCAGATTTTGGAGCGTTCGGAGCGCACGAAGATAGATTTGCTGTCTTGCCGGAGCCTCGGGACTGTTCGGCTGGGACTTTACGTGGGCCGTAAAGTACTTAATCCCCTCGATTTGATGCTGTGGCAACAGGATGGCGCAAAGTTTAGACAGGTCAAGCCACTTGTAGGGGGTGCCCTTTACGCAACCGAAGTAGAGGTTGAACGCGTCAATGTAAACGTAGGTTTTCATTGCCGCGCCCCAAAAAAGCAAGAGCCGCCCCCGAAGGAGCGGCTCCGCGCCCTGCTGGTTGAACAGTCAGGGGTGATGATGAATGAATTTTTACCCGTCGCAGGGGTCGTTGTCAAGATACGCCTCATCGCGCTGTTTCCGCGGCGGTTTCAAGCGCCGCCCGGAGCGCGTTCATGTTCAGCCGGTAGTGCTCGATTTTGACGATGGGCTTCCAGTCCAGCTCCGCCGGGTGCTGAACGATGTTGATTTCGGGAGCCGAGGCACAGTTGAAGACGACGTAGAGCCAATAGTCTTTTTTTAGGCGTTGCGCCGTCTTGTACTCGTTTGTCGTTAGCGCAATCTCACCGACTGCGGAGCGGCCTTTTACTTCGATGAATCGAACCTCGATGGCGGTCTGTGCGTCTTCGGGATGCGGCCGGCGCGATATCAGATCGAATCCCCGGTTCTCGTTCTCGACGCTGACAGCCTCCCACCCGCGGGCACGCTCATACGCGATGACGGTCTCGACCGCCATCCGTTCGGTTGCATCATCAGAGACCAGACGAGCAAAGTCAGGCTTCGACCGCTCCGGGTGAGGCAATATCCACGCGCAGCCGTGGCGCTGGATATCGCTGATGGTGCAGTGGCGTTCTTGCTGAAGCTCCTGCCGCCGTCGCTCCAGCCGGCCAATCAATTCGTCAAGTCGATCTTCAGCTTGTTTGATGTTTCCCGGTATCGACGGGTTGCTGTCGCCGCTCTCGCGTTGGCTTACCAGCTCGGCCAGCTTCAAGTTCTGACGGTGGATCAGCTCGTTGAGGCTGATTTCCATGTGCCTAGAGATCGTTTCAGTTTCCTTTTCACGTCGAGCCGTCACCTCTTTGAGAAAACCTTCCAAGGCTTCACCGACGAGATAGTGCTCCAACTCAGCCTGATCGTTAAGCGGTGTGTCCGGCACGGGCGTGCCCGCCGGTGCTGGAGCTAGATCCAACAAAAACGTGGGCTGGCGCAGCGTCACCGAACGGTCCGAATTCTCCTGGACGGCAAACAAGCGGCGATGAAGCACGTGACCGTGACCGTCCTGAATCGCTGCGGAGTAGATGTTAAGCCGCGATGGCTCTTTGCAGTGCAGGTCGAAGAACACCGCCCCTCGTTGCAGGTCTTCGCGTACGCGATCTTGCGCGTCCTCGCGCACAACTTCGAAAAGTGGATGCCCGGGAGTTATCCACTCGGAGGTCGCGTCCGTCAGGAGAAGCCGCTTGTCGAAGACCACCTGCTTATATTCGCGGCCAAGCTTTCCGAAGCGCGGTTCCAAGCGCTCGCCGATGGGCCAAAGGTTACGGGGGACCCGGCCAACTCGGTATAGATGATGACCTTTGGCTGTCTCAGAAATCTGCACACCGGCGATAGGTGCGGCGTTTAGAAAGAAATCCTCTATGACCTCCGGCACCAGCCGGCGCTCCTTCGCCTCGGCCGATTTGCCGACGATCACGGAGAGATTCAACTCGCGCTTCGCCAGGCCCTCCAACGTAGAGTTGGTGATATCGCGGAAACGGTCGCTGTCCACCTGTTCAACGATCCGCTGCTTGATCAACTCCTCGGTCATGTTGTTGTGGGCGTACATGTCGCGCACCATCCGTTCGAGCTGGTTGGCCGGAAAGATGTCGCCCAAAACGTTAAAAACTTTGCCCGTTCGTTTCGGATCGAGATCGTCTTCGATTTGCGCGATGCGCTCGAAGAGCTTCTGCAGCACCCGGCCTTCGCGCGTGTTGGTCGTGACGAAGTTGAAGATGAGACAGTCTTTTTCCTGCCCGTAGCGGTGAATACGACCCATTCGCTGTTCAAGGCGGACGGGGTTCCACGGGATATCGTAGTTGATCATCAGCCAGCAGAACTGGAGATTGATGCCCTCGCCCGCCGCCTCAGTGGCAACCAACACCTGGCAGGATTCGCGAAACTGACGCTCGGCGTAGATCCGACTGCCTGGTGTGTCACGGTCCCCGATCTTCATGCTGCCGTGAATCTGCGTGAGCGTCAGCCCCCACTCGCGAAGTTTACCGAGCGGTCGCCCGTCCTTGCCATCAGCGGCGAGGAAATCCAAGGTGTCTTTGTGTTCGGTGAATAGAAGGAGTTTTACCGTGGGATCGGAAAAGAGCCGCTCCTTCGTCAATAGATCGCGGAGATGGCGCACCTTAACTTCCGCCTCAGCCGCTTCAAGCGTCTGAGCCTGCTTGATCAAGCCTGATAGTTCAATTATTTCGTCCCGCAGATCGTTAGGATTGTAGGAGGCAACCACATCTTCAAGCTGGGCGATGATTTCCTGCTGCTCGTCTTCAGGCAAATCTTCAAAGTCTTCGGGGAGACGTTTGTTAATCTGTTCTTGGCGATATTTCTCGGGATCTTCCAGGATCTTTTCGCGCTTGTCTTTCATGCGCTCCAGAGTGCGGCGCACAGCATAGATGCTTGACGCGAACCGCCGCTGCAGCATGGCCATCGTAAAGCCGACGGCCCGCGCACGAGTGGAATCTTCGCTAGCCGCGCGAATCGACTGATCTTCAACATAGCGCGTCAGCCGATCGTACAAGTCGAGTTCGTCATCGCTGATCTGAAACGGCACGGTCTGCACGTTCCGCTTCGTGAATAACTGTTTGACCACGCCGGTATCGGGATCGGGAAACGTGACGAGCGCTTCCTTGAGATCCGGCGCAGGTAAAACGGCGCTTCGTGACGGGTCATCGCCTCTTCCAAGCTTTTCACATCGCCGTAAACGTCCTTATCGAGGAGCGAGAGGAAAAGGCAAAAGTTTTCCGGATCGCCCTTGTGGGGCGTCGCCGTCATCAAGAGGTAGTGATCTGTCATCTGAGAAAGCGACTCGCCAAGCTGGTACGCCAGGGTTTTTTTGTCGGCGCTATAAGCGCTCATCTTGTGCGCCTCATCGACGATGATCAGGTCCCAATGGCTCCGAAGGAGCGATTCCTTGGCGTCCTCGATGCGGGAGACCCAAGAGACCGAGGTAATGAGTTGGTTCTTATCTTGCCAAGGGTTGCTGCCGTAAGTGGCCCGCAGCACATCGCTACGGATAATCTCGAAGTTCTCGCGAAACTTATCTTTGAGCTCCCGCTGCCACTGAAAAGATAGACTGGCCGGTGCGACAATGAGAGTGCGCTGTACCAGGCCGCGAATCTTCAGCTCCTTAATGAGCAGGCCCGCCATGATGGTTTTGCCGGCGCCGGGATCGTCCGCCAGAAGAAAGCGAATGCGCGGCAGCTTGATGAAATAATCATAAACGGCTTCGAGCTGGTGCGGCAGCGGATCGACGCGGGCAATCGATAAAGAAAAGTAAGGATCGTACTCGTACGCTAACCCAAGCCGAAGCGCTTCGACACCGAGACGAAACCGGGCCGCATCCCCGTCGAAGGGCTCCTTTTCCGGCGTAGCTTCCAGGCTCGCGAGCTGTTCCGCGTTGAGAATCGGCTCGTGAACTTTGCCTGTGGTCAACCCCTTGCCGATGAGCTTCACCGAGTTGCCCATCGGGACCACGACAATGACCTGCACTGGCTCCGGAAAGATCGCGCCACGAACAATAACGTTAGGCTTGAGTTGGTCTAGCTGCATAGGAAGCAATGCCATCCGGCAAAGCTGAGACGGATACAACGAGGCGAATTCTAGAGGATTCTACGCGAATTGGTGGCCGGATAACAAGGGCGAGTTTCGGGGCTGCTCAGGAGAGTTGGAGGTCTGGCGGACCGGGGGATCCGGTTGCCAACTGCCCAGACCGTCGGCGGAAGCGAGCGTACGGTCACTTTCCGGCAGGGCCGGCACCGATCAAACAATACTGATGCCCGTTCCAAACGTTCCAGTCGTTCAAAACGTTCAATCGCTTCCCTTCGACTTCGCGTCGCTACGCTCAGGGCAGGCGCTGCGTTCAAGTCGTTTCAGAGAAAAGCCGGTACGAGATTCGAGGAAAAACTAACTCAGCGGGACACTTCCACGTTTCGGCAATTCCCGAAACGTCGAAATGATAGGGATCAAGTCTAAAGCGTAGTTACACCCTATCCCTTGTTCGCCTCGTGATGCTGTTTCGCTCGCTTATAAATTTGCGCGAGGCGCATTCCTTTGAAGAGTTTGCTTTGAATTTGCAAGTAATCTCCGTCCCCTTCGGAAAAATGCCGCAAGAATCGAGCGGCTCCGCTATAGCCCAACGCGTCCACTAACGCTCGAATGCCGTGATCGAGCAGGTCGTGGTCGCTTTTAACTTTCGCCATATCGGCCTCCCTC
>Ga0214473_10004937_pt1 | contig 16015 bp, 13 predicted proteins | sample RVTome_7_FD_203509 | JGI IMG/M metagenome (GOLD analysis project Ga0214473, IMG submission 203509) | Soil microbial communities from uranium-contaminated site in the Upper Colorado River Basin, Wyoming, United States - RVT98D197 | ecosystem: Environmental > Terrestrial > Soil > Contaminated >... | reverse complement strand
CGGCCAGGCCGTCCGGAATGTTGATCCGCTCTTTGGGCATGTTGATATGGCTGAAGAGATTGGCCCACATGTAGCTGTGGAGCGACGAGGGGTGCGCCGGGGGGACGCCGATGTATTCGTCGAGGTTGAAGCTGGTCACGTCGCTGAAATCGAGACCTGACTCCAGATGCATGCGGACGAGATTCCGGTAAAGCTGCAGCGGGGTGTTGCCGGTGGCGAAGCCGAGCACGGCGTGGGGCTTTTCCCGAACGTGGCGGGCCACGATGCGGGCCGCGGTCTGGCTGGCCTGCGGGCTGTCGGGCTGGATGATGATTTCCATGGGATTCTCCTTTGGGGCGCGGTCAGCGCTTCTCGACCCAGTATTTCTTGATTTTCTCTTCGACGCTCGCCCGGAACTTGTCCACGTGGGCGAGGACAAAGCCGGCGACGTCGATACCGTCGTCGCGGACGAGCGGCGTCAGGTCCATGGCGAACCAGAGCGCATTGGCCTCGTCTGTCTCGTGGGACTGGAAATAGCTGGCGTTGGCCCGCCGCCGGCCGAGCGTCGCCAGGTCGTAGCGTTTGCCGCCCTCGACCTGGGAGTCGTAGACGCCGATCAGGGCCATGGACAGGTTTTCCCGCTTGCCGACGTCGAGCGGGACCTTGTCCCCGTCGTCCATCCAGTCGAGCCCGCGCCAGACCTCGCAGCCGTAGACCGTCTTGGGGCGTTCGCTTGGAGCGAGCTCCCGGAGGGCGGCCAAGGCGGTGAAGACCGTGGCCAGGTGGGTGTCGTGCTTGTCGGCCGGGTTGTGGGTGTAGAGGACCTCGGGCCGCGCCGCTTTGAGGACCTGGACGAGGTCGGACTTAAGTTGTCCCGTCGTGACGTCCTTGATCTCCGCGCTCGCGAAGTTGAGCTGGACGAGGACGCCGTAGTTGCCGAGGACGGCCGCCTTTTCCTGCTCGCGCCGCCGGAGCGCGGCCATGGTCTCGTCGGTGAACGAGGCGTATTCGCCGGCCCGGGGGCTGCCGCCGCCGTTCGTGCAGGTCACGGCCCCGAACCAGAGGTCCCGGCTGTTGAAGCATTTCTGGATGCCGTGGAAGGCCATGATCTCGAGGTCGTCCTGGTGGGCGCCGATCCCGAGATGGGTGATCCTGCGGAAAGCCTCGTTGGCGGGCCGGCCGTCGGGGATGAAGACCGATGCGTCGGGCTTGACGAATTTCATGGAAGAACTCCAGTGGCGGCTCCGGCCGCCGGGTTGACGATCTCGGGCAGGCTGGCTGCGGCAATGGCCTGCCCCACGCGCCGGCTCCTCTCGTCGAGGAGATGGATTCGGACCCGCGCCGCCGTTTCGGTGAACTCGGCTTTCAGGACCTCTGACGCCTTGTCGACGATCGTTTTCCCCCCCGGCCCGGACATGACCCGGCCGAGGACGAGCAGGTTCCTGAACTTGTAGAAAACTTCGTACCAGGGGATGGTAAAGCCGAGGGTGATGCCGATCGTTTCGAAGATCGCAGCGGCCCGCTCGTCGCCGAGGTCCATGAGGGACTGGACTTCTTTGAGCCGCTCGGGCAGCGGCATCGTGTCCGGGAAAGCGATGCCTGCGGCCGCGGCGAGCTTGTTCACGGCCTGCTGGGAAAAATAGTTGGCTCCGACGCCCCGGTCGCCGGACCACTCGTCGACGGCCGCCCCGGGGTTGAGGTCGACGGGGACGAAGGCGAGCTCGTCGAGCCAGCCCGGGATATGGCCGTCGGCGTCGAGAAAGCCGGACGCCTCGCTCGAGCCCATGGCCACGCCGAGGACACCCGTTTCGCCGAGCGAGAGCATCCCAGCCAGGGCCGTGACCTCGCCATCGTTGATGACCTCGAAAGGGACGCCCCATTCCCCGGCCAGCCGGAGGAAGATGTCCTTGACCTTCTTCTCGAAGACGGCCTCGGGCACGGAACGGAAGAGGGAGGCGATGCGGACCTGGTTCCGGATGAGGATGCCGGCCGAGCTGCCGCCGATCGCGTCCACGCGGGGGAGATGCGCGGCCGCCTTTTTCAGGCCCTCCTGGATGTGGCGGTAGTGGTAGTCGGGGTTGGCCTGCTCACCCGGGGTCCAGGGAATCTCCTCGTTGTAGACGGCCTCGCCGTCGATGACGGCGGCGACCTTGTAGTCGCTCGCGCCGAGGTCGAAACCGATCCGGCAGCCGTCGAGATGGCCGCCCGGGAAATGGACCGCCTCCCTGGCTTCGGGGAAGGTCTCCGGGCTGTGGAGGGCGACCTCGAAAGGCCGCTCGTAGGCGCGGCTCATGGTCCGGGCGTCGAAGGCCCGCAGGCCGCTTTCGGAATAGTCGGCCTTGAGGCGCTTGCCGATCACCGCCGGGCCGAGGAAGTGAACGCGCCAGCCGCCCCGCGACCAGAGCAGGAATTTCACCAGGCGCTCGATGATGCGGGAGGTCGACTCGGGTTCGGCGTCTTTTGCGGGCGCGATCGTTTCGAAGACCGAAACGAGGCCGTCCTCGCGCTCGACGGCCACGCGGAGCGGCGTTTCCCCTGAAGAACGGGCGCGTTCCAGGTAGGCGCGCCAGTCGAGGAAGAGGGGCTGGAAGCCCGGGTCGTAGGGGGGACGGAGCGTCATTTCGCCTTGAACTCGACTTTCACGGGAACGAGGAGGCGCTGGGCCAACCCTTCGACCTTACGGAACCAGTTCTTGGCGGCGGGGACACCCGGCGAGGTGATACCGCGCTCCCAAGCGCCGACGACCCAGTGGGTCAGCTTCGCGCCGGCCGGGCCCTTGAGTTTGACCGCCCGGTCGGCGGCCGTTTCGTCTATTCCGATGAAATCGGCTGGCGAAAAAATAGCGGCCAGGCCGATCTCGCCGGCATTCTGAGCGCCCTTGCCCCAAACGGCGAGGAACCCTTTGTCCTTATCGAGCGACCATGTTTCGCCGGCGAGCTTCTGGATGCCCGGCCCGTAGACGACCTGGTCGGCCAGCCTCGAAGTGATGAAGACCTCGTGGCGGGAAACAGCGCTGTCGGCGAAGGCTGAAAGGAAAACCTTGACGTCGTCGACGCCGGCCGCGGCTCCTCCGAGAGCGAATTCCGCCTTGACCAGGGCCCGAAGCGGCCCCGGCGAGAGCACGGTCAGCTTGGCCTGGGGTGCGGAGGCGCCGAACAAGGGAACGCGGACGCCGCCGTCCCAGAAACTCAGGCCGCCAAGCCCGGCTGATTCGCCGGCATCGACGACGTCCATGCCCCAGTCCTGAGGACGGTTTTCCGGGGCGGGGAGTTTTTTCAGAATGAGCCCGGCCTGGAGCTTGCCGTAGAACTCGATCCGGCCGTGGACGAACTTGTAGGCGGCCAGGTTCGATTCCCAGCCGGCCTCAGCGCCGCCGGCTTCCCAGGCGGAGCGGGCGAACGCTTTTTGCGTCGGCATGAGCTGGAAGCTGCGGTCGGGCGAGTAGTAGCAGACGAGCCGGGTCGTCGACGACGGCGGCAGGGTGCGAACGAGGACGATCTCGTCGTGGTAGCGGTCCTTGTCGAAGTCGTCGGCCTGGGTAACGATGAGGGTGTAATCGCCGCCCTTTTCTTCGAAGAGGGCGTAGTTGTAGGTGTTGAAATCTTCTGCGACGGTGCCCCTGATGTTAGTGACGCTGAGGACGACGGCGTGGTTCTCGAGAGTGAGCGGGGAGGGGTTCGTGATCTCGATGACGAACTGTTTCTTGAAGCCGAGGACCTTGGGGTCAAGGGACTGGGCGGCGGCCCAGCCGGCCGCGAGGGCGGCCGTGACAATGAAGGCGACAAGCCGTTTCTGGGCTCTCGTTTCCTGGTGCATCGACGGGGTCTCCTTTCCGGAGGGAAGTCCGAAGTTTATTTTACCCTAAATCGCGCTTTTTGACGAAAAAGCTTTGCCTCGCTTCCCGCCACTGTGGTATTTTTAGACGAAGGAGAAAAAGGGATGGCCAACGTCGCGACATTCGGCGAGATCATGCTCAGGCTTTCTCCCCCGGGGAAAGAGCTCCTGTTTCAGTCCCCCCGGCTCGAGGCCGTTTTCGGCGGGGCAGAGGCCAACGTGGCCGTATCCCTGGCCATCCTCGGCCACCGCTCGCGCTGGGTCTCCGTCGTCCCGTCGAATCCCGTCGGCGAGGCGGCCGTCCGCGAGCTCCGCCGCTACGGTGTCGACGTGAGCGCCGTCGTCCGCGGCGGGCGGCGGTTGGGGATCTACTTCGCCGAGATGGGCGCGGATGTCCGGGCGTCCCAGGTCATCTACGACCGCGAGGGCTCGGGCATCTCAGAGGCGAAGCCCGGCGACATCGACTGGGAGGCGGCCTTCGCCGGGATGGACTGGTTCCACGTCAGCGGCATCACGCCGGCGCTCACCGCCTCGGCCGCCGAACTCACGCTCGAAGCCGTCGCTGCCGCCCGGGCGAAGAAAATGACCGTGTCTGTCGACCTCAACTACCGGGCCAAGCTCTGGAAATACGGGCGTCCCGCGCCCGACGTCATGCGGGAGGTCGTCAAGCACGCCGACCTTCTCGTCGGGAACGAGGAGGATTGCCAGAAGGCGCTCGGCGTCGCGGCCGCGGTCGATGTCGCCGCCGGCCGGCTCGACCCGAGGGTCTTCGAAGACCTGACGGCCCAGGTCATGTCCGAGTTCCCCAACCTGGCCCGGGTGGCCGTCACTCTCCGCGAGAGCGAGAGCGCCGACTGGAACCGTTGGTCGGCCGTGTTGAGGACCCGGACGGAGTTCCTCTCCGGCCGGTCGTTCGACATCCGGGCGATCGTCGACCGCATCGGCACGGGCGACGCCTTCGCCGCGGGCCTCATCCACGGCCTGGCGACCTTCGAGACCGACGCCGAAGCGCTCGACTTCGCCGTCGCCGCCGCCGCGTTCAAGCATTCGATCCCCGGGGATTTCAACCTATCCACGGAAAAAGACATTCGGACCGTCGCCCGGGGCGACCGGTCGGGAAGGGTGCGAAGGTAAGCGGGGGAGTCGACCATGACGAAAGGTCAGGTCCTCGAAGGGCTTCTCGCCTCCAAGGCTGTCGCCGTCATCCGGATGACGGACGCGGCCAAGCTGGCCAAGGTCGCCGCCGCGCTCCGCGAGGGCGGGATCACCGCGCTCGAGATCACCATGACCGTGCCCGGCGCCGTCGAGATCATTCGCACCATGGCCCGCGACAAGGGATCGGGCGCCCTCATCGGCGCGGGGACCGTCCTCGACGCGGGCACGGCTTCGGACGTCATCGCCGCCGGGGCCGATTTCGTCGTCTCTCCGATCACGGACCGGGACATGATCCGGGTTTGCCGCGAAGATCAGATCCTCGTCGTGCCGGGCGCCTTCACGCCGACCGAGATCGTGGCCGCGTGGCGGGCCGGGGCCGACATCGTCAAGGTTTTCCCGGCGACCTCGCTCGGGCCCCAGTTTTTCCGCGACCTCCGCGGTCCCTTGCCGCATATCCGGCTCATGCCCACGGGCGGCGTCACTCTCGAAAACGCGCGGGAGTTCCTCGCGGCCGGCGCCTGCTGCGTGGGCATCGGGACGGCCCTCCTCGACAGGAAGGCGATCGATGCCGACGATTGGGATGCGGTCGCGTCCGGGGCCAGGCGGCTCGTCGAATCGCTCCGCGGGCTCTGATATTTGAAATTTTATATATTTCTGCTATACTTATAACAACGCTTTGCTTCGCTGGCTGTGCAAAGCAACAAGTTACCCTCCTTCATATCCCCTTAAGCTTGTAATTCCCCAAAATTACAGCCAGCTTTTCTCTCTCCATTTGACAGCCGGCCTCTGCGTCCTTTATATATCGGAGTCCGGACACTATCCATGAGCAGCCTCGAGATCGGCGCCGGCCCGCGAGCGGAGAGGACATCCTTCTGGGACAGGGATTTCCTGCTGGCTTTCGTCGGCTACTTTTTCCTGTTCATGGCCGTTTCGCTTTTTTTCCTCCTTCCCGTCTTCCTCAAGCAGTTCGGCCCGCGCCAGAGCCGGATCGGGATGATCATGGGCATCCACAGCGTCGTGGCCATCGCCATCCGGCCGCTCTTCGGGAGGATGATCGACGTCCGGGGCGGGCGGCGCATCGCCATCCTCGGCCTGCTTCTCCTGATCTTTACGACGCCGTTTTTTCATTTCGTCAGCGATGCGGGCTGGCTGCCGTTCCTGCTCCGGGCCCTGACCGGCCTCGGCTGGGGCATCAGCATGACGGCCACGATCGCGATATGCTCGGACCTGGCCCCGGTCGAGAAGATGGCCCTGTCCATGGGCGTCATCGGCATCGCCGGCCTCGTCGCCAACGCGCTCGGGCCGCTTCTCGCCGAGGAGATCATCGCCCGTTTCGGTTACGGCTGGCTCTTCAACGCCAGCATCATCTTCCTCGTCGCGGCCCTCCTCTGTCTCCTGGCGACGCGGGAGATCGTGAAACCGTGCGTCGGCGGTCCAGGGGGCGGCCTGAAGATCCTCAGGGCTATGCCTTGGGTGCTCATCGCCGTCATCTCGGCCATGCCCGTCCTCCACGGCGCCGTCCGCGGGGCCATGATCTACTTCATCGCCGTCTTCGGAAACTCGATCGGCATCGCCCGGGTCGGCTCCTTCTTCCTCCTCCTATCGCTGGCCGCGATCCTGACCCGGTTCGGCATGGGCGATATCTCGGACCGCTACGGCCGGAAAAAGGTCATCCTCCCGGCGGCGCTCATCATCGTCGGCAACCTCTTCCTCATCGCCCAGGTCCGGAGCCTGCCCATGCTCCTCGTGACGGGATTCATCGGCGGGCTCGGCCAAGGCCTGATCTTTCCCGCCCTGAGCACCTACATCATCGATTTCCTGGGCCGGGAGAACAAAGGTTTGGCCATCAGCCTTTATCTGTCGCTTTTCGACGTCGGGATGGGCATCGGCTCGCCGTTTTTCGGATGGATGTCGGACCTCGCCGGATACCGGTGGATGTACCGCATCGCCGGGCTATTTCTGCTGGCCTCGACCGCCGTCTTCATGCTCAAGGCGCCGGCGACGAAAAACCGCAAGCTCAAAGGACACGAAATTGTCGATAGAATATGATGCGGAATTCCGGGACATGAACGAAATCTCTGGAATTCGCATCGTGTCCCAGGAATTCCCTGGCGTATCCGGCCAACGGAGTCTCTGGAGGAGCGCTGGATAATCGGCAATTTCGGGGAAAGGAGGCGCATGATGTGTCAGGACGACAAGAGCTTTTATGATGTGATCGCCGGGCGGCGGATGATCCGCAGATTCAAGGCTGAGCCCGTTGCCAGAGAACTGCTCGAGCGGTTGGTCAACGTCGGCCGGCTGGCCCCCTCGGCGGCCAACCGCCAGCCACTCGAGTTCATCATCGTCGACGAGGCGGCGCTAAAAGCGGAGGTTTTTTCATGCCTGAAGTGGGCGGCCTACATCGCCCCGGCCGGCGATCCCGGGCCGGGAGAGGAGCCGGCCGCCTACATCGTCACCCTGGCCAACACCAAGGTCCGGGAGAAGATGTTCGAGTACGACGTCGGTGCGGCCATGGAGAACATGATCCTGGCCGCCCTGGCCGAAGGCGTTGGAAGCTGCTGGCTGCTTTCGATCGACCGCGACAAGCTGAGGGCCGTGCTGGGCGTGCCCGAGGACTACCGGGTCGACAGCGTCCTGGCTCTCGGCTACCCGGCGGAGGAGCCGGCGGCCGAGGTGCTGGGGGAGTCCTGCCGTTACTGGAAGGACGCGGAGGGGCGCCTCCACGTCCCCAAGCGCGCTCTCGCCTCCGTCATCCACTTCAACCGTTTCTGATAAAAATAAGTTTACAGCGCCCCCTTGACAGGCTGTCGCCTTTGTAGTATATGTAATACAAAGGTGACATCATGAGTGTTCTATCCCTGCGTCTGCCCGATGACGTCCACGATCGGCTGAACAGGCTTGCTGAGAAAACAAAGCGGACGAAATCGTCTTTCATCAAAGAGATGATCGAAACATCCCTCGAAGAATACGAAGAAGCCTACCTAGCTCTCGGACGCCTGAACGAGAAGAACGCCCGCTACCTCACCACCGAAGAACTGGAGGAGGAGCTTGGCTTATGAGGTTATCTGGCACGAGAAGGTCCTGAAAGATCTCAAAGCCCTCTCCCGCCAACACTCTGCCAGGATCATCGCCAAGGTCAGGACGCATCTCGTCGAGGACCCGGCGGGCTTGGGCAAGCCCCTTTCGGGTGTATTCAAAGGATTAATGAGGTACCGGGTGGGCAACCACCATGTGATATACACAGTGGACCATGAAAATCGCCGCATCAGCGTCCTTCATGTAAAACCGCGGGATGCGGCCTATCGCCGACAGGCCCGGACGGCTTGACTTTCGGAACCGCGGGCGATATAAGAAGAGCATTCGGCATGTCCTCATATCACCCATCCTTTTGGAGGAACTCATGAAAAACAAGGGATTTCTTTACACCCTGGCCATTGCGGCGCTCGTCTTCTTCGTCTTCGCCACCGTCCAGGCCCGGGCGGATATATACATGAAGCAGAAGGTACACACGGACGAGCTTAAGGTGATGGGCCAGACCCAGCCGGCGAAGGACGAGATCATGGTCTTCTGGCTTGGTGAGAACAAGACGAGGACGGACCAGGAGGCCGGGACATCTTCCATCCTCCTCAGGGAAAAGAAGGTCCTCTACATGATCGACCACAATAAGAAGACCTATTCGGAGATGCCCTTGGACCTCGACAAGATGTTCGACGAGGCGGCCGCGGCAGGAGCCGGGGAGGACCCGGAGATGGCCGAGGCCAAGAAGAAGATGCCCGGCTTCATGAAGGGCTTGATGAAGGGAATGATGGGCAGCATGTCGGCCAAGGTCACCGAAACTGGCGAGACGAAGAAAATCGGCAGCTGGAACTGCCGCAAGTACCTCATCGAGATGGACATGGGCGTAGCCGGCAAAACCAATTCCGAAGCTTGGGCCACCGAGGACCTCAAGATCGACTACGGCCTTTACTTCACCTCGGCCAACGCCATGATGGCCTCCCAGCCGGGCTTCGACAAGATCGTCAAGGAGATGCAGAAGGTCAAGGGCGTCATCGTCTACCAGACGACCAAGATCAGCGCCATGGGCGCCGATATAACCTCGACAACCGAACTCCTCGAGTGCACCGACAAGTCCGCCCCGGCCGGCAACTATGACGTCCCGGCGGGATACAAGAAGGTCAAGGGCTCCGGGAAATAGACCTCAGGCCGCCGTGGCCTTGACCCGGTCTTCCTGCGACATCGCCGCAAGCCGCTTGACCTCGTTCACGTCGAGGCCGAGCCCCTCTCCGGCCGGAAATTCGGAGTCGAAATCCCCATATCGCCGACATCATCTTCCGAATGAGAAGCGGAGTTGCCAAGATGATGTTAAGATTTTGTCAACTTGACGGGCGAGCCGGATGTGATTCATATTGAGGCGGCCTGGCTGTAAGAGGTGATAAGGGGACATGTACCTCCGGTACGGGCGATAAGGGGACATGTACCTCCGGTACGTGTCCCCATTCTTGCCGGAAATTCGGAAATTGGTATTGTGTCCCCGAATTAAGGAGGAGTTCATGAAATTCCGCACGCTCGGCGCGGCGCTCGCGGCGCTGGCCATCCTGACCGTCTTCACGGCCGTTCCCTCCGGTTCTTCCCCCGCGTCCACTTCGCCGGCGTCGAAGGCCGCGATCAACTCAACCGCTCCTGCCCAGTCCGCTGCCGGTCCCGCACTTGCCTCGACCCTTTCCGCCGAAGCCGCCGCCTGGGTCGACAAGACCCTGGCCGGCCTGTCCCTCGAAAAGAAGATCGGCCAGATCGTCTGTTCGGACGTCACCGGCGGCTACATCGCCGCAGACGACCCGCGCCTCCTGAACTGGCTTGCTCTCGCCCGCGACCAAGGCTTGGGTATGTTCGTCCTCTACGGCGGGACGCCGCGCGACGTCGCCCACCTTCTCAACCGGCTCCAAAAAGCGGCCGAGATCCCGCTCCTCATCTCCGCCGATTTCGAAGGCGGCCCGGGCCAGCAGGTGACGGGGGCGAGCGAATACCCGGCCAACATGGCCTTCGCGGCCGCCCGCTCCGAGGACCTCATGTACCGGGCAGCTTCGGCCGCCGCCGTCGAGGGCCGGGCCATGGGCATCCACCTGACCTACACGCCGGTCGTCGACATCGCCTGGCGGCCCGATAACCCGGCTGAGAGCGTCCGCTCTTTCGGCGGCGACCTGGCTCTGCTCGGCCGCATGGTCCGGTCCTACGTCCGCGGCTACCACGACAACGGCATGCTGACCTCGGCCAAGCACTTCCCCGGCCGCGGCGACGTCGAGAACATGCCCGCCAAGCCCGGCTGGGCTTGGATCAACAAGCCGGCCAAGGACGTCGAGGCCCAGGAGTTCCGGGCCTTTAAGTATGGCATCGATGCCGGCGTCGATTTCGTCATGACCGAGCACATCGCCGTCCCCTCCGTCACCGGCGGCTCCGAGCTTCCGGCGAGCGTCGAAAAAAAGCTGGTTACGGACTGGCTCAAGGGCAAGCTCGGGTTCAAGGGCGTCGTGACCTCGGACGACCTCTGGTACGACAACGTCATCAACCGCTTCGGCGCCGAGGACGTGGCCATCAAGGCCATCGAGGCGGGTCATGACGTCATCCTCAAGCCGAAGAACCCGGCCGCGGCGATCGCCGCCCTCGCTGCCGCGGTCCGTTCGGGCCGCATCCCCGAAAGCCGGGTCGATGAGGCCGCCCGGAAGATCCTGACCTTGAAAGCCCGGCTCGGCCTTCACAAGAACCGGTTCGTCGACGAGACGCGCGTGGGCGAGTTCGTCGGCACGGCGGCCCATCAGGCCATCGTCCAGGAAGTGGCCGACAAGTCGCTGACCCTCCTCAAGAACGACAAGGTCCTGCCGCTCGCAATAGCTCCGGGCAGCCCCGCGGCCAAGCTCGTCAACGTCAACGTCCAGAAGTACGATGGCGACCCCATGCCGGCGGCCCTTTCGGCGAAACTTGCCGCCGCCATCCCCGGGACGCAGAGTTTTACCCTGCGGCCCGACATGGACCCGGGTTATTACGGGACCGCCATGAAAGCGGTCGCCGGCGCCGACCTCGTCGTCTTGTCGCTCTTCGTCCCGAGGAACAGAATGGGCGACGCGGCGCCCTTCCGCGAGGCCGACCTGGCCTTCCTCCTGAAGATCATCGCCGCCAAACCCAATGCCGTCGTAGCCATGACTTACGGCAATCCGCAGCTCATCCGCAAGATCCCGACAGTTGGCGCGTTTCTCGTGGGCTACGGCGAGCGGGGCTGGTTCGGAAACCAGGCCGTCTACTTCGACTCGTTCATCAGGGCCCTCAAGGGCGAGCTCAAGCCCGCCGGCCGACTCCCGGTCACGGTCAGCAAGGAGTACCCGATCGGCAGCGGCCGCTAAATTCCCTCCGGCCACATCCGGACCATGACGACGCCGTGGCGGGCGATGTAGGCCGTGATGGAATCTTTGTGGACCCCGAGGTCCTTCTGACGCCAGAGATCACGGACCCTCTGCCCGCCCTGGACGCCGACGTCGGCCCAGAGGGCGGTGACTTCGGCCAGGCCTTCGCCCCGGTTGAAGAGCCCGACCGCCTTGGATCCGTCCTCCATCTCCCTGACCCAAACTTCGAGGTCGCCGTTTTTCACGACGCGCCATCCCGGTTTTCCGAGCGGGTCCTGGTTGACGTCGATGACCTCGTCGTTCGTCAGCAGACCCAGCGTGAAGTTGTCGAGGCGGGTGATGTCGCCGCTGAAGATGAGCGGGGCCGCGACGAGCGCCCAAAGCGAAACGAGGGCGTACTGCTCGTTCGGCGTGAGCGGGGTCATGGCCGTGCCGCCTTTCCAATCGCTCAGGTATCCTAGCAGGAGGTAGTCCGGATCGTTCCAGCGGCCCGGGCCGCCGTAGCGGTGGAGCTCGTTCTTGGAGTAGACGTCGAAGCCGTCGCGGAAGAGCGCGGCCGGGATGCCCTCGAACGAGCCGCCAAGGTCGCCGGCGGTCCGCCAGCTGTTGCCCCCGACCTCGGCGCCCCACTCCCAGACGTTGCCCATGCCGTACTGGCAGAGGTTGAGGACGATGTCGCGCGGCTGTTTGGCCAGGATGGCGCTGACGAGCCGGTAAGGTTTCTGGAACTCCTCGATGCTCTTATCCTTGGCGACGCCGTTGTAGGAGCACCAGTCGTACTTCAGGAAGTCGTAGCCCCACTCGACGAAGCGGCGGACATCCTGCTCCTCGTGCTGCCAGGCCGCGACGTGCCCGGCGCAGGTGGTGGGCCCGGGCGAGGTGTAGATCCCGGCCTTGAGGCCTTTGGCGTGTATGTAGTCGGTGAGGCCCTTCATGTCGGGGAAGCGTCCGTTGGAGTTGATCATGCCCTTGTCGTCGCGGGGCTCGCCCAGGAGGGACGGGTCCTTCGCGTCCGGCCGGACCGACCAGCAGTCGTCGATGTTGACGTATTGGTAGCCGTGGTCGATCATGCCGCTCGAGACCATGGCGTCGGCTGCGCCGCGCATAATGTCGTCCGTGACGTGGTTCTCCCAGACATACCAGCTGTTCCAGCCCATGTGCGGGGTGAGGGCCAGGGTGTCGCCGCAGACGATCTTGAAGCCGCGCTCGGCCGTGCCCAGCCGGTTCGTCACTTTGAAGGTGACGGAATATTCGCCGCGGGCGGCCAGCGAACCTGTGATCTTCCCGTCGGCGGCGTCGACCGCCAAGCCGTCAGGCAGGCCCTCGACAACGAAGGTCATCGGCCGCTCGCCCGTGGCCGGGATGGCGAAGAGGAAGGGCGACCCCGGCCTGACGCCGAAGACCCTGGCGCCGTTGATGCGCGGCTCGGGGCCGGGCTTGGGCGTGAGGATGGTTTTTTCCTCGGCGGCAAGGGGGGCCATACGCGGCCCGAAAGCCGCGAACGCGAGCGCGCTCATGGCCAAGGCCAGGATAAACAGGCGGGATGTTCGTCTCATGGGATATTTCTCCTCCATGGCTTCGAAGCCGTCGCGAACATTATTGCCCGCTGAGCCGGAAATGACAAGTCAAGAAGGGGTCAAACCTATTTTTTACGCAGAATTGCGTAAAAAATAGGTTTGACCCCTTCTTGAAGCTTGCGCGGCTTGGCGGCGCCGCTTGACTTAGATAGGCCGTCAACTTATCCTGCCGTTCATGGATAGGAGTTGAACTCATGAATAAATCCCGTCATCTCGCCTGGTTGTTTCTACCGATTCTCTGCGTCGCGGTCGTCTTCGCCGCGGCCTCTCAGACTCAAGTCAAGAACCCGTACGCCCCGGACACGCCCGAGCCGGGGTCGGTCGAGGCCATCGCCAAGTTCACGACCGAGGCCCGCTTCGGTAATCCCTGGGTGGCCTACGTGCCGGCCTCGGATACGGTCGTCTCACCGACCAAGTATCTGGGCCATGTCGTCGGGGCCGAAAGTGAGCTTTCGACGACGGCCAAGATCTATGGCTACTTCCGCAAACTCGCCGAGACTTCGCCTCGCGTCCGCGTCGAAACGATCGGCCGGAGCGAAGAGGGGAGGGACATCCTTCTCGTGGTTGTCTCTGACGAGGAGGGAATCCGAGACCTCGCGAAATATAGAGAGGCGACCGCGGCCCTGGCCGACCCACGCAAGACGACTCCGGAGGCCGCCGAGGCCCTCGTCGCCTCGGCTCGGCCGATCTACTACTTCAACGCCGGCCTCCACTCGACCGAGCTGGGCAGCCCGGAGATGGTCATGGAGTTGGCCTACCGCCTGGCCGTGTCCGAACAGCCGATGATCAAGAAGATCCGGAGCGAAGTTGTCGTCCTGATCAACCCCATCTCCGAGCCCGACGGTCGCGACAAGCAGGTGGACTGGTTCTATCGCTACCTCAAAGGCAAGACTGATTTCGAGAACCTGCCGCCGGTCTCGCCCCCTTATTGGGGCCATTATGTCTTTCACGACAATAACCGCGACACGCACCAGGGGACGCTAGAGCTGTCCAAGGCGGTGAGCCGGATGTTCTTCGACTTCCACCCGACCGTTTGCCACGACCTTCACGAGTCGATCCCCCTCCTCCAGACCTGGAACGGCACGGGGCCATTCAACAACAACCTGGACCCGATCCTCATCAACGAGTTCTTCGCCATGTCCTTCGCCGAAATCGGCGCCCTGACGTCCCTGGGCATGCCCGGCGTTTGGACCTGGGGATTTGGCGAGGGCTGGGGGCACCACTACCTCGACTCGATAGCCGTCAACCACAACAGCATGGGACGCGGCTACGAGACGTATGGGAACGGCACGGCCGAAACCGTCGAGCGGGTGCTCCGGCCGAACGAAGAGCGCTACGTGGGGCGCCCCGTGACGAGCCGGGAATGGTACCGGCCCATGCCGCCGCCAAAGAAGTTCCGCTGGTCGCTCCGCAACAACACGAACTACATGGAGAGCGGCTGCCTGGCCATCCTCGATTACGCGGCCAAGAACGCCAAGGAGATGCTCCGTGATTTCTACCGCAAGGGCTACAACTCGTGGCAAAAGGGCGTCAAGGGCGGCCCCTACGCGTTCGCCATTCCGGAGGACCAGGGCGACCGCCGGCGCGTGGCCCAGATGGTCGAGATCCTCCTGGCTCAGAAGATCGAGGTTTCGCGGGCATCGGCGGTCTTCAAGGTGGAGGAAGGAGAGTTCGCGGCCGGGACCTACGTCGTGCGGCTCGACCAGCCCTACCGCAATTACGCCGTGGACCTGCTCGTCCCGCAGATATTTCCGCCCGACGCCGCTTACGAGCCCTATGACGATGTTTCCTGGGCCCTGCCCGTCCACTTCGGCGTCGAAGCCAAGCGCATCGACGACGCGAAGATCAGGGACGTGGCCGTGACACCGGTCCTGGCCGGATTCGAGCTCCTGGGCAAGGTCAACGGAAGCGGGCCCGTATTTCTGGTGAAGGACACGGGGCAGGAGGCGCTTCTCGCGCTCCGCAACCGCCTGGCGGCCTTCCGGGTCGAGATCGCCGAGAAGGCGTTTAAGTCGGGCACCGCTGATTATCCGGCGGGTTCATGGATCCTGGCCGATCAGAAAGGGCTGGCCGAAGCGCTGAAGCGCGCGGCGGCGGAGCTGGCCGTGGATTTCGAGAGCGCGCCGGCCGTCCCGGACGTGGACGTGCCGCGACACGAGTCCAAAGTGCCGCGCCTCGCCGTCTGGCACACCTGGGCCGACACCGAGGCGGTCGGCTGGATCCGCTACGTCCTCGACCGGGAAAAGATCCCTTATTCTTATATCCGCGACGACGACATCCGCGCCGGACGTCTGCGCGAACGGTTCGACGTCATCCTCTTCGGCCACAACTATCTCGGGCTCCAGGACCAGATCCAGGGGATAGATAAGAAGTACGGCCCGATGCCTTACACCAAGACGAAGGAATTCTCCAGCCTCGGCGTGCCCGACGCTTCCGAGGACATCACCGGGGGAATCGGTTGGGCGGGCATGGTCAACCTCGAGCAGTATCTCGCCGCGGGAGGGACGCTCATCACGCTCGGGAACGGCTCGACGCTCGCCCTGGACGGCGGGCTCGTCCGGGACGTCCGCCGGAAATCGGGTGCTTTCTTCACGCCTGGCTCGGAGCTCAAGGTGAAGTTTGTGAGGCCCGACCACCCGCTGGCCTACGGCTCGCCTGAGGTGACGTCGGTTTTCCGTACGGGAATGCCCGTCTACGACATCGCGGTGTCGGGCCGGCGCAGCGTCGTCCTGCAGTGGGGCACGAAGCTCAGGACGGAGGACCGCGAGGAAGAAAGCGCGGAGGCCGCGAAGCCGAAAGACCCCAAGGAGCAGGCTAAAAAGGACGAGGTCAAGATGCTCGTCAGCGGCGCGCTCAAGGGGGAGGACGATCTCCAGGGACGGCCCGCGATCCTCGACCTGCCGGCCGGCAAGGGCCGCGTCATCGCCTACAATTTCAACCCGTTCCACCGGGACCTGAACCGCTCGGATTACCGGCTGATCTGGAACGCGCTCCTCAACTGGGACGCCCTTCCGCCGGCGCGCTGAGACAAGAGGGGGTCAAACCAATTTTTTACGCATTTCTGGGTAAAAAATAGGG
>Ga0214473_10004936_pt1 | contig 16016 bp, 17 predicted proteins | sample RVTome_7_FD_203509 | JGI IMG/M metagenome (GOLD analysis project Ga0214473, IMG submission 203509) | Soil microbial communities from uranium-contaminated site in the Upper Colorado River Basin, Wyoming, United States - RVT98D197 | ecosystem: Environmental > Terrestrial > Soil > Contaminated >... | reverse complement strand
TCGGCCACCGAGCAGAGCAGGGCGTGGGCGTTCGTCAGCCGCGCCGTGACATCGTGGAGGCACGCAGGGAGCACGGCGGACCAGCCCGCGTGGACGGGGACCGAGTATCGCGCGCCGGCCAGCTCGATGTGGCCGCCGACGACCGTGAGCCCGCGCAGGACCGAGGCATCTGGCAGGGCGACCTCGCCCGTCCCGGCGAGTCGCGCGACGCACAGGTCATCGCTTCCGAGCGGTGCCCCCGGGCCACACAACGGCTCGAGTTGGGCAGCAGCTTTCGGGGCGGGGCCCAGGCGTACGCGAGCGACGTCGAGCAGGGCCGCTTCGCGCGGGGCCTGCCAGCGGGTCACCCCGAGCGCCCGGTCCAGGTGCAGCGGCCGCGGCCGACCCGACGGGTCGAGCGCGCCCGAGGCGTCGTAGCGCCGGTTCCAATCCCAATACCGGTAGGTGACCCCTCGCCGGCCGGGTTCCACGCTCTGGGGCTCCACGAGGCAAGCCCCGCGTCCGATGGCGTGGGCCGTTCCAGCGTGCAGCACGAAGAAATCGCCTGGCTCGATCGGAACCGGGAACAGCAAGGGGGCCAGGCTCGCGCCCGTGTCGATGGTCCGGATCACGTCGCTCCGCTCCACCCCATCGCGCAGACCCAGGTAGATCACGGCCCCCGCGTCGCGCTCCAGGATGTACCAGGCCTCGGGCTTGCCGGACTCGTCCGGGCCAAGCTGCGGGTCACCGTCGGCGGGGTGGATCTGTACGGAGAGGTCGTCGGCTGCGTCGAGGAGCTTGACCAGGAGCGCGGTGCCCGTTCGGCCGAGCGTCGCCTCCCGCCCGAGGAGCTTCGTTGGCGACCGGGCCAGCACGGCGGCCAGAAGCTCGCCCGTTTCCTCGCAGCGACTGGGAAAGTCCGGCTCGACCGAGATCTCCCAGCTCTCGCCCACGGGCGCTGGTGCCGGCCCCAGCCCGGGCTTGTAGCGGGACAGGATGCGAGTCCCTGCCCACGGCGTCCGCGTCAGCGGCGTGAAGTTGTCCGGACGCAGCAGGAAGGGTCTGTCGGTTTCTTGGTGGGACAATGTAGGATATGTAAGGTGGAGGCGCTATCCAGAGGGAGGCGCTTCATGGGCTACGCAGGTAAGGATCGTCGAATTCACAGTGTGTTCGTCACTCGCAACACGGAGTATCACGTCCGGCGAGACAGGTGTGTGGGCGTCCGTGACCGGCGGACGGGGGAGTGGCTGCGGGCCCACCTCGCGGTCAACAGTCGGGTGAGCGGTGCGATTCGCTTCACCGGGGATGGGAGTATCTTGCCCAACATGGGCCGGCCCGAGGTCGGCGAGTCGCTGTTCTTTCAAGCGGCAGGCCGTGACCTCGTGACGAGCACCATCCTGGCCGTGGATCGACCTCCACGGGAGGTGGTCACCCGCTATCGCCTCTGACCCGGGTCCGCGCCCGAAACCAGGGCCCAGAGCTCGGTCCCGTTCAGCGTTCGGTCCCCGGCCCTGCCCTCGAGCAGGACCACCGCCCCATCTCCGGTCCGGACCGCCGGCCCCTCGGGCGTCGCCCAGGCTTCCGCCACCCGTAGCGCCCGCGGAGGCGCTACGCCGAGCGCGCGCGCACGGGTCACCTCCACTTCGGTGTCGCCGAGCTGCGCGGTTGCGCCGGGCCACGGCGCGGCAGCCCGGATGAGCCGAGCCACTTCGACGGTGCTGCGGTGCCAGTCGACGGCGAGCTGCTCCGGCGACGGCGCTGGTGCCCACGTGGCCTGCGTCGCGTCCTGCGCCTCGCCCGCCTGGGGGAGCCCGGCCGCCGCGGTCCGTGCGCAGGCCAGGAGCAGGGCGAGGCCCGGCCGGTCGAGCTTGCGCGCGAGTGACCAGGCGTCGTCTCGCCCGTCGATGGGCACCTCGTGTCGTGCGATCACGTCACCGCGGTCGTACTCGGCGGTCAATCGGTGCAGCGACACTCCGGTGCGCGCATCGCCGTTGGCGATGGCCCAGAAATAAGGGTCCGGACCACGCCAGCGCGGAAGCAGGGAGGGGTGGACGCCGAATGCTCCCCCGGGGGCGAGGGCCAGGACCGATGCGGGGATCCGCTGCGGCCAGAACCACGAGAGGATGACGTCCGGCCGGGTGCTCTCGAGGGCCCGCACGACGCCGGCGTCGTGGAGGTCCGGCCGCCCAAGCAGCGGCACGCCGCGGGCGCCGAGCTGCCGCCTGAGGCGCCGGGTCCCGGGCGCGTGTCGGTGGCCGATGCCCACGACCGCGGGCACGTGTCCGGAGGCCGTGAGGCACAGGGCCCCGAGGGGCAGGCCGAGGTACAGCAGGCGCACGAGAAGTGGTATACCCGGCCTTCGTGACCGGGGCGGAACGAAAGACGATTCGCGTGGTGGCGGCGGTCATCGAGAAGAACGGCCGATACCTGATCACGCAACGTCGCCCCAACGCCGTCCTGCCCCTCCTCTGGGAGTTCCCCGGGGGCCGGCGAGAGACGGGGGAATCGGACTCGGATGCGCTGCGCCGGGAGGTCATCGAGCGACTGGGGGCCGAGGTTGAGGTCGGCCAGCTCATCTCGTTCGTGAGCCATCCCTACGAGCACTACACGGTAGACCTCTACCTCTACGAGTGCCGCCTCGTGACCGATGACTTGAGCCGCCGCGCGGTCAACGACTTCCGCTGGGTGACGTCCGCCGAGTTCGACCAGTATCCGTTTACGCCGGCTGATGAAGCCTCCATGACCAAGCTCCTGGGTGAATCATGAGAATGAATCGAGTCCTCTGCGTGGCCGCCGCTGCTCTTCTTCCGCTCGTCGGGTGCTCTTCGAGCGAGCCGCGCGCCGCGACGCCCGCTGCCGATCCCGAGCCCATCGAGCCCGTCGCGGCGGTGGAGCCGTCGGAGCCCGCCGAGCCCGTCGAGCCCGCACAACCGGAGGGTGAGGGCCATCCCGGCGAGATGCACGCGCACGATGGCCCCGCGAATCAGGCGCCCCTGCGGCTCGCGGCCGATGGCGCGAGGATCTTCGGCTCCGAGATGGACGCAGCGCGAGCGACGACGCCGCTCCGCGACATCATCACCAGGCCCGCGCGTTTCGCGGGCCAGGTCGTCAAGACCGAGGGCCAGATCTCGCAGGTCTGCCAAAACCGGGGATGCTGGCTCGAGCTGCGCGCGGAGGGAGCGGGCAACGCGGTGCGCGTCCCCATGGCCGGGCACAGCTTCTTCCTCCCACGTGACGTGGCGGGACACCGTGCCACGGTGCTCGGCACCGTAGCCGTCCAGCAACTCGAGGCCGACATGCGCGAGCACCTTCGATCCGAAGGCGCTCAGGCCGCGGACGAAGCGCTCAGCATCGAGGCCACGGCCGTCGTCGTGCATCCGTGACCGACGTTCCCGCGCGCTGCCCCACCTGCGACACCGCCGTTCCGAGCGGTCGAACGCGGTGTGTCGGGTGCGGACGCGTGTTCGGCGAGGACAACCGCTGCCCGAGCTGCAACGCGGTGGCGGCCGTGCGCAAGCAAGAGGGGGTGCTCGTCTGCGCGGCATGCAGTGCGCCCCGCGAGCGCCTGCCCGGGACGGTCGTTTTGTCGGGATCGGGCCTGGCTGTGCCGACGACCACTTCGGTTCGTAGGGGCGCATCGGTCGGCCTGAGGGGGTTCGGCGTCCTGTCCATCGGGCTCGGTGTCCTCGCCGCGGCCGCGGCAGCGGTGCTCGTTCCAGGTGCCGCGGGCATCATCCTGGCCCTGCTCGCGGGCTCCACGGGCGTCGGTGTGGGCGCCATGTCCCTGCGCGCCGGGGCGCGCCAGTCCGCGCGGGTCGACCGCGACGTCAGGGCCGAACGCGAGCGAGTGCTGATGGACCTCGCCGAGAAGAGCGAGGGGGACCTGACCGTGACGGAGGTCGCCCGCGCGCTCGGAATGCCCATGGCAGAGGCCGATGAGCTCCTGACCTCCATCGCGGACGGCTCCCGGGTCACCGTCGAGGTCGATCCGGAGGGGATCGTGCACTTCGTCTTTCGCGAGATACGCCTAGGCGGGCCCACCGGGCCGCGCGTGCGGGTCGAGGACGCTCGCTTCGAGCGCCTCGAGCGCATGCTCGAAGAGCAGGGTGAGTCCGTTGGAGTCGAGGAGCCCGCCGGAAGCGTCGAGCGTTCGGAGGGAAAGTGAGCCCCGTCAGTCCATCGCGCTCGTCGTCTCGCCGTCCAGCCCCCGCACCGCGTGGCTCAGGGCGATGACCTCCACGAGAATCGCGCGGTAGATGCCGTCGAGATCCTCGATGTTGGCCCGGTCGCCGGCCTGGTCGAGCGCCTCCTGCAGGTGGTGCTGCACGTAGTCGATGATGGCCGGTTGTCCCATGGCCACCACATCGTCGCTGTCGAGCACTTCGAGAGGATCCTCTGCCCGAATCTCCTCGTCGGTCTCGAGGGTGCCGAGCGCGACCTCCAGGCTTCCCTCATCCACCGTCCCGAGTCGGGTCGGGAAGGCCTCCTCGAAGGCCAGGTAGACCGTCACCGCCAGGAAGTAGCCGAGGGACTGGGCCAGCTCGTCCCCGCGCTGCGACACCTGCTCGGCGAGCCACGCGCCGAGGGTTGGCTGCTTGCGATCGAGCAGTCGGTAGCCGTCATCCAGGGCATCCTGGAGGCCGCTCTCGACGTCCAGGGCCTCCTCGACTGCTTCCACGGCGTGCTCGTCCACGACCGCGTGCTTGGGAACGGGCCGCAGGGCGGCCTTGCGTAGGAACACTACGGAACCTTATCCGAAGCGCGCCTAGGGGTCGAAAAACAGCGGCGACCGCGTGGCGATGAAGGTGTTGATGGCGTTGCGATCCTCGACCAGCAGGTCGCAGAACTGCATCCCCATGCCGGGAGGCGAGTCCGCCTGCTCGTCCCGAAGGTCGCGCAACCATCGCACGATCGCCCGCCCCCGCACGATGTGGCCCGTCGGCAGCTCCAGCTCCACGTCCACTTCGCTCCCGCGAGGGAGCAGCTCCCACGTGGCCACGAAGATCCCCCCCTCGGAGATGTCCTCGATGAACCCGGTGTAGAAGTTCGACTCCGTCTCAAAGCCTACCTCGCTCTGGAGCACCATGCGCGGGGACTGGCGCTTCTCGTGCTGCGGCGGGAGTGGCGGTGGTCGCACGGCCGGCAGTGAGTCTCGGAAGGAAGCCCCATCGGGCACCGGCGTCAGAATCGACAGGGCGTGGCCGATGGTCATCAGTGCTTGGGCTTGCCGAGCGGGCAGGTTCGCCGGATGTCCCGCGGCTTCGACCGCTTCGGCCACGGCGCGAGCGACGTCGGTGAAGCTGGTGGCGTCCGTGGGCGCCCCCGGCCGACCCAACGCCTCGACAGCGACCCTCACGCGCTCCTGGACGGCCTTCAGACGCGGCTCGCCAGGCTCTGCAGCCAGCATGGCCTCGGCCGCCCCGAGTAGCCCGTGGGCCCTCGCCACTCCGCTCCGTGGGACATCGACCATGGGGTTCGCATCGGCCATGTGCATCGGACGCTCCTTCCCCCTACCCAACGGCCCATCCCTTCGCGCTTTGAAGGGGCAGCGCGCCCGGATCGCCTAGAGGTCGACGAACATCGGGGTGCGCCGTTGCATGAAACCGCTGATGGCCCGATGGTCTTCCTGCCTCAGCCGCTCGAACGCGATGCCCATGCCAGGCGTGAGATCGCTGTCTAGCGAGATCCCCTCACGCAGCCAGGCCACCTGCCCCTCCGCGAACACCTGATGGCCGTCCGGCAGGACGAAAGACACGGTGAGGGCGGTGCCCACGGGAAGCAGGTCGTAGGTCGCCACGAAGAGCCCCCCGTCCGAGACGTTGCCGCTGAATCCCGTGTAGAAGTTCGTGTCGCCCAGAAACCCGATATCGGTGACGAGCTCTGTGCGCGGCCGATCCCGGCGCTCGTCCGCCACGCGCGACGTGCGCCTTCGGGTCAGCGGGAGCGCGGGCTCGGCCGACCCTGCTCCCGCGGTCCGCTCGAGCTCGCGGCGCGCCGGGTAGAGGAGCGCGAGGGATCGGGCGACGGCCTCGGCTAGGGCCTGGTGGTCGGCGAGGTCTGGGCTCTGCAGCTCGGCCAGAACCTCCCTCAGGTCGTGGGTGGCGCCGGTCATGGCGGAGCTGAGCTCCCCAATCGCGCTGGCCCCCTCGACGGCAAACAATCGGCCGACGATCCGCGCGATGGAGGCGGCCGACCCCGCCGCGGCGTGCGGCGTGGCATTCACGCCCTCATTGAGGAGATCGCGAGCTTGTTGGGATGCCGCCACAGCGGCGCTGCGCAGAGCCGACTCGTCCATGCTCACTCGTCGTAGAACACGGGCGGACGCTTGCGGATGAATCGCAGGATGAGCTCCCTGTCCTGGGGCGAGAGCTGGTCGAACTGGATACCCATGCCCGGCTCGGAGTCGGCGGAGAAATCGAGGGGGTCGCGCACGAACCGCACCGTGCCCCCCGCGCGCAGCTCGAACCCGCCGGGCAGGGTGACGAGCAAGTCCACCGCCGTCCCCTTCGCGAGCACTTCGTAGGTCGACAGGAACACGCCCCCCTCAGACACCTCGCCCGAGAAGCCGACGTAGAAGTTGCTCTCCGTCGTCGCTCCGATGTTCGCCTCCACGCTGGTCCGTCCCTGCTGGGCGCGGTAGGGCGCTTGCTGGCCCGCCGGCGCCTGAGGCGCGGGCTGTCCGAAGGCAGGCGCCTGAGGCGCGGGCTGTCCGAAGGCAGGCGGCGGCTGGGGTGCGGACTGTCCGAAGACCGGCGCCTGAGGCGCGGGCTGCCCGAAGGCCGGAGGCTGGGGCGCGGTTTGCCCGAACGCCGGCGCCGGCGCCGCCCGGGGGATGGCCTGCTGCGGCGGCGGAGCGAGGCCCGGGCCCGGAGCCCTCGAAGGCACCGTCGTCAACGGGTAGAGCGAGCTCATGGACTGGGCGATGACCTGCGTGGCCACGCCGATGCCCTTGTGCTCTCCGCGGACGTCTTGCAGGAGGGCGAGGGTCTGACTGAGGGAGCCGAGGGCGTTGCGAACGCACGCCTTACCGTCGAGATCGGAGGACGCGCGCTCGGCTTCGAAGAGGGCGCTGACCGCTTGGGCGATGTTCTGGGCTACGGCCATGACATCCGGCGGGATGTTTGGATCTTCCTGCAGCGCTGCCAGGGCCTTGCCCAGTGACTCCCGCGCAGAGCGGGCCTGGTTCGCACCGGAGTAGGTCATCTTGGTCGCCCTTTCACATCCAGACGGTGGATTCTAGTGGAGGCTGCCGTCTTTTGCGACCGAGCGCTGGCCGACCCGGTCATTCTCAGAGGTCCTTCTTGAAGACCAGGCGCGCCCGACCCAGTCCCGCGTAGTCGGCTTCCTCCGCCACGGCGAATCCGAGCGCTTCATGGAACTGCACGGACCCGTCGTTGCCGACGGTCGTGATGGCCTTGATGCGGGTGGCTCCCGCCGCGCGGCACCGGTCGGCGAATACCTCGTACAGCTCCTTGCCCACGCCCCGACGACGGTAGGCAGGATCGATTCCCACGAAGTGCACATAGCCCGTGGGTGGAACGGTAGGGGCGACGAACCCGAGCAGGAAGCCCACCCTCTTGCCTTCCTCTTCGGCGACCAGAGCGTCATTGCCCAGCTCGTAGAAGAAGACAGGGTGGGCTCGATCGCTCGAGGGTCCTCCCCACCAGCGGTCGAGGACCGACACGAAGAAGTCGAAATCCTGCTTGTCGATACCGTGTATCTTCATATGCCCGTTGGTCTTTTCAGCGCACTGGGCACGCTCCAAGGCTCCGTTACCACAGGGACGCCCGCGATGAACAGGGGTGTCGCGTCGCGCCGGTTCACGAGCGGGGTGGCCCCGTCCCCGTGGGAGGGTGGGCGGCCCTTTGGTCGGTCACTGCAACAGCGGGCCCGGGTCCACGCTGCCAAACCGTTCTTCGTAGCGGGCCAGGCTGTCGCTCAGCACGGCGTGAAACCGCTTGGCGTGGGTCGGAGACACCAGGATGCGGGCCAGCAACCACCCCGCTGGTCCCTGCACGAATGCGAAATCGAGCACGAAGGCTTCCTGCGTGCTGGCGACCTGCGCAACGTTGGCGAAGCGTCCCTTGGCCACGTCGTCGTCGGCCTTGATCGTGAAGGTGCCGCGTTTGGTGGGTTCCATGGCGCGGGACCATAGCATCCCGGACCGCCGTAGGCGGAACCGCCGCGCCCCGCCGCTGTCTGCCGTGCTATGACCGGCTCGGCGACCCCCGTTTTCCCGCGATCCGTTCCCATGGCCCCCCAGCCGCCCCTGTTCTGCCCGTTCTGCCGCGAGTGCTTCGAGGGCGAGGCGGTGTGTCCCGATCACGAGCTGACCCTGGTTTCCTTCGAGAAGCTGCCCAGGCGTGGACGCTCCACCGTCGGGCTCGATGAGAGGGTCCAGGTCTACGACGTCCGGTACGGGCGCGGTTTCCTCTGGGGCGCCGCGCTCCTGCTCCTCTTTGGCCTGGCCCTTCCGCTCGTCACGGCCACCCTCGCGGACACGACGTCCTTCTCGGGTTTCGAGGTCGCTTCCCGGGTGGCCCCGAGCCTGTGGGCCGTCCCGTGCGTGTCGGCCGCGCTGGTCTCCGTCCTCGTGCGCCGGCGCACCCTGCGCCAAATGTTGGCCGCCCGCGTCGCCGTCCCGATGCTCGCGCTGCTCGGCGCGACCGCCCTCGGCTACACGTTCTGGCGCATCGACCGAGGGGCGGTGCAGATGAGCGAACGGATGGGCGAGGAAGTCGCCGTAGGACTCGGCCCCGGCGTGTGGGTCCTGGGCGCGGGCCTGCTCCTGGCGCTCGTCGGAGGCTTGCGCCTGGGCTCGACGCCCCGCGGGAAGGCACCGCCGCGTGGCGGCGAACCGGGCGAGCCCGCCGACCCGATTGTCGTCGACGACGACGACCGGCACTGAGCCGACTCCGGAATTGCATGGTTTTGTGGTTCCTGGGGCCGAAAGAGGCCTGGGCCCTCCCGTCGCTCCATTCAACCCGGAGCGTCGAAATCGGGTTAATTGCGGTTGACGGGCGCTCGAATAGGCGTCAAACAAGCGCCTTCGCGAGCAATCATGACCGAGCCGAACTCACCGAACGTCGAGCCCGTCCAGTGTTGGCCCGTGGAGGTCGTCGTGGGCGACCGGGGCCTCGACCGCGCCGTCAAGCAGCTCAAGCGCTTGATGGCCTCGGAGGGCATCCTCCGCGAGCTCAAGCGGCGCCGACACTACATGAAGCCCTCGGTGAAGAAGCGCAAGAAGCAGGCGGAGGCCGCCCGAAACCGCCGCAAGCGTTTGCGCAAGGCGCTCGAGCAGGACGTTCGCCGCTAGATCGCTCTCGCTTTGACCTGAGCCTGAGCGCCGGCCCGGGGCCCCCGGCCATGCTGCGCCTGGCCGCCCCAGGCACCCCGCGCAAGCGAGGCGAGGGAGTGCACTGTGGCGTGCATGACCGAGCCGAGCGCGAACATGGCTGTGGCCGCGCACAGCGGAGTGGACGCAGTCCACGAAGCTGCGCGGGTACAGACCTGTCGACGGGTCCGCAGGACCCTAGTCTTCGTAAGCCAGGATCAGGTCAAATGGAGAGCGGTCTAGATATTCGACCGCGGCGGTCACGTCCGGCCCCGAGACCTCGTCATCCTTCGGGGGCCGACTGTCCAGCCTCTTCGAGCGTCCGCATGAATGCGCGCTCGAGGGTCTGCGTGAGCGGCGCGAGGTGTCGGATCTGTTGTCCCGACTCGACCGCGACCTCGAGGATGAAGTTGAGGTCCTTGCCCGTGGGCACGCGAACTTCGAGGGTGGTGCCGCTCGCGGTGACCACGCACTTGGCGATCTCGAGCGGCTTCTTGATGGCCTCGGGATCGCCCTTGATCCGCACCTCGTACACGCCGGCTTCGGGGGCGACGAGCGGGGCGAGATCACCGGCGTACAAGATGCTGCCGCCCGCGATCACGACGACCTGGTTACAAACCTTCTCCACGTCCGGCAGGATGTGGGTCGAAAGGACGACGCTCGTCCCCGTCCGGCGGGGGATGTCGAGGATGAGACTCAGCATCTCGTCCCGCCCTCGGGGGTCGAGGCCGCTGGTCGGTTCGTCGAGCAGCAGCAGCTTGGGGTCCCCCACGAGCGCCTGGGCGAGTCGAGCGCGTTGCTTCATGCCCGTGCTGAACGAACCGAGCTTGCGGTAGCGGGCCTCTCCGAGCCCGACATAGTGCAGCACCTGATGGGCCCTGCCCGTGGCCTCGGACCGAGGCAGTCCACATAGCTCTCCCGCGAACCGCGTGAAGTCGAGGGCCGAGAGCTCGGGCATCACCGAGTCGCCCTCCGGCATGTACCCGATGCGCGACCTCACTTCGAAAGGCTCCCGCGCCACCTCGCGTCCGAAGACCCGCACGCTGCCGTGCTCGTGCGTAACGAGGCCGAGCAGCACCTTGAGGAGCGTGCTCTTGCCGGCGCCGTTGGGGCCGAGCAGCCCGATGCGACCCTCCTCGAGCCTGAGGCTCACGTCCCTCAGGGCGCGAAGCTCCCCGTAGTACTTGTCGACTCCTTCGACCTCGATGAGGGGCACGACGGCACCTATAGCATCTTTTTGTTTACGGCACGGGGAAGCCTTCGGCGCGCAACATGGAGACGACCGCGATCATGGGCAGCCCCACGATGGCGGTGAAGTCGGCTCCCGAGATGGACTCGAAGAGGCCGATGCCCGCCCTCTCGATCTTGTATCCGCCTGCACAGTCGAGCGGCTGATCACGCTGCACGTAGCGTTCGATCTCGCGACGCGATAGCTGACGCATGGTCATCAGATGAATGTCCACGGCCGTGCGCACTGCGCCGTCCGGACACTTGAGGGCCACGCCCGTGACTAGCCTGTGGGTCCTGCCCGCGAGCGTTTCGAGCATCTCCGCCGCAGCTTGGGCCGATCCCGGCTTGCCGAGCACCCGTCCCTCGAGCTCGGCGATCTGATCGGATCCGAGGATGTGGGCCGAGGCATGGCGAACCGCGAGGCTCTCCGCCTTGCGCGCCGCCAGTTGCACCACGAGCGCGACCGGGTCGCCGGTCGTCTCGGGCGTGTTCTCGTCCGCGGCGTGAGGCTCGGCCGCGAAGGGCAACCCCAGCCGATCGAGAAGCTCCCGGCGGTAGCGGGACGTGGAGGCCAGAACGATCACGGGATGGGTCAGCGGGTCTGCGGCCCCGGGAAGGGCTCCTGGATGTCCGGCTTGAAGATGTATCCCTGGTGCTGGAAGACGCAGATCCGATTCCGACCGTCCGCCTTGGCTTGGTAGAGGGCCCGGTCTGCGGCCTTGAGGAGCTGGTCCTTGTTCCGGATATCCCGGCTCGGGAAGAGAGAAACGCCCGCGGATATGGTCACGCTGTGGAGCTGGCCGTCCAGGTTGAAGGGCACGGTGCTGATCGTGCGCCACACTCGGTCAGCGACGGCGAGGGCGCCCGAGAAGTGGGTGCTCGGGAGAACGAGAAGGAACTCCTCCCCACCATACCTCGCGACCACGTCGATCTCGCGGACCGCATCCCGCAAACGCTGCGCCACTTCAGCGAGGACGCGGTCGCCGATGTCGTGTCCGCAGCTGTCGTTGAAGCTCTTGAAGTGGTCGATGTCTATCATCGCGCAGGCGAGCGGGTCGCGATAGCGCTCCGCCCGTTTGAACTCCTCGCCGAGCCGCGTGTGCAGGTAGCGGTAGTTGTAAAGGCCCGTGAGCTCGTCATGGACCGCGAGGTGCGCGAGTCGCTCCTTGGCGACCTGCACGTCGTCGTGCGCCTTCTTGATGCGGAGCATGGCTTGAACGCGAGCAAGGAGCTCACGCTCGTCGAAGGGCTTGGACACGTAGTCGTCGGCGCCGATGCGAAGTCCCTCGATGCGGCTCTCCGTGTCCGCCTTGGCCGTGAGGAGAATGACCGGCAGGAACGCATCGGCCGTCATGGTCTTGATGAGCCGGCAGCAGTCGAGGCCGCTCAGGCCCGGCATCATGATGTCGAGCAGGACGAGGGACACGCCCCCTTCGGATACCCTGTCGAGCGCTTTCTGGCCGCTCTCGACGGCCTCGCCGCGCAGGGCGTTACCGCGCAGCAGGCCGCCCACGTACTGGCGCGTCATGTTGTCGTCGTCGGCGATGACGACCAGCGGCGCGTCGGGTGGCTTGGACGACGGAGGCATGTTCGGAGCCTACCGCAGGGGCGGGGCGTGTCCATAGCGACCAAGAGCCCCGGTCGCTCCCGCGCGAGAACCATTGCAGGATGACGGTCTGCTCTCTAGCTTCTTGCCAGGGCCATGAGCCTTCTCGACCGCCTGAGCCGGTTCATCGACGACGTGCTCCTTCTCCCGGAGGACGTGCGCGCTCGTCTCGACCGTGCGGAGGACGCCCTCGAGGCTGGCCAGACCGCGGCCGCCGCCTCGCTCTTCGAGGACGTCCTGGCCGAGCGACCCTCCTTGGCGCGGGCCGCGGTGGGCCTGGCCCAGGCGCGCCAGGGAATGGGGGATCTGGCGGGCGCCCGCGCCGCGTTGGAGACCGCCCGGCGTCTCGCACCGGATGACCCGGAGGTGGCTCTGCTGGCGGCGCGGCTGGCTCTGCTCGCGGGTGACACCGCCGGGGCAGCCGAGGCGGCCCGCGTCGCAGCCATGCGTCTGGCCGCGACCGGGGGCGAGGCGCTCGCCGAAGCCTGCACCCTGCGCGCCCGGGCCGAGCAAAGCCGCGGCCGCCCCGATAGGGCCGCTCGGGAGCTGCGCAAGGCGCTCTCGATCCGTCCCGACGATCCGCTCCTGCGCGTCGAGCTGGTCGAGGCCCTGGCCGCAAGCGGGCTCTTGGCCCAGGCGCGGGCCGTGGCTTCGGGCGTCGCTCCCGAGGCGGTCGACGACGGGGCCGCCGTGCGGCTCGGGCTGGCGCTCCATCGCGCTGGCTCGGACGAGGCGGCCGTGCCGTGGCTCGAACGGGGCGCAGCCGCGGGCAGTGACGTGGCGCTGCTCGTGCTCGCGCGACGCGACCTGTCCCGCGCACGGCTCGCCGAAGCCGAGCAGCGGGTCCGCCGATGCGTGGCGCGCGGAGGCGGCGTGGAGGCGCTCACGGTGCTCGCGGAGATCGCCCTGGCCGGCGGGCGCCCGGGTGAGGCGGGGGACGCGCTCGAGGCGGCGGCCTTGGCAGCGTCCGCCGCGGACGCGACTTCATCGCTCCCCCTCTGGCGCGCCGCGGTGCGGACGACCGCCGTCACCGACGCGGAGTCGCTCACGCGGCGAGCCGATGCCGTCGAGCACCTGGCGCCCGCCGATCCCGCCGCCCAAGGTGCGCGTCTGTGGGTCGCGCTGGCGCGGGACGATCTCGTCGCCGCCCGTGCCCTGGCCCTGGGGGACGGCGAGCCGCGCGTCGTCCTGGGCACGGCTCGATGGCTGATGGCCGAAGGCAGGCCAGGCGACGCCCTGGCGCTCCTGGACGCCTGGCCTGCGGCTGCGGCTCGCACGCCGTGGGCCTGGGCCGATCGCGACCTGGCCGAGGATCTGCGACGTGAGGCTCTTCGCGCCCTGTGGCGCGGTCCAACGGGCGAAGTGGATCTTGCAGCCGCCATCGATGCGGTCGTGCGATTCGCTGCACAGCGCCAACTCTCCGCGGTCGAGAGGCGAGCCTCGCTGCTGCGCGACGAGATCGACCGTCCGCTGCTGCTCGCCGTGCTAGGTGAGTTCAACGCGGGCAAGAGCACGTTCATCAACGCCTTCGTGGGTGCCGACGTCGCGCCGACGGGAATCGTGCCCACGACGTCCACTCTGAACATGTTGCGGTTCGGGGCGGAGCGGAGGGTGCGGGTCGTGCGCGATGACGGCACCACGCGGGAAGGCGACTACGAGCAATTGCGTGACTTGCTCGCCGACGCGGAGGCGACCCGCATCGACCACGTGGAGATCCTCTTGCCGTCCGAGACTCTCGAACGGGTGTGGATCCTCGACACGCCCGGCACCAACGCCCTGGAGCCGGAACACGAGCGGCTCGCTCGGGAGGCTGCGCGCCGGGCCGACGCCGTCCTGTGGATCTTCGACGCCTCCCAGGCCGGCAAGGACACGGAGGCCCGGGCCCTGCGCGAGATCGCCGACTCGGGTCGAGTCGTCGTCTGCGTGCTCAACAAGACCGACCGGCTCACCGCCGATGAGCTCGGCGCTGTCCGCGGGGTCCTCGTGGAGCAACTGCCTTGGGCCGACGACCCGATCGCCATCTCCGCGCGGGACGCCCTCCGAGCACGTCTTCGAGGGGACGCGGAGGGGCGCGCAGCGTCCGGATTCGATGCGCTCCTCGCCAGCCTCGAGAAGCGCGTCTTCTCGCGCTCACGGCAGCTCAAGCGCGCAGCTTGCGCGAGCCGGTTGCTCGGAATCCTGGATGAAGCGTTGGCCTCCGAGGATCAGGTCGTGCGTGATCACGACTCGCGGGTCGCCCTGCTCGCCGACGCTGCTTCTCCCCTCGCGGATGCCTGGGAACCGCTGGCCGATGCGGTCGACGAGGCTCTGGGTCACCTCGACGCCGACCTCGCCGCGGCCGTTGCCGAGGCGGCCCACGAGGTGCTCGCCTTCGTGCGTCCGCGCAGTCACCGCTTCGCTCGTCACGGCGCCGACCCGGAAGACCGGGCGTTCCTTCTCGAGGTCCTCGAGCGGCGCACCGGGGCCGCCGCCGAGGCGTTCCGACGCCGGCTCATCCCGCGAGCGCGCGGGGTGCTCGCCGCGCCCGTCGAGGCCATCGGCATCCCCCAGGCTGTTCTCGACGCCCGCGTGCGTTCAGCCGTGACCGCGCCCGTGTCGTCCTGGGTCGGCTACCAGCGGGGCCTGCTCGCAGGCGGGCGAATGCAGCGCTTTTTCGACGAGGTTCTGCCCCGCGCCACTCTCGAAGTGGGCGCGATCGCCGAGACCCTGGCCGTCCTCGCTGCCGATCCCCGGACCGAGCTCAGGCCGGCCCTGCTCGACTCGCTGGCCGATCTGGGCAACGGCATCGAGGCAGACCGGGCGGCTGCCCATGGCGTGCTGCGGGCTGAGCGCGAGACGCTTCGCTCCCGCGTGTATGCCCCGCTCAGGGCTCTTCGGGCCGTGCTCGCTGAGCTGATCTGAGGCTCCAGGGTCCGGTCCGCGGAGGCCCACCATTTGCATACAGAGGTTTCCTCCCGCGCCGCCGGCGCATATACTCCTGTGTACGCGGTTGCCTGGGGTCGGCTCGTCACGCGCCCAGGCCTGGAGGCGAATGGAGATAAAGCAGCAACTGAGGTTGACGCAGCAGCTGGTGATGACCCCCCAGCTTCAGCAGGCGATCAAGTTGCTCCAAATGTCCCGCATCGAGCTCGTGGACCTCGTCCACGAGGAGATGCTCGAGAATCCAGTCCTCGAGGATTCGACCGACGGCGTGGCGGACCGGGCCGAGCGGGATGCCGCCCCGGAGGCCGATAGCGAGGAGCGCTCGATCGACCAGGTGGTGGCTGCGGAGGCGAAAGCCACCGAGGAGGCTGTCCAGCGCGAGGAGAAGAAGGCCGACGAGTTCGATTGGGAGCGCTACCTCGAGAACCACGCCATGCAGGCTCCGATGCCGAGCTATCGGGGTCGGGCCGACGGCGATGAGCTGCCGGGGCTCGAGGCGACCTACTCCCGGGGCGAGGATCTCACCGACCATCTCCTCTGGCAGCTCCAAATGTCGGATCTGGTCGAGGAGGAGCGCCGGTTCGCCGCGCTCGTCATCGGTAACCTGGACGACAACGGCTATCTGAAGATGGAAGATCTGAGTCCCGGCGAAGTCGTGCCCCACCTCGCCGAGGAGTCAGGGCTGCATCCCGAGGACGCGGAGGAAGTCCTCAAGATGCTGCAGCGGTTCGATCCGGTGGGCGTCTGTTCCCGCACGTTGGCCGAGTGTCTCCACGTGCAAGCCGAGCAGCTCGGGATGGATCAGCTCGTCCTGTCCATCATCGACAACCATCTCGTGAACCTCGAGCGTCGCAACTACGCCGCCATCGTCAAGGAGCTCGAGGTGGAGGTCGAAGAGGTCTACGACTGCGCACAGGTCATCGCAGACCTGGAGCCCAGGCCGGG
>Ga0214473_10004935_pt1 | contig 16018 bp, 10 predicted proteins | sample RVTome_7_FD_203509 | JGI IMG/M metagenome (GOLD analysis project Ga0214473, IMG submission 203509) | Soil microbial communities from uranium-contaminated site in the Upper Colorado River Basin, Wyoming, United States - RVT98D197 | ecosystem: Environmental > Terrestrial > Soil > Contaminated >... | reverse complement strand
CGTGTCCAGGCTGGGACCTGCCCACGATCATTGAGAACGCCGCGGCGTTCGGCTTCGCGGGCGTCGAGCTACGCGGCCTGCGCGGGGAGCTTCACCTGCCCCTGGTACCGGAGCTCGCCGCCGACCCCGAGCGCGTGCGGCGCCGGTTCGAAGAGAAGCACGTAGAGCTGCTCTGCCTGGGCACCTCCGCGACGCTGGACTCCCGCAAGCCGCAGAAGGTGGCGGAACAGAAGGCGATCCTCACCGAGTTCATCGAGTTGGCCGATCGATTGGGTTGCCCGTACGTGCGTATGTACGCCGGGGAGGTGCAGCGCCGAGACAACCGGCGGCTGGCCATCGGGCGCATCGCCGAGGCGCTGATCTCCATGGTGCCGGTCGTTTCGCGGCACCAGGTCACGCTGGTGGTGGAGAACGCTGGCGATTTCCCGGGCAGCGACGACCTCTGGTTCCTCATCGACGCGGTGGGCCACCCGTCCATACGCTGCTGCTGGAACCAGTGTATCGCCCGCACCGTTGGGGAACGGGCGACGACGTCGATCCCCCGGCTGGGCCACAAGATTGCCTTCGTGCACCTGTGCGATGCGTCGTTCGATGAGCAGGGCGTGCTGCTGGAGTACCGGCCGCTGGGCGATGGGGACGTGGAGGTCGCCCGGCAGATCGAGATGCTGAAGGGACTCGCCTACAACCGCTACCTGGTGCTCGAGTGGCCCAAACTCTGGGTGGAGTCGCTCGCGGAGCCGGAGACGTCTCTGCCGGCCGCCGCCGCGTTCCTGAAAACCTGCGTGAGCGCCACCCAAAACGTGCTGTCCGCGTACAAGGGAGACAAGCAGGCTCCCAAGCTCGCTCCCCTTGCCACAGACGCCAGGTGACAGAGGGCGGTCACTCATGGCCCCGATGTGCACGGAACCGGATGGCGACGACCGGTGCGGGGCTCGGCGCGAAAACGGCCCCCGCGGCGCAGCCATGAACGCAATCGCTGACCTGGCCGGGCTCACCAGCTTCAAGCCGTGGGTGCTTGCGGCGGCCCTGTTCCTGCCCGTTGCCGGCATGGGTTTGAGCCGCGCCCTGCCTCAAGCGTTGGGTTGGGCGGCATTGGGCCTGTCATTCTGCGGTTCCGCCGTGGCGGCGAGTTGGCTGTTTTTGCTGACCCCTCGCGGGACCGTCGAGGTAATGGCCTGGCTCAGCGCCGCGGTGTCCCTGGCTTGCTCGGCCGCGGCATGCGTTGCGCCCACATCGGCCCGCAACGGGCACCCGGCGTCCCTCCCACCGCCAAGCCCGGTCCGCTTCCTTCTCACCTGTGCCCTGTTGTTCGGGGCGGCGGCCTTTACCCTGCAACTGCTCGTCCTGACCCTGCGGTTGCTGTACACGATCATCGACCTGCTCACCATCCATCCGGCGGAGGTCTCCTCCACGTTCCGCATGGGCTCCGGGACGATCTGGAGTATGGCGCTGCTGTTTGGCTCCTGCACCACGGCCCTGATCACCACGCGTGAACGGCAACTGTTCACCTGCCAACTGCTCCTGGCCACGGCGATGGTGTTGAGCGTTGCCCTTCTTGGCCCGGTGTTTCAGCTCGATGAACGTGGCGGCTTGGAGGAAACGGGGAGCATCCTGTTGGCAACTGCGGCGCTGTCCTTGCTCCTGCTGGCAGCCGCGGCGGTGCGGGCCTGGGCGGGATTCTCTAACCGGCCGGCGCTGCCTCCCAGCGCCCTCCAGGCCGACGCTACGGAACAGAGCTGGGGCGGGCTGCGGGTCACGTTGGGCGCCATGGTGGTAGCCGTGATTCTGCTGGTCTCGTACCATTTCGCCGTGCCGCTCGGCATCGCTGGGCGCGTGCGCCTCACGATGATGATCGCGACTGGCTCCGCCGGCTTGGGGGCCACCGGAGCGATTCTCTATTTGGGGCAATGCTGGGGTCATCGACTAGCGGATGGAGCGATGGGCCTGTTGTCGCTGGCGGTTTGCGGCATGGTCGTGTCGGCGTCGCCGCGCTTCCCGGATTCGCTCGCCGAGCGCTACCCCATCGTCTTCAACAGCATGGTCTTCGGCTGGACCGCGGCAATGATGGGGTGCGTGGTCCTGGCGGCGCGGACAGGCGAAGCGACGGCCTTCCCGGCGGGGCCATCCTTGCTGGAGCGGCTCCGTCCCCATGCCCAGCGGTTCGCGTTTCTCAACGCGGTGCTGGCCCTGATCGTGGCCGGTCTGATGGCGAGTTGGCCGCGCCTGCGCTCCATTGCCGTGCCGGACGATTCCATGGCCCGCGTCACGCTCGGGCTGGCCGCCAACCTCTTGCTGCTCCTGGTGCTGCTGTGGGCAGCACGCCGGTTGAATTCGGCCACCTTTTACGTGTTGACCGCGTTCGCCGTCGTCTCGTCGGCGGCGTTCATGATGGCGAGAATGTACCCCTATGCTCCGCGTTTCCGTTGAGACCAACGACGTGCCCGTTCCGGCCCACGGGAGCGTCCGGCGCATGTAAGCAAGGAACGGTGACCGATGAGAGCCGTGGTGCAGCGCGTCGGCCAGGCGTCCGTTACGGTCAACGGTCGTGAGTGCGCCCGCATCGGACCTGGCCTGCTCCTCTATCTCGGCGTGGATCGGGACGACGGGGAGGCGGACGTGTCCTACATCGCCGACAAGGTTCGCCACCTCCGCGTCTTCCCCGATGAAGCCGATCACATGAATCTGGATGTCGTACAGGCCGGCGGAACGGTCCTGGTGGTGAGCGCCTTCACGGTGCAGGCCGACGGCCGGCGCGGACGCCGCCCCTCCTTCGACGCGGCGGCGCCGCCGGACCGGGCCATCATCCTGTATGAGCTGGTCTGCGAGGCGTTACGGCGCGCCGGGCTGAGCGTCGAGCGCGGCTCCTTCGGTGATTACATGGACGTCGTCTCGGTCAATGCCGGCCCGGTCTGCATGCTCCTGGAGTCGCGCCGCGCGTTCTAGGCGGCGGTCGCAGGCCGACGCCGGCGCTGGCGTGAGGATCAGGACCTGTTAGGATGAACCTGGGCTCCGGGCCGTGCGACAGGCCAACGCTGCGAACAGGAGGATCGATCATGACGCGGATAATGACGCTCGTGCTGAGTCTGTGCCTCTGGTCCGGCACGCTCGCCGAAGACCCGGGCAAGGACTCCCCACAGAACGAGGAAGCTCGGGCCGTCCTGGCCAAGGCCGCCGAGGCCGCCGCCGCCGTGAAGTTCATCCAATACCAGGCCGACTACAAGGGCACCGACTGGATCGCCCAGTTCGTGCCCGCCATCGAGGGCAACGTCGTCGTGGGCGATCAATCCAAGTGGAACCTCGATCGATTCCGCTCTGAGATCAAGATCAAGGCTAAGGACTCCGACGAGGTGATCGAGTTGACCGGCGGCTCGGACGGCGAGGTCTTCTTTCTCATCGATGCGAAGACGCGGATGGTCCATGAGGACATGGACCCCGTGGTCATGGGAACCCACAGCCGCAACTTTCAGCGGGTGGTGGTCAGCGCCTTCGCCGCTCCCAAGCCCTTCGAGGAGGAACAGAAAGCCAAGAGCCTCGAGCTGAAGGGCACCGCGGAGGTCGGCGGCGTCGCCTGCGACGAGATCGCCATCACCGCGGCTGACGGCCAAAGGACCATCTGGTACTTCGCCAAGAGCGACCATCTCCCCCGCCGCGTCGTCCGCATCTACACCAATGACGAAGGCAAGGAAGCCACGACCGACCTTACCCTCACCAGCCTCGTGGTGAATCCCAGGATCGAAAACCCCTTCAAAGCGGAAGTGCCGCCCGGATTCACCAAAACCGACGAGTTTGCCCCGTAGCCGCCCGTTGAAGAATACTGTGGCACCGGCTTGCAGCTACCGCCGTCGAGACGTGCGGCGACATAGCTCAGCTCCAGTCAAGTTGCCGGGCAGGCGACAATCGAGGCACGTCCGCGGGTCACAGTCCCCAAACTGATGCCGCGCAGCCTCAACCCCACCGAAACAATCGCCGACGCCCTGAAAACCTACCTGACCACCGGCCAACTTCCTTCGCTACCCGACCCAGTCATTGCAGACGGCTGATGTATTACGACCCGCGGGGTTCTCCATGGGAATCGCGCATGGCGCTGCCTCGCGCTTCCAATCGCCGCTCCAGACCGTGAACCGGTGTCCGCCCATATTCCTCGATCGAGGAAGGGTCTCGTAACACTGAGGTTCAGGTTTCGACTGGCCCCGCTGGGCTTGGCTTGTACCGCTCGAAACGGATGCCTGGGCGCCCGAGACCTGTAATGGGCTCTGCTGCCCGGCGGTCATGATCACCCGGACATTTCCGCACCACGGCGAAGAAAAACCGCGCGTGGTTCAATCCGGGCTCTTTTTGGGCCGCACGATCTCGCCGCCCTCGTAGGATTTTTTGCAACGGCGACACGTGCGATCGACGGCGATGGCGATGGCACACGATGGGCACTCGTCCGCGGTCCGTATCGCCTTCCGCAAGGCCTCGTACGCTTTAACGGCCTCGGTAAAACGGGCCTTGTCGCGATAGGCCACGTGCCCGACCATGCCCACGTCGCACTTGGCGCACCAACCGGGCTCCTGGATGTGTTTCCGGCACTCGTCGCAGGTCATCGACCCCGGCGGAGTGACCGCCCCCTTCGCCAGAAGGTACGTTAGCCTGGAGAAATAGGCTTGTTGGCCGACAAAGCCGACCTTGCAATCGCGACAAAACCCATCGGACTTGATCGCCTCCTTGCAAGACTCGCAACGGAACGAACTCGGATTCACGTCGTGTCCGTGGGCGTCGATCGCCTCGAACAGCTCGCGCGATTCAATTCGGACCGAGGCCACGTAGCCGACGTCGCAGGCGTCGCACCAACCGCCGCGCACCTGATTCGCCGGGCACGCGCACGGCAGTTCCGATGCGGACGCGCCGGCCGCACATCCGACGGTCGCAAGAAGAAGGCTGGCTGCGTACGTCATGGTATTCGTCCGCAACGGGTCCGTGAAAGAACCGGCGGCGGGGATGATCGGTCCTTGGCAGAATGCGATCCGGTCTCGGACCGCCCTGAAAGGGCAAAATAATCCAGCCCAGGCCAACGCCCTGCGGTTGTGCCGGCGTCCTTCCAGACCCAGCCCTGAAGGGGCGAAGTAATCCATTTATCCCGCCCTTTCAGGGCTTCTATGTTGTTGCATCGATTTCATCTCCAGGTCGTTGCCCCCGGGCTTTTTTATCACGCCCCTTCGGGGCTGGCTGAAACCTGACCGCTCACATTCCGGCGGCGAGAATGCTTGCCGCCTAAACTGTCACGGACCCGTCCGCAACCGCCGGAGTTGAGCCGGCGGGAGGCCGAGTGCTTGCCGGCGAGTCATGCGCACTGGGCGTCCGACGGGTCGGCCGCGCCCTCAAACCGCTACAGCTCGACGGCGTACCACCAACATCGTTCCGGCGCACGCCACGACGAGCGACATGACCACGACGCCCCAGGTGGAAGCGGCCGGAACCGGTCCCGCCTCGGAGGCGTCCACGGACCCCGGTATGCCGGCGTAGTTGGTGGGCGAATTGAGACCCGTGGTCAGATCGGCACGCAGGGAATTGAGGCCGTCCGTGGGCAGGACGCCTGCGCCAAAAGTCATCCCGTCCCAAGGTTCGTAGGTGATGGTGTCACCGTCCACGGAAAAGAAAGGCACGACGCCCACCGGGATGATCGCGTCCGGGGTCGGTGCGCCGGGGAGGTCGGCGAAGGTCTGGGTCGCGATCAGATAGAATTTGTTGGTCGTGGGTGACGAAAGCGCGGCGCCGGAGATGGTGAAGCTCTTCGCGTCGCTGGTCATCATGTGCCCGGGAACCCCGACCTCGCCCGGGGAACCGTTCGCCTCCCACAGCTCGATGAACTGTATGGTGCCGTCCGCGTTACTGAACACTTCGTTCACGTCCCAGGTGTGCGACCCGGCTCGTGCTGATCCGCCGAAGGTCGCCGCCAACGCGAAAACCACTGCCGAACAGGCCCTGATTCGATACTCGGTGACCATTTCCACCCTCCTGCTGGGACCAACGGGTAACCGTGCCTACGCCTTGAGGCAACCCAAGCTGTAGCTTTGACAAAAACGGAACGAATCGCCGGTCTCCGGCCGACAGCGTCGCGGAAGCCCGCGCGACGGGTCCAAGATCACGGCTGCTGCCCCGACGATCGACGCATGCGCGCATCGCTCCCTTGGGCATGTCTCCAGGTGGGCCGGCCATTGCATCATTCTAACAGTTCTTTTTTTCGGCCGCAACCGGCGATTCGAATCGCCGCGGGCGCTCGCGAGGCCAGCCGGCGCCAAAGAACGCCTCAATCAACCTGGGGGCGGACCGGGCGTGTTGGCTCGACCGGCGGACCCGGAATGCCAGCCTACCGTGACAAGCGGGATGAACAACACGCCGTCAAGTCTGGACCGCGTTCTCGGGCAAGTTGTCCCATCGAAACGTCGTCCGGTATGTTGCACACCTGGCGACGGCGAACCGGCCGGCCACGCACGCAAGACCGCGACCGCTCCATGGAAGCGAACGGCGATGCGATCTGAACCAGGAGAGAGACATGCGCTTGATCCCCGCGCGACTGAGATTCGTCGTCCTCGTCGCGGCCGTTGCTGGTCGAGCGGCAGTCGGCCTTCCGCAGACAGACAACGAGACGGCGCTGATCCTGCCGTCGGCCGAGGTCCCGGCGGAATGGTTGACCGCCGCGGAGCGGACGGAGTTTCGGCAAACCCCACGGTACGAGGAGACCATCGCGTATTGCCGGCGCCTTGCCGAGGCGTCCGACCTGATCCGCTACACCACGTTCGGGGTGAGCCCGGAAGGACGGGATCTGCCCCTGGTCATCGCCGGTGCCGATGGGGCCTTCAGCCCTGCGGCGGCCCGCGCCGCGGGCAAGCAGGTCGTCCTGGTCCAGAACTGCATCCACGCGGGGGAGTGCGCCGGTAAGGACGCTTCCCTGATGCTCCTCCGCGATATCGTCGTTACGCAGACTCAAAAGGCCCTGCTCGATCATGTCGTCCTGCTGGTGGTCCCGATCTACAACGTGGATGGGCATGAGCGTTTCAGCCCGTACTCGCGAATTAACCAGAACGGCCCGGCGGAGATGGGCTGGCGCACCACCTCGCGCAACTTCAACCTCAATCGGGACTACATCAAGGCGGACGCCGTCGAGACCCGCGCCTGGCTGAGACTCTGGAACGAATGGAAGCCCGACCTCCATTTCGACAACCACACCACCGACGGTGGCGACTGGCAGTACGACCTGATGTACGCGGCCGATACGCATCCCGCCGCCGATCCGAAGATCGCCCGCTGGCTGGCGCAGACCTTGGACGAGCAGGTCCTCCCGGCCCTGGCCGACGACGGGCACGTCACCGCCCCGTACTTCTGGCTCGAGGACTCCAAGGACCCGACAAAAGGCATCCGCTCCGGCGGGTTCTCACCGCGCTTTGCCAACGGCTACGTGTCCATTCGCAACCGCCCCTCCATCCTCGTCGAGACCCACATGCTCAAGCCCTACCGAACGCAGGTCATCGCTCATTACAACATCATGCGGCGGACGCTGGAGGCGCTGAACCGAGCGCCCGAGAGCCTGTCGTCGGCGGTGGCCGCGGCGGATGAGGCCGCGAGTCGGCTGGGCGACTCCTACGATCCCGCGGTCAAGCTGCCGCTCGCCGTCGAGCCGACGGACGAATCCGTGCCCTTCCGGTTTAAGGGGCACGGCTATCGCCGCGAGCTAAGCGAAGTGTCCGGCGATGTTCGGATCATCTATGACAACTCCGCGCCCCTGAAAACAGACACCGTCTGGTACCCAGGCTTGAAGGTGTCCACGGCGGTGACGCCGCCGCTGGCGTACATCGTCCCGCCCCAATGGACGGAGGTCATCGAGTTGGCCCAAGTGCACGGTCTGAGTTGTGAGCGGCTCGCCGAGCCGGTTGAGCTCGAGGTGGAATCCTACCGGTTCAAGGAGGTCGAGTTCGCCGGCAAGCCCTTCGAGGGTCGGTCTCGGATCAAGGCCACGGCCGAGCCGATCGTCGAACGCCGCACGTATCGTGCCGGCTCGGTGCTCATCCGCCTGAACCAACCCGAGGCGAAGCTGGCCATGCACCTTTTCGAGCCGGAGGCCCCGGACTCCCTGGTGTCCTGGGGGTCCTTCAACACCATCTTCGAGCAGAAGGAGTACGCGGAGGACTACGTACTTGAGGATCTCGCCCGGCGCATGCTCGCCCAGGACCCGGCCCTCCGCGAGGAGTTCGAGCAGAAGGTCCATTCGGACCCACAGTTCGCCGGCAACGCCGGTGCCCGGCTCGACTTCTTTTATCGGCGGTCACCCTACTGGGACGAGCGAATGAACGTATACCCCCTCGGCCGAGTGACCACCCCGTTCACCGCTCGGACTGAGGCGATGTCATCGGCAGTCCACGGGCGTCCGTAGCGCCCCGTCGCTCCAGGCTCATCGCTGGTCCTTGGTGGAGCGACAGGCAGCGAGCAGATAGGTCCACGCCGTACCCATCACCACGTACCACGGCCAGGCGATGACCACCATGCCACCCAGCTCCTCTCCCCGCCTCTGCCAGAGTTCGAGCGCCACCAAAAGCAGCACCGACGACAGCATCGCCACCGGGTTGAAACGATCGTGCCCGCGCTTTCGCGTGATCACCGCCAGCAGGAAGATGCCCAGCATGCCGCCGACGACGAGACTCACCCAGCGGAACACGGCCCACAACAGCTTGTCTTGGCGAGAGAACGCCAGGGCCACGACGACCAGCAAGACGCCGAACCCGAACGTGAACCATCGGGCGGCGGAGAGGATCTGGGCATCGGACGATGAGGCAGCGTGCGGCTCGCCGCATGCATCCGCGAGTTGCCGCGGGACCGCCTTCCGCCGCCGACGAGCCATCATCGGACGATACAGATCGGTCACCGCCGACGAAGACATCGCTCCGAGGGTGGAGTCGAGACTGGACATCGCCGCAGCAAGCAGTCCCGCGATCATGAGGCCTTTCAGCCCATAGCCGGCGGGAATCACCTGGGCGATGAAATGCGGGAAGATCCGGTCGGTCTGTTCGAGCACCCCGGCCGGTGGCTGGGTCCCGCTGCGTTGGAAGAATACAAACAGCAGCGACCCGATGAGCAGAAACAAGCAGACAACCGGCAGACCAACGAAGGCGTTGAACAGCAGCGATCGCTGCCCGCGACGCAGGTCGGAGCAGGTGAGCATGCGCTGGGTCATGTCTTGGTCGATGCCGAAGGCGGCCATATTGAGAATCGTAGCATGGATGAACAACACCCAGAACGCGTTCGGGTTGTTGGAGCTCCGGTCCCACGTAAACACATGGAACTTGCCCGCGTCATACGCCGCGGCGAGTTGGTCGCCCCAAGTGCCGGGCGTCTGCACGAACAGGAGGACGACGGCGATGCCCGCGCACCCAAGAAACGTGATCGCCTGCAGCACGTCCGTCCAGATGATGGCCTTGATTCCGCCGACCGTGGTATATGCCACGGCCACGGCGGCGATGCCGAGAATCACCCAGAAGAGCGGCCAGTCGAACACCGTCGCGATGGCCAGCGACGCGGCGAGCAGCCGAATGCCGCTGCCGACGATCCGGGAGACAAAGTACATCAGCGATGCGGTGGTTCGGGTCCACGGGCCGAAGCGCTGCCCCAGGTACTCGTACACCGTCGTCACCTCGCTTCCGTAGAACGCAGGCAAGAGCAAGAACACGACGATGACGCGCCCCACGAACGCCCCCGCGTACATCTGCAGGTAGGTCCAATCGCCGCGGAACGCCTCCGCGGGTACGTTGATGAACGTCAGAGCGCTGACTTCCGTCGCAACGATGGACATACCGACGGCGAGCCAGTGCTGCCGCCGCCCACCGAGGAAGTAGTCCACGGTGTCGCGCTCGCGGCGTCCCGCCCAGAGTCCCACACCGAGGACGGCGACAGCGTACAAAGCCAGGATCAACCCATCGAGGACTCCGAAGATCATGCCCCGGTTCCCCCCCGTATGTCCTGAGCACACGCGCACACGGCGGCGAGGATGTCGGCAAGGCCCGACGGCTTGTTGCGCGCCGTCCACGCTTGGCCGTAGTCGTCGGCGATTTGCCCGACCCGATCGGCCCACCGCGCGCGTGCCCGTCGGTCGACACTAGACCAACCGCCTGCGGCACGTCGCTGGTGCAGGAAATCCAGTTTCTCGGCGAGCAGCTCCGTGAAGCCGCCGGCGAGGGCAAGTTCGCCGAGGTCGCGCGGTTCGCCGGCCATGGCGCTGGCCGCGCCGCAACGCCGACGGACTTCCGCCGCAGCACGCGCCACTTGCCGAAGCTGGTCGTAAGCCGGGACGCTCTGGTCGTCCAACAGTTCGGCGATGGGCATCCACAGCAGCCGCCAGGTCTCGCTTGTGCCGGCAATCGCCGAAGCGTCCCGTAGAAGTTGGACCAACTTCGCATCGGACACGCCGAGGATCAGGCGGGCAAACGCTTCGTCGAAGGCCGCTCCAGTCGGATGGGCGGCGTTCCACCCGCAGGCTGCGCCCACGGCGATGCCGTGCCACGAACAGGCCAGTAGATTGAAGTGGCCGTGGTCGCCCCAATCGGTGTTGATGAGTCCGGCGGCCCCGTGCCGTATGCCAGCCGCCGCGAACGTCGAGACGTTTCGCTCGGCCAGGTCCATGGCGTTGAGGATGCGCTTCCAGCCCGACGTTCCGGGACAGACGAAGGTGGTAAGACCGGTCCCGGTAAAGAGCGCCGTCCCCTCGTAGTCGGCCCGGTCGTCGTAGCCCCAGTGGAGGATCGCCGTGTCGCCCGGCAGGTGGCCGAGCAGATGCGGGTATCCGCGAACCACATCGCTCCAGAGCTGCGTCCGACGGCCGCGCCCCGCGCACAGGTCATGCGTGCGCCGGAGGTGGGCCACGTAGGCCTCCCCCTTACGGAGTTCCCCGAGGCGATCCCGGCTTCTGCCCTTGCCGAGATCCCAGGGCTCATCTCCGCAGATGTTCACCACCGGCCCGGAAAACGCCTCGAGAATCTCGCTCCACACGTTCTCGACGAGGCGATGCGCCTCCGGATCGAGGCAGTTGAGCGTCAGGCCGCGAAGCCTCTGGGGCCAACTCATCGTCGCCCAGGGTCGCGGAGCCTCGATCTCCGCGAGGTGACGATATCGTGGCATCGAGAGGATGCGACCCATGTGGCCCAGGGTGGCCACGGCCGGCACCAGGTCGATGAAACGGTCGCGGCAGTAGCGGTCAAGCTTGCCCACCTCGTCGGGGGTCAGTCCGTCGTCGGGGCCGCAGATCTCCCGGTCGAAAGAGAACACGAACGCATGCTCGATGTTGAGTTGAAGCTGGTTGACCTTAAGCCCGGCAAGACGGTCCGCGAGCAGCATGAGGGTCTCAAGTCGGGGGACCTTGCCGCGGGTAACGTCGTGCAGGAGGCCCCGCGTCGCGAAATCAGGACGGTCCTCGATCCGACAACAGGGGAGCCCGTTGCCGCCGACGGCGGCGAGCTGCCGCAACGTCTGCACGCCGTAAAAACACCCGCCCGGCGAGCCGCCCACCAGGCAAACGCCGCCCACCCCCACCGTCAGAAGGTACCCCTGCGGGTCCGTGCAGACGCCGCGGTCCAACGCGACGGTGACCGGAGCTTCACGGCGATCCCCGGCGCCTCCGGCCACTCGTTCGAGCCTGGAGCGCCAGTTCGCGAGGGCGCCCTCCACTCGGCGATCCCCGGCATCGATCCGAAGCGGTGAGTTCGGCCCGACGGGGCAGATACCCGGTTGGGCCGCAAACTTCCACGGCACGGGAAGCAGGGAAACCTGCGGGGAATCGGCTAGAGGGTCCATGGGCATCGGCCCCAAGCGCGGCAATCTCGGGAGCGGTCCGCGCACCGTTGCAGGATTCCCGTTGCGCCAAATTCCGCGCCGGCGCCAGGCCATTTTGCGGGTTCAGGCGGAGAGCCACAAGTGGAATCGCCGATATCGGTTACTTTGCAGACACTCGGGGCAAGGCGCCGGACGGCGCTCACGGGCGCGGAGCACTGACCGTGGAGCCTTGGCGGTCCGTGGCCGATAAAACGTACATGCGATTCTCCGATGGCATCAGCAAACACCACTGGCGGGATGCCAGCCGCCAGCCTGTGGTAAACCGCGACGAGTTCGGCGACCATCAGCGTTGCCTCGCCGTGATGTACCACTACGTTCGTGATCGCGACCCGATCGCCCCGGGAGGCGTACGCGGGCTGACCTGCGGCGAGTTCAGGGCGCAACTCAGCCGGCTCTGCTCAGTCATGGAACCGATCGACTGGCCCACGCTGTACGCCTGGATCAGGGGGCGTGCGGCCGTCCCCGAGCGCTGTTTCCTGCTGACCTTCGATGACGGGCTGGCCGACCACGCCGAGTCAGTTCTGCCCATCCTGGCGGATTTTGGGCTTCGCGGCCTGTTTTTCGTTCCGGCGCAGGTGCTGACTCGCCATCGGCTCCTCCCGGCCCATGCCGTACATGTCCTGCTCACCCATTTGGGCCGGCACCGTTTCTTCAAGGAGCTTCTCGACCACCTTGCTGACCACAACGGGGGCCAGGACTGGCTGGCAACGCTCGATCGGACTGCCGCAGAACAGATGTACCATTACGAAGAGCCGTCGCTTGCCCATTTGAAGTTCCTCTTGACCATGGCGCTGCCGGCCAAAGTTCGAAACGCCGCCCTCGAGGCGCTATTCGCCCGGCACGTCGGATCGAGCGCCCGCTGGGCACGCACGTGGTATCTTGGCTGGGAACAACTCGTCGAGATGCAGTCGCTAGGACACACCATCGGCGCCCACGGACACAGCCATGAGCCCTACCGACGGCTCTCGCCGTGCGAGCGGCTGGAGGACTTGGTCCGGGCCGCCCAGGTACTCAATGACGGGCTCGGCCCGGACATCCGACCGATGTCGTACCCCTATGGATCGTACGACGACGAGACCTGCTCCTTCAGTCGCCAAGCGGGATTCGTCCAGGGCTTCACCACCCGGCACGACTGGATCCGTGCCGATTGTGATCCATTTCGAATCCCAAGAGTGGATACCATTCACGTCGAGGCGGCGCTTCAAGTGGAACACACATGCAGTCGAGCATAGCGCCCGCACCGCCGGGCGCGGCAGGACCCAGCCGGGCGACCCTGCTCCGGCGATTCCTCCAGGCCTACTGGCTTCGTCCCGAGAACGCCTTGTGGATGACCCTGCGCAGCGACGTGCTGGGCCACGCGCCGCTAGGTCCGCCCGTCATCGACGTGAGCTGCGGCGACGGTGTGTTCATGTTCCTGCATTGTGGCGGCGAGTTCGATCCCAGCTTCGATGTCTTTCAGGCTGTAATTGGCCTGGATCGGGTGCGTGACGAGCACGTCGACATGTTCGAGTGCCTGGACGATGCCTATCGGCCCCGGATGGAAGCGCCGCCGTCCAGCACCATCGCGGTGGGTTGCGACCTCAAACCGGCACTGCTCGCTAAGGCCGAGCGCCTCGGGATTTACGGACGCCTCGTCCGCGCGGACAACAACCAGCCGCTCCCCTTCGACGACGAGGCGTTCGAGACGGTCTACTGCAACGCGGCGTATTGGGTCCGCAACATCGGTAGTTTCCTGGACGAGCTGCGACGCATCACCCGGTGCGGCGGTCGGATCATCCTGCAGGTGAAGCTGGACAGCATCCGCCGGTACACGTTAGCGAGCCACCGGGCGGTGCTCGGGGACCGATTCCTCGCCATCATCGGGCGAGGACGGGCGGAATGCTGGCCGACGCTCGCCGACCGCCGTACCTGGGAGGCGAGATTCTCGACCGCGGGACTCATCATAGATCAGGCGGTGCCGTTCGTTACGCGGACGCATGCCCATCTTTGGGACATTGGCTTGCGGCCGATCGCCCCCCTGCTGGCCCGCATGGCCAACGCCCTCAGCCCCGATACCCGCATCGCGATCAAGGCGGATTGGGTGGACCTGTTTTGCGACCTGGCCGGCCCGTTTTGCGATCCCAACCTCGACATCGGGCTAGGAACTGACGAGCCCGCAGAGATCCAGTATGTCCTGCTTCCGCGGGACATGACGGCAAGGAGTGGGCGGCCGGGGAAAGCCGCGGCCCTGGATTGACTACCCCCTGCCAAGCCGTCGAGGGCCGGGGAACGTGATCCGCTGCGCCGCCGCGACGCAATCGGCGCGCTGAGAATGGCGCCGTGGCCCCGGAAACATCTTTGTAACTTTCTGTCAGTCGGGTGGACAGCCCGCCTGGACCCTGCCTATTATCGGGTGCTGGGGCACGAGGCGGCTCAGGGATGAGCAGTCGGAATCAAGCGCTCCGGTCGGGGTTAACACGGAACAGAACTCTCAATGCCTTCGGGATACTGGCCTCTTTCCCCTCCGGGAAGCGCCGGGTAGCTCTTAGCCGCCCGGCGCTTCTTTGTATACCGTTCGTATTCAGCCCACCAAGGCGGATCTTCGACGCCGAGCGCCGCACCGGCGGTCCTCGGGTCAGTGCCCACGGAAGCACGAGCGTTTCTTGAGCCCGCCGAAAGGCAACGGTAAGTTGCGGGCATGAGCCGCAGCCGGGCGCGACGCGCCGAACGCTCCGACCACGACCACCGGCTAGATCTCTCCACCGGGGGCCTGGATCGACCCGAGCGGCAGCGGACGCCATGGCCTGCGTTAGCCCTTGTCGCGGTTGTCGTCCTCATCTACCTGCCGGCCATCCGGGGCGGATTCGTCTGGGACGACGACTCCTACGTCACCGACAACCTCACGCTCCGCACGCCGGACGGTCTTGGACACATCTGGTTCGACATCGGGGCGACGCCACAATACTACCCCCTGGTTTTTTCGAGCTTTTGGATCGAGTACCGATTCTGGGAGCTGAACCCGCTCGGCTACCACGTGGTCAACGTTCTCCTTCATGCGGCGAATGGTGTCTGCGTGTGGCTTATCCTTCGGCGGCTGGCCGTGCCGGGAGCCTGGCTCGCCGCCGCGATCTTCGCGTTGCATCCGGTGCAGGTTGAGTCCGCGGCGTGGATCACGGAGCGGAAGAACGTGCTCTCGGGTCTCTTTTATTTTACCGCCCTTCTGGCCTACCTGCGGTTCGAGGAAGTCGAACGTAACCGGGCGCCCACCGGCGGCTGCTGGCGGTTCTACGTCTTGGCCTGCCTCCTCTTCCTCGGGGCCCTGGCGAGCAAGACGGTCACATGCACGCTCCCTGCGGTGATCGCACTACTTGTTTGGTGGAAGCGGGGCCGCTTGACGGCTCGGTCCATCGCGCCCCTCCTGCCGATGTTCGTCGTGGGCCTGGCCTTCGGCGTCACCACCGCAATCCTAGAGAAGGAGCACGTCGGAGCGAAAGGCGAGGAATGGGGCCTGTCGGCGATCGAGCGGATTCTGTTGGCCGGGCGCATCGCGTGGTTTTACGCGGGGAAGATCCTCGTGCCGGCCAGGTTGACGTTCATCTATCCGCGATGGGAGATCGATGCGGCGGCGGCATGGCAGTACCTCTTCCCCGCCGCGGCCCTTGCCGCAATAGCAGGGCTATGGGCTTTCCGGCGGCGCATCGGTAGGGGCCCGCTGGTGGCGGTGCTGATCTACGGCGGAACCCTTGCCCCGGCCCTGGGCTTCGTGGACGTTTATCCGATGCGCTTTTCGTACGTCGCCGACCATTTCCAGTATCATGCCAGCGTCGCCGCCATCACCCTGCTCAGCGCCGTGTTGACGCTCGCCGTAAACCGCGGATCGAGCCGCTGGGCTGGACACTTCGTGCGGGGCGCGCAGGCCACGCCATCGGGCCGCGGAGCAACCGCCCTCGGGGTGATCCTGCTGCCGGTGCTCGCTGCCCTTACCTGGCAGCAGACGTACAACTACAAGGACCTGGAGACGCTCTGGCGCGACACCATAGCCAAGAACCCCGCGGCCTGGATTGCCCACAATAACCTGGGCGACGTCCTGATCGGCCAGGGCAAGCTGACCGAGGCCGCGACGTACCTCACCAAGGCGCTGCAGCTCAACCCGACGTATCCCGAGGCGCATGCCAACCTCTGC
>Ga0214473_10004934_pt1 | contig 16023 bp, 16 predicted proteins | sample RVTome_7_FD_203509 | JGI IMG/M metagenome (GOLD analysis project Ga0214473, IMG submission 203509) | Soil microbial communities from uranium-contaminated site in the Upper Colorado River Basin, Wyoming, United States - RVT98D197 | ecosystem: Environmental > Terrestrial > Soil > Contaminated >... | reverse complement strand
AAGGGCGGCTGAGCTCTTGGAGTTCGTCCAGCTCACGGAGAAGGCGAACGAGTCGGCGGAGAAACTCTCCGGGGGGATGAAGCGACGGCTCATCCTGGCCCGGAGCCTCCTCAACCGCCCCCGGCTCCTGATCCTGGATGAGCCGACCACCGGCCTCGATCCCCAGGGAAGGCGCCTGATCTGGGAGCGGATCAAGGCCTTGAAGCAGAACGGGATCACGGTGGTGATCACCACCCATTATATGGAGGAGGCGGAGCAGATCTGCGACCGCCTCCTGATCATGAACCAGGGCCAGATCATCGCCGAGGGATCCCCCGCGGAGCTGATCCGAGAACGTGTGGGGGGAGAGGTCCTGGAGGTGGTGCCGGAGGAGGGCGGGGACGCAGCCATCCTGGCCGAGATCGAGGGCCACTGTCCCTATCAGCGGCTGGGCGAGAGGTTCGAGATCTTCACGGCAGATGCCCCTAAGATGCTGGAGCGCCTCCATTCCCGGGCGAGGCTCTCCTCCTATGGCATTCGCCGTCCGAACTTGGAGGATGTCTTCCTGCGCTTGACCGGGAGGGACCTCCATGAGTGATTCGGCGAACCCGGCTATTCTGCCTCGCAAAGGCCTCTGGATCCCCCACCTGAGCTCCCGGGTCTGGGCCGTGTGGCGGAGGGATTTCGAGGTCTTCCGTCGCCTCTTCTGGGTCAATTTCGCCCTGCCCATGCTGGAGCCGATCCTCTACCTCCTAGCCCTCGGCTTCGGCCTGGGGATTTTCATCAAGGAGATCCAGGGGATCCCTTACTCCCGCTTCATCGCCCCCGCGCTGGTCTCGGTGGCCGTCATGTACGGCGCCTTCTTCGAGTGCTCCTATGCCTCCTTCGTCCGCATGTACTACCAGAAGACCTTCGATGCCATCATCGCCACCCCGGTCAACCTGGAGGAGGTGGTAGCGGGGGAGATCCTATGGGGGGCCACCCGTGCCGCCCTCAACAGCACCCTGGTTTTCCTGGTGACGGTGGCCTTCGGCCTGGCCTCACCCCTTTCCCTCCTGGTTCTGGTCCCTCTCGCCTTCCTGGGAGGGCTCCTCTTCGGCTCCCTGGGGATGATCTGCACCGCCCTGGTACCGGGAATCGAGTACTTCAACTACCCCATCTTTCTCCTCCTCATGCCCATGTTCCTCTCTTCCGGGACCTTATTTCCCCTGGAGATCCTGCCCCGATCGGTCCAGGTGGCCAGTTACGCCCTTTTCCCCCTCACCCACCTGGTGCGGATCACCCGCGCCTCGATGCTGGGGCATCTGGGTCCCAGCCTGCTCTGGAGCCTGCTCTGGTTGGCAGGGGCGATCCTGATCCTCTTCCCCCTGGCCCTTTATCTGATGCAGCGCCGATTGATCAAATAGGGAGAGTGAGATCATGACCACTACCCTCCTCCTCATCCGCCACGGGGAGACCGCAGGGAATCGAGAGGGCCTGTTCCGCGGGCAAAAGGACTTCCCTCTCAACGAGAACGGCCGGGCCCAGGCCAGGACCCTTGCCCAGGAGCTCTCTGCCTGGAAGATCGATGCAATCTATTCCAGTCCCCTCTCCCGGGCGAACGAAACGGCGCGGCCCCTGGCCGCCTCCCGAGGGCTGAGGATCATTGAGGAGGCAGGGCTGAACAACATTCGCCTGGGGGATTGGGAGGGTCGGCTCAAGGGGGAGATCGAGGCGGAGCAGCCGGAGCTGTGGCGGATCTGGATCAGGGAGCCGGAGAAGCTAAAGCGGGACGGGGCGGAGACCCTGGGGGAGGTGCAGGTGCGGGCCTATGCCGCGCTGGAGCGAATCATCGGGGAGCGGGGGGGTGGGCAGATCGCCGTGGTCAGCCACCGGGCGGTGCTCAAGCCCCTGATCGCCCGCTGTCTGGGGATCACCGCGCCCTATTTCTGGAAGGTCCACATGGACAATGCCGCCTATTCCATCCTGGAGCACACGAGGGAGCGGGGCTACATGCTCACCCTCCTCAACCAGACCCGCCATCTTCAGGACTTCGTGCGGGAGATGGTCTGAACGGGCAGGCAATAATTAGGGGACTATTTCACCTCCACAGGGAATTTCGCCTCGAACCACTCGTTCCAGCCGCCCTTGAGGGCGTAGGCCTTTTTGAATCCCTTCTTAATCAGTTGCCGTGCCACCCAGGCACTGGTCTCCTCTGCGGGTCAGCTGCAGTAGAGGACGATCGTTTTCTCCTTGGGGTACTGCTTGGCCCAGGAGGCGATCTCCTCCTTCGGGTCCTGCCGGGTTGCACCCTGGATCTTCCATCCGCTGTCGTTCCATTCCGGGGCCACCCGGACATCGAGGAGGATGATCTCAGGGCTCCCCAAGAGGGGCTTAAGCTCCTCCTTGGTCATCCGGGGGACCTCGGCCGCCAGGGCGGCTGCGGCGAGGAGACCTACCCAGACCAGAGCCAACAGCAGACTCGAGATTGCCTTACCTCTCCCTTTCACCATGGCTTAGCCCTCCTTATCTTGATCCCTCAGGGACGAATCAGGACCTTCACCGTATCCGGCTGGCAGGATAGCTCGAAGGCCCTGGCCATATCCTGTAAGGGCAATGGCCGAGAAAGCAGGGGATTGACCTGGACCAGGCCCTTCCAGTACGGGGCCAGAACCCGGTCAAACCAGGTAAATCGCTCATAGGGCGTGTTCAGGTGCATGACGCAGGTGGTGCGGATCTGAAAGGCATCATCGTGCCACCGGCTGATGCCCAGGCGTACGGGCTCCATAATCCAGCTGTAAAGGACCAAAGTCCCATTCTTTCTCAGGATGCGGCTGGCCATATTCATCGACTCTTCCCGGCCCGCTGCCTCGAAGACCACATCTACCCCCAAGCCCCGGGTCAGGTCCATAATGGCCTTCTCCGAATCGGGGGCCTTGGGGTCAAAGGCATGGTCCGCCCCCAGGCTCTTGGCCAGCTCCCGCTTCCCGGCCAAGGGGTCCACCCCGATCACCTGGAGGGCCCCCTTCCTCTTGGCCCCCTGTACCATGATCTGCCCGGCAAACCCCAGGCCCATGACCGCCACCGTGTCCCCCAGCTGGACCCCGGAGTTGAAGACCGAATACATGGCACAGGCCAGCGGCTCGCCCAGGCACCCTAACTCCATCTCCATCTCCGGCGGGATCGGATACAGGTTCTCCTCCTGGGAGAGGAAATAATCGGCAAAGGTCCCGTTGACATAGCAGGACATCACCCGATCGCCCACCTTGTACCTGCGGACCCCCTTGCCCAACTCGACCACGGTTCCACCGCCCTCGTGCCCCAGCAGGGTGATGGGAAACTTCAGCCCCGGCGGGAGGATGCCGTTATAGATGTTCTTGTCCGTGCCACAGATGGACGCCTGAGCCGTCTTCACCAGGACCTGCCCCTCGCCCGGGCCAGGAAGGTCCCTGCTCACCACCTCCACCTTCTTCGGCTCGGGCAGGTAAGTGGTCTGAATGGTCAACTCGTTTCCCCCTTTCCAAATCTCCGTCTTTGACTCAGCCTCAATCTCCGAATCCGCCACGCCCTCCTGCCTTCCGAGGGCGGTTATCAGATTCTTATTCCACCCCTCATCAAAAATCAAGCCCCCTTCTTTCGATTTCGTTCCCTCATCGCTCCCTCCCCCGGGCCAGGGAAGCAAATACCCCTCCGCTGCAGAGAAGGGCAAAAAGGGCGAAGGCGACCTTGCTGCTCTGCAAGAGGAGGGAATAGCTCTCTGGCGTGATCTGGCCCCTCCCGAGGTAGAGGGTAATCAGGAGCATCGCGGCCCCCATGCTGAGCATCTGCCCGATCAGGCGCATGGTCCCCAGTATCCCTGAGGCCACCCCGTAGGACCGCTTCTCCACCGAACTCATCACCGCATTGGTGTTGGGAGAGGAAAAGAGGGCCAGGCCGAGGCCGAGGAGGACCAGGCCACTCACAATGAATCCCCAGGGGGTTCTCTCTTGCAGAAAGATGAAGAGGACGAGGGCAGCAGCGGTCAGGGCCATGCCTATGGAGGCAACGATCCGCGGCTCCATGCGGTCAGAAAGGTTGCCGGCAAATGGCGAGAGGACGGCCATCACCGCCGGCTGCGAGACCAGGATCAGGCCTGCCTGCTGAGGGCTGAGCCCCCTCACATACTGCAGATAAAGGCTCAAGAGAAAGCCGACAGCAAAGGTGGCGCTGTAATTGATCAAGGCCGCCAGGTTCGATAGGGCGAAGGCCCGGTTCTCTCGGAAGAGGTTGACCTCCAGGACCGGGCTCGCTGTCCGGGCCTCCCATCTGAGGAACCCCAGGGTCCCCAGGAGCCCGATGAGGACAAGCCATAGGCCCGAGGGGGAGGGCAACAGAGAAAGGCCGTACATGATGGCGATCAGCGTGAGGCTGTAGAGGAGGGAGCCGGTCCAGTCGAGCCTCTCCCCCCGGGCCTCCGCCCATTCCCCTTTCCATTTGACAAGAACCAGCGCCAGAAGGGTCAATCCGAGAGGGACATTGACCAGGAAGATGCTTCTCCAGCCCCAGTGCTCGGTTAAGAGTCCGCCCAAGGAGGGGCCCAGGGAGAGCCCCAGATAGACGGATGCCACATTGATCCCCAGGGCGTTGCCCCTCTCCCCCAGGGGAAAGACCGAGGTCAGGATCGCGGTTGCCGTGCCGAAGATCATGGCACTCCCGATCCCCTGCAGGGCCCGGAAGGAGATGAGGAGCGGGGCGGAGGGGGAGAGCCCGGAGAGCAGGGAGGAGACAGTGAAAATGGAGATGCCGGCGGCGAAGACCTTCTTCTTGCCCCAGATGTCCGCAATTCGGCCAAAGGGGACGAGAAACATCGCGGCCGCCAGGAGAAAGGAGGTGGCGATCCAGCCCAGCTGAGCGGCACCCAGGGCGAATTCCTTCCCGATCGCGGGAAGGGCGATGTTGATGGAAGAGCCCATGAAGGGCGTCAGAAAGGAGCCCAGGGTCGCAACCAGCAGGACCCACCTTTTGTTGCCCCTGTCATCGGAGCCTCCCGGGGCCGGTCCGGAGAAGTTTTCAGATTCAAGGCGTGCGGAGGTCATTCCATTTATCCCTGCAAAAAAGGTAGAACCCTTCCCCTGGAGAGTTCCACCTTATCAGATAGCAACCGATGCCTCTCTTATTAATGGCTGTTTCCAACCTCACCGCGCTGGTTCTATCCGAACATTCTAAGCATCAAATGAGTCTCCATGGGCCCCCGAATCTCTTTGTGGTCGATGAAAGACGATGATTGGGGTCATTATTTTCATAACAAAAAGGCCAGGGTTTCCCTGGCCTCTGTTTTATTGGCTCCACGGGCAGGGCTCGAACCTGCAACCAGCCGGTTAACAGCCGGCTGCTCTACCATTGAGCTACCGTGGAATGGCCGTCATGTAAAGGATATCCTACCCTGCCCCCTTCTTCAGCTCGTTGAGCACCAGCTTGGCGATCATCTTCAGGGTCTCAAAGACCCCAGTCCCCTTCGAGGCGACCGCCTCGAAGTAGGGGTGGTTGTTGTGGTTCAAGGCCTGCTGCAGTTCCTCTACCGAGACGATATTTGGCAGGTCCCTTTTGTTGTATTGCAGCACGAAGGGGATCTTCTCGATGCTCGCCCCGTGCTCCGCCAGGTGACTTTCCAAGTTATGCAGCGACTCCACATTGGATTCCATCCGCTCCACCTGCGAATCAGCCACGAAGATCACCCCGTCGGAACCCTTCAAAATCAGCCTGCGGCTGGCGTCATAGAAGACTTGTCCCGGGACAGTATAAAGGTGAAAGCGCGTCTTGAAGCCCCGAATCGCCCCCAATTCCAGGGGCAGGAAGTCGAAGAAGAGCGTCCTCTCCGTCTCGGTGGCCAGCGAAATCAGCTTGCCTTTGGCCTGGGGGCTCACCTTCTGGTAGATGTACTGCAGATTGGTCGTCTTCCCACACAACCCCGGCCCGTAGTAAACAATCTTGCAGTTGATCTCCCGAGAGGAGTAGTTGATGAAGGACATCTTTTTTCGCCTTAGGTCTTAAACAAGTTATCGATGTCCGCGTCGGTGATCTCAGCGAACCGGGTCTCCATCATCTGCTTCGCCTCCCCCGACTTCGCCTCCGCTTTTCGGAATATGGTCTCGAAGATCTGGGCCAGCTCCTCGGAGGCCCGCTTCACCCGCAGCCGGACCAGCCCCAGGGAGGAGCGTTCGTCGAAAATGACCAGCAGGATGACGCGCTTGACCACAATGGAGATATGGAGGTTGTCGCGTTCCCCCTGGTGGAAGAGGACGGAGAATTCCTCCTCCCCGATGAGTTGCGCCAATCCCCCGGTGGCTGCGATATTCCCTGCCGTCAAGGAGGCCAGGGAGGCCATGTCCATCCCTTGGGTCTCGCCACAGGAGCCGATAAGCTGGCCGTTCTTGTCGATGAGGAAGATAGACTTGGCCCTCGTCTCTCCCAAAAGCTTGGCCAGAGAGGCATTGATCCTCTTTGACTCCTCCTCAAAGATAACCAGGTCTGAGCCAAACATCGCGCTGGCGAACCTTTCCCGGAATTCCTCTTGCGGCCCAAGTCCATCCTTCGACTACATCGCGCAACGGTTTATACCACAAGAGGCCAGGGGAATCAAATCTTTTTAAGGAATAGGCCTCACCCCATGGGGGCCCCAGAACCCTTCCGGTTACGCTTCCCCGCACAGCTTGAGCAGCCTCACCCAGTCGTGGTCGACCTTCTCCTGCACCTTCTCGAGGATCCCTTCATTCTCCGGCCGAAAGAGGTGCCGAAAACGCCCCTGGCGCTTCAGCCACTCTACCACCGGCTTCTTCTCCTTCGGCTTGTAGGTCAGGCGGTACTCGCCGTTCACCACCTCATAAAGAGGCCAGTAACAGGTATCCACCGCCAACTGCGTCAGCTCCAGGGTTTCGCTCATGTCATGCCGCCATCCCCGGTTGCAGGAGGCGAGGACATTGATGAAGGAGGGGCCCGGGGTCTCCAGGGCCTTGCGAGCCTTGTTGATCAGCTCGCCCCAACGGGCGGGGATGGTGGCCGACTGGGCCACATAAGGGATCTCGTGGGCGATGACGATGGCCGTCAGGTCTTTGCGAAACTCTCGCTTCCCGGGGGCAACCTTGCCCACCGGGGTGGTGGTGGTATCGACCCCCAGGGGGGAGGCGCTGGATCGCTGGATCCCGGTGTTCATATAGCCCTCATTATTATAGCAGACATAGAGGAAGCGGTGCCCCCTCTCCAGGGCGCCGGAGAGGGATTGCAGCCCGATATCATAGGTCCCGCCGTCTCCCCCGAAGGCGATGAAGCGGTATTCCTGATCGGCCGGGATCCTCCCCTGCCGCTTGAGAGAGCGATACATCGCCTCCACCCCGCTGATGGTGGCGGCGGCGTTTTCGAAGGCATTGTGGATCCAGGGGGCCCGCCAGGAGGTAAAGGGAAAGATGGAGGTGGAAACCTCCACGCAGCCTGTGGCATTGGCCAGGATGACCGGATAATCGGAGGCCAAAAGGATCTGCCGCAGGGCGATGGGGGCTCCGCAGCCGGGGCAGAGGCGATGTCCCCCCGCCAGGAGCTCACGCCGCTGGGCCAGCTGTTTGATGGTAATGGGTTTTGCGGCAGGCGCATTTGCAGTATTCATTTTTTCTCCTCTTTAGTCTCTGACCTGCAGATAATCGTGGAGCACCTCAACCTTGCCGGTAGCCACAACTTCCTTGCCCCGGGCGAAGACCTTGTGGATCTCGGCCAGGCTGGGCTCCCGGCCCCCCAACCCATAGATATAATTGAAGGTCAGGGGCGGCTTCTCCAGGCCCAGGAGGGCGGAGCGCACCTCATTGAAGATCGGCCCGCCCATGGCGCCGAAGGACTCCGAGCGATCCATGATCGCCAGCACCTTCAGATGTTTCAAGGCGGCCGCGATCTCCAGATAGGGGAAGGGGCGGAAGATCCGCAACTTCAGCAAGCCTGCCCGAATCCCGCTGGCTCGCAGCTCGTCCACCACCTCCTTGGCCGTCCCGGCGGCGGAGTTGAGGATAAACATGCCGATTTCTGCATCCTCCAGGCGGTAGGTCTCGAAGTAGCCATACCCTCGGCTGGACAATTTCTTGTATTCCTCAGCCACTCGCAAAATCAGCGGTAGGGCATTCTGCATCGCCTCCACCTGCTGGCGTTTATGTTCGGTGTAGTAATCCTGCAGGTCCACCGGCCCGTAAGTGACCGGGTGCTCCACATCGAGGAGGGGATGGAATTTGTTCTGGTAGGGGCCGACGAAGCCCTTGATCTCTTCATCCTCTAAGATCTCCATCCTTTCGATGGAGTGGCTGATGATGAATCCGTCATAGCAGACCGCCACCGGGAGGCGCACCGAGGCCTCCTCCCCGATTCTCACCGCCTGGATGATGTTGTCATAAGCCTCTTGGGCGTTCTCCGAATAGATTTGAATCCACCCCGAGTCCCGGGCACCCATGGAATCGGAATGATCGCCATGGATGTTCAGGGGCGCATTGAGGGCCCGATTGACGATGGTCATGATGACCGGCAGGCGTAGCCCGGAGGCGCAGTACATGATCTCCCACATCAGGGCCATCCCCTGGGCGGAGGTGGCGGTCATCACCCTCCCCCCGGCCGCGCTGGCACCTACGCAGGCGCTCATGGCCGAATGCTCACTCTCCACCGTCACCAACTCTGTATCCACCAGTCCATCCGCCACAAAGGAGGCGAACTGCTGCATCAGCTCCGTCTGCGGCGTGATGGGATAGGCAGCGCACACATCGGGGTTGATCTGCCGCATTGCCTCGGCGATGGCCTGGTTGCCGCTATATGCCACGATCGTTCCCATGCTATCTCCTTCATTTCCTGATATTTAAAAAGATTCCGCCCCTCATCGGGCTTTATTTGCCCGCCTGCTCCGCCTCACCCTCTTCCACCATGGTGATGGCGCTCGGCTTGTGGGGGCATACCTTGGCGCAGAGGCCACAACCCTTGCAATGCTTCAAATCGAATCCCATCATCTTGCCCTCTTCGACCAGGATGGCCGCATCCGGGCAATAGAGCCAGCACATGAGATCATGAGTGCATATCTCCGGATGAAGAACTGGCCTGAAGGCCCTCCAACTCCCGGTATTGTACTCTTCCGAGTTACCGGCCTCGAGGATCAGGCCCCCGATGGGGAGCTCCTTCCAGCCCTTGAGTCTGCTTTCGCTCATTCTCCCTTCACCTCCTCATAGGCTCGCTTGACGGCCTGCAAGTTTCCCTCTACCACCTTGGCCACGAATTTCTTCCCCAGGACCTTCTCGATCTCATGGAGGATATTTTCCAGCTTCAATAGCCCGGTCACCTTCACCAGCGCCGCCATCATGGGGGTATTGGGGATGGGGCGCCCCATGGTCTCCAGGGCAATCCTGGTGGCATCCACGGTGAAAACCTTCCTGCCCTTGAGGCCCATCTTCTTCCGCATCTCCCCGGCCGACATGGGGGAATTGATGATAATGACCGCGTCTTCTGGAGTCCCCTCGCTGACATCCACAATGCCGATCAGGGTGGGATCCAGCACCACCACCACCTGCGGGGAGATGACCGCGCTATGGAGCCGGATGGGTTTATCGCTGATGCGGTTAAAGGCCCGCAGGGGAGCCCCTGCCCTCTCCGGTCCATATTCAGGCGCGGCCTGTACATATTTGCCTTCGTTCAGCGCGGTCTCGGCCAAGGATTTCGCGGCAGTCACCGCCCCCTGGCCGGCTCGAGCATGCCATCTGATCTCCACCAACTCGGACATTGCCTCCTCCTCATTGAAAATGCACTGCGCGCATCATCCCCGTAGCGAGCTCGGGGATTGGTGAGCGGACATGATGGCTCGAATCGACGCCTCTCTCCTCTGCCTCATATGATCTGGATTTATAATTCCCTCCTCCCCTCCATGGATTTGGCCAAGGTAATCTCATCCGCATATTCTAAGTCAGACCCCATGGGCAGGCCATGGGCCAGGCGGGTGATGATCACCCCCATGGGTTTCAACAAGCGCTGCAGGTAAAGGCAGGTCGCCTCCCCCTCCACATTGGGATTGGTGGCAATGATGACCTCCCGGACCTCCCCTCCCCGCAGGCGCTGGAGCAGGGCCTCGGTCTGCAATTCATCCGGGCCTCTCCCCTCCAGGGGGGAAAGGGATCCTCCCAGGACATGGTAGAGCCCCTTGAATCCCTTGGTCCGCTCAATCGCCAACAGGTCATTGGCCTCCTCCACCACGCAGATCATAGATCGATCCCGATCCTGACTCAGGCAGATCTCACAGCGGCCGTCCTCCGCGATGTTGAAGCAAGCGGGGCAGGTGTGGATCCGCTCCTTCACCTCGGCAATGGCCTTCGCCAAAGAGAGCGCCTCTCTCTTGGACATCTTCAAAAGATAAAAAGCCAGCCGCTGGGCGGTCTTGGGGCCAATGCCCGGGAGCCGGACCAGCTCTTCGATGAGGCGATCTAAAGAACGGGGATAATCAGCCATCTCGATGATTGCATCAATCTAAGAATCCCTAAAAGAGGCCGCCGGGGATGCCCAGCCCCCCGGTGAGCTTGTTCACTTCCTGGCCGAAGAGCTCCCGCGTTTTCCTCAGGGCCTCATTGACGGCCGCCACAATCAGATCCTGCAACATCTCCAGATCCTCGGAGCCCGCCACCTCTGGGTCGATCTTGACGGAGACGATCTCTTGCCGCCCATTCGCCACCACCACCACCATCCCGCCGCCAGAGGAGGCCTCGACCGTCTTGGAGGCCATCTCCTCCTGGATGCGATCCATCTCCGCCTTCATCTTCTGCGCCTGCTTGACCAAGTCCCCCAGATTTTTCAAAAGAATCCCTCCTCTTCCTGGCCCATCCTATCTCCGTTCCACCACCCGCCCCTCAAAGACCTCCAGGGCTTTCTCCACCAGGGAATTGGCCCCCGGGGCCTGGGGTTCCGCCACGCCCGGATCCGCTGGGGCGGTAACGGGAGAGGCCTCCCTGCGCTCACCCTCTCTCTTCCCAAATTCAAACCGAATCCTCAATTCCTGCCCAAAGGCATCCCTCACCGCCCTTTCCAGGATCGCTTGATTGGCCCGATCCTCAAGGGTCTCGGACAGGTAGCTGTTGACCCCCTCCACCAGGACCGTCAGAACCCTCCCCTGGAGACAGGCCGAAGTGAAATACTCCAAAAGCGGGGCAAGGGAGACCTTCTCTCGTTTGACGATCCGCTTGAGTTCCATCCAGCCGGGATCCTCCAGCCAGTTGCGGGAGGCTCCCTCTGGACCCACCTTGCCCTCCGCGGCCAGACCTCCCTGGGAATCGCCTGCCTCTGATGGCGAGGCTGGTCTGGCGGGGGGCGCACTGGCCGGCCTTCCCGGAGTCATCTCCCCCCCGGGCCTCGCAGATCTAAAGGTGAGGGCCTCCTCCATCTGACAAAGCCTCTTCCAGATGTCCTCCAACGAGGTGAGCTTCCTCCCCTCCACGGCGCGCAGGAGCGCCATCTCCAGGATGAACCGTGGGTAGGGAGATCTCCGCATCTCTATCTCCGCCTGAATCAGGATCTGGAGCAGGCGGTCAAGCTCCGGGAAGGTCCATTTTGAGGCCCCTCCCCTCAGGAAATCCGAGGAGCCCGCACTGGCCGTCACCAACGCCCCTGGCGAGGATGCCACCTGGATGACCATTATATCCCTGACCAGCTCCAGGAGGCCCATGCAGAAAAGCCGCAAGTCGTGGCCGGCGGAGCAGAGATCCTCCACCAGTTGCAGCAAGGCGCTGCCCTCCCCTGTTAGGAGGTGCCGAGCAGCTTCCTCCACCTTTTGACGGTCCACTACCCCCAGGATCGTCACCACATCCCCCGCCCGCACCCTCGGTCCACTATAGGAGACAACCTGGTCCAGCAGGCTCTGGGCATCTCGCAGGCTCCCCTCTGCGGAGCGGGTGATCATCTGGACGCTCTCCGGATCGATCTCGATTCCCTCCTCCCGGGCCATCTCTTGTAAGCGTTGGGCGATCTCTGGCGAGGCAATCCGTCGAAATTCGAAGCGCTGACAGCGAGAGAGGATGGTGGTGGGGATCTTGTGGGGCTCGGTGGTGGCCAAAACGAAGACGACCTTCGGGGGCGGCTCCTCCAGGGTCTTGAGAAGGGCGTTGAAGGCTGGCTCGGTGAGCATATGCACCTCGTCAATAACGATCACCTTGTAGCGCCCTCGATAGGGGGAGAAGCGAACATTCTCCCGGAGCTCTCGAATTTCATCAATGCCTCGATTGGAGGCCCCGTCGATTTCGATGACATCCAGGTGGCGCCCCTGGGCAATGTCCTGGCACGAGGGGCAGGCATTGCAGGGCTCCTGGGAGATCCCCGCCTCGCAGTTGAGCGCCTTGGCCAGGATGCGGGCGGTGCTGGTCTTTCCCACCCCCCGGGGCCCCGCGAAGAGGTAAGCGTGGGCGATCCTGTTGGCGGACAGCGCATTCATGAGGGTCTGAGTAACCACCCCCTGGCCTACCACCTCCTCGAAGGTCTGGGGCCTCCACTTCCTGGCGAAGACCAGGTATGACATCCCGCTCCTCTCTCGCATAACAAACCTTGGCCGTGCACCCACCTTTGATCTCTTCCCCCAGGCGATATCCCCTGCTTTCCGCTCCGGCCAAGCTTCCCCGCGGCACCCGGGGGCGTTTGCTTACCGCTGCTTCCTTCCGGACCTGACGGGGTTCGCAGGCTCTCGTTGCGCGGGACCTGGCCCTCGACGCATCTCGCAGGGGATCAGACCCTCAGAAAATGAAGACCGGGGGTGGGGATTCAACCCCGCTATAGCGGATTGCGGGTACAGGGGGCCGCTACCTCCCCGTCTAGCACGACCAAGCCAATCCTCAACCAAAAGACCCGAGCTCGCCTCAAAACCTGTCCCCTCGCCCTAAAGCGCCCGGCTTCTCTGCCGGGTCCTCCGAGGTAGGGGTGGCGGAGAGGGTGGGATTCGAACCCACGTGGGAGTGACTAGCCCCCAACTCGATTTCGAGTCGAGCCCGTTACGACCACTTCGGTACCTCTCCCTCTCAAATCCGCCTCGAAGCGGCGGCATCAGTGAAGGGTCAGGGCGTTTGCCCTCATTTCTTCTGCTCCAGGCGCCGGCCCTGGAAGAAGGCGCGGATCAGGGCGCGGCACTCCTCCTCCAGCACGCCCTCGCTGACCTTTACTCGATGATTGACCCGTTGATCCTCCAGGAGGTGAAACAGGGAAACGACACCCCCCGCCTTCGGGTCGCGGGCGCCGAATACCAATCGGGCCAAGCGCGCCTGGATGATTGCCCCTGCACACATGCTGCAGGGCTCAATGGTGACATAGAGGGTTGCCCCCGGCAACCGATAATTTCCTGACCGCCTGGCCCCCTGCCGCAGCGCCAGGATTTCGGCGTGCGCCGTGGGGTCAGCCAATTGGATAGGGCAGTTATGCGCCCTCCCTATCTCCTCCTCTTCTTCTGAGACCAGGATGGCCCCAATGGGCACCTCCCCCTTCTCTGCCCCTTTCTTTGCCTCTTCCAGGGCCATCGCCATGAAAAATGTATCTGATCCCTTCTCGATCGAAGCCATCACAGAATAATTTGGCGCGCCCAAGAGGATTCGAACCTCCGACCTACAGATTCGTAGTCTGCCGCTCTATCCATCTGAGCTATGGGCGCGCGATCTTTCTAAGGATGGGTCTGGCGGAGAGGCCGGGATTCGAACCCGGGGAGCAGTTTCCCGCTCACACGCTCTCCAGGCGTGCTCCTTCAACCACTCGGACACCTCTCCGTGGCTTGCCATCAAGTTCTATCTGCTGGCCTTCCCCTCCTGCAATGCGCCCAGAGGGCCACTTCCCATTCGTTATCTTTCCTTCGGAGCCTTGATCTTTCTAAGGATGGGTCTGGCGGAGAGGCCGGGATTCGAACCCGGGGTACATCTTTCGACATACACTCGCTTAGCAGGCGAGCACCTTCGGCCTACTCGGTCACCTCTCCGGACAGTCAAACCTATTGAAGTTGTGATTTGGTATCAAAAAGAGTGCAATTAATCCTGGATTTGGCGGAGGGAGTAGGATTCGAACCCACGTCTCCCGGATGTGGGAGAAACGGTTTTCAAGACCGCCGCCTTAAACCACTCGGCCATCCCTCCCCCGGCCTCGTCCCTACAGGCTCCTCCGGCTATTCCCCCTCACGGGGCAACGATCCTCTCCAATCCGCCCATGTAGGGTCGCAGGGCCTCCGGGATCACGACGCTTCCGTCCGATTGCTGGAAATTCTCCAGGATGGCGACCAGCGTTCGGCCCACCGCCAGGCCCGACCCATTCAGGGTGTGGACATAATCCAGCTTCCCCTTGCTGCCTGGGCGGTAGCGAATGCCGGCCCTGCGGGCCTGGAAGTCCTCGAAATTACTGCAGGATGAGATTTCGCGGAAGGTCTGCTGGCTGGGAAGCCAGACCTCAATGTCGTAGGTCTTGGCTGCCGCGAAGCCCAGATCGCCCACGCAAAGGACCACCACTCGATAAGGAATCCCCAGCCGCTGTAGGACCTTCTCGGCGTCCTGCAACAGCCTCTCCAGCTCTTCGTAGGAGTCCTCGGGGGCCGTGAACTTCACCAGCTCCACCTTGTTGAATTGATGCTGACGGATGAGGCCCCGGGTATCCTTGCCGTAAGAGCCTGCCTCCCGGCGGAAGCAGGGGGTATAGGCCGTATATTTCAGGGGCAGCTTCTTACCGTCCAGGATCTCATCCCGATGGATGTTGGTCACCGGCACCTCGGCCGTGGGAATGAGGAAGAGGTCTTCCTCCATGGTGCGGAAGAGGTCGGCCTCGAACTTGGGGAGTTGTCCCGTCCCGATCATGCTGGCCCGATTCACCATCAGGGGTGGAAAGATCTCGGTGTAGCCATGCTCCTGGGTGTGCAAGTCGAGCATGAAATTGCTGAGGGCCCTCTCCAGCAGGGCCCCTCTGCCTTTCAGTAAAGGGAAGCGGGCCCCGGCAATCTTGGTGGCCCTTCCCAGATCGATCACCTCCAGGGCATCCCCGATCTCCCAGTGGGGCTTGGGGTCAAAGCCGAAAGAGGGGGGCACCCCCCAGCGCCTGACCTCCTGGTTGTCCTCGCTGCTTCTCCCCCGGGGAACGCTGGCGTGGGGCAGGTTGGGGATTTGGAGCAGGACCTCCTGCAACTTCCTTTCGCAATTCCCCTCCTCCTCGTCCAATTCCTTGATCCGGTCGGAGACCTCCTTCATCCTCGCAATCTCGGATCCGGCGTCCTTCCCTTCCTTCTTCAGGGTGGCCACTTGCTCTGAGGCCCGATTCCTCTCTGCCCGGAGGGCCTCGAGTTGCTGCAAGATGCGCTTTCTCTCCCCGTCCCAATGCAGAAATTCGATCGGATCGAAGGCCTCGCCCCGCTCCGCCATCTTTTCGGTGATCAGCTCGATATTCTCTCTGACAAATCGAAGGTCCAACATCTTAGGTCAAATCCTCAGCAAAATCGAAATCTTATAAGCTTTAACACGATCAGCCCAATCCGTCAAGGCCTTTGCCCGAGCGAAGAGGGGGGAGCCGCCTCAACTTCTTCCTCCTCGCAGACCAGGCGGGTGACCGCCGCCACGCGATCACTTTCCTCCAATCCCTGCAGTTTCACCCCCTGCGTATTCCTCCCGATGGCCCTGATGTCCTCCACCCTCAGGCGGCTGACCTTCCCTTCATGGGATATCATCATCAGATCATCCTGGGGGGAAACCTGCATGATGCCCACTACTTCCCCGTTTCTCCCCCGGGTGCGGATGTTGATGATCCCCTTGCCCCCCCGATGCTGGACTCGATATTCGGGGAGCTCGGTCCTCTTACCATACCCCTTCTCGGTCACCGTCAGAATGGCGGTCCCTTCGGCCAGGACTTCCATGCCCACGACCTGGTCCCCGCCTCTCAATGCGATTCCCCTGACTCCGTGAGCCGTCCTGCCTATGGGCCTGACGTCCTGTTCCGAAAATCGTATCGCCAGACCAGCGCGGGTGCCCAGGAAGATGTGGTCCTCGCCCCTCGTCGTCCCCACTCCGATCAGCTCATCCCCTTCCTCCAGATCGA
>Ga0214473_10004933_pt1 | contig 16023 bp, 10 predicted proteins | sample RVTome_7_FD_203509 | JGI IMG/M metagenome (GOLD analysis project Ga0214473, IMG submission 203509) | Soil microbial communities from uranium-contaminated site in the Upper Colorado River Basin, Wyoming, United States - RVT98D197 | ecosystem: Environmental > Terrestrial > Soil > Contaminated >... | reverse complement strand
GGCCGCGTCCTCGATCGAGCTCATCCCACCGCGGCGCCGCCTCTCCATCGCCTCCACTTCCCTCACCCACTGGCGGAATCGATCGGGCGCGACGTCCGGGTTCATATCGGGCGGGCCGAGCCCCTCCACGAGGATCAGGCGCTCGATGCGATCCGGAAAGGTCCCGGCGATGAGGCTCGCCGCCATGCTCCCCATCGAATGGCCGAGGAGCGCGAAGCGATCGATGCCGAGCACATCGGCGACGCCCATCACGTCGAGCATGTAATCGGGGAAGTGGTAGTAGCCTCCCCGCACCCACCCGCTGTCGCCGTGGCCGCGGAGATCGATCGCTACCATCCGGTGCGGCGGCACGCCGAACGCCGCCGATCGCTCCCACAGCGATCGCACGAAGGGCTCGAAAGACCACGCGTGATCGAGGAAGCCGTGGATCAATAGAACCGGGGAGGGCGAGGCGCCCGCCGAGCCGTCAGACGGCGCAGGAGCGCCGCCCTCCCAACGATGGATGGGACGGTCATTCATGGGAGGGCGGGCCGCCGGCGAGCCGTCCTCCGTATTCCAATCCAGATAATGGATCGGCAGCCTGCAGACCGTGACCTTGCCTTCGCGCGGGATCACCGAACGCCTCACGGGGGAATGGGATCGTGCGGCAGATATACGCTCGGTCGCCTTTACACGCAACGGGTCGAAGGCTACGATGGCCCTGAGCCGATTCCAAGGAGCCCGACATGCCCTCCCGTCCTATCCGCTTCGGCGTGCAGACCGGCCCTCAGAACGTGACCTGGGACGAGCTCGCCGCCCTCTGGAAGGAGATCGACGCGCTCGGCTACGATACCGCGTGGACCTTCGACCACTTCATCCCGATCTTCACCGATCCGAACGGCCCCTGCTTCGAAGGATGGGTCGCGCTCGCCGCGCTTGCGGCGCAAACGAAGCGCGTGCGCGTGGGGACGCTCGTCACGGGGAACACGTATCGCAACCCGGCGATCCTCGCAAACATGGCGGCGACACTCGACCACGCAACCGGCGGGCGACTCGAGTTCGGGATCGGCGCGGCCTGGTTCGAGCCCGAGCACAACGCCTACGACGTGCCCTTTCCGCCCATCGGTACGCGGCTTTCGATGCTCGACGAGTCGCTCCGCATCATCAAGGCGATGTGGACGGAGAAGGCGCCGTCCTTCGAGGGGAAGCATTACCGGATCCACGAGGCGCTCTGTGAGCCCAAGCCGGTCCAGAAGCCGCATCCACCGATCTTGATCGGGGGAGGCGGCGAGAAGAAGACGCTGCGGCTCGTGGCGCGCCACGCGCAGATGTGGAACGGCTTCGGGTCTCCCGAGGTGTTCAGGCGGAAGATCGGAATCCTCGCGGACCACTGCAGGGCGGAAGGCACCGACGTGGACGCGATCGAGAAAAGCGTGCTGATCGGGATCACCGTCACCGACGACCGCGAGACGGTCCGCCGGATCGTCTCGCGCGAGTCGAAGCGGCGCGGGCTGCCCGAGGAGGAGGCGCGCCGGTGGGTGCTCGCGGGCAATCCCGGCGAGGTGGCCGCCCAAGTGCAGGAGTTCGTGGACGCGGGGGTCACGCACGTCATCGCGATGACGTTTGCGCCCTACCGCGATCAGATCGAGAGTCTGAGGCGCTTCGCGCGGGAGGTGATCCCGAGGTTTCGGTAGGCGGAGAAGGACGGGAACGCCGAACGGACGCGGGGGCGGGTCGTTGACCTGCCCCTGCGACGTTTGGATAGGCCGGGATCATCCTCCGCGATGGGAGGGCAAGGCGCCTGCCGATGGTCCAAGGGGTCGGCGCGAAGCGCCCTTCAAGTTGGGAGGGCGAGGCGCCTGCCGAGCCGGAGGTGTCGTGGGTGAGCGGTGATCGGAAGGTTCGTCCGGGGCGCGCGCGGCTCGCCAGAGGCTCGCCCTCCCAAGTGGAAAGGCGCTTCGCGCCGGCCTCATGTCTTTGCGCCGGCGGCTTGCCCTCCCGGCCCATCCCGAAGCCCTCTCTTAATCTTTCCCGGTCTGGGGACTCGCCGGCGTGATCCGAATCCGGTAGGGGGATCGGCCCTGGTCCTGCCGCGCGACTCCCGCGGCGCGCCCGTCGATGTCGGCGCCGGGAGTGCCGGGATCGATCGCGGGGCTCGGGCCGGGGAGGCCGTCGGCACCCCACGTGAGATAGGTGTGGCCGCCGTTATGGCCGGCGGCGTAAAAGTAGTCGTAACGCCACGGATCGGTGCGGATCGAGCGGATTCCGTGGAGCTTCGCGTAGCGGCCGAGCCGCTTCTCCAGCTCGGTGATGGTCTTCGGGAGCGGCTCGCCGCGCGTGTTCATGCGAGCGAGGCTCGTCTCCACGAAGTAGACCGTCTGCCGCGCGCGGAGGATCTTGTACGTCTGGCTCCGGAAGAACATCTGCACGGCGAAGATGACGAGGATCGCGGCCGCGCCGCGCAGCACGCGAGAGGGGAGGGCGTCGAGGATCTGCACGATGACGATGAAGCCGGCGACGGCCGCGAATCCCGCGAGCCGGCCCATAAAATCGACCGCGTAGATGGAGAGCATGCCGGCGGTGAGGCCGATGGCGAAGGTGGAGGAGCGATAACGCTGCGGAGAGGTGGCCGGTTCGATCCAGGAGACGGTGAGCGCGGCGTTGACGAGGCCGGCGAGGAGCCCCCCGAAGACCCAGAAGACGGCGTCGGTGAGGAGCGTGAAGGCGCGGCCATCGGCGGGATCGTAGAGGTCGAAGCCCAACACCCGAAGGCAGGCCATTCCCCCGTAGGTCACGACGAACCCGGCTGCGGTCACCACCCAGATTCTTACGAACTGTCGGCCCATCTGCATCCTTGATATGGGGGCACTTGTTCCGCCAGCGGGCGAGGCCCCGATCACGAATCCAGCCTAGAGGGAGGGCCGGCGGGTGTCAAACCTCATGGTATCGATCCGGGCTTTAGGGGGGGGGTCAGGCTTTCCTTTGTTTCCTTCTTTCTTTTCCTTGAACCCCAACTCCCCGGCCAGGAGGGGTTCGAAGCGGAGAAGACGGCGAGGCTATCCTTCGGGCGTAGTGAAAAGGACAAGAAGGAAAGAAAGGAAAGCCTGACCCCATTGTTGATCAGACCTTTGACGCGCGGAGGCCGTCGAGGAGATCGCGAATACGCCGCACGTGATCATCCTCCGCGGCGGCCATGAGGCGGAACTCGGCGGCGAGAAGATCCTCTTCCCAGGCGGCGAACTGCGCCGCGCTCGCGCCGTAGGAGCGGACGGCAAGCTTCTCGAGCAGCAGATCGAATCGCAGCATGAGCCGGTCGCCCGTGTGCGCCACGAGCCAGCCGAGCACCGCGGATGCGAGGGCCACGGCGCCGCCCAGGATCGACGCGTGCGCGCCCACGCGGCCGAGCGCATCTCTCACCGCCGACGCATGCTCGCGCTCCGTCCCGGCAAAGGCTTCAAGCGTGTCGCGCAGGCCCGTCTCCCGCGCGGCCCGCGCCTGCTGCCGGTAGATCACATCCGCCCCGATCTCGTTAAGCCAGTCCCACCGCAGCCGGCTCACGAGACGGAGCAGCGGTCCGAAGGCCCTGCCACGAAGCGACAGGAGCGCGGCCGTGGCGGCGAGGAGCCCCGCGTTCTTGACGAGGCCGCCGAACGGATCGAGCAGGAGGGCCGGCCGCGCAACCAGGAGATCGGCCGTGAAGATCGCGAGAGCCGCGAGCATCACCCAGAGGGCCGGGACGACGGCGACGCCCGCCAAGAGCAGGAGGCCGAGCAGTACCTCGAAGGCGCCGAGGAGGGGGACGATCCGGGACGGGTCGAGCGGCAGGAAGGAAGCGGAAGCGAAGGCGTCGATTCCGGCGGGGCGAAGGAACAGGATCTTCGGGAGGAGCCCCTCGATGCACCAGACGACGGCCAGCCCGATCCGCAGAACGTCGTCGGTCCGAACGACCGCGCGGTTGGCACGGGGGTTCATGGGGTCCCTTCGTGGCGGGTTGGGCGGAATGCGGAGACCTGCCGGTTCACTTGGGAGGGCGAGGCTCCCGCCGAGCCGGAGGTGTCGTGGGCGAGCGGTGATTCGGAAGGTTTGTCCGGGGCGCGCATGGCTCGCCAGAGGCTTGCCCTCCCAACTGGAAAGCCGCTTCGCGCCGGCTTCATCATGTTTTCGCGCCGCCGGCTCGCCCTCCCAGGCGTGCGAGATGCCGCGGCAACCCTCACCCGATCGACGATCGAATCCGCTCGGCGTTCTTCCGGATCTCCTCCGGGTCCCCCGTCCGCCCGCCGAGCAGACCGATCGGCGGCTGGATCGCGTCGTCCACGTAGCGCGGCAGGACGTGGATGTGGAAGTGGAAGACCGTCTGGAACGCCGCGAGGCCGTTTGCCTGGAAGAGATTCAGCCCCTCGGGTTCGAGCCCCTTCTTGATCGCGTCGGCGAGTTTCTTCGACGTGCGCATCACGGCGACGCACTCCTCCTCGTCCATCTCGAAGACGTTCTCCCGGTGCGCCTTCACGATCACGAGGGCGTGGCCCGGGGTGATCGGGTTGATGTCCATGAACGCGAGCGTGCGCTCGTCCTCGAAGAGCTTCGTCGAGGGGAGCTCCCCCGCGACGATCCGGCAGAAGACGCAGTGGGTGTGGGTCATGGGCGGTCCCGGGGGAACAGGCGCCGGCCTGGCCGCGCGGAGGGCGAGTCTATCACGCGCCCGGAAGAAGCGGCAATGGAGCGGACGTTGATGGGGTCCGGGGGAGCGTGTTAGCCTCCCACCGTGTTCATCATCATGGAAACGGTTCACATCCTTCTCCGCCGCCGGCGCGGGCACCCCGCGGACGTCCGGCCGGAAGCCGGCCCGCGCCGAGGAGGGGGCGCGTGAAGCGCGTCGCCGTCGGCAGCGGCAACCGCCCGAAGATCGACGCCGTCCGCGAGGCCTTCGAGACGTACTTCGAAGGGGTGGATGTCGTCGGGGCGGAGGTGGCCTCCGGTGTCCCCGATCAGCCGATCGGCTGGGAGGAGATCGTCGCCGGCGCGATGAACCGCGCCGAGCGCGCCTTTGCGGCGGTGCCCTGTGACGTGGGCGTGGGATACGAGGACGGCCTCGTGGACGTCGGCGGAACGGCCACCGGCCACGTGAATTTCGGCTGCTGCGCGATCTTCGACGGGTCCCGCCACGCGCTCGGCTTTTCGGCGGGCTTTGAGTACCCGATGGCGTGTACGGAGGACGCGGTGGCCCGGCGAATTCCGGTCGGCGACACCTTCGACGAAGTCTTCACCTCGGTGACGGGCGTGCCCGCGGGAGACGCGCCCTCGTCTCTCACCGTCGGCAACATCGGCAGGCTCACCGGGGAGCGGCTGGTGCGTCGCGAGTACACGCGCCACGCCGTGATCTGCGCGCTGATCCAGCTTCGCCATCCGGCGCTTTACTTCGGTAAAGGTTGAGCGGCGCCGGGCGGCGCGGCGCGAGGAGGGCGTGATCGCCCCCAATCACCAACCGACGCGCGACGCATCGCGGGCGGCGAGCGTCGTAGACGGGGTGCTCCTGTTCGTCGCCCTCTTCGCGGGGGCCGCCGCGCGGGTCCTTTCGGTCCGCGCGCTCGTGCTGTCCGGTCCCGGCGCGTTGCTCCTCAGCACGGACCCCTACTACCACGCTCGGCGCATCCAGCACGCCGTTCGCCATTTCCCGTCCGTTCCCGAGTTCGATCCCTTCGTGAACTTCCCGGAAGGGGCACGGATCATCTGGCCGAAGGGTTTCGATCTCCTCCTCGCGTCGGCGGCGCGACTGGCACTCCCCGATCCCCGCCCCGACCTGGTCGAGCGCTTCTGCGCGCTTGCGATCCCGCTGCTCGGCGTCCTCGCCATCGTGGCGGTTTACGCGCTTGCCCGCGTGAGCCTCGGGCGGCCCGCCGCGGGCGTTGCCGCGATCGCGTTTGCCTTCCTGCAGTTCCCGGTCGACTACAGCCTGCTCGGTTACGTGGACCACCACGTGGTGGAGCCGCTCTTCCTCGCGATCGCCGGCGCGTTGCTGCTCGCGGGGCTTGAGCGCCGGGGCGCCCGCGCCGCGGCCCTCGGCGCGGCGGCGGGGGTCGCGGCCGCGCTCTCCTGCGCGTTCGTCACGATCGGAATGGCGATCGTGATTCTCATCGGCGCGCTCGCCACGTTCGAGGGGCTCCGCGGGCGGCTTCCCGGCGCGCGTCCCGCCGCGATCGCCGCGGTCGCGGGGAGCGCGATCGCGCTGCTCCCGCTCTGCGCGATGACCCCCTGGGGGCGCAGCGGCGAGTACACCTACCTCGCGCTGTCGCCCTTTCAGGCTCATCTCGCCGTCGCGGGCGCGGCGCTGGCGCTTGCGGGCGTCCTGGGGACCGCACGCGCGCTGCCGGCGCGCGGACGGGCCGTGGCCGCGGGGGTCGGGACGGCGGTCGCCGCGGCCGCGATCGCCCACGGCGGAACCGCGCTCATCGAGCCGATCCGCGAGGCCGCGGGCTTCCTCACGCGGCGCGATCTCCTCGTGAGCAGCGTGCTTGAGTCACAGCCGCTCTCGTCGCAGGGGTGGAGCGGCGCGCTTTTTGCGCTCACGCCGCTGGGGTTCTTAGCGCCCGCGCTCCTCGCGACGGCCGCCTGGCGCGATCGCGGGCGGGCGGCCGGCCCCGCGGCGATCCTGTGCCTCGCGATCTTCGCCATGGGCCTTGCGCAGCTCCGGTTCCTGCCGATGGGAAGCATCGCCGTTGCGTGGGGCGCAGGCCGGCTCGCGGCCTTCGTCTGGGATCTCGCGGCGCGCCTTCCGCATGCCGCGTGGGGGAGGCTTGCCGCGACGGCCGCCATCGTCGCAGGATTTCCGGCCACGCGCCTGGCCGGGCACGATCCGATCGAGCGCCTGGCACCGCACAGGGACGCGCTCGATCTCGCGGAAGAGTTCCGGACCGTGCTGCGCGACCCCCGGGTGGACACGGATCGGTTCGACGTCCGGCCTCCCTGGGGCGTGATCGCGCCCTGGAGCCTCGGGCACCTGCTGCTGTACCGTGGCGGCGTCGCGGTCGTCGCGTCCCCCTTCGGGCAGGCCGCCTGGCACATCGAAGGCGTGCGTCGCGTGCTGCGCTTCAGCCTGGCGGAGAGCGACGCCGAGGCGGCCGCCCGGTGCCGGCGGCTCGGCGCGCTGTACGTCGTCACGGCCAACCCGCTGACGGGGGTCCTCAAGGACACGAAGGTCCTCGGCCTCCCGACGGACCGGTACGTAGAGGCGCGCCCGCAGCCGGGGGGCGGGCTGGGGGTCTGGATCACGCCGGCGTTCCTGCAAACGGCGGGCTTCCGGCTTCACATGCTCGACGCGAGCGCCGTGTCGGCGCCCGGCGTCGCGATCGCCGCGATGCCGTCGTTCCGGCTCGTCTGGGAATCGCAGGGGCGCGTGGACGAGCGCATCACGTCGACGGGATCACTCCGGTTCCCGCAGCCGGCCTACTACAAGCTCTTCGAGGTCGTGGCGGGGGCGCGGGTGGAGGGACGCTGCGCGCCGGGCGCGCCCGTGACGATCGCTACGCAGCGCATGACAAACCTCGGGCGGATCTTCGACTGGCACGACGAGACGCCCTGCGCGCCCGAGGGGCGCTACGCGTTGCGCGCTCCCTACGCCGCCTCCTATCGCGTGATCCAGGGCGGGAGGGTGAGGGAAGTGGAGATCACCGACGCGCAGACGCGCGAGGGGGCGCGCGTCCAGGCGGATCTCGAAAGTCCAGTAGGGAACCGCTGACGAAGCCCTTTCCGCGGAGGAGCGCGAGCGCATGAGCAAGGAGCCGGCCAGGGGTTCGGGGTGCGCCGTCGATGGGGTGCTGCTCGCGACCGCGATTCTCGCGGGCGCGGTGATCCGGATCCTCCCGGCCTGGTCCGCGGTGTTTTCGGGGAAGGGCGCCGTCTTTTTCGTGGCCGATCCCTGGTACCATATGCGGCGGATTCAGTTTGCCGTGCGACACTTCCCGACGATCATCGACTTCGATCCCTACGTGAACTTCCCAGGAGGCGCGCCGATCTACTGGCCCGGCGGCTTCGATCTGCTCCTGGCGTCGGCCGCACGCTTCTTGACACACGGGTCGCCCGACGCGGTCGAGCGGTTCTGCGCGCTCGCGATCCCCGTCCTCGGCGTGATCGCCGTCGTAACAGTCTATACCTTCACCCGCGCGAGCCTCGGGCGCCCTGCGGCGGGTGCCGCGGCGCTTGCCTACGCGCTGCTCCCTTTCCCCGTAGCCTACAGCCTGCTCGGCTACGTCGATCACCACGTGACGGAGCCGATCTTCCTGGCGGCCGCGGCAGCGCTCTGGGTAAGCTCGCTCGGGCGGAAGGGATGGATCGCGGCAGGGTGGGGTGCGGCGGCGGGAGCGATCGCCTCGCTCTCGAACGCGTTCGTCACGGACGGGATCGCGATCGTGGTGCTCCTCTGCGTGCTCGCGACCTGGGAGGCGCTGCGGGGACGTTTCCCCGGCGCACGCCCCTCAGGGCTCGCCCTCACCGCGGCCGCGACGGTGACGATCTTCCCGCTTGCGGCGGTCACCCCCTGGGGGCGGAGCGGGACGATGACCTATCTCGCCCTCTCGCCGCTCCAGACGCACCTTGCGGTGATGGGACTCGGAATCGCAGCGGCGCTGATTCTCGGGGCTTGGCGAGGATTCCCCCGTCCGCTTCGTATGGCGGGCGCGATCCTTGGTATGGCGGTGACGGCCGCGGCGGTCGCGCACGGGGGGCGGGAGCTCCTCCATCCGCTCCGGGAAGCGGCGGGCTTCCTCGGTCGGGAGGAAGCGATCGCGTCGGCGGTGGGCGAATCGATGCCGGTGTGGGGCCGCCCCTGGCGCGCGCTTGCGCTGATCCTCTCACCCGTGGGGATCGTGGCGGCGCCGGCGCTCGCCTGGGCGATCCTCCGCGACCGGACGCGTCCCGCGGGATCCGTCGCGATCCTCGCGCTCGCGGTCTTCGCAATGGGCCTCGCGCAGATGCGCTTCCTCGTGCTCGGCGGCGTCGGGACCGCGTTCGCGGCCGGGTGGCTCGTGGCGCTCGCGTGGCGAGCGCGCGCCGGCGCGCCGCGGCCGCCCGCCTTGCGCGCTGGCGCCCTAGGGCTCCTCGCCGCGATGCTCGCGGTCCCGCACGTCGTGAGCCCGTTCCGCGGCGAAGCCTTCGTGCCGGAGAAAGACGCGCTCGATCTCTCTCGCGCACTCGATGCGCTGCACGGTCCGGGAACGGATCCGCTCGCTTCGCTCGCGCGCCCTCCTTGGGGCGTCGTCGGGACGGGCGATCTCGGCCATCTATTGATCTACCGGGCGGGGGCGGCTTCGGTCTCGACCCCGTTCGGCCAGGCCCCCTGGCACATCGAGGGGACCCGGCGCGCGATCCGCTTCACGTTCACCGAGAGCGATCGGGCCGCCGCCGACCTCTGCCGGCGGCTGCGCGTGCGCTACGTTTATACAAACGACCCCTTCGTGAACGTCGCGAAGGACGCCGAGGTCCTCGGCGTGCCCGTGTCCGTCTACGTTGCCTCGGTGCGCGAAGGGGGCGGCTGGAGCCCCACGGCGATGTTCCTGCGCACGGTGCGCTTCCGGCTGCACGCGCTCGACGGGAGCGCGGTCAGGATGCCCGAGGAGCAGCTCCCGGCCCTCCCGTCGTTCCGACTCGTCTGGGAGTCGGAGGGGTCGATGGGAACAGCAGTCGTCGGATCGTCCCCGGACCGTCCGCCGCCGGCGCGCTACAAGCTCTTCGAGGTGGTGCGCGGCGCGGTCGTGAAGGGACGGTGCGTTCCGGACGAGCCCGTGCGGATCAGCGTTCCGGTCGCGACGAGCGCCGGGCGGCGCTTCGAGTGGTGGGACGAGATTCGATGCGGCTCGACCGGGCGCTACGCCCTCCGAACTCCCAACCCCTCGCCGGACGTGCGCGTGACGCAGGGAACACGCAAAGTGTCGCTCGCGATCACGGAGCACCAAGTGCGGGAGGGGGATCTCGTGGAGATGGACCTCCTCGGGCCGTGAGCAAGCCTGCAAGTGGGAGCTCCGAATGCCGGCCGGATCTGGGGTTGAGATGAGCGAGTCCTCGGCGAGCGTCGTCGATCGCGCGCTCCTCGCGCTCGCCGTCGTCGCAGGCGCCGCGATCCGACTCATCCCTCCGTGGTCGAGCGTCTTCGCCGGGCCCGGTGTGTGGCCGCTGGGTCCCGATTCCTACTGCCACCTTCGTCGCATCCATCACGCCGTGAAGCATTTCCCGGCGATCCTCGACTTCGATCCTTATGTGAACTTCCCCGGCGGCGCACCCATCTTCTGGCCCCCTGGGTTCGATCGCATGCTCGCCGGCGCGGCGCGCTGGATGCCGCGGCCCGAGGCCGCCTCGGTCGAGCGGTTCTGCGCGGTGGCGATCCCGCTGCTCGGTCTCGCCGCGATCCTCGCCGTGTACGCCTTCGGCCGGGCCGGTCTGTCGCGCCCGGGCGCGGGGGCGGCCGCCTTCGTGTTTGCGCTCCTCCCGGCTCCGGTGAACTACAGCCTCCTTGGCTACGTGGATCACCACGTCATCGAGCCGTTCTTCCTTGCGCTACCGGCGGCGTTGTTTCTGGCTGGCCTGGCGCGCCGAGGTGTGGTTGCAGCAGCGGTGGGAGCGACAGCCGGCGCGCTGGTCGCGAGTTCCTGCTGGTTCGTGACGGACGGGATCGCGCTCGTGATCCTGCTGTGCACCCTGGGGGTCTTCGAAGGGCTCGTGGCACGCTTCCCGGGCTCGCGCCCGGCCGGGCTCTCCGCGCTGGCCGCGTCGGCGGCGGTGATCGTCCCGCTCTCATGGACGACCCCCTGGGGACGGACGGGGACGATGACCTACCTCACCCTCTCACCCTTCCAGGCGCACCTGGCCGTGGCGGGCGCGGGGCTCGGCGCGGCATTGATACTCGGGGCCTGGAGGGGTGCGCGAGGGCCCCTGCGCATCGCCGGCGTGGCGGCGGGGATCACAGCGGGAGCCGCGGCCCTGCTTCACGGCGGCCGGGAGATGATCGACCCCGTGCGCGAGGCACTGCGGTTCCTGACCCGGGCCGAAGGTCTCGAGTCGAGCTTGGCAGAGTCGGTACCACTCTGGTCGCTGCCGTGGTCGACCGTTCTCCTGTCGCTCACTCCACTCGGCATCCTCGCGCCCGGGGTGCTCATCCTCTCGATTCACCGCGATCGCAGGGAGCGGGCAGGTTCTGCCGCGCTGCTGGGGCTGGCCGCCTTCCTCGCGGGCCTCGTGCAGATGCGGTTCATGCCGCTGGGAGGCGTGGCCGTGGCCTGGGCGTCTGGCCGCCTCGTCACGGAGATCTGGCGTGGGACCGCCGGTGGGTCGCGCCGCGTTCTCGTGCGTGGGGCTGCGATCGGGGCGGTTGCCGCGTGCCTTGTGCCCTTCCCGCTCCTGCGCCCTTTCCGCGCCGATGGCTTCGGACCGACCGCGTCGGAGCGAGGTCTCGCAGCCGTGCTCCACGCGCGCCGCGATCCCCGCATGAACCTCGACGCTTCCGGAAGGCCGCCCTGGGGCGTTGCGGCGCCCTGGAGCGTGGGATGCCTCCTCATAGACCGGGCGGGCGTGCCGGTCGTCGCGAGTCCCTTCGGACAGGCGCCGTGGCACATCGAGGGGGTGCGACGGGTGATCCGAATCGATCTGGCCGAGGGGGACACCGCGGCGGCGGATCTTTGCGCCCGTCTCCACGTGCGCTACGTGGTGACGACCGATCCTTTCGCGTTCCTCGGGGGCCAGGCGCGGACGGTCGGAGTTCCTCTGGATCGGTACCTCGTTCCCGGCCCCGGCGGCGAGAACGCCGCGTCGGCTTCACCGCTCTTCCTGCGCACGGCGGTGTTCCGCCTTCACCTGCTCGACGGGAGCGCGGCGAGGACGCCCGCCCTCGACGTGCCCGCGATGCCCTCGTTCCGGCTCGTCTGGGAATCGGATGCGCTCCTGGAGACGGCGATGCCGATGATGCTCCTCGCCCCGGGCGCGCGCCCCTCGGAGTACAAGCTCTTCGAGGTGGTGAAGGGCGCGCGCGTCGAGGGGCGATGCGAGCCGGGGGGGACCGTGGAGATCCGCGTCGGCGCCCGCACGAACGTCCGCGCGCTTGAGTGGTGGGACGAAACGCGCTGCGGCGCGACCGGACGCTACGCGCTCCGGACACCGTACCCTTCGCGCGAGGTGCGCGTCTCGCAGGGCGCGCGGCGAGCGCGAAGGGTGATCACGGAGGAGCATGTGTGGGAGGGAGAAGTCCTGGAGGCGGACCTCCTCGGGCCGTGAGCGAGCCTGCAAGTGGGAGCTCCGAATGCCGGCCGGATCTGGGGTTGAGATGAGCGAGTCCTCGGCGAGCGTCGTCGATCGCGCGCTCCTCGCGCTCGCCGTCGTCGCAGGCGCCGCGATCCGTATCATCCCCGCCTGGCCGGTCGTTTTCGCCGGACCGGGCGCGCTCCTTCTTGCGACGGACCCGTACTACCATCTCCACCGCATCCTGAACACCCTTCGCCACTTCCCGGTGGTCCCCGATTTCGATCGATACGTGAACTTCCCCGAGGGCGCGCGGATCTACTGGCCCCACGGCTTTGACTTACTCCTGGCCTCGGCTGCGCGCGTCCTTGCCGGACCCGCGGCGCCGGCCCACGCCGAGCGCCTGTGCGCGCTCGCGATCCCGCTCCTCGGCGTCATGGCGATCATCGCGGTCTGGGCCTTCGGTCGGGCATCGATCGAGCGCCCCGGCGCGGGCGTCACCGCGGTCGGTATGGCGCTCCTCCCGTACCCGGTGGCCTACGGGTTCCTCGGCTACGTGGATCATCACGTGATGGAGCCGCTGTTCCTGTGCGCCGCAGGGGCGCTGCTTCTCTCCGCCCTCACGGTGGCGGGGCTCCGCGCCGGCCTTCTCGGCGCCGCCGCGGGGGCCGTGGCGGCCTTCTCCTGTTGGTTCGTGACCGACGGTCCGGCGATCGTGGCCCTGCTCTGCGCGCCGGCGGTGTTCGAGGGGATGCGGGGACGCCTGCCGGGAGCCCGGGTGGCGGGGGCGACCGCCGTCTCCGCAACGGCGCTCGTGATCGCCGCACTCTCGAGAGAGACCTCCTGGGGGAGGAGCGGCGAGTTCACCTACCTCGCGCTCTCGCCCCTCCAGGCGCATCTCGCGTGGGCCGGCGCGGGGCTGGCGCTCGGGGCCATCGCCGCGGCGAACGGATCCTGGAGGACGCTCCCGCGCTCGCTCGCGGCGGCAGCGGGCTTCCTGATTGCCGTCGCGGCGCTGGCGACCGGCGGCGCGAAGCTCCTCGATCCGCTGAGAGACGCGTACACGTTCCTCTTGCGATCGGAAGGGTTCGCCTCCACCGTCGGGGAGTCGATGCCCCTCTGGAACAAGCCGCTCCCGTACCTCACCCTCAGGCTCTCGCCCCTGGGTCTCGTGACGCCCTTCGTGCTGGTCTGGGCCGCGATCCGGGAGCGCGGAAGAGTCGCCGGCGCCGCCGCTCTCCTCGCGCTCGCCGCGTTCGGGATGGGATTCCTCCAGATGCGCTTCATGGTGATGGGCTCGCTCGGGATCGCGTGGGCCGCCGGGTGGCTCACCGCGCTCGCGTGGAGGTCGGCGTCCCGAGCGGTCCGTCCCTTCGTCTGGCGGACGGCCACGCTGGCGGTGATGGGGGGGTGCCTGGCTCTGCCGCACGTCTGGCGGCCCATCCGGGTGGAGAAACTCGCGCCGGACACCGAAGAGCTCGCCCTCGCGGGGGCGCTCCGGAATCGGGCGGCCGGACTGCGCGCGCATTCCGGCACCACGCCCCCCTGGGGCGTCATCGCGCCCTGGCCCCTGGGCCATCTCCTCCTTTACCGCGCCGGAGTCCCGGTCGTCGCGTGTCCCTTCGGCCAGGCCCCCTGGCACGAGCGCGGGCTCCGGCGTGCGAGTCTTTTCGACCTCGCCCCTTCCGATGAAGCAGCCGCTTCCATGACGCGGCGGCTTCGCGCTCGGTACGTCGTTACCACGGACCCCTTCTCGCTCGTGATCGGCGACGCCCGGATCGCGGGCGTGCCCCCCGGCCGGTACGTCGTAAGGCACGCGGGGAGCGAGGCGGGGTCCGACGCGACGGCTCCCTTCCGGCAGACGGCGATGTTCCGGCTTCACCTGCTCGACGGGAGCGCCGCCGGGTCTGGGTGGTCCGGGGTCCCCGGCATGCCCTCGTTCCGCCTGGTCTGGGAGTCGGAGGGATTGATCGAGCGGAACATCGTGCTGGACGCGCCGGCGGGCGGCATGCGCCCTTCGGTGTACAAGCTCTTCGAGGTGGTGAAGGGCGCGCGCGTCGAGGGGCGCTGCGAGCCGCGGGGGACCGTGGAGATCCGCGTCGGCGCCCGCACGAACGTCCGCGCGCTTGAGTGGTGGGACGAAACGCGCTGCGGCGCGACCGGGCGCTACGCGCTCCGGACGCCGTACCCCGCGCCGGACGTGCGCGTCACGCAGGGCACGCGGGAAGCGCGAATGGTGATCACGGAGGCGCAGGTGCGGGAGGGTGCGGTCTTGGAGCTGGACCTCCCTCTGCGCTAGGACGGAGCGGCACCACTCAGGTGCGCGGCGCGCTCGACGCGGGGGAAGGTGAGAGCTTCTTGGCGAGCAGGTGCCCCATGAATCGAATATGGTCGGCCACGACCCGGAGCGTCCTGATCTTGGAGACGCCGGTCGTCCTGCGGCGGAGCGTCACCGGCCACTCGATCACCTTTCTGCCCTGCAGGATCGCCGAGACGATCATCTCGGTCACGCCGAGGAACCCGGGGCTTCTGAAGTCGATCCGCTCGAGGGCGCTCCGGCGGAAGGCCCTCACGCACATCGTGTAGCTGTAGAGCTTCACGGGAAGAAGGTACCCGTAAATGCGTGACGCACCCCGGCTGAGGAGCAATCGCCAGAGCTGGACGCCTTCCACCGCCCCCTCGGGATGATGGGGAGAAGCCGTCACGACATCCGCTCCGGTGGACTCGAGTTTCGCCACCATCGGGACAAGCTCCAGAGGATCGACGGTGCAATCCGCGTCAAGCGTGCAAACGAAATCGCCGCGAGCTTCCCGAAAGCCCGTTCGGAAGGCTGCCGCGATCCCGCGATTGCTGGCGTGCGCCAGGACGCGGGCGTTCATCTCCGGCGCCATCGCTTCCAGCGCGGCGCGGGTGCCGTCGGTCGAGCCGTCGTCCACGAAGAGAATCTCGACCGCGTGCGAGAGCGCGAAGGCCGCCAGAAGACGCCCCATGCGCTCGCGCAGGATCGGGATGGTTTCTACCTCGTTGTAGCAGGGGATGACCACGGAGATGAGCGACCGATCCGTCACGAGGAGGCCCTCGATGGATCATCCATCCTGGAGGGTAGGTTCTTTCGTTCGTACAAGACGCAACCATGTCCCTCCGGTCCGAAGATAGCCTTGATCTGGTAGGCCGATGAGATGTAGTCGATGAGCTTCAACCCATAATCGATTCCCAGACCTCTCAACCCCCACTCCTGCGCAGGCTGGTCGATCACGAGAATCCGCTCGACGCGACTTTCCCCCAATTGTCGGATGATATCCTCCTCGACTCCGGGAGCGCTCAGCTCAGGCGGGGTCAGCGCATTGTAATAGATGGGTTTTCGGATTCCGCTGAGAAAATTGATCGTGGACCCGGTGAAGACGACCAGGCTCTTCACCGGCTCATCCTGGCGCAGGATGTAGTCCAGCGCTGCCGCCATGTTCTTGAATCGGGTGGACTTGAGGACCTTCATGTGGCCCGCGGGTCCTCTCATATCCACCGTGTGCAGTCTGTAGAAGAAGATGGAGTCAGTGGTGAAGTTCCTGAGCGAATTGGAAAGGAGGATTGCCAGCACAAGAAACACCCAGAAACCGCGGCGCCGGCGCAGCCCGGTGATCCAGCGTGGTGGCACATCCACGAGGAGCACGCCGAGCAGAATCATGGCGGGGAGGCACATGGTGAACCCGAAGCCCTTCATGTTCGCACGGAAGACGATGCGGGACATCGCGAGCAAACTGAACAGGCTGAACGCCGAAATCCGAGCCCAGTACGCGTCGCGGGATCTCCTGATCGAGAGCAACCTTGCGA
>Ga0214473_10004932_pt1 | contig 16023 bp, 31 predicted proteins | sample RVTome_7_FD_203509 | JGI IMG/M metagenome (GOLD analysis project Ga0214473, IMG submission 203509) | Soil microbial communities from uranium-contaminated site in the Upper Colorado River Basin, Wyoming, United States - RVT98D197 | ecosystem: Environmental > Terrestrial > Soil > Contaminated >... | reverse complement strand
ATTTTAATGCTCCTATTGACAAAATTGAAAATTCATGATACCCTAAGAATGAAAGTTACTAGAAAAGTTAATATATATAACGATTAGTCAATGAAATCAATGGTCCCCCTATAACTCATTTTGCCACAATTAAGCCCCCTTAAATGGGGGTATTTTTTATTTTGTGATGCATAATAATTAAAAATTGGTATTTCCTTATTTAACTTTTTATAATAATGATTGGTTCTTATTTAACTTTTTATTGGTGCGTGATTGGCACTTTTTAGTCGTCATCTTTCATTTAATATAATACTCTCTATCATCATCTATAGCAGATGATAATGCATAATAAGAACAAGAGTACATTATGATGTGCTTAAAAACTTTAAGTTTGTGTTTTAAACTTTTTCTATAAAGTAGCGCATGTGTTTGTGATTTATAAAATTGATCTAATGCCATTTATTTCACAACACTTAATATTATTATACACATGGCGGCTACTTGAATAATTTCTAATACTAGATATACTATTTCGAACATTTAATTTAATTCCTTTTTATTTAATTTTTGATTAAACAAATATACCCAACATAGCAATCCAATTAATATGAATATACCTGAGATGATTTCATACACGGTTGTTTCTCCTTAAACTCGGTGAAAATCGACCTTATAACAGATGGTTGGCTATGTCAAGGATAATTTTTGGTGTAATTAAAAATTTTTTAATCATTATTCTGTAAATTAAAATTTGTATAGTCAAATTATTACTAGGTTTGAATCTTACATTTTACTAGAATAGTTACAAAAAATAAAAATTTTAGTAGGGGATCATGAATAAGGGATAAGGGGTTGTTTACATTGAAAAAAACGTAAAATATATATATGTTGTATACGCTAACCCCATGCCACCCCCCTGTCACTAGCGCCCCTAACCCCTTGATCTATATATGGTATTTATATCACAGTGGCTAAACACATGCCCTCCACACATTTAACAGACAATGCGAGCTAACTCATTGATTTCATTGACGGAATCTATTCCCTTATAACCAGTAGTTATAGGATTTTTATCACACTTTAAGTGTGGTATTTATGCAACACATAAACTCGACCTAATTGGCCACTGTGCTACTACACTAATACACATACTATAACCTAAATGGTATGCTCGTCTCATATTGGTATGCGTGTATCAGTAATAGACTCCTATGTCATAATGAGATGTGCGTCTCATATTGGTATGCTCGTCTCATATTGGTATGCGTGTATCAGTAATAGACGCCTATGTCATAATGAGATACGCGCGTCTCATATTAATACTCTACTAACTTAGTAGTGATTACATTCAAAGAAAAGGCTCACAGCGGTTAAACTATGAGCCTGATGACACAATTCATTAGTAATTCTAAGGGTTTAGCTAGAAATGGTTAAATCCTTATTGATGCTAATGGCATCTATTGCGATCTTGTCAACCGACAGGCATGTGGGACTGACGCTCTTCGCCATCGTCTCTCTCCATCTTGGGGAACGTCCCAGGTGTAAGCCTCTGGTGCTGCTCGCGTGTGAAAAGCTGATCTTCCTTATGAAAAAGTATATAAAGTTAGAGAAAAGGCCCGGTTACTAAAAACTTTGTATTTGCTCAATGAGATTGCAGGTAGTCATCGCACCTGCGAGTGGTGCCGCTGAACAGCGTCTTGCCTGTATGTGTGTCGAGTACGTGCGCCTCGTCATCCTCAAGGCTGTCAACGATGACATGAAACCGGAACCGGCTGGCAGCCTCGAAAGCATCTTCCTGAGCCATGTAGGCTTGGTCGATCTGGTCTTGATCGTAATGCGCCATCTTCGTTCTCCCGTTGAACTGGCGAACTGCAAAGCAGTTTATACCTTGTGCGGTTAAACGCAATGGGAACTCACGAAACCGTGACTGTGTTACTCTACTGATTTGATAGAGATTAGAAATGAGATGCTCGTCTCATAATGATACCCCTATCTCATATAACTAATTGGTTATACAAAGCATAAATCGTGCCACATAATACCAGTGGTCTGAATTGGCATCTTATTGGTATACGCTCTAAAAGGCTCATATTTGACCGCTGAGAGGCAAGAAACGTTTGAGCTATGTCGGTTCATAAAAATAATTCTTCCCAATTTGGCATTTGGCAAAACAGAAAAGGGTGAAATTGGCACGCTATTTGCTAGGGAGTGAAAAGGAATAGGGAATGGGCCTCTACCATTTAGGTATAGTGTAGTATGAATGGGGAATAATTCCCTACCAGATTGGTAGAGTATTAGTTAGAAAAATATTTCTACCTCCATGGCTTGCCCTTTGGTTGTGGAGGGGCTATGCTGCCAGTTACCTTACTACCCTTGGCTGATTTGCCACCCTAAATTCTAGGCGCTGCAATAAGTCAATGCTCTTTACATAGATGGTAACGGACATAAGAGGATTAAGCGTCAATCCTTTTTTAGATAGCTCAAGCTCGTCTCGTTACTATTGCCTTATGATTGGACCATGAGAGGCAGCTAGGTAATCTCCCCTAGTCTCATGCGACAACAGATCAATAAGAGTTAATAACTCTATGCCAATTAGTTTAACAATAGCTGTAGCTATGAATGTTTCTAGGTATGGACTACTTAGAACGTTGCTACACTCAACACACTAGACAGCGCTCCTAGTTGCGAGGAAACAGTTACAGCTATTGTTAAACTAATTGGCGATATTGGTATTAACCTAGAGGAGACTGAAAATGTCTAGCACAACTGAGGTTGTTTATGAGGCTTCTAAAGCTGCTTATAAGGCTGCTTCTGAGGCCTCTACGATTGCTTCTGAGGCTGTTTATGAGGCTTCGGAGGCTTATAAGACTTCTAAGGCTGCTTATGAGGCTTCTAAGGCTGCTTATGAGGCTGTTTATGAGGCTTCTAAGGTTGCTTCTGAGGCTTCTGAGGCCTCTAAGGCTGCTTATGAGGCTGTTTATGAGGCTTATAAGGCTTCTAAGGCTTCTAAGGCTGCTTATGAGGCTGCTTGTGAGGCTGTTTATGAGGCTTCTAAGGTTGCTTCTGAGGCTTATGAGGCTTATGAGGTTGCTTCTGAGGCTTATGAGGCTTATAAGGCTTCTGAGGCTGCTAAGGATGCCCGTTAACAATTCTAGGGAGTTAGAGCACAGCATTCAAAGTTTAGTAGCTCTATAGGGATTAGCAATAGTCCCTATATTGGTATTAACCTAGAGGAGACTGAAAATGGACACTATAGATCGAGACGCTTTGAATACAACTATTGGTATTTTAATTTCTTTATTTCCAGAAAAGGCACTGAAAGTTAATATTGGTAATGTCAGTATGGCTGGTGTTATAAAAGCGGCAACAAAGAACATGAATGATGAAAAGGCCTCTACCTTTCGTAAGGTTGCTGTTTTAGGTGAGCTAACATTATTGGCAATGGCTTTTAACCTTATCAACGTAGAGGATTTGGGCATTTTATATGCTCAATTTCCATTCGATATAGAAGACACAATTCATTAGTAATTCTAAGGGTTTAGCTAGAAATGGTTAAATCCTTATTGATGCTAATGGCATCTATGAAGAGGAGAAGCAAAAATGAGAAACATAACACCGTCTATTCCTGCATATATGATCCCTTTGTCTGAAATGGAGGAATATATTAATACTTTCCTCTATGAAGACAATGAACCAGTGCCACCAGAAGAAGAAGAAGAGGATGAATATATTAAACCAGATGATGGTTCAGAAGATGGTGGAGACTGGATGAATGGAGACACAGTAGGAAAGCAAGATGAACAATACAATTGGCTGAATGAAAATGATAGGCTTTTCGCTGAATTGTTCTAAGTAATTCTAAGGACTTGAGCCTAAAATGGTTTAAGTCCTTATTGATGCTTAGATGCATCGTTAAACAATGGAGAAAAAAGATGGGAAAGATAATGGGTAAAACAATCATAGTTAATGCTAACCGTGAAGTGCCACTTGATTTGGTTACACCTATTATGGATTTTTTCAAACAGGCAATTGATGCTATTACTTTCGATGATGTAGCAGACATTGTTATGAAGTATGAAATTTGGGTTAATACCCTACCAGAGGAAATGGAAATATCAGAGTTGTATACACTAGATGCTGGGGTATTTACCTTATCTCAGATTTCTTCTATTAAATTTTCAGCTACTCCCGGTTGGGATGAGTATGTTAATAATATGGCTAAAACTTGGACCGCTGCCAATGATAACGCTACGGTTCACTAAATAATGGAATGTCTCTAAACTGTCCTTTTAACTCTATCAAAAAAGAGCACTGAATGGTAATACTCGCAACACTAAAGGAACTACGAGCTAAGATTGCAAAACGAATTGCAAAACCACTATTCCTACTAGAAACGTCTACACATGTGGGCTATTGCACGTTTGTTTTCATAGAGGCGCATGGCTTTTATGCAATCATAGCTGGTGCATTAGGCATAATTATTATTCTTTCACAAATATTTGGAGGGGAATAATGAAGTTAAAGAAAATGGGGCCTATTAAGGCAAGGGTTACGGTTACTGTCTTAGTCACTGTTAGCTTAGTGATTATGATTATTGATCATTCTCTTGCATTTCCATCAATGGGCCTTGGCTTTATTGCTAATATGATATGGATATGGGAGACATAAAATGATTGAAATCATTATAACCTATGGTGCAACCTTTGGAACAATTATATTCGGATTTGTCCTGTTTCTGGAAAGTCTGTTGTAAGCATTAAACTATTAGCTGTTATGCCTATTTAGGGTGACAGTTAATAGTTTATTCGTTACAACACAACAAAAGGAGAAAAGTGAAATGAAAGTTATTAGCTGTTATGCCTATTTAGGGTGACAGTTAATAGTTTATTCGTTACAACACAACAAAAGGAGAAAAGTGAAATGAAAGTTACTAGACAATCACCCTTTAGTGGCAAGCTTAATACACGTGATATTCCTTGCACTGAAGAGCAGTTAAATACCTATTTAGATGGTAATTGGCCTATTCAACGAGTGCTCGGCTTTCTGTCAGCCGAAGATAGGGAATTTATTATGACTGGCATAACCCCTGAAGAATGGGCAGAAGCGTTCCCTGATAATGAAGATTAAAAATGGCGAGTAAAAGTTAATAGCTTATAGCTTATCGTTTTAACACGGTAGGCTATTTGGTGTTAACCAAAGGGAGAATAAAATGAAACCTTTATCTTCTTGGTGGGATAAAAGAAAACACAAAAGGAGCTTATATGCACAGGCGACCCCCAACAATTCAACCGCAAAAATACTACGTGTTTTTGATGACAACGGCACAGCATTCATCCATAAAGTTCTACTCAGCGGGCAAGTGTTTGAGTGGCACGCTGCTAAGTGGACGGCCGCTGAGTGGGTGGAATTGAACCGCTCGCCACGAAATAAATGGCAATGGACTATCGAAGTTAAGCCTGAAACCTAATAGGAGAATAAAATGAAAACTACACAAGATTGGACGATTATTACTGGTGGATTGAATGAACTATTTAATCGTCCAAACCATTCCACTATTGAATTGCCTCAGTCGAAATCTAATCATCTCAACGATACACGCTATTTTATAGTAGCGCACGATAGGCAAGACGCTTTTGGGAATAAAGAGTTTAACGATTGGTTGATCGGCCAACACATCAGCCATAAGCTAGTGCTAGGTCGTTATCAAGGGGTATTTGAGCACTCATGGATCATTAATGCTGAAGATTGGATAAAGGTTAGGGATAGTGGGTTTATTGATAATCAATACACAGTCCTTTACCTTTGGCCTTTTAGTTATGGTGAGGCTGAATATGGGAGAAAGCAAAGGAAAGCCACACTCTACTATCTGAATGGTTATCCTCCTACTGAACTTGGAACATTGCAGGCAGTTAATGAACTTGATCTTAAAGCCGATCAAGATTATTCCTATGTAGATGAAATGTTCTGGATCACAAGAAAGGAATAAAGAAGTTTAATAACTCTAAGTCTCATGGTTTTGAAAACGCTGTGAGGCTTATTGGTGTTAAACCAAATAGGAGAAAAAAATGAGACAGCTATTCAAGAATAGAATGATTGTGAATTATATAACTGTTGCTGTTGTTGCTGCATTGTTTTTATATGTAATGATAGCGCCAGCATTTGCTTTCGATACCTGTGAGCATTTACCACCAAAGGACATGCAACAGAAACCAAATGTAGATTTTATTTATAAACTAATTAACCCAAATGATATTAATGAAGTCTGTAGTTTTGCTACTACTCTTTATGTTTATGGATGTGTTAGGCCAACAGATAAAGAGAAGTTAGACTTTTTTGTTATCTTTATAAATTCGTCTTTATCTGAAGATCAACAAGTCTGTACCTTTAAACATGAACTTGGGCATCTACCTCCTAATAATTGGGACGTTGACCATGATGGAAAGCGCCCCGATTGGAGAGGATGGAATTAGTCACTATGAGCCTATCGTTTAAACATGGTAGGCTTATTGGGAAATAATTCCCATTGAAAGCGATGGTCCTAATGGGCTACATCTATTACTCTGTAGGGTTCATTGTGTTCTGGGTTTTTATCATCAACCTAGCGGCTCAATTGCCGCGATAAAAAAGATGAAAAATTTGTATTGACACAATGGACCAAATGCCGTATATGCTTTTAGTTACGGTTCCAATGATGGAACTTGTCGGAAAAAAGGAAACGGAAAAATGGCTTTTACTATCATCAAGGGAACGCTTGAGAGTATCCCGGCTGATCTGAATAACAAGGCTCGGAACTCGTATGCTTGGGGCGATCTTGCAGTTGGGGATCATGTGATCTTCTCTGTTGATGATGCTCCTACCGCCCGGTCTAGCGCAACGGCCTATGGTCGTGGTACTAAGGGCAGCAAGAATAAGGCGGCTCGTGCTCCTAGGGCTTTTGCCTCTCAGTCTGTGACACAGAAGGATGGCACTAAGCATGTGGAGATTTGGCGCTTGCCTGATCCGGTTGTAGCGTCGGCAGATGGCAAGAAGCAGAAATAAGATCGCTAATCGTTTAAACTCAATAGGCCTCTCAGAAATGAGGGGCTTTTTTTATGTTTAAAACATCATATGCTTTGTTTGGCTCAAGGATGCCCGTACAGACAAAAGATTGGCTCAGGCTATGTCGGGTCATTCTACTGCCTTCTTGCCTGTCATGGGGCAACTGTGGGCAAAAAAAATCCCCCTCTAAGATTTTTAGAAGGGGATAGGTCGTCCTGTCCTTAATGTCGCCAGTTGTTGGGAGGTAAGTGCCCTTTTTCATGACTGATAGTGCAAGCAAGCTCTTTGCTTGATAGGCCAATGTTTGTATATATAATCCAGTCATCAGCATTAGGATCAAGGGCCTTATAACTACGTAAGGCACAGCCAAAAACTATAGCCGCATTTGGAAGTTTGCATATTCGTTTAATTTTATGTGACGGTACTGCTTGAATAGTATATTGAACACTAGGCGCGGCCCTCATATTAGCAGGAGGTTGATACTCACAAATTTCTCGTGCACTTGCATAAGAGGAATAAAGCACAAGGAATGCTAAAACAAACTTAAACATTTTGTTACACTCCGTTTAAACTAGGTGAGCTAATAGGATACAGCTTCTTCACACTCGCTGGCAAAGCATCGTAAGCAGTAGTAGCACTAGGATCATTAAACCCATAACGCTTCATATGCTTAATCAACTTTCTAGCCTTAGACTTCTCAGCAGTCTTATTAGCTGTGTAAGTAGCACAGTCTCGTTTGTTGCGATCAGCCTTTGATGATTGTGTAACTTTTCCCATTTTTTTTTCTCCTTATATAATTGGCGATCATGGTAGGAGTCGAACCTACATTTTCAATTCCAGTTACGTGTAATGAGGTAGAAGCTCATTTCGATTACATGACCAAGGTGCGATCTTATTTATCTGCCTTCAATGGCCTCCAGAGCATCATTGGCACGATGGATGCCGTTGCCTCCCGCCAAATGCGTTCATGATCGTCATCGTCGTTTATAAATCCTTCTTTCATTTTATTTTCTCCCCGGTTTTACTATAATTTGACGCATGCTTACATATATTCTTTTATATTGTGAGAAATTCCAATTCGTTTTCTACTTGAATTATATATTACTTTTGGTAATCCAACTTTTGACATCATTAAAGTAAATGCTTCTTTTTGCATTTGTGATTGCTTATTAACAATCCGATGCTTAGCAGAATTATTATTACTACTACCAGCTAGGGATGGGCGCTTGATACGAAAAATTGAACCATGAGTCGGGTCTGTAGACCCAAATCTACGTCCCCAAAACAAATTATTATTGCTCATTTATAATTTCCCAGTCTCCATTATAAAAATCATGATGAAAAAGGCTTACTGGATAAGACTTCCCTTCAAAACCAAACATTTTCAATTCTCCAAATTCAGGCTCAAATTGGAGATACCAACCTGCAAAATCAATACGCTTAAACTTTGTACCTCTATGCCCACTTTCATATTCTACAATCTCTTGAAATGTCATTTTAGAATTCCATATAAAGCCCACACTATAACAATTGCCGCCACACCTATAGTCACTACCCCACCAAAAGCAAGTAGAGCTATTAGTACTTCTTCCATTTTATTTTCTCCTTGTTAGTGCTGCCCATGATACAGGAAACAATGGTTCAATAATTTTTCTAACTTCTTCTGCTAGAATTTGACTATCTTTTTGAGCATGACTATCACTACGTTGATTATAATATCGAGCGTATGAGGCTAAGTTACCAGTCCAAATCCAATTCACAATAACCCCTTGAGGTAAAACATACCGCGCCTCTTCTGGTGCTACGTTAGCATTAACCATTTCTTCATATAGATCAATAGCTTTTGAGCATATTTTTTTATATTCTCTACGATATAATTCACTTGATCCATGAACATAATCGCTAGACCCTTGTTTAACATTTGCTGGCCTAGTATGAAACTCTTCTGGTATATGAAGTTCAGGAGTTGAAGATATATATCGTCTACTTTCTTCACTTTCAGTAAAACCAATTTTATGCTTAAAGCAATGCACTCTAATTGGTATTGGTGCAGCCATACGGAGAGTAATACTATTATGAGAAAATGGCACCCAATGAACCGCTTTATGAATTAGATCATCAACTATTTCTCTAACAAACGTTTCATCTTTAGCACCTATTAAGTCATGGACTATATTTTCCCATTCAACAGTTGATGTACCTCGCGCTAAGTAGTTGATAAGATTAATATCTTTTTGTGATAGATGTGGATTAATATGCTGAGGATATATGGCTTCAGCAAAACCGGGAACCATTATTGTATCATATTCCCATTGACTTTCTTTACTAAAAGAAACCTTAGCTGCATTAACAACATCAAGATCAGTACCACTATGCCGTAAATATTCTACTTTCATTGCTTCTTCCTCGCTCCAAAGTGTCAGAGAGGCGGCCAATTACACTTACTAGCTACAAATAGGGCGGCGATGCGGTCGCATATGGTGTTGGCGCTGTAGGCTTCGTCTTCGCTGATGCCCACCGCCTGAGCAATTTGCCAGATTTCTGCTCGTAGCGCCTCCACCACATCAGGGGTGTGGGCTGGGCGAACCGGCGCGCGGGTAGCAGTGAGGGCGCGAAGATTAAAGCCAAACTTGGTTTCCGCCGCCGCGACCAATTCCGGCTCAACATTGTCTATCCACAGCAGCGCCTCTATCAGTGCTGTGATCTTGGCGTCAGTCAGTTCTGTGATCTTGGCGTCTGCGGCTTGCTTTTCCGATACAAGCCGTTTGACCGTCGCGTTCAGTTCTGACGCCAAGACGCCTTCATATGAGGCGTACAGTTGCTCGTAGGCATCCCGCGCCTCATTCCGCTCCCGTGTCAGCCTCTCCACTTCCGCCCGTGATGCGGTAAGGGCGGCGGCGGCTTTGCGCCCAAGAGGATTGTCAGACTCGACTTCATCTAGGATGACCAATGCCTGTAATCGCTCCACCAGATCATCAGCGGGGGAGTAGGCAGGGATGCGGCCCGACAAAATGGCGTCTGCCAAGGCGAATGAACCCTTGGTGGGCCAGTCTTCTTCATAATGGTCGGGGATGAACTCGGCAAATATATCTTGGATTTTCCACGCCAGTCTGTCGCGTTCGGTCATGATCATTTATGAGTCCTTACTTAATTCTGAGTGCTGATTATAAATGCTATTTATCAATCTCTAATTCCATCTCAATAAGTTCAATAGCTAAATCCGCTAATTTATATCGCATAGAAATACTACTGACAGATTTATGAAAATTATCTTTTGTTAAATTATTTAATTTTATAAACCAATATATTGCATCATGTTGATAGCCGGGTACATCATCTTTATCCATAATCTTTCATTATCTCCGTTACTTCAACTTCGGAAAATCCTTTATTCTTTAGTACAGTAGGTATATAATTAATAGAGATATTTTCTATTAAACTAAAATCAGGACCACCTTCAATTCTGTCATGAAGTTCATCTAGTTCTTCAACACAAAAAATCCGAGTATCGAATGACTATTGAACTCTTACAAGCCAGCGCTTCATTTTTTAACCTCTAAAGTTAATGAATAGGTCTTATAACCCATTAGGTAGCCTGAAGTCAAGCTGTATTTTGACCTTGACCGTGGCCTATAACCTTGCTATATGAAATGGATACACGAGCTAGGTCTTGCGCGGTAAAAGGAGAAAATAAAAATGAAACAGCAATATTATGAAAAAGTCTTAGATAAAATTAGTGAAATTTTATCTATTTATCATATTGTTGATCGTATATATGGTATGGATGTAGATATACTCCGTGATACTCTTCATGATATTGAAGAAGTACTTGATGAAGCAAAAGAATATAATCTGGAGACAACTAATGGCAAAATATTGGTGGTTAAATGAAGTTTATCTTGGTGATGCAGTTTTTGCATCGTTTGATGGTTATCAAATCCGTTTAAGAACAGATGACGGAAACAATCAAGTAATATATCTAGAACCAGAAGTCTTAAAAAAACTGATGAATTATGCCGATAATGTATTTTCCAAAGATCGTCAAAAGGTAAGAGATTATGAAACTCAATAGCTTATTTGATTGGTACAAAACTACTAGAGAATGGAATAGACTTAAACCTAATAGTAAAATTATGTACCAACAAATGATGAATAACGCTACGCTTTATTTTGAACACAATAGAGCTAGTGAAAAGATTAAATTAATCACTACTAGAGAAGTAGATTCTTGGTATGAAGTTATTTGCAGGCTTAATAGTGTTTCTGGCGCTAATCTTATTATGAAAGTAATGCGTAGAATATGGAATGTTGCTAAACGCGATGGACAAGTTAAATCAAATCCATTTGAGCATATGGGGCTACAATCTACAGAACCTCGTACTGTTATATGGACTAAAGAACAAGTTAAACAAATTGTTGATGGATTGTATAGTCGTAAGTACTATGATACTTACATGCTTATTAAGCTTTGCTATTATCTTGGTCAAAGACCGGGAGACATGTCAAAATTAACTTGTGACAACTTTAATGAATTCAATCACACAGTTACATTTATTCAAGAAAAGACTGGTACACTTCTTAGTTTGCCAGTTCCAGTAGAATTACGTATTGATCTGCAATACCTCGCTCTTACAACAACCAGTTTAAGAGAACACAATAAAGTTTTCCGTTATGTAATGAATGAGATTGGTTTGCCTAAAGAATTACAAATTCGTGATCTTAGGCGTACAGCCCTAACTGAAATTATGGAAAGTGGAGCTACTGATGCTGAAGGGCAAGCTATATCCGGCCATAAGAATAGGGACATGTTGAACACCTATGCTCCATCTACTCTAAAAATGGCGCAGGCAGCTATGAATAAACGGTTTAACCATTGATTTTACTATCTTTTAATTTCTATTGACTTTTCTGAAAAATGTGCTATTTTAGCACCGCGTTCCAAGCGGTAAATATATAAACACCCCCAGCACTATTAAACTAAGTGATTGGTAATTTAATTGACTAATTTCACAGAACAAATAAAAATAGCTAAAAGATTAAAACTTAAAGAAGGCGATTCAAGAAGATTGGATTGCCCTTTTTGCTATGGACATAATACATATGGTATTTCTTTAACTAGAGGTATCCTTGAATGGCATTGCTTTAAAGCATCCTGTGATATTAAAGGTAAAATAGATAATGGTATGAGCATTGAAGGTATTAAGTACCATTTAAACACATATGAAACTGAACAAAAGATTAATACGGATATTCCTAGTTTATTAACAAATATAAATACTCATGATGATATAGTTAACTATTTGTTAGATGTTAACTCATATGAAGCCTATAATCGTAGATTAGTTAATATAAAATATTCACCAACTGAAGATCGGATTATGTTTGGTATTCAAAATGATGGTTATATTGGTCGGTCTTTAAACTTTAAACCAAAATGGAAGAAATACGGCAATGCCAGTCACCTTTTTACTTGCGGTTTAGGGAGAATTGGTGTAGTAGTGGAGGATGCCCCTAGCGCCTGTGCTGTTGGTATTTTACCAGACTATACTGGGGTTTCTTTACTAGGTACAACTCTTACTAAGCAACATAAAATTGAGCTACGACAATTCGAAGAAATCATCGTTTGTCTTGATCCAGATGCTGCTAGTAAGAGTTTTAAAATTAAAGAGAGAATGGAAGGTATTAGACCAACAACAATACGTTTAATATCAGATGATTTAAAATATTATACACCAACAGAAATAAAGGAAATTTTAACATGAACGGATTTAGTCCTGCCTTAGACATTAGGACTTCTTTTATGAAGGACGAAGTTACCTGCCCTATACTTACAGATGATGCTGGCAATGAATTTATTATTTTTGGTATAGGGTGGTTTACTAATAATGATCCTTATGGAGAAATCGAGACGCTAGATATACTCGAAGACGTAGCTAAAGATTTGAATTTAAAAACTACATCAGCTCTTTATGTTCTTAAACCCGGTGATGCTACTAATTTCACCATTGAAAAGCCAAGTACACTTGCCAGTTGTAAGATTGATTATCTTATGAAGGTGAATAAAAATGAATGAGATAGAAGTTGAATCATACTTCAATTTTTTAGAGGAGCTTCGTTTAAGTGGTAGAGTTAACATGTACGAAAGCCCAACACACTTAGCAGCATATTGGTATATTCCTCTATCTCAAGCTAAACACGTTTTTAATGCTTGGGTAGAAACGTATAATGCCGCTGAAGACGTAGATAAGCGTGTTGCTATTGCTTTTGATTTAGGATTAATTGATTGACTAGAGATAATAAAAAAGTAAATTATGAAGAAGAAGAACTGTTATTAGATTACCGTGATGGAATTATTTCTAAAGCAGAATATGAACAAAGACTTAAAGAATTAAAGAAAACCTATAGTAAACGGCCTATTTCACTAGAGGATTTTTATGAGTAAGACCTATATTATTGCTGATCTTCATGGCCGTTTTGATTTACTTGAAAAAGCATTAGATAGAATTGAAGCGGATAGTCCAGAAGGTGGTACTGTTGTATTTACCGGGGATTATATTGATCGCGGCCCACAAAGCAAACAAATCCTTAATAAATTAATTAAAGGTCCAGTTAATCCTAATTGGAAATGGGTAAATCTAATGGGCAACCATGAACGATTTATGATTGATGCTTATGCCGGACATGGTGAAGATTTTTGGATATTATATAATGGTGGTTATGCTACTACCCGTTCCTATGGTGTTAGAAATAGTAGCGAAAATGCAGCATTTAAATATTTTCCAGAAGAACATATTATATGGTTAATGTCTTTACCATTATACTATAATGATGGTAAACGTATGTTTGTTCACGCCTATGTTGATCCAACTATTGATATTAAATTTCAAAATGAAGATGTTTTAGTGTGGCATTTATATGAGCCATATACTATTGATGTGGGTTATTGGGATAATGATCTAAATAAATGGTTATATGTAGTGCATGGGCATCATCAATTTGAAGATGGGCCATTAATATTTGAAAACAGAGCTAATTTTGATACCTTAGCATGGTATACTGGTAGATTAGTGGTTGGTGTATTTGATGATGATAAAGAAGGTGGGCCAATTAAAACTTTAGAGATTAAAGGGGCACCTATAAAAAAACATATAGATCAATTAACTTTGTTAGGAGAATATGAATGAGTAAAAGACAAATTCAAGAGCTTCAAACTCAGATTAAAAACCTTAAGAAAAAACAAGCACATATTCTTAAATCCTCTAAAAATAATCATGATGGAATGTTGTATTGGAAAAATAAATATGAAAACTTAGCCTTAGATGCTTGCTATTTAAGAAAGGTAGTAGATTGAAAGTTGCAGTTAATGATATTGTTAATGATTTATTAAAAGAAGGTGATTGGATTGAATGGGATGGATATGGAGACGAAACCCCAGTGCCGGATAAGGCCATTCAAATTTTAATGCGTGGAGATTTTGTTCTTAAAGATCATCCGCATCTAAAAGAAATTGGCAGAGTATATCGTAATGGTGCTTTAGAATTAAGATGGTTTTGGACCCCAATGAATCCGTATGGAGACATTATAGCGTATAAAGTAATAAAGTTAAATTAAAGAAGGACTAATCAAATAGACAAAAAAATATTAAAAGGCTTCTTAAATTATACTTTTTGGAGCGATCACAAAATTCAGGTGGTCGCTTCTTTGTTTTCTGATGAAATTAAAGAATTATTTGAAATTATTGAAACTGCCCATGATAAGTATGCACATGACTTAACTACTGTTGAATTATTTGAATTATGGAAAGATATAAACCCAGTAGCTACTCGTGCTGAAGTAAATGCTATGGGGGAGCTAATTAATGAAATAGAAAATGAAGATTTATTATCGGAAGATATAACTGTTGATATTATTGACGGGTTATGGAAACGTGATATTGGTAAAAAAGTTGGTAATTTAGGGATTGCTATTGCGGAAGGTAAATTAGATGCTTTTGATAGACTTAAAAAGCTTATTGAACATGTGGAAGATGGTTTTCGTCCCGATGATTTTGCTGATCCTATCACTGATGATATTTTGGAATTACTTTCTGTTACCGGCCTTGATGGTGGTTGGCATTTTAATTTAACTGAATTAGATAGGCATGTTGGTACGATTGGTCCCGGCATATGTGTTATTATATTTGCTAGACCTGAAACAGGTAAAACTGCTGATGTTATAAGTAATGCTGCTGGTCCCGGTGGTTGGTCGGAACAAGGGGCTAAAGTACTATATCTTGGTAATGAAGAAGATGTTCGTAGAACTAAATTACGAGCAATCATGGCTAATACTGGTATGACTAAAGATGAAATATTAGCTAATCCGCAAAAAGCTAAAGAAATATATTCTAAAATTGCAGATAATTTAATAATGCAAAGTTCTCATGATTGGGCAATTAGTCGGGTTGAGGCGTATGTTAATAAAATTCAACCAGATATTCTAATTGTTGATCAGTTAGATAAATGTACAATTGAAGATAATACATTAAAGGGACATGAGAAGCTTAGAGAATTATATATTCAAGGTAGAGCTATAGGAAATAGGTATAATTGTGCTGTGGTATTTTTATCGCAAGCTTCTGTAGATGCAGAGGGACATACTATACTAACTCCTAATATGATGGAAGGCTCAAAGACTGGAAAATATGCCGAAGCTGATTTAATTATAGGTATTGGTAAAGGGCCAGATCATGCCGATGGTACACCTGAAATCATGCGCTTTTTAACTGTCGGAAAAAATAAATTGACCGGCTGGCATGGGACTATGGTCTGTCGTTTAAACGCAAAGATAAGTAGATATGAGAATTGAATAAAAAAGGAAATTATAAAAAATGGTAGTTAGACTTAGCCAAAAGCTTTCAATGCTGGTTAATGCAAATGGTGTGTTAAACTTTATCGATAAAGGGAAACAAAGTCAAATAGTTTTTAGTTTAACATTTGAAGAAGTTAGCCAAATGGCGGTTAGTTTACC
>Ga0214473_10004931_pt1 | contig 16025 bp, 17 predicted proteins | sample RVTome_7_FD_203509 | JGI IMG/M metagenome (GOLD analysis project Ga0214473, IMG submission 203509) | Soil microbial communities from uranium-contaminated site in the Upper Colorado River Basin, Wyoming, United States - RVT98D197 | ecosystem: Environmental > Terrestrial > Soil > Contaminated >... | reverse complement strand
AAGGGAACGTCCCGGTTCACCCCTTCGAAGACGTCGAGGAACCGGGAGATGGACTCGTCGTACGTGGCGTGTAGGCGAAAGGGCCAGCGGTTCTCCACCAGGAGGCGGACGACCTGGGAGAGCTCCTGCTCCATCATCGGCGGAAGGTCGGGTCGCGGCTCCAGGAAGTCCTCGAAGTCGGCGGCGGAGAAAACCAACATCTCGCCAGCCCCGTTCATGCGGTAGAAGTCATCCCCCTTCCCCGGAGAGGTCATTTTGACCCAACTGGAGAAGTCCGCCAGTTCCCCTTTGGGGTGTTGGGTGAAGAGATTGTAGGCGATTCGCAGGGTGAGTTCCCCCTTCGATGCCAGATCATCGATCACCTTATAATCATCCGGGTAGTTCTGGAATCCACCGCCGGCATCTATGGCGCTCGTAAGCCCCAACCGGTTCAACTCGCGCATGAACTGGCGGGTGGAATTAACTTGGTCCGGATAGGAGAGCTTCGGCCCCTTGGCCAGGCTCGCGTAAAGGATCATGGCGTTCGGCTTGGCAATGAGGAGCCCTGTGGGGTTCCCCGCATGGTCCCGCTGAATCTGGCCCGCGGGCGGATCTGGAGTCTCCCGGGTATAACCCATGGCCCGCAGGGCCGCCCCGTTGACCATCGCACGGTCGTAGAGGTGCAAAATGAAGACGGGCGTTTCAGGAGCGATCTGGTTGATCTCCTCCAAGGTCGGCATGCGCCGCTCGGCAAACTGGAACTCCGTCCAGCCGCCGATGACCCTAACCCATTGGGGAGGAGGGGTGCGGCGGGCCTGTTCACGCAGCATGGCGAGAGCATCAGCGAGCGAGGGAACGCCATCCCAGCGGAGCTCCATGTTGTAGTTGAGCCCGCCCCGGATTACGTGGATGTGGGAATCGTTGAGACCCGGGATGACGCGTCGTCCCTTAAGATCGATCCGCTTCGTCTTTTCACCCGCTGTCTTAAGAAGGTCTTCCCCACCTACGGCCACGATCCGTCCTCCGGCTATGGAAACGGCCGAAACCTGCGGATGTCCGGGATCGAGGGTGGTGATGGCTCCATTGTGCAAAATCAATTCGGGTGCATTCATTACCTTACCTCCTTTCTTTATAAATCCTAACCTGGCATAGCCAGACCCAACGTGGTTTTATTCCTTTTTTCTTTGCAGGGGCGACCGGCCGGTCGCCCTGCGCCAGGAAACACGGAGAAAAGTTGTTGCCATTTTGCGTACAACTTCATTGGTAAATGCCTAAAGCCAAGGTTTGAGAATTCTAACCGGCACCGGCATGACCGACCCAGTGAGAAGAATTACGATGCCCGCAGCCGCCAGGAGCGCTCGCAGTACCAGAGGCAGGGTACCGTATTTTCTTCAGTTCATGAACTTACTTGACCATCCCAAACGGATCCGGCACGGTATGCTGGTTCGCATTGTTCCAGAAGTTTTGCAGAACAAACCCGTATTCCGGCAGGTTCTGAATAAAAGGTCCCAGCATATCGTTTGCAGATGGCAGCTTCCAGTCAGCCTGCAACTCACAACCTAAAGCAAAGACGGTTTCCAGTTCCGCGCCTGCACGCGACATTCTGTCCATTGCTGCCTGTGCCTCGTACGGGCTCCAAGCGCCTGAAGCATCGACTACCGGATAGACCAGGTAGCCGTCATTAAGCATAGCTAACGTCGGAAAGGTAATGCAGGTACCGAGCGTTACACCCGAAAGAATAATATGCTTGCGGCCGCTTTTAGCTACCAGATCTTCCAGCGCCTTACGGAAGGTCGGATCCTCATAAGCGTTGATAATGCCGGTTCGACGATAGATCGGCTGATCTGGAAAGATTTCTCTTAATTCCGGCAGAGTGTCTCCGTTCTGCCATTGGGCATTGGAGGAGGTCAGCAAAACCGGGATGTTAAGCACCCTGGCAATCTTTGCCAGTCCTACGACGTTGTTTTTGTAGGATGAAAGTGATTGAAAATCCCGGACTCCAGCCATGAGGCCGATCTGATGGTCAATGAAAAGCATGATACTGTTTTGCGGAGTTGGTTTGTCATACCCCGCCCGACCCTGTTTACGAGCCTGTTCAGGTGCAGTGCGGGTCGGCAGTACGCCGTCACTGATTGGACTGATGATATCCTTTTGCTTAGACTGAGTATTCATGTCCCTTCCTTTCTTGTCGCGCGAATGCGTGTTTTTGTTGTCAGACAAACGCCTAAGCGTCCCGGTCAAGTATTCCATGAGCCTAAACCGTCAGAGGATGGTATTTGCTCCATTATGCAAAATCAGATAGGGTGCGTTCCTATTCGTTTCCCTCCTTTATCCGGGATATAGCCAACGTTTTAGAATTCTAACGAACATCGGCATGACCACCCAAGTTAGAAGAATAACTATGCCGACAGCTACAAAGAGTGCCTGCAGTGCCATAGGCAAGCCGCTTATGAGGGGATTCAGCAACCACGGGACAAACATGCTGACCGGCCAAACACCGAGGACGGTGATAAGAGCCATCTTCCAGGGCGGCGGCGGAATCATCGCCCGTTGACCCGGAAGGACGAACCAGGTTTCCAGGCCGGACAACTCCTGGTGTTTTGGCTCACCTTCGGTCAACGACGCAACCGTTACTTCCCATTGTTGAAAAAGGGGAGATTCATAAAAACGCTGCCGGGACGCCGAGTCACGAAATCGGCGCAAAATGCCGTATTCACGCGATCCGCTCCCTTGAACCGGGCGTATGACGCTCACGCCCAGTTGCCCCTCGCCCTGAAGCGATCGAGAGATGAAATCATGTAACTCCGCCTCGAATTTCTCTTCAAATCCGGGCTTGACCGTGCGTAAGGCGAGAAGAGCTACGGGCTCTGCGGATTTCTCCGGCGAACTGAGGTCGCTCATGACTTCCTTCCCCAGGAAGCGCAATTGCTGGCTTCCCGAATAAAATTGGATTATATCCGTTACGGCCCAGCACAATCCTTAGGCCTGGTTCTCCTCCGGAGGGCGCGCTTCGCCTGGAGCGGCAGCAATAAAGTGTGTGACCTTGGGTGTGCCCTCCAGGTGGAATCGTTGAGCTGCATTTTGCAGGAGGCGGTCGGCCTGCGTTACCCGTTCGTGCTGCCGCAGATGTTCGAGCCACGATTCCACGAGGAATGTTTCGATGAACCGCCCTTTCTCGGCGGCGTCCTCGAAAACGCCCCAGGCGTATGCGCCGTCCCGGCGGCGCTCCTGCCCGAATCTTTCGAGAGCGGCCAGGAATTCTTCCCGGTTTCCTGGATCGATTCGGTATTCGACGGTCACCAATGTCGGTCCTCTGACGGAATCGATTTCGTGCGAGAGGACGGGCGTCGGCCAGTGCATCGATGGCATCAGGTCTGCGCCAGCAGCGGTCTGGAGTTTCCAACGCCATAGGAGTGGGATGGCAGCAAGCGCTGCTGCAGCCGCAGCGAAGTGAGCTCCGGGAAGGCCGATCATCGCCGCAACCTGGCCCCAAAGGGCGCTGCCGAGCGTCATGCCGCCGAAAAGGACGGCAGCGAACACCGCCAGGCCGCGGCCACGCACCCATCCGGGCAACGCGACCTGCGCCGAAACGTTGATCGTCGCAATCACGGCAATCCACGACACGCCCGCGATCACACTTGCGGCAAGCGCGCCCGCCGGATGACGGGCCAAACCGAACAGGACCAGAGCGACCGCAGTGCCGATCGTCGCGGCCGCGACCAGCTTGTCGGCGCCCAAATGAGATTTCAACCATGGCAACGCAAACGCGCCGCCCACGGCACCAGTGCCGATCGCTCCGAGGAGAAATCCGTAAAGCTCCGGCCCCCCAGCAACTTGGTTTCGAGCAACAAGGGGCATAAGCGCCCAATAAGCGCTCGCAAACACGAAGAACCCCGCCGCACGAATCAGCGTCGCCCGCAGGTGAGGATTATGACGTGCATGGCGGAGGCCGATCCGGATCGCTGAAGCGAAACGTTCGGCGGGCAGGTGCCTTGCACTCCTTCCAGGTGTATGCCAGCAGATCAGGGCAGCGATCACACCCAGGTAACTGATCGCATTCAGCCAGAACGGTGCAGCCAGTCCCATCGCCGCGATGATCAGTCCGGCCAGTGCCGGCCCCACTGCCCGACTGACATTAAAGCCAACACTGTTCAGCGCTACCGCCGCCGGAAGATCCTCGCGTGGGACCAACTGGGGTACGATCGCCTGCCATGCCGGCGAGGTCAGCGCCGCGGCAATACCGGCAAGGAAGGTGAACGCGAGCAGGATAAACGGCGTTGCCAGGCCGGCCCAGACCAGCAGACTCAAGACCGCAATGATCACCGCCGCAGCGATCTGGACGACGAGCAATAGATGGCGGCGATCAATAATATCGGCCAGCGCTCCCGCGGGCAGGGCGAATAAGAACATCGGTAATGAGGTCGCAACTTGCACCAGGGCAACGACCAGGGCGTCCGGGTTGAGCCCGGTCATCAGCCAGCCGGCTGCAGCATTCTGCATCCAGGTCCCAATGTTCGACACAACCGTGGCCATCCAGAGAACCGTGAACGTGGAATGACGGAACGGGCTCCAGGGGGAATCCGCTACCCCCGCCGAAGCCTCGCCCGCCAGGCGGGTTCCTTCTCCCCGAGCCTTGACCATCGCTCCCCCTTCCCGGTTGTCCCCCGCCCATCGTCTGGTGCTCTGGTGATTGAGCGTACCCACCCGCCAACTACAACCGCTCAGAAGGCGTGAAAAAGTTCGGAATCCCCCCCTCACCCTACCCTCTCCCGCCCGGGGAGAGGGTAAGCATATTGAAACAAGAAAGAAATTCCCTCCCCCTTGAGGGGGGAGGGCGGGGTGGGGGTGATTCGGGTTTTTTTTCATACCTTCCACGCGTCGATAATCTCAATGTGCGCCCCGCGTTGCCTGGCTTCTATCCAGTGGTCAGTGCGCTTTCTTCGGCACAACCTGAGGTTTTTGGGCCGACTGGGGCGCTTTGTGAACCATCGTGTAGGCGTATTCGACGCCGCTCCCATAGGCACCGGCTTGTTTTTTGAGCAGACCCATGAGCGCATCGTAATGTTCCCTGTTCGCCCAATCGCGCTGCCATTCGAGCAGGGCGGCAATGGTCGTTAAGCGCACCGCGCCGGCTTGCACCATGCGCGAAAGAGCGGCCTCATGCGCGGCAGGTGAAGTCGCGCCACAACAATCTTCCACGACGTAAATGGTGTAGCCCGCGCCGAGCATTTCGATGGTCGGCCAGGTGACACAGACTTCTGTCCACAGCCCGGTCATGAGGATGTTCTTCCGGCCCGTCGCTTCAATGGCCTTGTGGAAGCCGGGGTCGTCCCACGAGTTCATGGAGCTGCGTTCGACGACCGGCTGCCCGGGAAACACGTCGAGCAACTGCGGCCAGACGTACCCGCTGAACGATTCCGTTTCCACGGCGGTGAGCACGACGGGCACCTTGAATTCCTTAGCCACTTTTGCCAGGAGCGTCACGTTGTTAATGAGGGTCGCGCGGTCCATATTCCCCACGCCGAAAATCATCTGTGGCTGCATGTCAATGAATACAATGGCGGAGTCCTGCGGTGTGTAAAGCTTGTGATAGTTTGGCATACTTTTCTCCTTTCTTTGTGTTTGATTCGTCTAGTTCACGCCGACGCTTGATCGCTCAGGCCTTGAAGAACGCGAGCAGATCTGCGCTGACTTGGTCCTTGTGGGCCAAGCACAGGCCGTGCGGCGCACCCTTGTAGAACTTCCGCGTGGCGCCCTTGATGATCTTGGAGGAGACCAGATCCGTCCCGTCCCTCGTATAGCGAATGTCCAACATCTCGATTCTCCTTTTCCCGCTGACGCCTTTAGACGGAACGTAGCGCCAATTCGGACTCTAAGGCCGCCAGCAGCGAATCATAATCCGGCGAGCCGTCGTAGCGTGTTCCGTTGATAAAAAAGGTTGGGGTGCCGTTAACGCCGCTGCGGATGCCGCTCTGGCGGTCTTCCTTTATCCGCTTTTCAACAACGCCTTGCTTGATATCCTTCCCGAATTGTTCGGGATTCAACCCGATCTTTTTAGCCCACAAGGGAATGATCTCCGGCTTGAGCAAATTCTGCTGTTCAAAAAGGAGATCGTGCATCTCCCAAAATTTACCCTGGATCGCCGCGGCCTCTGCCGCTTCGGCCGCGATCAGGGCATAGGGGTGCGCCTGGGTCAGAGGGAAGTTCCTGAACACAAATCGCAGCTTCTTCCCCAACCTCTTCTGCAAGCGCTTCACAACGGGATAGGCGGCCCCGCAGTAAGGGCATTGATAATCGCCGTATTCCACCAATGTCAAAGGTGCGTCGGCGGGTCCTTCAGCGTGGTCACGCGCTGAAACGGGCTGCGTGAGCATGGCGGATTCTTCCATATGCTACCTCCTGACTTGGAAATCGAGCTACAGTGAACGTCAAAAGAAAGTTGGTATTGTAAACATGGCATTCTCTGGCCAAATCCCCCCATCCCCCCTTTGCCAAAGGGGGGCAAGGGGGGATTTCTTCGGCGGATTTTTAAGGGGCGCCGGCTGCCCGACTGATATCAACTTCTTTAAGGCGTTGCCTATAGTTTGGAACTCAGACTGCTTTTTTGTTTTTGGCTATCGATTCGAGAGCTTTCAAAATGCCGTCGGCGCCCGGATTGATGCCCACCGGCGAGACGTAACTCCAACGAATGACGCCCTCGGCATTGATGACAAACAACGCCCGCTCCGACCCGCCGTCTTTCTCCCGATAGACGCCGTACTGGCGGGCCACTGCGCCTTTGGGCTCAAAATCAGCCAAGAGCGGAATGTGCAATTTGCGGTCTTTGCTGAAGGCCAGATGGCACCAGACGCCGTCGACTGAGATGCCGATGATTTGAGCATCAAACTCGGAAAATTCGGGCTTTAACTCGTTATAGAACGCCAACTGGTCACTGCAAACGGGGCTCCAATCGGCCGGATAGAAGACCAGGACTACGGGCCGTCCGCGAAATTCGGAGAGGGATACTTTTTGATCAGGGGTGGTTGGAAGGGAAAAGTCAGGGGCTTGAACTCCGGGTTTAAGAGCTGCCATCGCATCCTCCTTACGGTTATGCAGGATCGGTCCGATTCCCCCGGATGCTCCTGTCACAGCCGCTGTCTTTGGTTTATTTGTCACGAATGCTCCTGTTTGAAGATGTTCGCCACGAACCTGGGGCTCACGGTTTCGGCGAAGGTCACCGGACAAGTCCCCTTCCCCGCGTTCGCCAGGCTTAGTTCGCCGCCGCCTTCACTCCCCTGGCTGCCTTTTCGATGAGCGCGGCCACCGCCTTCGGCTGCGACACGTAGATCGCGTGACTGCCCGCGACCTCGACGACAGTCGAACCCGCGCGCTTGGACATGAAGCGCTGAGCCGCCGGTGGGATCATCTTGTCGTCGGTGGCAACCAGGTACCAGCTAGGCTTGGTCTTCCAAGCAGGCGCGCTGATCGTGCCGCTGAGCGCGTCAACACCCCATGGGACTTGGGAGTCTCCCATGAACGCGGCCTTTTCACTGTCCACATCACCCGCGAATGAGGCGGGGAACTTCGCCTTGTCGAGAAATAGATAGCCGTCCTGCGGCGGCAGTATCGGAGGCACGGGCGCGCCCGGCGGTGGATCCTTGATAAGCGTGGCCACCGACTCGCCCTTGTCCGGGGCAAAGGCGGTGATATAGACAAGCCCCGCTACCTTTGGATCGTTGCCGGCTTCGGTAATCACGACTCCGCCATAGGAGTGGCCGACGAGAACTACTGGGCCATTCTGCACGGCAACAATGCGCTGGGTTGCGGCGACATCGTCGGCCAGCGATATCGTCGGATTCTGAACGACGCTGACCGTGTAGCCGTCCTTCCTCAGGATCTTATAGACGCCTTCCCAACCAGAGCCGTCCACGAAGCCACCGTGGACGAGAACGACGTTCGTTGCTTTCAAACCTGGTATTCCAGCCATGATGATCTCCTTTCTCTGTCACAAATCCGATTAATCAGCAAAAGTTGCCCAACCCGCCTTACGCCTTGAAAAAGCCCAGCAGGTCCTCGTTGACCTGGTGCTTGAGCGTCGTGCACATCCCGTGCGGGGCGCCCTTGTAGATCTTCAGCGTGGCGCCCTTGACGATCTTGGACGACAGCAGGGCTGAGTCGGCGATCGGCACGATCTGATCGTCGTCGCCGTGCAGGATCAGGGTCGGGACGTCGATTTTCTTGAGATCTTCGGTCAGATCCGTCTCGGAAAACGCCTTGATGCAGAAGTACGAAGCAGGGAAGCCGGCCATCATCCCCTGAAGCCAGAACGACTCGCGCACGCCTTCTGAGATCTTGGCGCCAGGCCTGTTGTAGCCGTAGAACGACATGCTGAGATCCTTCCAGAATTGCGAGCGGTCGGCGACGACACTGGCACGAAGCTGGTCGAACACCTTGCTCGGCAAGCCGCCAGGATTGGCGGGCGTCTTGAGCATCAGCGGTGGGATGGCGCCGATCAGCACGGCTTTGGCCGCGCGTTTGATTCCGTGGCGGCCGATGTAGCGCGCTACTTCGCCGCCGCCCGTGGAGTGGCCGACATGGATCGCGTCTTTCAGGTCGAGCGCCTCGACGAGCGCCGCAAGGTCATCGGCGTAGGTGTCCATGTCGTTGCCGTTCCAGGGCTGGCTCGAGCGCCCATGGCCGCGGCGATCATGGGCGATGCAGCGGTAGCCGCGGGAGGCCAGATAGAACATCTGGTCTTCCCAGGCGTCCGCGCTCAGCGGCCAGCCATGGCTGAAGACTACGGGCTGTCCGGTGCCCCAGTCCTTGTAATAGATCTGCGTGCCGTCTTTGGTCGTGATCGCGGTCATGGAATGCTCTCCTTTCTTCGGTTAGAGGATATTGAAGCGTTTACCTGCTTGGCCATTTCAGCCATTATCACCGCCGGCAAGCGAGCGGCGGGATATTACAGGATTGGTGTAGTTCATATTGAGTCCCTTTTCCTGTGAACTCTCCACGGTGAAGCTGACTCACTTACTTGCCCGCGAGAGCGTTGTGGAGGCCTCTGTTGGTAAATTGACTGGGGCTCCTCACTGTTCAGAAATTTGCCCCCCAATTTTTAAGGTTACCAATGGCATTTGAAAAGGGTAATGGGGTGAATGTTGTATTCTTGCCGGAAAAATACAGCACTTTTTGACCAAGGACGATTGATTACGATGAATGCTTGCTAGGGAGCTGGGGTTTTTTCCGGCGTCCGGTGGAGCGACTCGTTACGCACTATAGCTACCGACAGTCTCCACGAAATGCCACTCAAAATCTAGAACCCCAGCTTCTTTTGATGCTTCAGAGACATCCGTTGGGTTGAGAAAGGCTCTTGCCTTCTCCATGTCGTGAACCTCAAGAATGAAGAATGCGATATTCGGGTCCTCAATCCCGCGCCACAAATATTTTAGATACATTCCGGCATCGCGTCGGGCTTTGGCATCAGCATCCATCCTCTCTTTCCAGTTCGCGTAATCAGCGACGCGGATGCGGCAATGCATATAAATCATCGGCCCTTCCTCTGACTTACCCAATCGTGAAAGCGAAGGGGCACGGCGGGCTTAGAATAAACCATCCCCCCGGCAAACGGTCGGTCGACCGGAGACTTTCATTTTTCGGAGCGGTATCGCTAGCGTTTCATGGGCGATACGAGCTGGAAATAATTCCCGTCCGGGTCGGCCAGGGTGGCGATCAAAAAATCCGGGTCATCGCCCATATGATACGGTTCGGCAATCACTTTGGCGCCCACCCCTTTCATTCGCTGAAACTCGCCTTTAACATCGGTGGTTTCGAAATTAAACATGATTCTTTCCGGATTCTTGCTCTGACCGTGCACTTTGCTGTGCGGGCCGATGACCAGGGCGCAGGCCCCACACTCAAATCCGGTAAATTCATCTTCTTGCCATTTCGGCTCGCGGGCCAAAACTTGGCGGTAAAAATCAACCAGCTTCTTCGGGGCTTCGGAAAAGAGAAGCAATGAATTTAAATCCAGCATATTCCACCTCCTTGATTTTTTTCAGAGACGTTCATATTCCCGGGAGTCATTCCCCAAATCGTATAATCCTGACTTCGATCCATACGCTCAAGCCGTTAGGTCCCGACCGTCTTGCGGATGCTCCCGAAATGCCCGTCGATATGGCCGAGAAGGCCGCCCGTGATGAGCTGCTCGACGGTCATCGGTGGCGCGCCCGCCACGACTATCCCGCTCTTCGCCAGCTGATCGTCACTCAGCCCACGGATCACCTCGGCGGCCACCGCCGAGCCCTTCTTGAGGCGCGCGATGGTCTCCTCTTTGGTGCAGTTGGCGTAGTCCTTCGCGTGCCTGGCGTTCCTCTCGTCGATCATGTCGTTCGTGAATTCCAGCGACTGCCCGGCCACGACCGCCTTGACCATTTTGGAGATCGGTTCAAGGACGCCGGCGAGGTGGTGTGCCGTTACCCCCACCGACCACTTCTCAGCCTCGGTCACCCTCTTCCAGTCCGCGTCGCTGAGCTTGTCCAACGTGGCCATTGCTTCCTGGACCTTCCCCTCTAACTGCCTCGCGAGCGCCTCACTCTTCGCACCCATAGTATTCTTCCTTCCCCCTTGCCCGGGAGGTTGTGTCCCCGGTTGGTTTCATGTTTCTCATCACGCTCAGGGTATTTATATTTCCAATCCAGGCCTAAAGCCCCCTTTGCCCATGTTTCGACCATCGGCGACCCTGACGTTTTTCGGGAATACGGCCCCGATACCGTTGTTTAGGACATCTCGGCCATAGCCGCCTTGGCGCGCTTACGCATCTCCTCCGGATGCACGTCCTCCTTGTGGGTGGCGAGCGACCAAGAATGGCCGAACGGGTCGGTCACCTTTCCATAACGGTCTCCCCAAAACATGTCATTCAGCGGCATGGCGATCTGGGCACCCGCGGCAACGGCCCGGTTAAAAACCTGGTCAACATCCTTGACGTAGAGGAAAATGGCGACAGCCGTGCCGCCCAAGGACTGCGGCGAACGGGAGCACCCCGGCATCTCGTCGGACAGCATGATGATCGAGTCGCCGATCTTAATTTCAGCGTGGGCAATCTTTCCCCCTGGACCATCCACACGAAGCAATTCCTCCGCCCCAAAAGCCCGCTTGTAAAAATCAATCGCCCGGGCGCTGTCAGTCACTGTCAGAAGCGGCGTCGCCGTATGAAAACCTTTCGGAATCTCTTTTATTTGACTTGCCATCTTATTGCCTTCCTTTAAATGTATCGATTCTCCCCTTTCTTTAAAAAAAGGGAAAATTGATACATGATATTTTCATTTACCATGCCTCTGAAAATTTAGATGAAATAACAATGCTTCCGATTCCGTATGTCTTGTCGATTACGACTTGAAAGATTTCAGGAAGGAGGAAAATTCAAAACTCTCGAATTTAGGGAGTACCCCTGGACCTGACAGCCTCTACGGTCTGCGCGAAAGACGGTTGATCGATCCAAGAATTGATGGAACACATCAAAAGGATTGAAGATTTCTCACGATTATTGGTGAGATTATACCTCCGACCTACCCTCTCCCAAGAAGTTCCATCAGGATTAGCATATTGACTTCAGACCGTAATCGATAGAACCACCCCTGAAAATCGGAGAATTCTTCCCCGGGGAGCGGGGCACCGGATACGTCCTGCAGGGGCATAAGGCACAAGGAGGCCTACGGACCTTCCCCCTATTCAGTTTCCAGCCCGTAGTGAAGCAGAACGACCCCGCAATGAAACGTCTTTGTTCCCAAAAGCTTCAATTTGAGCCTCTCGTTCAGGCCTTTAAACAGAGGCTTTCCGCTCCCCAACACAACCGGATTGACGAAGATCCGATAATCATCGATCAACCCCGATTGCGTGAAGATCGATACAAGGCTGCCGCTTCCGTATATCACCATGTCCTTCCCGGGCTGTTTTTTCATGCTCAGGATTTGCTCTTGGTTAATTTCTTTGACCAGTCTGGTGTTTTTCCAGTCGGCTTTTTCGAGGGTATGCGAGAAAACGATTTTGGGCGAATTGTTCATGTACTCGGTAATGACCGGATCTTCCGTGGTCGCGGTCGGCCAGTAGCTCGCCATGAGCTCATAGGTCACTCGGCCAAATAAAATGGTACCTATGGAACCGAGCAGCTCCTTGGAATATTCTGCCGTTTCCTCATCCCAGACAAACCAGTCTATCTCTCCGTTTGGCCCTGCAAAGAAGCCGTCAATCGTAACGTAATTTGATACGATTATTTTTTCCATATTATTTCCCTTCTTTAAGCCGTTTGCGGCGAGCAAGTTCGGCCTCCGTGGGGGGCTCAAGCGCGAACGATCCTGTCTTGACTTCGCCGGCGCGCGCGTACGAGGCAACGATCACCCCGCTGGGCGATGTCTTGCTTTGAAGCAATTTCAATCCAACCGGAATTGTGCCTTCGGCAAACAAGCGCTTTCCCCTGCCCAGAGTGATGGGGAATATTTTGAGCCAAAGCTCGTCAACCAGGTCGTGCTTCAAAAGCGTTTGAATAAGACTACCGCTGCCATGAACTTGTATTTCGGGCCCATCCTGCTCCTTCAGTTTTTCAACTTCCTTCGCGACGTCTCCCTTGATGAGTTCGGAATTGCTCCAGTCAAGCGTTATCCGCGTCTTGGAAGCTACATATTTCTTCGCGTTATTAATTCCGGCTGCAATGGGATCTTCATCGGTCTTCACGTACGGCCAGTGCGCCGCGAATATCTCATACGTCTTTCTGCCAAGCAATAAATCAAAGGGCTTACTCATTTGCTCGACCATCACTTTGCCAAGGAAGTCATCGAAGTAACCAGCAACCCAGCCGCCGTGCTTGAACCCACCCGTGGGATCTTCTTCAGGCCCGCCTGGAGCCTGCATCACGCCGTCAAGGGTTATGAATGACAGAACAACAAGTTTTCTCATCCTATACCCCCTTGTAAGCCCGCTTGAGGGCTGCAATGTCAAACTTCTTCATTTTCAGAAACGCCTCGGTTACCCGGGCAAGCTTCTTCTTATCTTTGTCCTTCAGCATATCGCCCATAGCAGTGGGAACAATCTGCCAAGAGAGGCCGTATTTGTCTTTAAGCCAGCCGCATTGCTCCGCCTCCGGCACAGCTGAGAGCTTGTCCCAATAGTAATCTATTTCTTTTTGGGTCTTGCAGTTAACGATGAATGAAATGGCCTCATTGAAAGTGAAATTATGTTCGCGGGCGCTATCCATAGCCGCAAATCCTTGGCCTTCTATCGTGAAAAAGGCGTGGGCTATGGTCCCTTCTTTATCCGGTTCCTGCCCCTTGGTATAGCGGAAGATGTCGCCGGCCAAAGACTCGACGGCGTACTCATCGCGGGCCGGCGAGTCGGATTGGCCATGGCTGCGCATATCGAGCGCCACGGCTCGTCTGGTCTTCCGAAGGTGCGTAAGTTGCGCGGCCCAATGCGCTGTGCTACCGGCGAAGGAATGCACAAACACCACCGGCACGCCGCCTGCGCCGCCGTCATCGATATGGAGAAAACCTGCCGGGCCTGAGATTTGCGTCATCTTTGACTCCTTCGTTTCGAATCGAGGGCAATTGATCATTAGAAACACGGTCAGAGCGATGAATACGCCGCCACCCAGCCACTTGACCAATGAGCTCGCTGTCATAGTCTTTGCTTTCGTAACGTTTCTTTCTTACCCGACATTACACCACCTCAACCTACTTCGCCGGTGGTTGGGCACTCCGTCACAACATGCTTGGGCGTCCGCATGCACTCATTGCTCTAATAGGTCTGCTCTCATCGTCCAACTCCATGGCATCAGGGGTGTTGGCGGGGAGCCGCTCGGCATACAATTTGGACATCTGCTCTTTGACGGTGATCCATGAACCACCGACGATAACAGCAGGAAGTTTCTCGCCCGGTGTGCTTGAGTTGGGCAGAAAGAGATTCCCGATAAGCGTTTCGCCTTCGCTCTGGAAATTGACTGTGTCCATAAATCCTCCCGTTTAAGTCAGCAAATTAAATGGGGCTCTTACTGCTCAATAATTTGCCATTCCAAATCTTAAGGGTACCAATGGCCTTTGAAAAGGTTAATAGGGTGAATGTTGTATTTTTGCCGGAAAAATACAGCACTTTTTGACCAGGGACGATTGATTACGATGAAAGCTTGTATTGTGGGGTGAAAGTTAAGAATCACGCCTTCACGAAGAAATCAATATTAAATGGATGCGCGGTCCTTTGATACTTCATCGGGAGGGAACAACCGGGAGTTGGATAAATGATGGGTGATTCCTGTCTCTCAGCAAAGCGAGTTTTGGCGCCGGATCGATGACCGGGGTATCGAAGTTATCGGCATCGGCAAAGGCGATGGTCATGCGGATGTGTTTGCCCTTGGAAAACTGGTGGGCCGTTGGCAGCAGATCAAAGACCAACTCCACCGGCTCTCCCGCCGGGATCGACTTCAGCTCGTTTTGGAAATGACTGTGGTAGGGCAAGCCGAGATTATCATACGGGGGTTGGCCCCGGGATCGATGGGAAGCCCTGAGGTTCCCCTCGGTTACATACGTCGAATTTCCGTCACCATCCACCTCTTCGAGGTAAGAGAACACATCCAAATCCGGAGCGACACTGCTTAACCAGACATGAACGACCGCATGTCCAACGACCTGTACGGCTGTTTCCAACGGCGGAGTGGTGTAGGTTAATGCTTTGGCGTCATTGAATCCCATATTGGGATATTTGTGGGCCCAGTTGACGGCTGTCCAGCGGGCCTTCTTGCCGGTTGTCGTCGTATAGTCTACCGTGTAGGTATCGGACGCCTCGATGGCGGTGGGCGGCGAAGGGTTCAGGATGCCATTATTGACGGAGGTAATTCCACCGGTTTCCCCGGCACCGGGGTAGAAGCGCGTCATTTCCTGGTTTTTCAGGGGCCAGTCCTTCGAGATTTGCCAGGCATCCTTCTTGCGCACGCCCATAAGATAGTAGTGGATGGGTGGTTCATCCATGATGCCGTTTTTTATTCCCTTAAGCCAGTAGTCGAACCAGCGGTGGGCCTCGGCCGCATAGTCGAGGTCGAATTGGTTTTCATCAATCTGGCTGTGATCGACGGGGCGGACGAGCAGACGCTTGGGTACGGAAAGATTGGCATACAGAATGAACATATCGCGCGCGAACAGATCATACCAGCCGGCGACCATGAAGATGGGGATGTTCGACCGGTTGACCCGCTCCAAAAAGGGCGGGTGAGCCATCGAATCTAACCAGATTTTATACCCCTCAGGACTGACGTCGTCCCGGAACGGGAATTTCCGGAAGACTTCTGCGAATTTTTCCCCCACCGTCGCGCGGCCGCGCCCGGCACGCGCCCGGGCCAGCAAGGTGCCATCCGGATCCTGATCTACGGGTGTTATGACATTTGAGTTGAGAAAGTTTAGGGACCAGGTGAAGAAGCTGCCGAAGGCTTTATTATAGATACCCCCGGGGTAGATGGACCCGGTATAGTTATCCATCCAGGTGGCCGCGGGGAAGACCGCTTTCAGGTGCAGGTTGCCGGTGCCGGCAGCGGAGAACTGGATTTGCCCCTGCCACGACTGGCCATACATCCCGATGTTGCCATCACACCATTTCTGGGCTGCGATCCAATTCAGGATCTCGTTGATTTCGCTGGCCCCTGCCTCAAAAGACGGGTTCAGCCTGCCGAAGGATGCGCCCGTTCCAGGTCGCTCAACGACGATGACGGCATAGCCATGCTTGACCATGTTCGTAAGCCACTTGGTTCTGAAAAGAGGATCCATCAGATTTCCTCTGTCGGAAAACCAGTACCGAACCCGGAGATAGGCCCTTTCTTTCCAGCCCAAGCTGAAAAGGTCGGCAATGATGTTCTTTCCGGTCTTGTCGAAAATGGTAAAGGTCCGCAGATACGGCGTGTATTTGAAAAGGACGGGCAAGGGCTTGCCGGCCGGAACACCCATCTGCGTCGGAAGGACGAGGTCGTAGGCCAATCTCCTTCCGTCTGACAGCGTCAGGTAATCGGAAATGCGCTTGCTGCCATCATAAACCGCTTC
>Ga0214473_10004930_pt1 | contig 16025 bp, 15 predicted proteins | sample RVTome_7_FD_203509 | JGI IMG/M metagenome (GOLD analysis project Ga0214473, IMG submission 203509) | Soil microbial communities from uranium-contaminated site in the Upper Colorado River Basin, Wyoming, United States - RVT98D197 | ecosystem: Environmental > Terrestrial > Soil > Contaminated >... | reverse complement strand
CACGACCACGACCACAAACCTGTAAAAATTAAGTTCAGAAGCTTTAAGATGGATAGAGCCTTTGCCTTTGACCCTAAGAAAGGCGAAAAGGGGATAATAACTTACACCATCACAGAGCCCGCAAGAGTCAGTATAAAGGTTATAAAAAAGGGGACAAGGGAACTATACCTTACAACAATATTAAACTGGGAACACCGGGACGCAGGAACACATACTGAGACCTGGGATGGAAGGGATTACAGCGGTAACATTATAGAGGACTTGTCTCATGCCCTGATAGTTATGGAAGGCGAGCCCATGTCTACCCATAACCCGGGAAAGTATTCCATTGAAGGCTTAACAGATGAAGAGATAATACATGGCCATAAATGGGGGCACCCTCATAACCTTTACAATGAGGAGGTAAACATTGTGCCTGAACTTGTTATAACCTCTGTTAAAGACGGAGATGTCCTTTCAGGCATTGTGACAATAGAGTCCCAACTTGAGACGGATAAGAAAGGTTATGGTGATGTAGCAGGTTACGGAGTCAGGTACTACTTGAATAACATACTTATCACTGAAGAGTTTTATGATAAAAAGTGCAAGGGACGGTTTTCCTATGAGTTAGACACAACTGCCTTCCCTGACGGAGAATACACCCTGTATGTTGGGATGTGCGACCATCACCAGCATACAGCATCAAGAGGCTGCAGAATCAGGATTGATAATGGTTCAGAAAGCGAGGTAAGAGCTGATGAGTAATAACGTCTTACTGGCTAACAATGAATGGATTGAGACAACCCCAAGGGTTAGGGTTTCAGGTCCCCACCATGAGGTTTTCCTTGAAGGTGTGGTCAGTAATCAGCCGGAAAATGATGCTGAAGATATAAGGATTGACAATGGTAAGATTTTTATAAGACGCAGGAACGACAAGCTGGAAGACAGATGCTTCACTATCACTTACAGGGTAAGTACCCATGGGCAGGAGACTTTTGCAAACACGAAGATTACAATCAGGAATCCAAAAAGGGAGAAGTAGCATCAGGTATTGGAGAGATTGAAAGGGAGTCATATATGGATAATGGCGCATTAAAAGAAAAGCCAGAGGATAAAAAAGAATTACATAAGATAGCAATACATACACCCGATTCCGGTTATGAGCCTTTTCCTGTTTCAATCATTAACAGGTCGACCTATGAGGCTTTGACTTTTGACCCACGCATTGGAAAGCCTGCAACCATTTCTTATGGTCTTACAAAGGCCGGGGTCATAAGATTGAGGATTGTCAGACGGGATAATCCTGGACTTCTCCTCCTGACACTTCAGGATTGGACTGAGCAGGAATTTGGCAGGCACGAGGCTAAATGGGATGGTCGTGATGCCTCAGGGAATATTATTGATAATAAAAAGGTCCTGATAATCTTTGATGCAAAAGACCAGGCTTTTGAAGGAAAGCACCAGGAGCATGATGCCCGTAGATGTTACGACCCGAAACTTATTATAGAAATTACTCCCCAGAAGATTAAAGGAAATTTAGAGATCATAACTTCCTTCTCTGAGGGACCGGACAAACTGAAATGGGCCTCTTACGAAATTAAATATTTCATAGATTACAGCCTGTTTAAAAGAGAGGTGTTTAAAGATATGAAGGATAAGTTTTACTTCAGTCTTGATACAGCAAAGCTCAGCAACAGGGAACATGTCATCACTGTTAATATTGATGACTTTAATGACCATATAGGAACTGCCAGTTTAAAGATTAATGTCAATGACTCGTAGAGTGGAGGGTTAAATATGCAAGAGGAACATAATAATATAACAAAAAATGGGAAGATGGTAAGATTTGGGGTTTCTGCAGATTCACGATTATTAGAGAGATTTGATGAGCTTATTAATAAAAAGGGTTATGTTAACAGGTCTGAGGCTATAAGGGATATTATGCGGGACCAACTTGTTGAATTCAGCCGTACAGATCGTACAGATGACAATAAGGAGATGGTGGGGACGATAAACCTTGTATATAGACATGGATTGAAGGCTCTGGCAGAAAAAATAGCGGAACTACAACATCATAGCCATACCCATATAATCTCATCTCTCCATGTCCATCTCGATGGAGAGAATTGTTTTGAGGTTCTGGTAGTCAGAGGGAAGGTCTCGGATATAAAAGAGGTTGCAGATAGGTTGATTGGTATCAAAGGTATTATTCATGGCAAGTTAACCATGTGTGCCAAGGGAGAAGACCTTTATTAAGTATCAATGGTATAAAAATTTTTTCCTCTTTTGTGCTACAAAGTCATATATTTTTATGCAGATTTCGCATACAAAACTGTAAGAGATATAATGTTGTTTGGCTGTAAAAACGTCTAAGGGCGTTTGTATTGGTTTTCTTAAGATGTTCTTAACTTGTCAGTCAAGAGAATGTAACTGACAGGGCGGAGCAGTGCCCTTAGAAAGGAGAATAGACTATGCATATACCTGATGGTTATTTAGGTCCACAAACGTATATCCCGTTTTATGGGGCGATGCTTCCCATATGGTACTGGGCATCAAGGACATTAAAAAAGACTTTAAATGCGCGGCAGGTTCCCTTTTTAGCTCTGGGTGCTGCTTTTTCCTTTGTCATAATGATGTTCAATATCCCGGTACCCGGTGGTTCTACAGGCCATGCTGTAGGGGGGACATTAATTGCGATTATACTGGGTCCATGGGCAGCTCTTATGGCAGTGTCAATGGCACTCATTATTCAGGCGCTGCTCTTTGGCGACGGCGGTATTACAGCTATCGGAGCGAATTGTTTTAATATTGCATTTGTCATGCCCTTTTCAGGATACTACATCTACAGGTTTTTGAGCTTCAATTCCGGGACAAATATTTCTCGCAGGGTCTTTGCAGCTGGTGTGGCTGGTTATGTCTCTCTTAACCTTGCTGCCTTCTTTACAGCAGTAGAGTTCGGGATTCAACCTTTAATTGCCCATAAGCCTGATGGTACCCCCTTGTATGCTCCTTACCCTTTAAACATAGCTGTCCTGATAATGGCATTTGAGCATCTTGTCTTTTTCGGATTTGTAGAGGCTTTGGTTACGGGATTGGTGGTGGGTTATATTGCAAGGACAGAACCCATAATGTTAAATATCCCTCTCGGTACGAGTCGATTCCGACAACCTGCCTCCTCTTTCTCTCAGACACAGTCTGATTCGCCTTGGGCAAAAAAGACAGTAAGAAATCTCTGGATAGGATTAGGTATTCTTATTCTCTTGACCCCTTTAGGACTTATTGCTGCCGGGACAGCATGGGGTGAGTGGGGTACAGAGGAATTAATGGAGATACTGGGTTTTGTACCGGATGGTCTGAAAAGACTTGTAAATATCTGGCATTCCCTTCTTCCTGATTACTCCATTCCAGGTGCTGAGGGCCCAATTATGTCAGCCCTTGGATATATCTTTTCTGCCATTGTGGGAACGGTATTGATAATATTACCAGCCTTTTTTATCAGCAGACTCATATCAGATAGAAGGAAGACCCAGTGAAATTCCAGTGGCTTACAACTACTGATAGCCTTCCACCTCCTGCTAATTTAAAAGTCACACATCGTAAGGGCGGCTATGTGGAAAAGACCCTTAAGGAGATAACCTCTTTTTTCCTGAATTGGCTCTTTTCTGAAGAAATCATCTCACGAAGGGGACTGCTGCAATCAATTGACCCAAGGGTAAAGGTTCTTACGCTTGGGCTATTTATTGTAGCAGTGAGTTTATACAAAACTATTTTTCTACTTTTAGGGGTATATCTTTTTACCCTTTTTCTTGCATACTTCTCCAGAATAAGCCTGCGTTTCTTTCTGGTCAGGGTCTGGCTCTTTATCCCCCTGTTTTCCGGGATTATTGCTGTACCTGCTATTTTCAATGTGTTTGTTCCTGGCGAACCAATTGTTAACCTCTTTACATTTAAAAGTGAAGTGATTCTTGGTCCTTTAAAAATCCCGGAAACTATATCCATAACCAGACAGGGGCTTTTGACTGCATCTCTGTTTGTCATGAGGGTTGCCACATCTGTGTCTTTAATGGTGCTTCTGACTCTTACCACAAGGTGGTGCCATATACTGAAGGCTCTCAGGGTATTCAGGGTCCCCCAGTTTTTTACATTTATTCTTGCTATGACATACAGATATATTCATCTGCTCATGAGACAGATAGAGGATATTCACTTTGCCAGGAAGAGCAGAACAATCGGAAAGGAAAAGAGGGGTTCGGGACGGAAATGGGCAGTCTCTCAGATTAAGTTTGTTCTTAAGAGTTCCTTGAACATGGGAGAGCATGTTTATTCTGCTATGGTTTCGCGGGGTTTTACCCATGAATTGAAGGTTATCGAGAACTTTAACTTAAGGCGTATAGACTATGCTTGGATTATATTCTCAGTTTTTATTATTGCTGTTACTCTGGTGCTGAATTGGCTGTAGATAGGATTTTTGAGGTAAAGGATCTGAGTTACTCCTTTCTGGGGAGGTTCCCTGCCCTGTGCGATGTGAGTTTTGAAATTCACAGGGGTGAGAGGGTAGTTATACTGGGAGCAAATGGTTCAGGAAAGTCGAGTCTCCTGCATCTCCTTGATGGTCTGGTTTTTTCACAAAAAGGAGCAATCAGGTTTATGGATTATGAGCTTAATGAAAATCTCTTAAAGGATGAGGATTTCAACATGTTTTTCAGAAAGAAAGTGGGATTGGTTTTTCAGAATTCAGATATTCAACTCTTTTCCAGCACTGTGTGGGATGAGATTGCCTTTGGGCCGTTACATCTTAATTTACATAATGATGAGGTAAAGACAAGGGTTAAAGAAATATCAGAACTCCTTGGTCTTGAGAAATTATGGGATAGACCTCCATATCAGTTGAGCGGAGGCGAAAAGAAAAAGGTTGCCATAGCCTCTACCCTTGCGGTAAATCCCGATGTCCTGTTATTGGATGAGCCAACTAATGGACTGGACCCAAGGAGCCAGGCAGAGCTCGTTGGATTTCTTGAAGAGCTGCACAAGATTGGTAAAACCATAATAACCGCAACACATGACCTGAATATTGCTGAAATAGTTTCTGACAGGGCTATTGTTTTAAACGAGTCCCATAAGATTGAGGCAGAAGGGATGACAAAGGATATTCTTGAGGATACCTCGCTCCTCATTGGAGTAAATCTTATCCACGAACACATTCACTGCCATGATGGTAAGGTTCATATGCATCCTCACGGTCATTTCGGGAAGCATGAGCATGAGCATCAGGGGCATAGAGACAGGCAGAAGGACTAATGAATACAAACGCAAAAAATAAATTTACAAAATCCCCCTCCATCCCCCTTTTTCAAAGGGGAACTTTGCAAACCCCTCTTTGGAAAAGAGGGGTAAGGGGAGATTCTATCTGGGTTAGGTAAATTAAACGTATGTCAGTTATTGCAGGATTGAGTGCAAAGGATGGCTATCTGTTTGTTGCCAATAACGTTACGGGAGACCTTTGTAATAATGGGGATATTGTGAAATTGGGTAAATACTGTGGTGCGTTGATTGTCACCAGGAAAGAGGAACGGTCAAAAAATGTGAGGGGAGTTCTGAATAAATACCTTAATGAAAAAAAAGAAAGGATAGATGGATTATCCGATAGCCTCATCAATGAACTCATATCGTTTTTTAAAATGGAATTTCAAAGAAATCCATTCTATGAAGCGATGCCCCTGCCATTTCTGTTACTTATTGTAGGGATTGGTCAAAACCAGCAACGACGTCTTGAGTATGTATTTATAAGAAACAGGGTTGCAGAAGCAATTGAGAGGAATGGTAAGAAAGAGTTTATCACAGCATTTGATGTAAACCCTTCGGTACCTGCTCAGGATATTTTTTTTGGTGACTCCAATATCATCCAGCATCTTTCTCAGCAGCTTCCTTGCTGGAAATTTCCTGTAGATGTGGTTAAGCTCCTATCTTATTTCTCAATTTCCATGTATGGGTCTTCAACTGAGGGTGTTAAGATGGCGTGCCTTTCAGCGGAGACAGGTTTCAGGTGGATAGATTCAGGAGAGTTACGTTTGTTAGCCAATAATGCCAGAAAGCTCGATACCATACTCACAGACGGGCTCAATAAGTTTCTGTCTCAGGATATCTAAGATGGATTTGATAGAAGCCATAGAAAAGAGAAAGAGCATCAGGGCTTTTAGGGCTGACCCTGTGTCCAGGGATGTTCTGAAAGAGCTTATCCGTGCTGCTATTGCTGCCCCTTCCAAGGGGAATTCCCAGATATGGGAATTCGTTGTGGTAACAGGCGAGGAATTGCAAAAGTTGAAAGACATGCTGCTTAAACTCCTCAAAACAGATTTTATTCCATCCATGAAGCTGTCTGATGAGGAATCCTCAAGCCCTGCCTTAGAAAAAGCAAAAAGAAGAAGTGAGCAAAACAGAGCCGAAATTTCAGAGATATTAAATCCAATGGGCATTGATGTTGAGAGTTTTATGCTGGAGGGGACATTTACATTTTTCGGCGCACCTGTGGCTATACTGGTCTTTATTGATGAGGTCTTTCTAAAAAACCTGCCACATCTTCTGAGCGTGGGTGCAGCGGTTCAGAATGTTGTGTTGTCTGCACAGGCATTTGGGCTGGGGACATGCTGGATAGGTGGCATATGGAGATATACGGGGCAGATTAGAGAACTCCTTAAAATTTTCGATAAGAAGATACTGGTCTCTTCAATTGCAATAGGGTACCCTGATTCTGACTCACCAATCAATAAATATAAGTCAAGTCGTGATGAACTCAACAGTTTTGTGCAATGGATAGGGTTTAATGAAGACGAGAATTCAGGATAGACAAGGAGGTGCCTCTTGTCATTAACGATGTTCTTAAAAGCCACTGAAGGCATTGTGATGGCTGCAGATAGCAGGGTGACTGTCGGGTATACACTGGATGGACCAGACACAAGAGATGAGTCTATTAAATTTATCCAGCTTAATGGTGACGCAGGGGTTATGACCTACGGGATTTTTGATATAGGTACCACGGGGCTTAAGGCATTAAAAGAGGAAGTTGGCTCTAAAGATTTTTCCATGGCAGAGATTATTGATAAAGGGAAAGATGTCTTTACTGGGGTGAGTAATGACTGGACGAGAGAGAATTCTGGTGTAGTACGCAGGGATGGGGATGTGGGTTTTATTGTAGGTGGTCTTGACAGGGAGTCGGTACGACCCATCGGGGTCGATTCGTACCGAGATTCCGAGAGGATGTCGTTTGAGGCTTATAACTTTGTGAGTCCTGAATTCATTCCCCAAAAAATAATCGGCAACTTCTTCCTCGCAGGGCAGTGGCATATTGCCAGGTTTTTGTTAACCAAACTGGATAGCAAAAAGGCAGTTGCTATAGATACCTTGAAAAATTTAGCTGCTGTCTCAATGATGGCAACTATGACAGTTGATGATACAGTTGGGGGTCCTTTACGCCTTGCAACAATAACTGAGTCAAGGGGTTTCCAGTGGGTTAATGATGAAGAGATGAAAGGCATTTTAAATTTTAACAGTGCATTCTGCAAATTTTTCCAGGAGCTCTTGCAGTCATCACTGACTGTTGTTCTGGAAGTTAAGTCCTAAAAATTGACTAAGGAGAAAAACATGTCAGGGGATACAGACAGATTAAAACAAACTGTCACACAAGAAATAGACGCTTTAAGGAATGAGATGGCAGCCATTGCAAATGCTATATATTTAAAGCCTGAGATTGGCTATCAGGAATTCGAGGCGTCTGCACTGCTTTCTGATTTCCTTAAAAGAAATGGGTTTAAGGTAAAACGTAATGTAGCTGGTATGGAAACTGCTTTTATTGCCGAGTATCCTGAAACATCAGATGGGCCAGCTATAGCCCTGCTATCTGAATATGATGCCCTGCCCGGTGTTGGTCATAGTTGTGGTCATAGCTTAATAGGTACTGCCAGTGCAGGTGCAGCTATTGGAGTGAGCAAGGTCATTTCGGGTTCAAATGGAAAAATTATGGTAATTGGCTGTCCGGCTGAAGAAGCAGGGGTGGATGGTGCAGGGGGGAAGGTGCGTCTGATTGAGGCAGGGTGTTTTAAAGGCGTTGATGCTGCATTTATTTTTCATCCAATGCCTCTGACAACAGTAGGAGGAGAAACAAGCGCCATGATAGGGCTTGAGTTTGAGTTTAAGGGGAAGGCTGCCCATGCAGCGGGCAATCCATGGGACGGAATCAATGCCCTTGATGGTGTTTTACAGACCTTCAATGCAATAAATGCCCTGCGCCAGCATGTAAGGGATTTTGTACGCATTCACGGTATTGTTACCCATGGAGGTGATGCCCCAAATATTGTTCCTGAAAGGGCATCTGCCCGTTTCTTTATTCGTTCTGTGGATAAAGAATCCCTTGAGGAGGTGGTTCAAAAGGTTGGGGCATGTGCCCGAGGAGCTGCCATAGCAACAGGTGCAGAGCTTAAGATTAAAAGGTTCTGTAATCTCTATGACTCAATGAAGAGTAATTCTGTCCTTGCCGGGATACTTGAGGAGAATCTGAAGAGATTGGGTTTAGCTGTTGAGGGTAAGAAAAAAGGAAAGGGTTCCACTGATTTTGGAAATGTGACAAGGGCTGTACCTGCCTGTGAGCTGGGCATCCGCCTCGGAAAAGGATTAGTACCCCATACAAGAGAGTTTTTAAATGCCTCAAATTCCGAAGAGGGTTACAGGGTTATGATGCTGGGCGCAAAGGTGATGGCTATGAGTACTATTGATTTGCTTCAGTCTTCCGACTTATTAAAAAAGGCAGAGGAAGAGTTTGGGGCAGTTCAATAATGAAGATTTTTTTAATCGGCTGGTTCGGAGCAGGAAACCTCGGAGATGAGGCAATACTCCTTTCAGAACTTCTCTCAATAAGGGAAAAGAGAGAGGGAGTAAGATTCTATATACTGTCGTTTAACCGGAGAAGGACCGAAAGACTTACCGCTAACATTCCAGAGGTAGAGAAAATCATCGGTATGGGTGCTAAAAGGAGTTTTTTAAAATCCGATTTTAAAGGACTATTAAACGCATTTAAAACGGTTGATATAGTTGTTATTGGTGGAGGTGGGATATTCCAGGACATCTATAATTATTATCCAATCCCCTTTTTCACTTTCATGGCTCTGGCAGCCAGATTCTTCAGGAAACTACTCGTGTTTTATTCTGTTGGTATAGGTCCTGTTAATACTTCTATCGGGAAGAAAATGTGCAGGTTCGCCGCAAATTCAGCAGATGTGCTTTCAGTAAGGGATGAAGAATCAAGAGACCTGCTTTCTGAAATCGGCGTAACCAGGGAAATACATGTATCTGCTGACCCTGTTTTTTTACTCAAGCCAGTGTGGAATGAGAAGGTTGACAGGATTGTGAGTGCAGGAGATATTGGCAATTACAAATATGTAATTGGTATCTGTGTGCAGGATTTGCTCTTCTGGAGCAACCTGAATAAAAAGATATTTGCAGACGTCCTTGATGTTCTGAGGAGAGAAAAAGGAGTAAGAATGGTTTTTCTTCCTTTTGGTGTCTATCAGGATGGCTGGTTTGGCAAAGAGACATCAGAGGCAGTGGATGTAGCTGCTTCTAAAGAGATAGCTGATATGATAAAAGGTGATTATTCTATTCTGACAGATGATATAAATCCACAGGAACTTCTCTCTGTTATCGGGAGGCTTGACCTCGTTATAAGCATGAGGCTTCATGGTGTGATAATGGGCATAGTAATGGGGGTTCCTGTTATTGCACTTACATACAGAGAAGAATCCAAGATAACAAATCTTATGAGGAGAATAGAGCAGGAGGAAGAACTTTTTTATGTAGATAGTCTTAACACTGAAAGACTGTTAGAAAGGATAGAATATATATTTTCAAAAAAGGAAGAAATTAAACAGGAGCTCAAAGAAAAGGCATCTCTTTTAAGTAAAGAAGCTGAAAAGAGTAATGAGTTATTGTTCAGTAGCTTATAATTTCAGAACCAGGACCTGGGATATACCAGGCAATTATATTCTTATAGGTATAGGGGTACTTTTATCTTCTTTTATTCTATATGTTATTACTCTGGCTCCTACTGTTATATGGGGGGACAGTGCTGCCTTTGCTTTACATTCTAAAGAACTCCGATTTAAATATGGCGCTGAAGGTCATCCTCTTTTTATAATTCTCGGGAGATTATTCTCCTTTCTGCCCTTTGAATTAGCTTATAGCCTGAATCTGCTGTCAGCTGTGTCAGCTTCCTTAGGGGTATTTCTTGTTTATCTTGTAATTTATGAGATAACCAGGTCGAAGATATCTTCTCTTGCCGGGGCACTTGCATTATGTCTCTCACATGCCTTCTGGCTGCACGCAGTCATAGCTGAGGTATATGACCTGAATGCTGCCTTCATAGCGGCTATAATATTATTTTTACTTAAATGGAGAAACGATAAGGATAACTACAATTTCTTGTATATAGTGGCATTTCTCTTTGGACTGGGTCTGACTAACCATCGACTTATGGCATTTGAGACAATCGGAATTGTCTTTTTTGTTATAGCTACAGAACCGAGGGTTTTTCTCAAATTAAGGGTAATGTTTTTTGCTTTACTCTCGTTCTTTATTGGTAGTTTACCCTTGATAATTTTATTTCTTAAAGACCTGCCTGAAAAACCTGTGGTGGAAATAGCTGATACATTCACAGGAGGTGAATATAAAGAGGCCGTTATCAAATATTCACCTAAAATATTTCAAGAGATTGGATTGTACCTGGCTTATCTCTTTTATCAATTTCCACTCATTGGTTTTCTCCTCGGTTTCGCAGGAATCGTTGCCCTTTTTAGAAGGGATAAGAGACTTGCTGTATTCTTTGCCCTCTTAATCAGTGTTAATGCGGCATTTTTTATAAAATTTGGACCGGGTTATGGCAGTACGAAATATACATTTTATATTTCTACATACATGGTTTTCTCACTCTTGATAGGGTATGGTTTTTATTTATGTCAGGGCATTCTAAGAGACAGAGGATATTCCACAAAGAAATATTCCCTTCTGATGATAATGTTAGTTTTTTTATCGCCTATTCTTCTTTATAATATCACTCCCTATGCATCTAAGGCTCTTAATATGGATGTCTTAAAAACCAGAACTATCCCATACAGGGATAATGAAAAATATTTTCTTAACCCGGTAAAGAGGGGTTACTACGGAGCTGCTCAATTTGCAAAAGAGGCTTTGACTAAAGCCAAGCCAAACTCAATAATTCTTGCAGATTACACACTCGGGCCACCTTTAATGTATTTTCAGGAAATAAAAGGGATGAGAAAGGATATTACACTTCTGTATATTAACAGGAATGTCGAAGTTCCCGGGGAAAGAATCAGGCCAAGTGATTTTATATCGCAACATTATGAAAATAAAGATATTTATCTGGCAGATATAAAGAAAGAGAAGTTCTACAGGATACGTTCCCTGCAGGATGAATACGACTTTGTACCAGAAGGGGTATTGTACAGGGTTGTAAGGAAACCCAGGTAGAAGCATGTTGACAAATTCAATTTTTATGCTGAGAAAATTGAGAAATAACCTGGGGCTTCAGAGGTCTAAACTTGAGGCGATACAGAGAAGCAAGCTTTTCTCACTTATAAACCACGCATACGAGAATGTGCCTTATTATAGAGCCCTTTTTACCTCTGCAGGGGTAAAACCTGCAGACATTAAAGGTGTTGAAGACCTGCAGAAAATACCCACAACCAGTAAACTCAGACTCCAGTCATTAACTATGGATGAAATCCTGTCAAGAGTGGTAGATATCACCAGGTGTGCGAGTGATGTGACGAGTGGCTCTACCGGAATCCCCCTTCGTGTCTATTTTACAAAAGATGATTACATTATCCGTTCCCTTATGTTTATCAGGACTTTTATGAAGACAGGATACAGGTTAACAGACCGTCAGGCAATCGTCTGTGACACAAGGTTTGTGTCAAATAAAAAGTATTGGTTTCAGAGCCTTGGCATTATGAGAAAGGGTTATATACCTGTACAGTTAAGTCTTGAAAGACAACTTCAGATTCTGAGGGATTTTTGTCCTGATTACATTCACGGCTACCCATTGAGTCTGGCGATTATTGCCGATGAAATGCTGAAGAAAGGCATAAACGACATTTCTCCACGAATGGTTTGCACAGGAGCCGAGCTTGTAAGCAAAAAAACCAGAGAGATTATAAACTCTGCTTTTGGAGTTAATATGGTGGATACCTATGCAACCATCGAGTCAGGTCTTATAGCATGGGAATGCCATGCCCATAGGGGCTACCATATCAATATAGACAGTGTGGTTTTAGAGTTTCTCTCTAACGGGAGACAGGCGTTGCCCGGGGAGCAGGGAAAGGTTGTGGTTACTAACCTCCACTCTTATGCCATGCCTATAATCAGATATGAGTTAGGAGATGTATGTGTTCCCTCTGATGATGTCTGCTCCTGTGGAAGTGAGCTTCCATTGATGAGTATCGTTGAGGGAAGGGTAGATAATATGATTTGCACTTCCTCCGGGAAAGTGATTTCACCTAACTCCATTACCAATGCCATGGAGGCTGTAAAAGGCATAAGCCAGTTCAGGGTTATACAGGAGAAAAAAGATTTACTTCTTGCCCAGATTGTTAAAGGAAGGGGATTTTCTTCAGATACCCCCCGTATGACGCAGCAACTGCTTAAAGAACTTGTTGGGGGAGAAATGGAAGTAAGAATTCAAATGGTAGATGATATACCACGAGAACATACAGGCAAAATCAGGGCTGTTATATCAAAGATGTCAAGGAGAAAAGAATACCTCTAAAGGCGACAGAGTGAAACACATATTCTCAAACATAAGGCTTCTTTACAGGCACTATAAAGCAACTTCTGCCATATTAAAAAAGATACTTAAGTATCCCCTAACCCTTGAGATGAGCAAGGAAATAATTACGGATAGGTTAAAAAGGCGTGAAGAGAACTTTCTGGAGATGGTGGAGAAAACAATATTCGGATACCAGGGAAGTCCGTATAGAATCCTTCTCGAAAGGGCTGGATATAGATATGAGGATATACAGAGTTTTGTGATGACGGGAGGGATAGAGCATACCCTTCAGGCTTTATACGAAAAGGGGGTTTACATAGATATTCTGGAGTTTAAGGGAAAGAAAACAGTGATAAGGGGTAAAGATCGATTTAACTTTAAAGAGAAGGATTTCTCCAATCCCCTCTTAACTGAAGGACTGGGCACGAAGAGCGGTGGTACAAGGAGTACCGGCACTAACATGGTGGTCCCCCTCAAGTACATTGAGGAGCATAATCCCTATGGGGTATTTGCTGTTAATGAATACGATATCTTAAAGAATCCGGCTATAATCTGGCTTCCTATTCTCCCTGCAGGAGAAGGGCTCTTTTTTAATCTGAGATTTACCGCAATAGGTAACCCCCCTGTGAAATGGTTTTCCCATGTTGATGAAAGATATATAAAACCTTCTGCAATGGATAGGTTAAAGACTAAAAGTACTATATGGATGGCAAGGCTTTATGGTAAGAGAATGCCTGAACCTGAATTTGTGGACATAAGAGATACTGCTAAGATAGCGAGGTTGATGGGTGAAAATCTCGGTAACTCCAATGGATTCTCTGTGGTTACCTATTCAAGCTCTGCACTAAGGCTGATTATGGAGGCAAAAAAACAGGGAATAAAACTGGGTGAAACAGTATTCTGGCTTATGGGTGAGCCTTTAACCGATAAGATACTTGAAGAGATAGAAAACTATGGATGCAGGGCATATTCTCTTTATGGCTGTAATGAATTGATGATAATAGGTCAGGGCTGTGCAAATCCAGGCGTGTCTGACGATATGCATTTCTGCAAGGATAAACTTGCTGTCATCCAGTGTAAAAGAAAGGTGGAACATTCTGACATTACTGTTGATGCCTTTCTGTTTACAACAATACTCAAATCCAGCCCGAAGATATTCCTTAATACAGAGACCGGTGATTACGGATTTGTGGAGAAACGAAACTGCGGCTGCGGCTTTGAAAGGCTCGGTTTTACAGAGCATATTCATACTGTAAGGAGCTTTGAAAAACTCACTGCAGAAGGAGCAACCTTTATTGGAAGCGACCTTATCCCTCTTGTCCAGAGGACACTCCCTGCTGAATTTGGTGGTAATGCCACTGATTATCAATTCATTGAGGAGGCAGATGATGCTGGAATACCCAGGCTCTATATGCTTGTTAGTCCTGATATAGGTGAAATAGACGAGAAAAGAATTAAGAAGATAGTCTTTGATACTTTGACTTCAGAAGAATATAGCCACTCATATTCAAGGGCTTACTGGACTCAGGCAGATACTATTCAAATCAAAAGGATGCACCCCGTACCTACAATGAGGGGGAAAATAGTCCCTTTACATATCAGTAGGGATGGACACACCGAGAGAAGGATAAAATGAAAATCACTCTGATATATCCCGGTATAGCACAGATAGGTTTTGCGAGTTTTGGCAGAGGAACCCCTACTACCAATCTGATGAACCTCGGGCTGGGATATATTGGTGCGATGATAAAAGAGAGTACAAATTACGAAGTTGATCTAATAGACCTCCGGAAGATGAGGGACTGGGATGATTTCAACAGGGAATTAAAAGACAGAGCATGCGATATAGCAGGCATTTATACCAATACAGTAAATTTTGAATATGCTATGAAGTGCGCTGAGATAGCCAGTAATATGGGGAAAACTGTTATTGCTGGAGGACCACATGCCACATTAGCTCCGCAAGAACTCCTCGATGCGGGTTCTGTTGACCACATTATTACAGGTGAAGGAGAGCTTACTATAATTGATGTCCTGAAGAGCCTTAACAAGGGCATCAGCGTCGATAGGGTGATTCAGGGAAGACCTGTAGAAAACCTTGATGTGCTGCCTTTTCCTGACAGAGACCTTTTTGATTTAGAGGATAGTCTTAACCTATCAGGGATATTTCCTTATCCCCACAGATATGCAGGTATCCTCGCCAGCAGGGGCTGTTACTTTAATTGTTCCTTCTGTCAGCCACTTGAGAGAAAACTCTTTGGCAGAAGGATAAAGTTCCGTTCTATTGAGAACGTTATCAAAGAGGTTAAGTTTTTAAAAGACAGATACAGAGCAAATTTCATCATGTTTCAGGACGACCAGTTGACTCAGAAGAAGGATTGGGTTATTGACCTGTGTACTGAGATGAAGATGGTTAAAATTGACTGGGGTGCACTGGCAAGGGTGGATACAGTTAACGAAGAGGTAGTTAAAAGTATGAAGGAGGCAGGATGCCGGGTTATTCAATTTGGTTTTGAAAGTGGTTCCCAGCGTATCCTTAATTTTTTAAGAAAAGGGACAAAAGTAGAGCAGGCTATTAAGGCGGCGAGACTCTGCCGTGAGCATGGTATCCTCATCTTTGCCAACTATATGCTTGGTATTCCTACAGAAACAGAAGAGGATTTAGAGGCTACATACAGACTAATGAAAGAGATAAACCCGGAAATCCATGCTGTTAGTTACTTCTCCCCTATACCCGGCAGCGATATTTATGATTATTGCAAGCAGAATGACCTGATAAATGTTACTTCTTACGACATGTATGTTCGCGGGGCAGTGGATAATAAGATTAAAGGGGTGGATTATCAGCGGGTAGGAGAGTTCAAGAGGAAAATAGAGAAATGCTCTCCTTCGTGGTATAGAGAGAGTTATTACGCATCCTGTGTTTTAAAAAGATGGAAAGGACTGATAGACCAGGGGCATTACATCCATGCGATTAAGGAGTTCATAACCCATACCCCTTTTCTTGATGTACCCATAAGAGGGTTATATCAGAAGATGAAAATAGGAGAAGTGCGTTAATCCGAACAATGCAGGCATTGTTCAAAAATTTATTTAACTCGATGAATTTTTATTTAAATTATGCATGTGGTAATCACTTTATAAAATATGTGTTGGCGCTCTCATTATAAGTACTTAAGGTATCGAAAAATAAATTTTTTCACAACACCTGCAT
>Ga0214473_10004929_pt1 | contig 16026 bp, 13 predicted proteins | sample RVTome_7_FD_203509 | JGI IMG/M metagenome (GOLD analysis project Ga0214473, IMG submission 203509) | Soil microbial communities from uranium-contaminated site in the Upper Colorado River Basin, Wyoming, United States - RVT98D197 | ecosystem: Environmental > Terrestrial > Soil > Contaminated >... | reverse complement strand
ACGTTTCAGTCATGCCATCGGTCAGGTATTCGACATCCTGATTCCCGCTTTCGTTGACAAACGGCATCACGGCAATCGATTCAATCTGATTGCTTTGAGACCTCAGATAGCGATAACCAAATAAGCCAAACAACAAGATGAGCGCGACTAGGCCGGCTATCGCAAAATAAGTTCTGGGTTGACGCTTCGTCTCTGTTTTGTTGGTAGGCGATCGACCTACTTCGTCTATGGTTGATGCTTGAAGAATTCTGGTGCGCGTTTCTTCGCCGTTGGGTGCAACCGTTTGCTCCGAATCTTGCCGCAACTCAAAGTCTCGCTTCGCGTCCTTCAAATCGCTGAGGACGTCTCGGATCGTTTGGTAACGCTCGTCTCGCTCTTTACGCAGGCACTTCTGAATGATTCTCTTTAGTTCGCCGGGAACCGTAGCAGGTAATGGTTTCGGTTCTTGATGAAAGATGGCGCCAATCATTTCCAGCGGAGTTTCACCGTCGAAGGGAAGAGCAGCGGAGTGCATTTCATAGAGCACGACTCCGAAACTGAAGATGTCTGTTCTCGCATCAACAGCTTTACCTTTCGCTTGTTCGGGCGACATATAGTTTGCCGTGCCGATAATCATTCCCGGCGAAGTTGACTGCGGCTTGATCGCCGTCGCGTCTTCTTCGCCTACACTTAAACCGCCCGTTATCGCAGGCGGTTCTGACAACTTCGCAATGCCGAAATCGAGAATCTTCACGAGTCCGTTTGGGCGAATCATTACGTTGTCGGGCTTGATGTCGCGGTGAACGATGCCGGCGGTGTGTGCTTCGTCGAGTGCCGAAGCGATTTGAATCGCGATCTCTAACGCCGATCTGAGGTCTAACGGATTAGCTTTCGCGTATTCATTGAGAGTTTTGCCGTCAATAAACTCGGTGGCTATAAAATGTGTCCCTTCGACCTCGTTGATTTCATAAATAGTGATGATATTCGGATGATTGAGTGCCGAAGCGGATTTTGCCTCGCGGACAAAACGACTCATTCGATCTTTATCCGCGGCAAACTCGGCGGGCAGAATCTTTAACGCGACTTGGCGGTCGAGTTTCGTGTCCTGGGCCAGAAACACTTCGCCCATTCCGCCTTTGCCGATCTGTCTGACGATGCGGTAATGCGAAATTGCTGAACTCTCTTCGAGTTCTCTATTCATCTCATTTCAAAAATTCATTCCGGCAGATTCATCCGTTTCAGCATCGCTTTGAATCGCAGGTCGCCGCGTAGTTCGTCGAGTTCGGGAGCAACGGCATAACTACCTGCCAAAAGACTGCGTTCCTCAACCTGTTTTTCCAGCCAGACGAAAGCATTCTCCTTGTCATTTAACCCGAGGTAACAAAGTGCAAAAGCGTAGGGCGGAACATAACCCTTGGCAGATCCCGCTTCCAATTCACCAAGCATTTTTTCCGCTTCTTCAGGGTGCCCTGATTTTGCTAACGAAAGTGCCATATATCCCCGGGCTACCGGGTTGATGTCCAGCTCAACGCTTTTTTTGTATGAGGCAATTGCCTCGGGATACATTCCCTTAAAATGATACGTCATACCCAAAAAAAAAGAGAGCCGGACGAAAATTTGGCTCTATTGCGAGAGTTCGATTTAGCTGTACGACTGCCTCGTCATAACGGCGTTCATACAACGGAACCAAGCTCCGATTCATACTAATTACTGGTGAAAGTGGGTCAAGTTCTTCTGCTCGCTTAAGAGAAGCGAAAGCTTCATCAAACCGTTTTCTCAACACGAGATTATCTGAACCCAGCCATTGATTTGCAGTCGCGTAATTCGGATTTAGTTCGATGGCTCGTCGAAATTCTCTTTCCGAACCTTCCCAGTCATACTCGAACAAGCTCTGATATTCGGCGAGTGCGGTATGTGCTTCCGCCAAGGACTCGTCGAGTTGCAATGCCCGTTGGGCTGCTGCTTTTGCCTGCGGCATACTGCCGGTTGCAGACGAGATAAAGTAAGTCGAAAAGAGGACATACGTTTCTGCCAAGCCCGAATATGCGAGAGCATAATTCGGGTCGATTTCAATTGCCTGCCGGTAAAACTCGACGGCTTGTTTGAGCGACACACTCGTACGCTTGTTCCATTGGTAGCGACCTCTCAAATACAGTTGATAGGCTTCGGGGTTGGCAGTATATTCCTTTCCAATTTTTGTTTCATCAGCACCCGAAAGTTTTGATTTGATCTTAGTCGAAACGTCCGATCAGCGTTTCGGTCATTCCGTCGCTCAAGTATTCGACATCCTCATTCCCGCTTTCGTTCACGAACGGCATCACCGCGATTGATTCGATTTGTTTGACGTTGTTCTTTGAATAAAACCAGTAACCCAATCCGTTTGCCGCCAACAGCAAAACGACCAAGCCGCCGAGTAAGGCTTTGTTGAGATTCGATTTCTTGATCGTGATGCTGTCGTGTCGATTTTCATTCGTCCGCGTTTGGCTCGATTCATCAACGGTCGTCGCCTTGAGGATCTGCGTTTTCTGCTCTGCTTTATTTGGTGAAACCGTTTCCAGCTTGTCCTGAAATTCGAGTTCCTGTTTTACGTCTTTTAAGTCAATCAACAAATCCCTGATCGTCTGATAGCGTTCGTTGCGATCTTTCCGCAAACTCTTAGTGATGATCCTTACAATTTCCGGCGGGACCTTATTCGCGTCGAGTGGCAGCGGTTCTTTGTGAATGATCGCTCCGATAATTTCCATCGGAGTTTCACCGAAAAACGGCAAATGTCTGGCGATCATTTCGTATAAAACAACGCCGAAACTGAAAATATCCGTCCTCGCGTCAACTTGTTGTCCTTTGGCCTGCTCCGGCGACATGTAATTCGCCGTGCCGATTATCATTCCTGGTGAAGTTGACTGCGGTTTGATCGCTGTCGCGTCTTCTTCACCGATACTTAAACGGCCCGCTATCGCAGGCGGTTCTGACAACTTCGCTATGCCGAAATCGAGAATTTTCACGAGTCCGGTTGAGCGAATCATTATGTTGTCGGGTTTAATATCACGATGAATCAGGTTTACGTTGATGGGTCACTAACGTCGGACGTTTCGACGCCGTGCCCAGCGCGCTCAACTACATGAATCAATACTACAGACCTTCAGGCAACTTGCAGATCCCGATGTTGATGCTCTCGATATCACGCGATCCGGTCGCCCTCGGCTTTCACCAGATCGCATATCGCAACGTGGTGACAGCAGCGGGACATACAGACCTGCTCGTGCAGCGCACCGTCAACGGTGCAAATAACGGCTACGGCCACTGCACGTTTACGCCGGCAGAACTTGCGACGGCATTTTCAGATCTCGTGGGCTGGGTGGAGTTCGGAGTTAAGCCCGCGCCATAAAGAGGTTGTGGCGAAGATAAAGCGGCGTCAAGCCGCACTCCAAGAGAGGCGGCTACAGCCCCCCGCCATCATTGTTCTGTTGAACCTCGGGAGTGACTCCCCTTTATGGTCTCCGCATGACCAGCGCGGAGGTCTGACGTCAGTTCGCTCGCATCTGACCTGCAATCATCATTTTCATTAGACTTTTTTCATACTGGCCCATTTAAGGAACCACGGATTGCAAAGACAGCCTTCTCGGCGACGTCAATATCACGCCAAATGATTTTTGGTGTGTATTGGAGTGTTTCTTGTAAGTGATTGAAAGTGAGCAGCTTAACTGGTGGAGCAGAGGGGGATCGAACCCCTGGCCTCCGCATTGCGAACGCGGCGCTCTGCCAAACTGAGCTACTGCCCCACAGGCAACTGCATATTAGGTACCGCCTCCGTGAGGTGTCAAGCCGGGCTAAATCCTTGTACTAGACGACGACCCAAGTTACGTCAATGAAGTGCCCTGATTGAGTTTCTATTCACCTGTATTAAGGTCTATTTCAGCTCTCCTGATTTTTCAAACTGAAACAGGCACGTTCTGTAAAACGCTTTTCCCACGCCTTATCAACGCGGAAGCGCCGTTTAACATGCACGGACATTCAGCCGCAGTCTCTCAGCCAGCCACGTGCTTGCGCCCACGAACTGTTTCAGCCCAGCAAAGAACGTATTCAGTCCCAAGCATGTGCCTCAGCTTGAGAGCATGTTTCAGTCAGCCGTGTCGCAAGATACACCTGTTTCAGCCATGCCGCAGGATAATGAGTGTGTCAGCCTTACTTGGTCATCTCCCAAATGTAGTCAGAATGGCTGTAACAGATCTCCGAGAAACGACGCGCCATGTCGGGATTGGCCTTCTCCAAATCATCGTGGAGGGAGGCCCAGTTTTTCATCAACGCCTTCTCATCTGCGCCGTCCAACACTAGTATGCGGCGGTACTTGTCCCCCATTATGTGCTCCTGCCAGGTCCACGAGGCGATCATGCCCTCCTTCACGCGCTGATTCAGGACCGGGGCATACGCCGTCTTCACGATGAAGTCGGCCTCTCGCTCCTGCGGGCCGCACACATAGTAGGTGGACATCGCAAAGGGTGATCGGTCGCGGCCAATCGCTGTCGGTGTTAGCGAGCTCGCCACTGAGCGCCAGATGTAATCGTCGTGAGATGAGCAGATCCGATCAAACTCGTCCATTGCCTTCGAGTGCTCCGCTGATTGCGTCATCTTGATCAGCGCCGCACGCGAATCAAGCAACTTATCCATGTCGGTGCCAGCGACGTACTCCAGCCGCCGCCAATCACTCCCTGACCAATGTCTTGCCCATCCATAGGCTGTAATTCGTCCGGCAGTCTGCTCACTTTTAAGGAACGGAACCACATGCTCTTTATATATCGCGTCGGCGCGAGTGGCGTCACCCTGCACACATCGGTAGTAGGTTGCCAAAACAGTTGCGGTGGGGGTTTCCTGCGTTTGACCGACGGAGGGGATGGTCAACAGAAAGGCAGCAACAATCAAAAGGATAAGGGTCCTCATCTGAATTCTCTCCTTTATTGGGGATTTTGTTGAGACTGGCGCGGACTCTATCACAAGATTCCATATTTTTGGAAACTCGTTCAAATTTAGGTAGGCCACTCAATTTAGGGTGTCCCATTTCCAGTTCTCTCTGCGCGTTCTCAGCGTTCTCTGCGTCTCAGCGTTAAAAAGATTGGGGAAATACGCTCAACGCGACGCCGAGCGCGCAAAATCAGCGCAGAGAAATAAACGTAAGACACATCCCAAATTTAGGAGGGTGTTAAATACACGCCAATATTGATTTCCGCACAAAGCCCTCGCAAGACAAAGACAACAATCGATCTCCGCGCCAAAAGCTGGACTCAAGAATTTCTCAAGTATTTCTCAAGTCGTCTCACTATATTCCACAATGTCAAGGAGTATAGGGGTGATGGAACCAGCTAAGGGGAAGCGTGTAACCGTTATGGTTGCCGATGACAACGACGACGTCCGCAGGTTGTTTGGGTTGCAGCTTCGCGCACTAGGATATCTGGTGGTTGAAGCGGCTAATGGACAGGAGGCGTTAGAACTTGCGCGGCAGTCACCGCCTTCTTTGATACTCATGAACATTCATATGCCCGTGCTTGATGGGCTAGCAGCAACGCGCGCAATTCGTGACTCTGAAGAGCTGCGAAATACGGCGATTGTAGCCTACTCCTCTTATCCAAGTGGATTGACTCGTGAGCGCGCACTCACCGCAGGGTGCAATGAGTATGTGCCAAGACGTGAATGCGTCGATCAACTACCTAGTATCGTGCGGTTGTTTGCGGACAGATCATAAGAATTTAGTTGCTGTGTGGGTTGGTTAGCCCTGGCTCTTCCGGGCATGCCCTGCAACGAGCGTGCTGCGTTCGTTATCTGCCAACCAGATTTGCTTCCGCGACAGCAATAGCCTCCCGCAATTTTGCGGACTTCTTGCCCCCACCTTGGGCCATGTCGGGTTTGCCCCCGCCGCGACCCTCAACCATCTCGCAGGCCTTTCTCATTAGTGCGCCCATGTCGCCAGGGGCGTCAGCCGAACGAGCAAAAACCAGGCGCGCGTCGTTTTCGTCCGTCGAACCAAATAAAGCAACTGTGTATGGGTGCTTGATTAGCGCTAGAGCAATACGCTTCAGCGACTCGGCGTCTCGATTCTCGAAGATCTTTGCAACGACAGTAATCTTGGTTCCTTCTTCGGTAGCAATGTTAAAGCGGTGACAAGTCCCCGCACTCCAGGGAGTCGGTTCACCGCTGTCCGCCCCACTGGCTTTTCCGGCTTCACCCGCAACACTGCTCACGTCTCTTGCTTTTAACTCCACGAGTAGTTCCTCTGCTTCCACACGCGCCGCTACCTCTTCTAACGCGCGCACCCGATGATGCAATCCTTTATTCTCCTCTACCATCTTCTCAGCCAGCACCTGCGCATCGTCTCGTCCGGCGCTGAAGAGCGCGGCCACTGTGCGGGCAGTGCGATTAGCCCGACGATAATCCGCAAGAGCGCGAACGCCGGCCACAAACTCAATTCGCGTTAGTCCTTTTGCGCGTTCCCATGAGCGCACCGCAATCATTCCCACTTCACCCGTGCGCCGGGCATGGGTGCCGCCGCACGGCGTGAGGTCAAAGTCGGCAATCTCAATCACGCGCAATTCTCCGGCGCGTGCTGGCTCTTTTCTCAGCGGTAGTTCAGCCGCCTCTTCAGGCGTCACCTGCCGAATGGTGATGCGCCGATCTTCCCAGATCACGTTGTTAGCGAGTTCGACCGCCCGCTCTATGATCTCCAGGTTGGGATTACTGAGCTCAACATCGATCTCGCAAGAATGCTCGAGCACGCGAAAGCTATGAGTGGGCGCCTGGAAAAGAGTTACAAACGCCGCCGACAGAATGTGCTGTCCGGTGTGCTGCTGGATGTGATCAAGTCTGCGTGGCCAGTCAACCCGTCCCTTTACAATGCTGCCGACTGGTGGCGCCATTCCCTGCATTACGTGCAAGACTCCCGGGTCATCGTCGATACACTCGACAACCCGCTGGCCATCAAGTGTGCCCGTGTCGCTGGGCTGTCCACCGCCCGTGGGGTAAAACGCAGTGCGGTCGAGCGTGACGGCGGTCCAGCCGCTCACGCGTTCGCTCTTCTCCACAACACGCGCCTCAAATTCAATGAGGTGAGAATCGTTATAGTAGAGACGTTCCGTAGTAGCCATCGGTTTTGTGACGCCGGTCTCTGGCCCTAGTCAAATATTTAGTGTTTGACTTAAGTTAATAATGCAAGCTGGGCATGGCATGCAAGTCGCCATTGCCCGCACAAGAGAAGACTCTTTGACACGAGTTCAAGGAAACAAAGATAATCGCGCGACTATTCGTAGCTGATCATTCAGTATCGATTGGAGTTCGGGAAATGGTCCACTTAGCCACTCAAAAGTCTCGCTTTGCAATACTCGTAATTGCTTCGCTCCTCATTCTCTGGAGCAGCGTAGCACTTGCGCAAACCAAGCCGCTTGGCGAGATTACCTACCGGCTCTCGATGTCTCGCCCGGTGTCGCACCTTTTCGAAGTTAGTATCGAAGTACAACTGGCGGAACCTTTGGAGTCGCTCGATTTTCAAATGGCAAGATGGTCACCGGGGCGCTATGCGGTATTTGACTTCGCGAAAAACGTCGAGGAATTTCGAGCCTCCGCGGGAATCTGTCCTCCTAAATCACTTTGCGATCTATCAACCCGCCCTGTGCTGCGTGTGGACGATCAAACCTGGCGCGTGAGCACACTCGGAAGCGACAGGTTAACGATCAGCTATAAGGTATTCGGCAACGATCTCTCCGGGACCTTTTCACAACTTGATGCCCGGCATGCCAACTACAATGGTGGTTCGATCTTTATGTACATCGTGGACCATAAGGCCGATCCCGTCAAACTAATGATTGAGCCTCCGGCCGGATGGCGCATAGTAAATGGGCGGATGGAAAAATCAGAGCAACGTGAGTGGCTGTTTCCCAACTGGGACCTTCTCATAGATACACCAACGGAGATTGCACCCGACTGGACCAAAGAAGACTTTCAGATTGACGGGAAGAACTATCATGTGGTCGTCCACTCGTTCGGCAATGAAGGCGGAAAGCGAGCTGCACTAGTACGCGACATCGAACGTATCGTGCGGGCGGAAACCATACTCTGGGGAATTCCAGAATTTGATTCCTATACCTTTCTCATTCATTTTGCCGCCGATGACGTTTCTGGCGACGGCATGGAGCATCTCACCTCCACGCAGATCATTGAACCCGGAGCACTAGCTGACAGCGGCGTATATGAAGACACGTTGGGTACAGTGTCCCACGAATTCTTTCATGTCTGGAACGTGAAGCGTTTGCGGCCAGTTGAACTCGGGCCCTGGGACTTTACCAGACCCGCGAATACGCGTGGTCTCTGGATTGCGGAAGGATTCACAAACTACTACGGTCACCTGATGTTGAGGCGCGCCGAACTTTGGACCGACGCGCAGTTTTTGCGCCGGGAGAGCCAAACAATCACTCAGATCGAATCGGCGCCTGGCACGCGATTGATGAGTGCGGAGGAATCATCACTTGTGGCGCCCTTCATTGATGATGCCCCCCATGCCCAACGAACAGATCTTGCCAACACCGCCATCAGTTATTACCCGAAAGGCGAGCTGATAGGTATGGTCCTGGATCTTCTAATCCGCGGTAGAAGCAACGGCAGAGCGAGTTTGGATGATGTCATGAAACGGATGTATGAGGAGTTTTATCTGAGGAGTTCAAACTCCAGTTACTACCTGCGGGGTCGAGGCTATACGACTGACGATTTTTTTCGCGTCGCCTCTGAGGTCGCTGCGATCGATTTGAGTGATTTCTTCAAACGCTACATTCGTGAGGTAGAAACGCTACCTTATGATCAGGCGTTTGGCTACATCGGTTTGCGTTTAGTGCGCGAGGTCGCACCTGAACCTTACGATGCCGGTATTGTGATGGATTTTGGCCATGCCGAAGGCGCTGTCATTGGAGATGTTCGCCACGGTTCGCCCGCAGAAAATGCCGGCTTGGAGCAAGGCGATGTGATTCTTAGTCTTGCTGGAAGGAGCGTAACCCAGGACAACTGGATGAAGCGACTAAGTCGGTACAAGCAAGGTAATGAGATTCCTTTTGTGGTGAAGCGCGATCGTCAGAATGTGCGCACAACGATTGTTCTTGGGGCACCTGAGCGATTTCAGTATCGGATCGTTGAACGAGACGATGCTACAGCAGAACAGAAGGAGTTGCGACGGGCGTGGCTATCCGGGGTAAAGGAGAAAGGGGGGAAAGGAAATTTGGGATTGCGGAGTGGGGATTGCGGAGTGGGGATTGCGGATTGCGGAGTGGGGATTGCGGAGTGGGGATTGCGGAGTGGGGATTGCGGATTGGGGATTGCGGATTGCGGATTGGAGATTGGGGATTGCGGATTGGAGATTGGGGATTGGCAGCTTGAGCTTGGCAAGAAAACGGAGCGGCTCTTTCATCTCTTGCCAAGCTCGAACTTCCAAAGCGCAATTCCCCAACTCGCAATTCCCAATTCCCAATCCGCAATCCGCAATCCGCAATTCTGAACCTTGCCTTGCCCTTTGCTCTCACCCCTTTTCTACTTTCCCCGTGCTGCTTGCCGCCTCGCCTTCCTAGGAAACAAACACCTCAATCGTCTCCGGAGCAATCTCAAACCTCATAGGCAGGTGACCGATCAACTCACCATCAATCTGCACGGGAGCGTCACCGGCAGCTCGCACACGTTTTGCATGCATGAAGCACACATCACGGCTTCCAGTTGGAACGCCGCTTCTTAATACGTGCGAAAGGAGTTGGAGATGCCGCAGCCGACTATGCGAGTTGATAATGCAGATTTCAAACTCCGGACGCTCCAGCTGCGCCCGAGGAGTTACGGCCAAGTTGCCTCCATACCTCGCTGCCTTGCCAATGATTGCGAAAGTTGCCGGGAGTGTTTGTCCATCTAGTTGCACAACAAAACTTGAAGGGTGCCAGCGTGCCAGATGGCTTAGCCCCGAGACCCAGAATGCTGTCTTTCCGAAACGTTTCTTTAGACCGGGATGCACTCCCCGCACCACAGAAGCGTCAAGGCCAATGCCTGCCATCAAGAAGAAATAGCGCTTTCTCTCACTCGACTCATCAATTGCACAACCTATATGGACGCGTCGCGTCTTTTCTCGTGCAATCACTTCGGAAGCGCGCTTAATGTTAGTTGGCAAAGCCAATTCGCGGGCAAGCACGTTGGCAGTTCCACACGGAAGAATTCCCAAGCGTGTTTGGGTGCCTATCAGTCCCTGCAGCGCCTCGTTGATGGTGCCGTCACCACCAGCGACGATAACCTCTGAAATGCCGCTCTTCGCGGCAGCGGCAGCAATGTTCGTCGCCTCTCCGGGTGCTGATGTCAGTTCTAACTGGATTTCGAAACCCTGTGTCTTCAGATAGTCCGCCACGAACGTCAAATCAGGGCGTTTCGCCAAGCCATAACGACCCGTCTTTGGATTACCGATAAGAACAGCCTTCGCCATAAAACACGCTGCGGCAACTTACGTGGCGTTCGGATTCAATGTTTAAGGAATGACTAATCGATGTGTCTAATCCACGAAATCACACCAAAAAGACAGGAAGTAGTATTCGTGTAGTTCTTGTGATTGGCGGTGGTGGTAGTCTGAACCCACGCATTCAAAACACACCAAGAGACATTAGATTTAGACTTCATCTGATCTTTGCGGGACTTAGTTTGGGGATTTCACTCGAGCCTGTAGTTAGGAGCTTCCTTCGTGATAATGACATCGTGAACATGCGACTCGCGCAAGCCGGCGGAAGTGATGCGGATGAATTTGCTCTTCTCCTGAAACTCCCTAATGGTGTGACAACCCGTATAGCCCATGCCCGAGCGGAGCCCGCCTACAAGCTGCGTGACCATTTCAGCCAGTGTGCCTTTGTAAGGCACGCGACCTTCAATGCCTTCCGGCACTAGCTTCGAATCACTTTCCGTCAGTTCTTGTGCGTAACGATCACGCGACCCTTCGCGCATTGCGCCAATGGAGCCCATGCCCCGGTATGTCTTGAAGGAACGTCCCTGGAACAAGATCAACTCACCCGGAGCTTCCTCAGTTCCAGCAAATAGTGAGCCGATCATCACCACATCAGCGCCCGCCGCAATCGCTTTTGCCACATCGCCCGAAAACTTGACGCCGCCATCCGAGATTATCGGAATGCCCTGCTCGCGAGCTGCTTTGACGCAAGACTGAATGGCCGTAATCTGCGGCACACCGGCGCCTGTCACCACGCGGGTCGTACAAATCGAGCCTGGGCCAATGCCGACTTTAATCGAGTCAACTCCGGCGGCGATTATTTCAGCTGCTCCCTCGGTTGTACCCACATTGCCGGCGATTAGATCGGTCTCCGGGTGCCGTCGCTTGATCTCACGCACTGCTTCAATTACGCGTGACGAGTGTCCGTGTGCCGTATCGACCACCAGGCAGTCGACGCGGGCATTAACGAGCTCATCGGCCCGCTCACGAAAATCTCCAGTGGCCCCGATCGCCGCCGCCACGCGAAGCCGCCCCAAATTGTCCTTTGCTGCGGTTGGGTACTTAATAGCCTTCTGAATATCTTTGACGGTAATCAGGCCCTTGATACGTTTGTCCTCGTCTACAACCAGGAGCTTTTCAATACGATGCTTTTGCAGAACTGTTTTCGCCTGCTCAAGCGTGGTGCCCACTGGGACCGTGACCAGTGGCTGTCTAGTCATTACTTCAGAGACCGGAATTTCGAAGCGGGTTTCGAACCGCAGGTCGCGATTAGTGATGATGCCAACAAGGTGACCTGACTCATCTACAACCGGCACCCCACTTATGTGATATCGCTCCATGACTTTCAGAGCTTCACGCACGGGACGGTCAGGACGGATCGTTACAGGGTCAACGATCATCCCTGACTCCGATCGCTTCACCTTATCAACCTCTTCCGCTTGCCGCTCTATGCTCATATTTCTATGAATAACGCCGATTCCGCCCTGCTGGGCCAGAGCAATCGCCAACGCTGCTTCCGTGACTGTGTCCATGGCAGCAGAACACAGTGGGATTTGCAGACGAATATTTCGCGTGAATTGTGTCGATGTCTCTGTTTCTGCCGGCAGCACATCGGAGCGCGCAGGTATCAGTAGCACATCGTCGAAAGTCAGACCCTCGGAAATATCGGAAGAAATCATGATGACAAAGGTACTCCTTTAATTAAGTCTACAGGAATAACATTCTCTGTAGAAACAGCACTGCCCGCCCTGGCGCGGCGGGCAGATTGGTTATAACTCGTGCACAAACTCATTCGTTGTGGTTTAAATTCTCGGGCTACCGACTCCTGTTGCCGAGGCCGTCAAGGAAGACTCTGGCAGCCTGGGCGCCCCTGCTGAGCGACGCTGGACCCAATGAAGGGCGGCAAGCGCCCCCAACGTTAATATGGCTAGAATAACAATTGCCAGGAGAACCGTCAGTACGGGAGAGCGAGTGGCGGGAGTATCAGTGTACACCTTAGCGTGGTAAGGAGTAGTGGTAACCTCATCACCGCTATCGCCCTGTTCGCGCATATAGCGAGTATACGACTCCACCGCTTCTTTCTCGTCGAAGCCGATACATTTGGCGTACGACCTAACAAAGCTGCGGTTAAATATCCCTCCCGGCAAGCGCTTGTAGTCGTTACTTTCGATCGCCTCGAGGTAGCGAACTGAAATTCTGGTTTGATCAGAGATTTGGCGTAGGGGAATGCCAAGCTCCTGGCGGGCGAGTCGCAACTGTTCACCGATAGTCTCTGCCATCATCAGTCCGCGTCGAAGCCCCTGGCCCTTCGAAGAATTCCTGAAACTGAGGTGCTAGAGCGAGCAGTAGTTGCCGATGAATTCTCCCTGAATTTCACGGGTCGCAAACCACATCGGGCCACGACCAACTCATTCTATTTCCGCAATATAGCCCGCGTTGCTAAACGCTGTCAAACTCATACTGGCGCAAAAAGATCCGCATCTCTTGATTCTTCTCGTCCGGGGTGATAGGTTGGCGACAGTGATCCAATTGCAACTTTAATTTCTACAATTAGAACAAAGTGAGGACAACTGAGATGCCCTTAGAAGCACTCGGAATGGTTGAGACAAAAGGGTTTGTCGGCGCCGTCGAAGCAGCTGACGCCATGGTGAAAGCCGCCAATGTGCAACTGCTTGGAAAGGAATATATAGGAGCGGGCTATGTCACGATCTTTGTGCGTGGTGATGTCGGCGCGGTTAAGGCGGCAACCGATGCGGGGGCAGCCGCTGCTCGCAGAGTGGGCGAATTAATTAGCGTTCACGTAATTCCTCGGCCACATGCTGAGGTTGAACGCGTACTCCCGGTCGATGGAAGAACCGGATTGAGTCCTGATGAAAAAGCGCTTCAGGGCGGCGCGCGAGGTCAGTTGAGTCAGGGAGACCAGGGCCGATCGCTCGGAGCTGGCACCAGGGAAACAAACAAGGAAAAGGCCCGGTAATTGCCGATTGAAGATTGACCAATTGCCGATTGCGAATTGTTGGTGCCGAGCGTGTGAGATGCAAGCTCTCGTTGTAGGAACTAGCCAATCGGCAATCAACAATCGGCAATCGGCAATCGTTTTGGGGTAGGGTTATGTCAGTAGATAAAGACCTTGTTTCCGTGCAACAGGCACGCGATCTTGTAGAAGCAGCACATCAAGGCCAGGTTCAACTGGCCCGTTTCGATCAGGACAAGATCGACCGCATTTGCGAAGCAATGGCTCGCGCAGCGCTGCGGGAGTCAGCAAGGCTCGGGAGCATTGCCGTCGAAGAGACCGGCTATGGAATTGCCACAGACAAGCAGGAGAAAAACCGTTTTGCTGCCGAAGATGTTTGGAACTACTTTCGAACCCTGCGGACGGTTGGTGTCGTTTCAGAGTCGAAAGATGTTGTAGAAATTGCGAGTCCGCGCGGCGTTGTGGCTGCCATTATTCCGTCCACCAATCCGACGTCAACTGCAATATTCAAGATTCTCATCGCCATTAAGTCTCGGAACGCTATAGTCCTCTCGCCTCATCCTTCTGCAGCCCGATGTATTAATGAGACTGCGCGTGTGATGCGGGAAGCCGCCCTGAAGGAAGGATTACCCCCAGAGGCGATCGCCTGTATGTCTACAGCCACCATAGAGGGCACCGAAGCGTTGATGAAGCACAAACAGACCGCCGTAATCCTGGCAACGGGCGGGATTGGGTTGGTGCGGGCCGCCTATTCATCGGGCAAACCCGCTTTTGGCGTGGGGCCTGGGAACGTGCCCGCTTTTATTGAGAGATCTGCCGACATTCCCAAAGCTGTACAAGATATATTGACCGGCAAGTGTTTCGACAATGGAACGATATGCGCGTCCGAGCAGGCAGTAATTTGCGACTCGCCAGTCGAAAAGGAGGTTCGTGCCCAGTTTGTCGCGCAAGGTGCGCATTTCTTGACGGCGGCAGAGGCCGATCAATTGGCAAAGGTCGTGGCGACCCCTCAGCGCTCTTTGAATCCCGCGATTGTAGGGAAATCAGTTGAATTCATCTCGCAGATGGCTGGCCTAAACGTGCCGCCAAACACTCGGTGTCTGATTGCTGATGTCGAGGGCGTCGGTCGAGACTATCCATTGTCGATGGAGAAACTTTCACCGATTCTGGCGTTCTATGTCGTTGATGGCCTTGCGCGCGGAGCAGAACGAAGTCACGAAGTGCTGGCGTATGGGGGAATGGGCCACACAGCTGGAATTCACACTCGCTCGCGCGAAGCAGCAGTTCGTTTTGGCGATGAGATTCCGGCGTCACGAATAACTGTAAACACACCCACCACTCATGGAGCTATCGGATTTTCCACCGCGCTGCCGCCATCAATGACTCTCGGCTGTGGTTCGTGGGGTGGCAATGTAACTTCCGATAATGTTTCGCCGCTCCATCTGATGGATATCAAGCGCGTGGCATTTGAGACCAGGCCCGTGAAGAGTGTGCGGCCTGCGGTAGCCGCTCAAGCCGCCGCCACTCGAACACCAGTGATGGCTCAGAGCAAACAGCAACCTGTCGCGGCGGCTGGAAGGATCAACCGGGAAGAGATTGCTGCAATCGTGGACCGTTTTCTTGCGGGCCGGCATACCGACGACCAGAAACCGCTGCCGCCGCCTCCAGCTGCGGCCGAGGCAGAAGCCGGCAGTATGTACATGCCCTCTATGCAACAGCCTGGCAGCGCTCTTCCGAAGGCATCGGACGGCCGGTCGGTGTCGCCTCCTTCGCACCAAGCGGCCTCCAACGACCGTACTGTCACCGATTTTGTGAGCGAAGACGATGTCCGGCGTGCAATCCAGAAAGGCGAAAAGATCTACATCAGCTCGAAAACAATTATTACTCCAGCCGCGCGCGACATCGGAGAGCCAGCAGAAGTTTTTGCAAAGATTTGAACTTTGTACCTTTGAGCTTTGTACTTTGTACTTTAAGCTTTGAACCTACTAGAAAGCACTATACAAAGGCACAAAGTCAAAGTACAAAGCTCAAAGGTACAAAGCACAAAATACAAAGTACTAGGCACTAGGTTCGAACATCATGTTTCTAGCAAGAGTTGTCGGCACCGTTTGGTCTACAAAGAAGTCGCCGGACCTTGAGGGCGTTAGGTTTCTCGTCGTCCATCCTTACGATCTCGACAAGGAGCCAACACGAAACATTGTTGTGGTTGCGGATCGACTGGGCGCTGGAACAGGAGAGATGGTGATGTGTGCGTTTGGTAAGGCAGCGCGCAGTGCCATCGGTAATCAGGACATGGCAATAGAGGCTGCGGTAGTTGGCATAGTGGACCGCGTCGATATCACGGATACCGTATCCGAAGAGATGCGGGAAGCCGCCGTAAGGCTATCAAAAGATAATGGCAGGCCTTAGGGGCAAGGATACAAGATTGCGAATTGCGGATTGTGGATTGCGGATTTGCAATTAGCGCTAGGGCAAAGTGTGAGGAAGCGCACACTGGGGGCAAGAGATCAAAGACATAGCCTAAATGAGCGAAAGGGCAAACACCCCAGGCCCCAAATGCGAAACCTGAGGTTTGCGAATTGGGGAT
>Ga0214473_10004927_pt1 | contig 16030 bp, 10 predicted proteins | sample RVTome_7_FD_203509 | JGI IMG/M metagenome (GOLD analysis project Ga0214473, IMG submission 203509) | Soil microbial communities from uranium-contaminated site in the Upper Colorado River Basin, Wyoming, United States - RVT98D197 | ecosystem: Environmental > Terrestrial > Soil > Contaminated >... | reverse complement strand
CAGCCGTAATCGCCGCAGCACCGCAGAGCTGGAGGTCGAACATGCTGTACAACGTTCAGATTTACGCGGCCGCCGGCATTGAGGACGTCTGCGCGCGCCGCCCCGTCACAAGCACGCGATAAACGCGTCGATATCGCCCAGTCACGTGGGCTGCACGGAAGGATCGAGGTCACTCTGCTTGGCCATTGCGATCCATTACTACCAGCTCGGCGAGCAGCGGCACCGCTCTGCTCGCCAGTTGGAAATACTCGTCGTTTTTTTCGATGCCGATGCTCCGCAGTCCCAATGCCAATGCGGCCGCGATGGTCGCGCCGGAACCCATGAACGGATCGAGAATCACGCCTTCGCCGAGCGGCAGCGCCGCGCGGACGAGTTGTCGCATCAGCGACTGGGGCTTGAGCGATGGGTGCGGCGCGATGGCGCGCTCCGCGCCGCGAGCCGGCGCAGCGTGGAGCAGATCCTTGAACGGCTGATCCGGTGAAATGCGACGGAGCCCGCCAGTCTTCCACTTGCGCAGGTTGTCCTGCACCCGGCCCTGGCACGGCTTGCGAAACAGACCCCACGGCTCCCAGCACGACTTGGGCATCACGGATATTTGAGCGAATTCTTTGTGGGCGTTCTTCGGCCGGTCGCCCCCGCGGAGCGTGTGGACGACGCGGATGACTTCACCGCGCTTCTCAAAGCCGGCGGCGATGAAGGGTTCGTACACGAGGTACGACACCAACGGGTTCGTGGCAATGAACACGTGCGCGCCGGGCACGAGCACCGGGAGCAGGCGCGCGGCGAGTTGGCGAAAGAAGTCGCGCAGTTGCGCGCGGTCCGACTCACGAAGAACGGTGAATCGCGGAAGCGGGCTGCGCTGATGTCCATCGAATGACGGCGGAATTCGCCAAAGCCCACCGTGCCCGTCTTTTCGCTTGGCCAACTCTACAGGCCGATACTCGACCAGGCCGTAGGGCGGATCGGTCACGACCGCGTGGATCGATTTCGGGCGCGCGGCGGCGAGCCAATCCAGAGCGTCGGCATGAACCAGCTCGTACGCCCCGAACTGCGCTGCCGGCCGCAATCCGGGGAGTAGTGCACTGTTTCTGGATTGCCGAGAACGCGGGTTCTGTTGTCGAAGCTGCATGGCGCGAATCATAACAGAGTTGACTCCGTTCCGCCGGGCTCGCCGCAGCGCGGCCGCATGGTGTCGATGTACGCCTGCGTGCTGGCGTGCCGGTCCTCGAAGGGGCGAAGAGACCCTCTCCCTTGCGGTCGGGGTTCTGATGGCTCGCCCCAGAAGACCTCGTAGTTGCGGTTGCTGTTGAACGGCGGGTCGATGCAAATGAGGTCGATGCAGCCGTCGGGCAGCTTGCGCAACTGGTCCAGGCAGTCGCCGCAGTAGATGATGCGCGTGTCCACCAACGGCGACGGGCGGCCGGGCGGTGCGGCGGCGGCCGGGCCGGATTTCCGCGGGCGCGCCCGTTTCCGCTCGGCTGCTTTGCGGGACATGCCCGGTGCATAACGCGCGTGGGTCCCACCGTCAACGGCGCACGGCACCAGAGGTCGCGTGGGGCTTTCACCCGCGCATCCCAGCGCTGGTGCCGCTTCCCGTTCGACTGTCTCGCGTAGCGGCCTGCGGCTCGCAGGCCGGCGGCCGACAAACCGTCGGCCGCTAGGAGTCGGCGAGCCGGCCGCCGGTTGGCCGGGCGTAACGGACCGGGCCCTACGACGACTCGTCCGAATTGGCGAGCAGCGCCGCCAGGTCGGCCAGCTTTTGCTGGGCGGCGGATCTCTTGCCGTGCGGTGTGGATGCCCGCTGGCCGGCGGGCGGGTCGGACGTGCGGTGCGCGTCGACAGCGGTGTCCGGTGCGTCCGCGCCGTTCCCGCCGGGCGCGCGGGCCGCGCCGGCATTCAGCGCGCTGCGATCTTGGCGCCACCAGCGGTCGAGGATGTGTTCCACGTCGCCGCCCTCGACCCCCTTGCTCCACAGCCCGAAGAAGTCCACGTCGCCACTGCGCGGCAGCCGCGGCGGCAGGTCGATCAAGGTGCGCATGGGCATCAGCACCGAGTCGCCGATGAGGAACCCTTCGCCCGGCTTCATGCTGGGCAGCAGGTTGATCAGGCTGCGGAACTGGTCGCTGACGACGCGGCCGGCGTACTCCTGGTCAGCGGGGTTGTTCATGCGCATCAGCACCATCGAGTTGCACTGGCTGAGGATCGTTTCCGAGATTTCGCTCGGCCGCTGCGAGACGATCATGGCCGACACGCCGTACTTGCGGCCCTCTTTGGCGACCTTCTCGACCGCGTCGCGGGCGAACATGCGGCCGGCCCGCTCGCGCCGCGGCAGATAGTTGTGCGCTTCTTCGTAGACGAGCACGAACGGCTGGCGAACGTCGGGCGGCGACCAGAAGTTGAAATCGAACAGCGTGCGGGTCAGCACGGCGACCGTCACGTCCACGACTTCGAACGGCAGACCCGACAAGTCTACAATCGTCAGATTCCTGCGCACGCCGTGCCGCCCCAGCATCTGCCGGATCACCGCCGCCACGCTACGGCTCAACGTGCCCGGTGAGGCCTCCAGGTCGAAGTGCGGCGCGAGTTCGGTGTTGACGGCGGCTTGCTGGAACGGTCGCAGCAGAAAGTCATAGCGCCGGTCATTCAGGCGCGTCTCGATCTGGTTCACCATCCCGAGCAACTTGCTGTAATACGTCGCGTGCGGCACCTCGCCCTCGGCGTTGCCCTGGTTGAATTCCATACGCTGCGTCAGCAGGAGTTGCTCCTGTTTCTCCGGCGGAAGCTGGCGGAACGGCAGCCGCGCAAACGCGTAATTCTGCGAGTTCAGCACGAACCGCGCATCGTTCATGTTCTCCGCATACATCCGAAGCTGGTCGATGCTGTAGTACACCGGCGTGTCGATCGAATACTCGCACAGCAGGCCCAACTCGGCCGCCGCCGGCCGCTTGAGCTTCTCCAGCGCCGACCGCAGGAACACCTTCTGCGCGTTGACGTTCGCCGGATTGCTGGCGTCCAGAAACAGTTGCTCAAACTCCTCGTACCGCAGCATCCAGTAGGGCATCACCAGGCTGCGATCCGAGAGGTACGTGACGTTCGGCAACGGCTGACCGTGCTCGTCGCTGAACGCCGCCAGATACTCGCCGTGCATGTCGAACAGCACGATCTGCGTGTGCGGCAATTGCAGGGCTTCGTGGATGATCTTGGCGGTCGTGACGCTCTTGCCGGAGCCGCTGTTGCCCATGATCGCCACGTGCTTGGCGAAAAACTCCTTGCCGAGCACGCGGACCTCGAAGTCCGTATCGACGGCGAAGCGGCCTATCGAGAAGGCTCGGCGCTGCCCCGCGCCGCCCGCCAGCTCCTCGAAGCAGCCGAAAATCAGCTCGAAGTCCTCATCGACGCCCAGCCGCACCGGGTCGCCGAGCGTGGGATACTCGTTCACGCCGCGCGAGAACTTGCCGTTGCGGATCGTGCCGAGGAGCTGCACGGTCATGGTGATGCGGCGCGGGCCGCCGGGATCGGGCAGCGGCTCCAGCTCGCCCGTCGCGCCGACGCGGGTCACATACCCGATCAGGATCACGCGTCCGATCGGCAGCGTTACGTAGGTGCCCAGCCGCCCGACGCGGTAGGTCGTGCCGTGATAATCCACGCGCAAATCGGTGACGGTGATCTGCACTTCCACGGCGTCGCCATTGACGCCGATAATATGTCCGATCTTGAGCGGATCCATGCGGACTCTCCAGGTGCGCCGCCGCGCAGGAATGTATCGAACGTTCCGGCGCATCGAATCAGCGCTCCGCCGGGTGGTCCGCGGTTTGCGGGTCCCGCGTCTTGAATTCCCGGCGGTGAAGCCCATAATGACACGCTCAAGACGCGGCCGGTGTTCGGGACTCCACGCCGTCGTCCCCCAACGAATCGCGAGGGCTGAACCGTGTACGAACGGGAAATTTTTCCGAGCCGCTACGGGCTGGACACGGTCGGGTTCGATCATCGCGGGCAGGCCTTCTGGAACTTGTGCCCGGCCGAGCTGATCTTTCACGCGGTGCACCGCCGCGAGGGGCGGTTGTCCAACTCCGGCGCGCTCGTCACCCGCACCGGCAAGCGCACCGGCCGCTCGCCGAAGGATAAGTTCGTCGTCTGCGACCCAGCCACGGAAAACACGGTGCACTGGGGCGACGTCAACGTGCCGATGGAGCCGAAGCGCTTTGATGCTCTCCAGCGCCGCGTCTACCAGTACCTCAGCGACCGCGACATCTTCGTGCAGGACCTGTGGGTCGGCGCCCATCCGGCCCATCGCTTCACCGTCCGGGTGATCGCGGAGCTGGCCTGGCACAGCCTGTTTGCCCGGCAACTGTTCATCCGTCCGCCCGTCGGCGCCACCGCCAACCTGCGGCCCGATTACACCGTCATCGCGGCCGCCCATTATCTGGCCGACCCGGGCCGTGACGGCGTCGGCTCGGAGACGTTCATCATCCTGAATCTCGCCAAGCGGCTGATCCTCATCGGCGGCACGGGCTACGCGGGCGAGATCAAGAAGTCCATCTTCACCGTCATGAACTACGTGCTGCCCCTGGCCAACGTGCTCTCCATGCACTGCTCGGCGAACCTGGGCGCCAAGAAGGACGTGGCCCTGTTCTTCGGCCTCAGCGGTACCGGCAAGACCACGCTCTCGGCCGACCCGGAGCGGCGGCTGATCGGCGACGACGAGCACGGCTGGGGCGACGACGGCATCTTCAATTTTGAAGGCGGCTGCTACGCCAAGGTCATCGGCCTGTCCACCCAGGATGAGCCGCAGATTTATGGCGCGCTGCGGTTCGGCGCTGTGCTCGAAAACGTCGTCATCGCGCCCTACACGCATACCTGCTGCTTCGACGACGCCAGCGTCACCGAGAACACCCGGGCCGCCTACCCGCTCGATTACATCGAGAACGCGTGCGACCCCTCCATCGGCAGCCACCCCAGCAACATCGTTTTTCTGACCTGCGACGCGTTCGGCGTGCTGCCGCCGGTCGCGCGGCTGACGCCCGAGCAGGCCATGTATCACTTCCTGTCCGGCTACACGGCCAAGATCGCCGGCACCGAGGCCGGGATGGGCAGCGAGCCGCAGGCGACGTTCTCGACGTGTTTCGGCGCGCCGTTCCTGCCGCTGAACCCGTCGATCTACGCCGACCTGCTGGGCAAGAAGATCGCCGAACATCGCGCCAGCGTCTGGCTCGTGAATACCGGCTGGACGGGCGGGCCGTTCGGCGTGGGCAACCGCATCAAGCTGCGCTATACGCGCGCGATGATCCGGGCCATCCTCAGCAATCACCTCGACGACGTGCCGTACGAAACCGATCCGCTCTTCGGGCTGGCCGTGCCGAACCAGTGCGGCGACGTGCCGCGCGATTTGCTCAACCCGCGGCAGACGTGGAAGGACCCGGAGGCGTACGACCAGAAGGCCCGCGAGCTGGCGGCGCGCTTCGCGAAGAACTTCGAGAAGTTCACGAACGTGGACCCACAAGTCAAAGCCGCCGGCCCGGGGTTCGACACCCCGGCGCTCGTCCCCGCCTAGCAGTCCGTTGAAAAAGGGGACTGGCTCCGAGCCGGACTGCCCTGGCACCCCCAAGAACGCGCTCCCGCGAGGTGCCTGTACCCTTTCTCAACGGACTCCTAGCCCGGCGGCGGAAGTAGCGGCCGGTCTCCGTGCCGGCCGTCGAGTGGTGATCGACGCGGCTCGCGCCGACGGGGTTATCTCGTCAGCCCCGCGTGCACGTCGCGCCAGAACCGCCCGCGGGGCGAGTTGCCGTAATACGCGGCCAGGTCGGCCGCCGCCTGCACGACCGCCGGCAGACGCTCGCGGGCGACCTTGTGCCACTGACCCGTTGACAAGCGCCCGCCTTCTTTGCGAGGATGAGCACTTGGCCCCTTTTCTCGACGTGCAGTTCTAGTGCGCGGACGCGCACCTGCCATCCGAAACGGCGGGGGCCAAGCGAGGGACGGTATGGCAGCGTCATTCGCGCTTCCGGTGATTTCAAGTGGTACGGGCATCCTCTCGGGTGCCACGGGCATCTTGCCGGGTGGCACGGGCGTCCCGCCCGTGAACGCCTTGCGGCGAAACGAAACGCCGAAGTTTGGCCGCGAGCGCGCCGGGGCCGCCCGGGCGGGTTTCCATCGCCTGGTGCTGGATGAACTCCGCAGCGCCTACCTCTCTGACGACCGGCCCTGGGTCGTGGGTTTTAGCGTCGGGAAGGACTCCACCTGCCTGATGCAGTTCGTTTACTACATGACCTCTGATCTCCATGGAATGAACGCATGGCAAGCGCCGACCTGAAGGACCGCGTCCTTGCCTCCCTTCACCGTCAGGGCTTTCGTCTGCGCGGTGGCTTGATTTTGCCGCCCAATCCGACTGACAAGAATCAGATCCGCCGGCTTCACGAGGAGGCCGTCGAGGCCCGAGTTAGCTTGGCTCGGGACGGTCTTCGGCGGCATGAACCGCGATTGCTGTCGTTCATCGCCTCTGGCGCAGACGTAGTCCCCGAGCGGGTTCTCCCCCACCTTGTGCAGCTTCGACCAGAGACGGAGCACGAGCTGCTGTTCCGCTACGCCCGGCTCCATTGGAGCATACCGATCTCCGCCGGGTACGGCCGACGGCTGCGATTCCTTGTGCTGGACGAAAGCAACGGCAAGTTAATCGGTATTCTGGGAATAGGCGACCCGGTCACGAATCTACACGCACGCGATCAGTGGATTGGCTGGGACCGCGAAACCCGCCGGCGTCGCCTGCAAAACGTGATGGATGCGTTTGTCCTCGGCGCGGTTCCGCCGTACTCCAAATTGCTGTGTGGAAAACTGGTCGCCTCGCTGGTGGCCAGCGACGAGGTCCGGGCAGCGTTCGCGCGGAAATATGGCGGTCGTGTTTCCCGGATTCGCCGCAAGCCGCTCGACGCACGTCTGGCCCTCATCACCACCACGTCTGCGCTTGGCAGGTCATCGCTGTATAACCGCATTCGTTACGACGGCCAGCCCGTGTACATCAGGGTTGGGTTTACCCGCGGCTCGGGCGAGTTTCACTTCTCGAACGGAGTCTACGGAGACCTGCTGCGGCTCGCCCAGGAAAGTTGCGACGCCACGGCCAAGCATTCGCGCTGGGGCACCGGGTTCCGCAACAAGCGGGAGGTCATCCGCAAGTGCTTGGCGACGCTTGGCCTATCGCGTGAACTCGTGTATCATGGGATACAGCGCGAAGTGTTTGTCATCCCACTGGCGAGAAACACACGGGAGTTCCTGCGCGGCGAGGACACGCGGCTGGCGTGGCACCACCGCTCCGTTGCCGCGCTCTTCTCTGCCTTCCGCGAGCGGTGGTTGCTTCCGCGGGCGGCGCGCGACGAGAGCTACCGCGAGTTCTACCGCGAGGAGTACCGGCTGTGGGAGTAGCGCCGCCATGAACTCGGAACAGCCCCCGCATCTGTTTGCCGACCTGCCGGCCGGCTTGGTTGAGGAGGTTTTGGGACAAGCGGCGAGCGCCGGGCGAACTCTCCTTGCCGCATTCCGCGGTGTTCGGGAGAAGCGAGAGGTTCTCAGAAAGCAGATGCTGGAGAGTGGAATGGTCATGCACGAGTCGTCGCTCGGCTATCCACCGCAGCCAACCACCTGCGGGACCGACGGCTCCTACGCGATAGAGCGATTGCTTACGGCTGACCTAACCGCTGCCGCGGCCGTGGCGGTCGAGGGGCTCGTGCCACCGAAGGAGGTACGACACTGGCCGGAGCCGCGGCACTCCACGTTTGTCGCAGTCGAACCCCATTGCGCGGAGACAGCGACGGTGCTCCGTGCGGTCATGATCGGGCATGAGCTGCTTCTGGCGAGCGATGCACCGCACGATGTCGTGATGATCGACGGCACGCTGACGCTGCCGTTGATCTACTTCAACCAAGCGCTAAATGCACCACCTGAGGCCGCCAAGCTCGCCTGCTGGGCCCAGTTTCTGTCCGAGAACGAGCGCTTTCTCGAAGCCTCCCGCACGCTCCTGCGACCGACCCGCTCGGACAAGGACTCCATTGCGCTGCCGAAGTATTCGACCCGCCGCGAGATCGGTATGGCAATGGGTTGGCCGGGGGAGTATGACGACCGAGGTCTCCTCACCCTGCTTCTCGGGGCGGGCGAGCTGACCCAGGAACGGCGCCTGGAGTCGCCCACGCAACCTTGGCACTTGAACGTGCCGAGTCATCTGACGAATGGGCCAACCCTGAAGGCGCTGGCTGACGAAGTCTGTCGCGCCCTCACGGATTTCAGAGTGGTGTACTACAAGCCACACGTTTGGCTTCCCGCGCTGCGGATAGAGGTGGCCCCGGAAACGGCCGCCAACAAGCACCGTCTCGCAACGGTCCTACAGGGACTCAAGCACCAATGCGCAACTCCATCGATGCTTGAGCCGTATCCACTCTATCTCGCCGACCGCATGGTAAAGGCCCTCGCACGGGCAGTGCCGACGTTCCGCCACGTCGCGACCCAGAGTGTGTCGGAACATTACGAAGGCGACATCTCCGAGGTGTTCTTTGCGATGCACGGATACCGTAGCGAGAGCGGAGCTTGAACGCATGCCCGACAGCACGCCACAACTGGACGCAATCATTGATAAGACCGAGAGGCTCGGTGTGATCGGTTCGCCCTCGAAGACCAGCGAGCTGGTGCTGGACGTTCTAGGCGCTGCATCAACCCGGAAGCTTGTTGGAGAACTCGCCCTCTTTCGATTTCCGCAGGACTCTGATCGCCACTACGCGCTCGGTCAGATCACGGAGGTTCAGCTCCGCAACATCTGGCACGAAGACCCAACGATGCGGAGCCTGATTCGCCAGCGCGGCCGCGTCGACGCCGTCAGCGAGCGCCAGGACACACACCTCGGCAAGATGATCGTCAGCGCAGTATTCAAAACAGCCGGCGACCGCAAGTACGAGCCGAGCATTCTCGGTACGGTTCCTGCGACGGGCACGTCAATCCACGTAATCAACGACGAAGTGCTGGAGGAAATCCTGCGGCCCTACCGCGATCAAATCTTCTACTTGGGGCACGTTTACGGGTCAAAGCCGAAGCTGCCCCTGTGGTTCAAGCACTTCGACAGGGGCCCGGACGGAGCCGGCGAGGCGTATCACCTAGGAATCTTCGGGAAGACCGGGTCGGGGAAATCCGTCCTAGCCAAGATGATCCTGCTCGCCTACGCGCGCTACCCGAAGATGGCGCTGCTCGTGATTGACCCGCAGGGGGAGTTCGCGCGGGATATGCGCCCGGGGGGCACGAGCGGGGAGTTCGCCCTCCCCGTGGGCGATGTCGCGCGCACGCTCGGCAAGCAGCCCGTCGTGCTCACCGTCCGCAACCTCGTGCTCGACCGCTGGGAGCTGTTTGAGCAGATCCTCGGCGAATCGCTCTTCTTCGAGCGGCTCACGATTCCCAAGGGCGAGAACCGCGATCTTGCCTGCGGCATTCTCTCGGACAAGCTTCAGAAGTCGAAGGTAAAGCTTGCTGATCTCCACCTCCGCGCATCATTCGACACAGCCTGGAGAATCCTCCAGGACGACAAGGTCCAGAAGGTCTTCTATCGGACGGAGGTCTCGCGTGCGCGCTTCGACACCGCTCTACAGGAAGCGGACTCGGACGAGTTCTTTCGCGACTACTGGGCCCCGGTTGCGGAGCTCTTCCGCGAGGACCGGCAAGGAGCCAAGAGCATCAACAAGGCCCTGAGTTGGCTTCTGACGCCCGAAGCAGCGATCCGGCCCATCCTGGTGATCGACCTGTCCAAGGAGCAGGCACGTGGGCTTTTCTGGAACGACAAGATTCAGTCGCTCGTGATCAAACGCCTGCTCGACGGGCTATCCCAAACCGCCGAGTACTTCTACAAGGAAGGCCAGAGCCTGAACGCCCTCGTCGTCATCGACGAAGCGCATCGGCTCGCGCCGCGGGAGCTTCCCCGCGAGGATGACGCGGCACGCGGCGTGCGGGCCGTGCTCGTGGACGCCGCCCGCACCACCCGCAAGTACGGCCTCGGCTGGCTCTTCATCAGTCAGACGCTCTGGAGCCTGGACTCCGAGATTCTCCAGCAGCTCCGCATCTTCTTCTTTGGCTTCGGACTCGCGCTCGGCCAAGAGTTTCAGGCGATGCGCCAGCTCGTGGGCTCCTCGGGGACGGCGCTCGACCTCTACCAGCTCTTCCGTGACCCGCACTCGGCCTTTGACGCGGCAAGCCGGCAGTATTCCTTCATGACCATCGGTCCTGTCAGCCCCCTGTCGTTCTCGGGAAGTCCACTTTTCCTCAACGCGTTCAACACGGTCGACGCGTTTCTAAGCGCCAACAACCTCCGCACATGACCGGGCCTGCGACAGTCAAAGGCGCTGCTCCACGAACACTCCGGGGCACGCGTTGTTGCCGTGCCTGGTCAGACAATCGCGCTCGCGCCGCTCGCCATCGGGCAGCGCGACGAGCACTCTGTGGGATGGCCGCCGCATCGGTTCAGGGACACCATCTGCTCGGTTGTTCGGGGGCTGGGACCGAAACAGAAGAGCCGCTGCCTGGACATCATCAGCGAAACCTGCGATCAGCTCGCGGGCGGCACGCCGGACCTCGCGGAGGTGGTGAGCGTCGCGAATCACCGCTATGCGGACAACAACTGGCCCGACGACTCGCTCCTGGCGTGTCTGCGCGAGTTCACCGACTTTCCGCTCTTCAGTCCGGCCGCTGAGGTCGAGCACCACGAGTTTTTTGATGCTCCGCACGTCATTAACGTCCATCGGCTTCCGGAGGGCCTACGGAAGCTGGCGGTGTTTCTCACGCTTGACAGGCTCTATGCGGAAATCATGGCCTTACCCGATGCCCCGCTGGATGCGAACGCCCGAAGATGCTGGAGGCACTTCTCGGCGGGAAGGTCAACCCGAAACGGCTTTCGCAGCTCCCCGCCGGCGTGGCGCTGACGCGCGTACCTGGCTCGGACGCGCCGGTCGAGGTGCAAGCCTGGCAGCCGTAGTCGGCCGAAGGCGCGAGCGCCGCCGCCGGCGATCACCTTGGCCTCCCGCTCGCTTGGGCGGCGAACCCAGTACGGCGCTTGCCGGCGCGAACATCTTGTGCTATCACGTCGCGCATGGTGCAAGCGTTAGGGGCTGCCCCGTGGCGGGAAGGAGCCCGATGGCGCGGCGACGGTCGCAAGGACGCAGGTAGCACGTAGCGTGTACCTCAAGCGCATCGTTCTGCACGGCTTCAAGAGCTTCGCCGACCGGACCGAGTTCGACTTCGGCCCCGGCCTCACCATGATCGTCGGCCCCAACGGGTGCGGAAAAAGCAACATTCTCGACGCCTTGCGCTGGGTGCTCGGCGAGCAGTCCGCCCGCAGTCTGCGCGGGCACCGCATGCAGGATGTCATCTTCGCCGGCTCGCGCTCACGCAAGCCCGCCCATGCCGCTTCGGTCGAGCTGACGTTCGACAACCACACGCGCTTCCTGACCGCCGATGAACCCGAGGTCGTCGTCGGCCGCGTGCTATATCGCAGCGGCGAGAGCGACTATCGCCTCAACGGCCAGTCGTGCCGCCTCAAGGACATCCGGCACCTGTTCCTCGATACCGGCGTGGGCGTGGACGCCTACAGCGTCATCGAGCAGGGCCGCGTGGACATGCTCCTGCAAGCCAACCCGCTCGAACGCCGCGAAATCTTTGAAGAGGCCGCCGGCATCAGCCGCTACAAGGTGCAGCGGGCCGAAGCGCAGCGCAAGCTCGAACGCACGCAGAGCAACCTGCTGCGGCTCAACGACGTCATCGACGAGCTGGAGAAGCGGCTGCGCAGCGTCAAGCTCGCCGCGAGCAAGGCCCGCCGCTGGCAGGAGTACGACGCGCGCCTGCGCGAGCGGCGGGCCTCGTTCGCCCTGGCCGAGTATCACGAGCTGGAGTGTGCCCGTCGCGGCACGCAAACGCAGATCGCCGGAGTCCACGAGCAGCTTCAGAGCCTGCGCACCGCGCTGGCGGCGCGCGACGCGGAGGCCGCCGAGCACCAGCTCGCGTTGCAGCAGCTTGACGAGCAAATCCAGGCGGCCGAAACGCGACTCGCCAGCCTCCAGACCGAGCAGGCCGCGCTGGGCGAGCGGATGGCGCAGGGGGAGCGGCGGCTGGCGGATCTGGCCGCCGCGCGCGACCGTCGCCGCGGCCAGGCCACGGACATCGCCCAACGCATGGCCGAGCTTGAACAGCGCATCGCCGAAGAAGCGACCACGGCGCAGACGCTGGCCGACGCCGCGGAGCGCAGCGCGGGCCGCGTCGACGAGTTGCGTGCGGCGAGCACGGACGCCGCCACACGCCGCGACGCCGCGCGCGCCGCACTCGATCGGGCCAAAACCGCGGCCTTCGACGCGGTGCGCCAGGCGGCGCTGCTCCACAACGAGCGGAACAATCTGACGGCGCAGCGCGAGCGGCTGACGGCCCAGGCCGAACGGCTCGCCGCGCGCCAGGCCGAACTCCAAACCGAGTGGGCCGCCCTCGCGCAGCAGCGCGACCAGGTTTTTGAACAAACCACCGCTCTCGACCGGCAGGCGGCCGAGCTGGCCTCCCAGCTTCGAGAAACCGACACGCTGCTGGATGCGCTCGAAACCGAGCGCCAGAACGTGGAGCGCGAGCTGGTGGCCGCGAAGGAGCGGCGCAGCGCCACACGGTCGCGTCTGGACCTGCTCGAAGACCTGGAGCGCCGCCGGGAGGGCATCGGCCTCGGTACGCAGGCCGTGCTGGCGTGGCGCGAGGACGCGACGCGGTCCGGCAGCGTGGTCGGGCTGGTGGCCGACCTGCTGCGGATCGACGACCCGCGCGTCTGGGCGCTGGAACCCGTGCTGGCGACGTTCGAGAACCACGTGGTCGTCGGCGACACGTACGCGTTTCTATCCGAGCTGGCGCGGCGTGAGGAGCTGCCCGGTCCGGTGCGCCTCTTCGCGCTGGATCGCCTGCCGTCCGAGCTGCCGCGCGTCAGTTACGACACCGCGCCGGGCTTCGTGGCCCGCGCGTGCGAGTGGGTACAATGTCGTCCGGAACATCGCCGGCTCGCCGAACATCTGCTGGGACGCGCGATCGTCGTGGATGTTTTCGAGCGGGCGCTCGCCCTGGCGACTAACGCACCGGACGGCTACGTGTTTGTCACGCTGGATGGCCGGAGCGTCGCGGTCAGCGGCCGGCTCTCGGTCGGCGCGGCCCAGACGACCCCCGGTCTGATCTCGCGCAAGGCCGAAATCCGGCAGCTGGCCAACCAGTGTGATGAGATTGAAACTCAGCTTGAGCGGGCGACACGGCGGCGCCATGAGCTTGACGAACGGCTCTCGGATACGCGACTGCGGCGCAACGAGCTGCTCAATCACATTGCCGGCGTGCAGAAGGAGCACGCCGAGGCCCGTACGGTCCTGACGCGCTACGAGGGTGAGCTGGCCCGCGCGCAGCGCGAGGCGGCGATCCTGGACAGTGAGTTGGCCGGCGTACGCCGCGGGTTGACCGAGATCGAGCAGCGCGCCGCCGCGCTGCTCGCGGAGGCGCTGGCCGCCGGCGAGATCCAGCAGTCGCACGAGACGCAGATTGAGACCCTGCAACATGAGCTGGCCGACCTTGAAGCCGCGGTCAGCCGATGGACGCGCGACCTGACCGAGGCGCTCGTGGAGGCCGGCCGAACCGCCGAGAAACACGCCGCCAGCGCCGAGGCCCTGAACCGGTTGCGGGCCGGTCGCGCGGCGCTGGAGCAGGAGCGGATGGCGGCTGAGCAGGAAGCGGACGTCGCCGCGCAGCAGATCGAGGAGCTTCAGGCGGAGATCGCCGCAGCGCACGAGCAGCGTGCCGCGTGCGCGCGCCACGCCGAAGAGCTGCACGGCGAAGTCCTGCAACGGCGCGAAAGCCGGCACACCCTGCGCCTGCGGGTGGAGGAGGCGGGCGCCGGGGCGCGGGCGGTTCAGGAGGAGATCCGGCAGCGCGAGGCGGCCTTGCACGAGTGCGAGATGGGCGAGCGCGAGACCGCCGTCCGCCAGGAAAATCTCGCGGCGCGGACCCACGACGATCTCGGCCTCGACCTGCGCGAGCGGTACGCGACGTACGACCACGCCGAGCAGGACTGGGACGCGGTCCGCGCCGAGATCGAAGAGCTGCGCGAGAAGATCGCCCGGCTCGGCAACGTCAACCTCGACGCGCTGACCGAGCTGACGGAACTCGAGCCGCGTTACGAGAATCTGGCCGCGCAGCGCACCGACATGCTCACGTCCATCACGCGGCTTCAGACGCTGATCGGCGAGCTGGACCGCGAATCCTGCACGCGCTTCCTGGCCGCCTTCGGCCAGATTCGCGAGCATTTCCAGGAGCTGTTCCGCAAACTCTTCGGCGGCGGCAAGGCGGATATCCTGTTGGAGGACCCGGAGCAGCCGCTCGAATGCGGCATCGAGATCATGGCCAAGCCGCCGGGCAAGGAGCCGCAATCCATCTCGCTGCTCTCGGGTGGCGAGAAGACGCTGACGGCGGTCGCGCTGGTGATGGCGGTCTTCAAGAGCAAGCCGTCGCCGTTCGCTTTTTTGGATGAAGTGGATGCGGCCCTTGATGAAGCGAACACGGAACGCTTCAATATGCTGGTAGCGGAGTTCTTGGTGCATTCGCAGTTCGTGGTCATCACGCACAGCAAGCGGACGATGCAGTGTGCGGATGTGCTGTACGGCGTGACGATGGAAGAGCCGGGCGTGAGCCAGCGCGTCAGCGTCCGGTTTGAGGAGCGTGTACGCACGCCAAGTGTGGCGTGATGGGTGTTTCGTGTCTCTTTTTGTGAGGTTGCGCCATGGCTAAGAAGAAGAAGGCCAAGAAGAAAGCGAAGAAGGGCGGCAAGAAGAGGAAGTAGGCCGCTCGGTGACGGCGGGTCGAGGCCGCGTTAGAACCTGACCCGCCCGTGGTGGGCGACCTGCTCAACGCGCGTAGTTCCCGCACCAAGCGAGTTCACGCGGAGCCGCCTCGGGAAACTCCCGCCGCTCCCGCTCGCCGGGACGTGTTGAGCCGGTCGCCTCTCTTCTGCGCGATAGCGCGCGGGCGCATCATCCGAGCCGGGACCGTGAGCGACAAATCCGAGCCGGGAGCGCCAGCGACCGGTCCGCGGGCCCGATTGACGATTGCCGATTGCCGATTGACGATTGACGATTGACGATTGGGGATTGGGGAACGGGGAGCGGCTTGGGTGCCCGCTGGGAGCGCGAGCGACCGGTCGGGCGGCACCGTAATCCATTGGGCGGCCGTAAGTTGCGCACGCGCGCCGGCGGGAACCGCACCAAAGCGGTCCCATATCAGATAATCGGGGGCGCTTGGCGAAAATTTATTGGCCGTCGCGGCCTGGACGTGCTATACTTTCAGTATCCGCACCGGGGTGACCGCCCGTGGGGACGGCGCGGTGCGGGGCGCCATTTCGTAGGAGAATGAACATGACGGCAGCGGCGCAACGTGGGTGGCACACACACACGTAGGGGTTTGTTGATCTTTATGTTTGCGCTCGGCGCGGGGGTGTGTCCCGTCTTCGGCCAGTTTGACCCCAACGACCCGTGGCCGGCGTTCGGCCACGACGAGCGCCACTCCTGTCGCAGCGCGTATCGCGGTCCGCACTGCGAGCCGCAGTTGCGTTGGTGGGCCGAGTTCGACGCCTTGCCGCTGCACCTTGACCCCAACATGACGCTCGAGGACGATATCAGCCGCCACGTGGGCGGTGTGGCCATCGGGCGCATTGGTGGCGAACGGCGCGTCGTGGTGGCCATTCCCACCACCGACTCCCTTAGCCGGCTGTACGTGTATCGCTTCCACCCCAGCAATCCGTCGTACGATCCGCAAGCGGGTCCGGCCGATCCGCTCAGTTACGTCGAACTAGGCTACGGCGTGAACTCCACGCCGCTGGTCGCGCCCAATGACTGGGTGGTCATCCAGACACGCAACCTCTTGGGGGTCTGGGGAAACGTCCAGTGCTGGGACGTGGGCGGCGCGCCACCACAGCTCAAGTGGACTGCGCCGGCCGACCGGCGCCTCATCGCCTCCGCGT
>Ga0214473_10004926_pt1 | contig 16033 bp, 12 predicted proteins | sample RVTome_7_FD_203509 | JGI IMG/M metagenome (GOLD analysis project Ga0214473, IMG submission 203509) | Soil microbial communities from uranium-contaminated site in the Upper Colorado River Basin, Wyoming, United States - RVT98D197 | ecosystem: Environmental > Terrestrial > Soil > Contaminated >... | reverse complement strand
TGTGCCATTCAGGACGATCTTCACTTCTCTCATCTCTCGATACCCATGCCGCTCCCCACCGCGTGGTCCGCGCGATCCGAGGGCGAGACCGGTATCGAATCTTCGGGCTCCGCTCCAGCGTCGGTGCCGGGAGGCGACTACCTGCCCATTCTCGACGCCTTCTCGAGGATCCGAGGTACCGCCTCCTCCATCATCTCCCTCACCTCCTGGTAGCGGAAGGTCCTCTCTTCGAAGGTCCTCCGCTCCAGACCCCGCAGGAAGCGACTCTCGAACTCCGCGAAATACGAGCCGTAGATGTGGTAGCTGTCCGCCTGATGAACGTATCTCCCCAGCTTCACCTCTCTCCCCGAGAGCTCGGAGATGCGGGTCGCGATCCTCTTCTGGAGCTGGACGAAGGCGAACATGTTCATCAGGGCCGCTTTGTAGGCGTCGTTGGAGCGGAATCGGATGTTGGTGTTCAGGTACCAGGCGTCGCCCCCCTGAACGAGCCTGCACCAGACGCTCTGAAGGCAGGCGGGGTCGTAGCAGTCGTTGTCCTCCCAGACCTTCCAGGTGATGGCTTGCGCCCGCCTGGTGTGCGGCGTCGCGGCGAGCTTCCTCGCCAGGAGCTCGATCTGGTCGAATCCCGCGCCGAGCGCCGGAACCGAGTAGGCGAAGAGCCTCTGGTGGTAGGTGTACTCCCACCGCGTATCGTCGGGATCCTTGGCTGTATCCCGGATGCAGTGGTCCTTGATGCCGTCGAGCACCTCCATCACGTATTCCTGGAGGTCCTCCAATCCGCACGGCAGGTCGCGGTGGATCATCGGCTCTGCCAGGGGGTTCCGGATCACCAGGGTCATGGAGCAGTCCTTGCTCGGCGGATCACCCGGCTTGTCGTACTCCGTCTCGATGTCGCAGCCTTCCCGGTACGCCTTGACGAGCGAGCGCTCCCATGTCTCGGCCAGGCCCTCCCCCTCCACCACCAGTACGGGGATGTTCCCCTCCATCGTCGCCCCTCTCCCCCCTGCAATGCGACCTGGCTCCGGCGACCCCTCGATACCGCCTGCCCTCACCATAGCCCAACCCCCGCGGAGGCCCCTCCGCCGCAGCACCCGTCCCCTCCCGAGAACGAACCGTTTCCTGCATCCGGCAGGTGCGGTCCTTCCAGGCGACGGCAGGGGCCGCGTCCAGCCGCTCACTCGGCTAGAATGCGCCCCGAATCCGTCTTCGACGCTCGGGGCGAGAGCTCGACATGCGAATCCTGGACGACGTTCCCTTCCAGATCGATGCCGGCGAGGTCTTCCGCCGCCTGCACATCGACGCCCGGAGCCAGTACGCGGGTGAGGTCAGCGCCATCATCGACGGGGCGAGGCAGCTCGCCCGCCCCCGCGCGGTCTATGGAGTCGCCTTCGTCGAGGATAGGGCAGCGGACTCCGTCCTGATCGCGGACTCGACCCCGGAGCTGGAGCAGGCCCTCGAGCAGGGCTCCCCGCTTCGCCGATCGCCGCCCGCTCGGCCCGCGCGAGTGGACGGCTCCGGCCTCCCGCAGGGACGAGCGCGCTTCGAAAGCAGGGTCCTTCGCGCCAATCTCGACCAGGTGGAGAGGGTCTTTCCCTATGTCGCCACCTGCGGTCCGGAGCTGGACGCGATTCCCATCGAAGCCGGCGACCTCTTCGCTCAGTTCTGCCGAGACACCATCAAGGAGATGGCTCTTCGCGCCGCGATGTCGCACCTCGTCGCCCACCTGAAGGAGGCCTATGCGCTGGAGACGCTCACCAGCATGAACCCCGGATCCGGGGACATGAGCGTCTGGCCGATCGAGCAGCAGAGGGAGCTCTTCGCGTTCTTCGGAGGCCTCCCGGAATCGATCGGCGTGATCCTCACCGAGAGCTGCCTGATGGTGCCGAACAAGTCCGTGTCCGGACTTCTCTATCCCTCGAAGGATGGGTTCCAGAGCTGCCAGCTCTGTCACCGGGAGCGCTGCCCGGGCAGGCGAGCGCCCTTCGATCCCCACCTGTGGGAGGAGAGGCTGGGAAGCTGACCGCGAGCCCCAGGCGGTGAATCCACTCCGACTACGTCCTGCCTGCCGCCCAGCACTACGAGAAGCTCGGGCACAGCATGCCCTCGGTGCACCACCTGCACTACGTGCTCTGCGACCGGGCGGCCGATCCGGCGGGCGAGGCGCTCCCCGACATCGAGATCGGGCTGCGCCTGATCTTCTCCTGGCAGCCGGTTCCGGTGGACCGGGCGATCCGGGTGGATCTGTAGAAGCTCTGAGGGGGCGATCTCCTCAAGCGGAGCCGCCGTCGATCCGGATCCGGAGCCAGCCCCGGTCCTCGAGCGCGACGGGAATCCGAAAGAGACCACCCTCGTATCGCAGCGGGAGGGGGCGCTCGCCCTTCCAGTCGAGAGCCCGGGCCGCGCGCGGCGGGCGCGCCGACCAGCCGGTGATCTCGAACCGCTCGCCCGGTCCGCCGAGCGCCTCGAAGACGACGCCGCCCCCGCTCGCTCGCACCTCGCGCAGGCGAGCGTCTCCCGCGGCGACGTAGCGGGAGACGTCTCCCACGATCGCCATCCCGCCAGGAAGGATCGGACAGAGGATGCGGTAGTCCCAGCCGAGCGGCTCGAGCTCGGCCTCCCAGGCGGGTCCTGCGCCACCCGCCTCGATGCGCTCCGCACGGGCCCGCCGGAAGTCGTAGGCGAGGAGCGGTCCCTTCGGTCGCAGCGGGCCCAGATCCGCCAGGTCGAAGCGATAGGCGATCGGCTCCTCGCCGCGCCACACGTGAATCCCCACCACGTAGTGCCACAAGCCCGCGGGATGCCTGGTGTGCGCTTCGCCCACCAGCGGCAGGGGCTCGAGATGCGGGTGACCGCGATAGCAGGTCTCGAGCGCGGCCACCGGAACATCGGGCTTGACCAGCACGCCGTCTTCGCGGCAGGTGCGCATCACCAGCGCGCGGTCGGTGCGCCCCAGCCGGTCTCCGATGCCAACCGGACCCGAGGAGAGCGCCGCGACCAGCGCCTCGCACTCGCAGCTCGGATCCCCGTCCCAGCCCTCCCCTTCACGGCTGCTGAAGAAGACGTCCTTGTACGGCGTCAGACCGAGGGCGCGCGCCAGAGCGTTGGTGTAGAAGAACCAGGCCCAGAGAGCGCCGCTCCCGATCAGGTAGCGATAATCTCCGCTGGTGCGGATCGAGGTGACGCGTTCCAGCGTCACCGTCTGCATGAAGTCGGCAGGCGAGGCCATGCACCATTGCAGGGTGCGCCCGTGGCGCCGCGCCGACGCATCGATGCCCTCCTGCCAGGCGCGGGCGCGACCGGGTGCTTCCCGAAGGCCGCGCACGCCGAGGAACGACTCGATCAGCCAGTCCTGCTCGTAGGTGATGGCGCCCCAACCAGCCGCCTGGGCCATCAGGCGCTCGTAGAAGTCGGGGTCCCTGGGATGGCCCCGGTCGCCGTCGATCCAGGCCTCCGTCTCCTCGAAATAGGGCGACCGGCTGGAGAAGTGGCGACTGTGCAGGATCAGCGGCGGATCGCCCATGCGACGGCGCAGCTCGCAGACGCCGTCGGGCAGCAGGTCTTCCCGAGCCTCCCAGCGGAGCATGCCGGTGGGCGGCACGTCCATCCCCCAGTCGGGATTCAGGGGACGGGTCTTCTCGTGCGGATAGAACCACGAGTCGAGCTGCACCGCGCGGATGGGGACCCGGGCCTCGCGCAGCCCGGCCACGGTGCGCTCGAGGGTGGTGGCGACGTCGAGCCCGGGCTCGCTGCGGTACCAGTAGGCGGAGCCGTTGTCGGTCCAGTAGGAGAGGCGGCCCACCCCGTCGTCGGCATAGCGCGAGGGCCGGCGCGTGCCGTGGCGCCGGAGCAGGATCGCCGCCCACTCGTCGAGCAGCCGGCGCGGACCCTCCCCCGCGAAGCAGCCGAGCTCGGTGCGGAAGCCCGCGGGCGCCTGGTCTAGATCACCGTGCCAGCCGCAGCGAACGCCGAGCGCGCTCTCGCCTCGGCGCGGAACCGCGATCACCTGCTCGTGGAAGCTCTCGAGGGGCGCCAGCATGAGCGAGGGCCCCTCCGGAGTCACCAGGAAGAGGGGCTCCACCACGGCCGGGCGTTGGGGCAGAAGCAAGAAGCCGTCGAGCTCGGGACCGGAGAAGCTCGGGAGCGCGAACTCCGTGTAAGCATGGCCGAAGCCTCGGGCGCCCTCGGGCAGGCCGCCCTGCGCACGCCGCGAGGGGCGAAGGCGCGGCCAGGCGAGAGCCGGCCGGTCGAACTGGCCACTCGCGATCCCATGAAGGGGCGCCGCCGCTTCCAGGCGAAACACCAGCAGCGCTCGCTCGAGGTAGGCGCGCACGCTCGCGCGAAGCGGAAGCGGACTCTCGTCCAGGGCCAGCTCCAGGCCTCGAAACGCGCCGAGGTCGTCTTCCCCCTCGAAACGGCTCTCGGCGCGCGGCGCGAGCGCCCTCCCCCCGACCCATCCATCGAGCGGGCCGAACCAGTCACCGCTTCCCCAGGCGATCCGCCAGGGTCGATCCGCGGGCGCATGCAGGGCGAGCCCGCCTCCGGCTTCGAGCTTCATCGCGCTCGCCTCCTCCTGGCACCAGTTCGACGTGATTCCGGGGCTCCTTGGCCTCTCCGAGAGACGCTACGCAACGCGTTCCAGAGCGTCGAGCCGCTGATCAGCTTCCGCGCGCAATCCCCTGCGGAGCACCAACCCATCGAAATCGATCGTCGCACGGCGGATCCCCGCATGCCGCTGTTCCTACACGAGGGAGATGGAGGTCATGTCCCCACGCCCTCCTCCGCCCTCGCATCGAGAATCGCCAGGATCTCAACGGGGGATCCGACAAGCATCCGGGCGCCCGAAGCGACCAGCTCGTCCTCCGTGCGAAATCCCCACAGGGCTCCGACGGGGATCATTCCCGCCGCAATCGCCGTCTGCATGTCGGTGGCCGTGTCACCGAGGTAGAGGACGTCCCCGGGGTGCACACCGAGCTCGCGGGCGATCAGCAATGCCCCCTCCGGCGCAGGTTTCCGCGGGCGACCTTCCTGCTGTCCCAGCACGACGTCGAACTCCCAGCCCTTCAGAAGCTCCCGGACGCAGCGCACGGTTGCGTCGTGCGGCTTGTTGGAGAGCACACCCTTGCGGATCCCGCGCCGGTCGAGGCCGTCCAGCAGAGCATCGATACCGGGATAGGGATGCGTCTTGATGTTCCAGCGTTCCGCATACGCGGCGACAAAACGGCGCAGGCAGTGGGTGATGTTGGCCTCGTCCCTGCTCGCCGCCGGGAGCACTCGCGTCATGAGCACACGCGCCCCGTCTCCCACGAAATACCTGTACGCTTCGACGGGGTGCGTCGGAAAACCCGACTCGCCGAGCACCGCATTCGCGGAATCTGCGAGGTCCTCCAGGGTGTCCAGAAGAGTCCCGTCCAGATCGAACAGCACCGCCCGCACCGACACCCTCTCACCCATTCACGCTGTCACGGATTGCCCGCACCATGGCGATCACGCTGCCGAAGGGGACGTTCGCTCATCGCCGACACCCTCGAAGCCGCACCGTGGCAAGGCAGCCGTCGAGGCCTCGAATTTCTACCACGCCACATAGCGGCCCATGATCTGACTCATGATCTCGGCGCGCAGGGATTCCTTCCGAATGCGGCCGTCGCGCCAGTAGTGCGCGTCGCGCAGGAGTCGGCTGGCCATGACGATCCATCCCGCACGGCCACGCGCAATTCGCATCAAAGCGCTCTTCTCGGCATGCTGCAATGCAAACGGCAGGGGGTCTCCCGAGAGGACATCGGCCAGAATGCGATGCATGGTTCGGCTCGGCAGGGGCGGAACCTCGATCTCCTGATAGGCAAGGCGCATGGCGCGCAAACGCTCGTGGTCGCGCGGAACCTCGACATCGGCGGCCATCAGCACGCCAAGTCCGTTTCCCCGCAAGAAACGCAGGAACCCTTTGAACTGCGTGCCGGGATCCCCGAGGTGATCGAGCAGCAGCGCCCCCGGCTCCGCTTCGATGGCAAGGGTCAACGCACTGCGGATCTCTCGCTGCGCACGACCGCGGCGAGGCACTTCCGGATACGCCGCCAGCAGGGCCCCGGTGATATCGCTCAGTGATTGCGTGCGCTGAGAAAACCCGCACGGCCGGCGGTACACTTCCATGACGCGCACCAGCGCTTCCAGGATGGCGCTCTTGCCGCTACCCATGGGGCCGTAAAGCAGGACGGTTCGGCCGCCCAGCAAGAGCTCGGCCAGGTCCTCCAGGAGAGTTCGCCTGCCGTACACGCATCGCATCAGCGCAGCGGGCTCTCGAACACCGCCGCTCGCCCGAGCTCGGCCTCGATCTCCAGCAACCGATTGTATTTGGCGGTGCGCTCGCTGCGGCAAGCCGAACCGCTCTTGATTTGTCCACCGCCCATCGCCACGGCGAAATCGGCCATGAAGGCGTCCTCGGTTTCGGCCGAGCGATGGGAGATGACGTATCCCCATCCCGCTCTGTGGCAGAGGTCGACGGCCTCGATCGCTTCTGTCACCGTGCCGATCTGATTGAGCTTGATCAGGACGGCGTTGGTGGTCTCTTCTCGGACGCCGCGCTGGATGAACTTCGTGTTGGTGACGTAGACGTCGTCTCCAACGATCTGAATTTTGCCGCCCAGGGCGGCGGTGTGACCCCGGAAGCCGTCCCAGTCATCTTCGGCCAGCCCATCCTCGATGGAGACTATGGGATACCTGTCGATCCAGCTGGAATAGAGCTTGGTCATCTCTTCGCTGGTCTTGCGGCCTTGACCGGATTTTGCCAGGTGGTAGAGGCCCTCTTCGTAGAAGGAGGTGGCTGCCGGATCCAGCGCGAGGGCGACCTCCCGACCGGGTTCATAGCCGGCGGCCGTGATGGCTTCGACGATCAGCTCGCACGCTCCTTCGTCGCTTCCCAGGTTCGGGGCGAATCCCCCCTCGTCGCCGACTGCGGTGGCATAGTTCTTCTTCTTCAGAATTCCCTTGAGCGCATGGAACGTTTCGGCTCCGTATCGCAGCGCCTCGGCAAAGCTCGGCGCGCCCAGTGGCATGACCATGAACTCCTGGAAATCCAGACTGTTGTCGGCATGCTTGCCACCATTGAGGATGTTCATCATGGGCACGGGCAGGCGCGCGCCGCCGGGACCGCCCAGGTACGCGAAAAGGGGCAGCCCCGCCACCTCGGCACCCGCGCGCGCCACGGCCATGGATACGCCAAGAATCGCATTCGCACCCAGCTCGCTCTTGTTCGGCGTGCCGTCCAGCTCGATCATGAGCCGGTCGATCAGCCTCTGACGCGACGGGTCCAGTCCGACAAGCTGGGGAGCGATGCGTTCGTTGACATTCCTGACCGCTCGCAGGACTCCCTTACCCCCGTAGCGCTGCTCGTCGCCGTCGCGCAGCTCGACGGCCTCGTTTTCACCGGTCGAGGCGCCCGAGGGTACCGAAGCAGAGACGCGGACACCGCCATCCAGACCGCAGAAGACCCGCACCGTCGGATTTCCGCGCGAGTCGAGAATCTCCATGGCAGACAGAGAAGCGATCGTTGACTTCATCTCTCGATCTCCCTTGCCATCTGATGGGCCAGAAGCCGATCTTGGAGGCAGCGAGGCAGTTTGCTGAGTGTAGGCCTCTCGAACCCGCCAAGCTCCTCGAGGCCCCGGAGGCGCTCACAGCCGAAGACACGCGCCAGCAACGCGCGCCGCCCACGATCGAGCCCCGCGCTGTTGCTCATCCTAGATCGCTGTGAAGCGGGTCGAACCCGCGGGCTCGCCCGTCGGAGCCAGGCCGGACCGGAAGACGGCAAGACCGGCTCTCGACGCTTCCAGGGCTGCAATGCACGTGCCCACGCGCGCCACTTCCGCGTCGATGCTTCCAGCGTGCGTCTGCCGCCGCGCATGGGCCGCCTCCATCGCTCCCTTGGTGGCGGCAACGGTTTCCTCCAGGTGCTCCCTGGTCCTGCGAGCGAAACCAGCCAATGAGATGTTCAGGTTCTGCAGCATCGACCAGCGGATGTTTTCGACGTTGCGGCGCACCAGCCCGTCCAGGCGTTGATCCATGGATTGAAGAATGGGCAACGGATCCGTGTTCCAGGTGCTCAGCACCCAGTATGGCCTCTTCCTGACTTCCAGGGCCTCTTCCTGCGCCAGAGGCCTATAGGGGACCCTGAACAGGTCGGCGGCGGTGTGCCTCAGCATCTCGAGGAGATCGCCAAGGCGTTGCTCGTGCGGCTCCAGGCACTCCACCAGGCGAGCCTTGACCCGCTCATTGAGCAGCTCCCGCTGCTGCTCGAAGAAGGCCGGGATTGCTTCGGCCCAGACCCGTTGAATATCGGCCTTGGTGAACTTGCCGTCGCTACGCGAAGGCGAGCCGCGATTCATGAGCTCCTTCAGGAAGTGCTCGCCTTCCTGGCGGAGCTCGCGCGCCCGCTCCTCCACGAAGCCCGCGATCCGCTTCTTCTCGCCCTCGAGAACGTCCTGGATGAGCCTGCGCTCGTTCTCAGCCTGCTTCAGGGCCTCCTCGAACACGGTGATCTTCTCTTCGAGTTCCTGCCCGGGAAGCTCCAAGGCGCGTAAAGCGATCGTGGCGTCCATCAGGACGGCATCGAGGAGGTCCATTGCCCGCCGTGAGACCGCATCCATCAAGGCATTGAACTTCTCGGTGGCGAGAAAGTCCACGAGGAAGGACTCCATTTGCGCCATGCCGCTGGCGACCCACTGGCGAGAATCTGCGGCTGCCCCCGCTTCCTGACCCTTGCGGGCCGATACGCAGAAGATGGGGAAGCCGCCATCGCACCCGGCCTCTTCCGCCAGTATGCGCCTGCAGAAGGTGAGCGCCTCTTCGAGTTCCGCGTCGCTCAGGTAGTCGATCTTGTTCATTACGAAGAACAGCCGCGGAACCCTTTCCCTCACCTTGCGCAAGAATTCGAGCTCTACTTCGGTGATCGGAGGGTCCGCCGAAACAAGAAACAGGGCCGCGTCGCATTGCTTCAGGAAATTGAGCGTGGCGATCGTGTTGTGTCGGTATGCGGAGCCGATGCCGGGCGTGTCGATCAATACCACGCCGCCGGCAAGGATCGGCGCCGGCAGGTCGGCATACCCCTTGGCGATGCCACGCCCGTTTTGCGGGTTGCCTTCTTCGGTGACGAAGCGGCGCAGGTACGCGCTTCTCTCGTCGGCGGAGGTACCGGTGAATTCCTCGGCCGGGCGGCCGCCCTGATAGCTCACGACGATTCTTGGGATCTCTCCGAACTGGATGAACGTCGGCGCGGCAGTCAGGGGAATCACCCCCACCGGCAGAAGCGGCTCGCCGGTGAGGGCGTTGAGCAGTGTGCTCTTCCCTCGCTTGAACTGGCCGAGGACGGCCAAGTGAAACCTGCCCTCGCGGAAGCGCTCGTTCAAATCGCGAAGCTTGTGACAGTAATGAGCGACCTCCGATCCGATCTGCGAGACCGTTTCGGCCGCCTCTCCGAGCAGGGCCGCGAGACACGGGCGATCGCCGTCGACTGGTGATGCCGCTGTTCGTGTCATCTTCCTCTCACCGGTCGCATTCCCGAGCATTCGCTTCCGCGATGCTCGCAACCCGAGAAGGCACTCACGCGTTGCGAGAAGAGCACCGCCTCCGAGCCTCTCTCCCTGAAACCCGTCGCAGTTTGCTGCCGACAGGAGTCATCAGCCCGGCCCGGGCGGTTGTCAGGAGGACTCCATCTCCAGTCGTGTCTGATACCACCCCGGTCGGCGAAACGCAGGCCGAGACCCAGGCCGCTGGAGCAACGCCCGATCCCCAAACCGTTAGCTGTGCGGGCCTCGGCCAAGATCGAGGCAAGCCATCGCCTATGGTCGCCTCCCGACGCGAGGGGACAGTTACATCGGTGTCCCGGGCGCTGAAAAGACCCGCCAGTGATGCCTACTCTCTTCGCGAGCCTGCACAGCCTGTATCGGAGCGGCCTGCGCGATTGACAGCGGCCCGCACGTGACATATAAGACTTGCCTCGGATGGCGGTGGAGTCCGCCGAGAACCGCCGCGATTCTACCGTGGCCGATGACTCCTGCGGGGCTGTTCCTCCGTAGGAGCCGTTTCAGGCCTGGGCATGAGGTCAGCCCCGCGAGCGACCGCTCTGCGCCTTGGCGCGAGAGAGGGCTGACAATGGAACATGCCTTTACGATCGCCGCCCTCTGGGTCGGTTTGGCCCTCGTCGGCACCTTCCTGGGCAGCCGTCTCGAGATCTCCAACGCTTTGATGGAGATCACGGTCGGAATCCTGGCCGGCACGGTCGCGACCCGCTACTTCGGTCCCGAGGCGCTGGGGACCAACGAGCCCTGGCTGGTCTTCATCGCCAGCACCGGTGCAGTGTTGCTCACCTTCCTCGCGGGCGCCGAGCTCGATGCGAACACGATGCGCACCAGGTGGAAGGAGGTGCTCGTCGTCGGTCTCGTTAGCTTTGCGGCGCCCTTTCTCGCGTGCGCCGCCATTGCCCGATTCGTCCTGGGCTGGTCGCTGGCGTCGAGCTGGCTCGCCGGCATCGCGCTCTCGACGACGTCGATGGCGGTGGTCTACGCCGTCATGCTGGAGACCGGCCTCAACAGGACCCGCTTCGGCAAGGGCATCCTCGGTGCCTGCTTCGTGACGGATCTCGGTACCGTGATCACTCTGGGACTGATGTTCTCTCCCTTCACCTGGAAGACGGGCGTCTTCGTTGTCGCTTGCGCGGTTGCTTTCGTCCTCCTCCCCCTCGTCACTCCGCACCTCATCAACCACTACGCCAACCGCACGGCTGCCTTCCGCACCAAATGGGTGCTCTTCATCCTGTTTGGGCTCGGCGCACTCGCGCTTTGGGCGGGAAGCGAGGCTGTTCTTCCAGCCTATCTTGCGGGGATGCTGCTTTCCGAGCACCTCTCGGCTGATCACCAGTTCATCCGGCGGCTTCGAACGCTCACGATCGGCTTCTTGAGCCCATTCTACTTCCTTCGCGCGGGTTCGCTGGTCTCGGTCTCCACGCTCGCGGCGGCACCGCTGGTCTTCATGGTTCTCTTCGGCGGCAAGATTGCAGCCAAGGTGTTCTGCCTGTTTCCGGTAGTCGGCGCCTTCAGGAAAGATCGCAGCGAGCGCTGGTATTACGCATTGATGATGTCGACCGGGCTGACTTTCGGAACGATCTCGGCGCTTTTCGGGCTTGCGCACGGAATCATTGCACAGGACCAGTATTCGCACCTCGTGGCTGTCGTCATCGCTTCGGCGCTAGTGCCCACTCTGATTGCGGGCGTGGTGTTCCTGCCCCGGCACCTCCTGACGCCACCGGTCAGCGCCGCTCTCGCGGCCGAGGCCGCGGCGGTCGAGCGGCGGAGGCAGACTGCGCCGGCAGAGCCGCTCGAGGAGGGGTGATGGAGATGCCTCTGTTGTGGGACGCTGAGCAGACCCGCTGCTGACACCCATCCGCAGTCTTCGCGAATCCGGCGGATGGCCCATCACTCCGGTGCTCGCGGGTGGTCACCGCCGACCGATGAACGCCCGACGTGACTGGGACCAGAGGTGATGATCTCGATATTGCCTTCCGCGGTCCCGATCGCCCTCAGCCGTGGAGGAACTCGACGACGTACTTGCCCGCCGTGAACAGGAGGATGGCCGCCAACATCCCCTTGATCAGTCGCGCCGATACATACTTTTGGCAACGCGCCCCGAGGTACATCCCCACAGCTCCTCCCAGGCCGAAGAGAAGACCCAGCAGCCAGTCAGGCGAGATCGACTGTTCCGGAAACAGCGGCGCGATCGCCAGATAGAACCCCACGCCGGCGACGGAAGTAACGAACGTCCCCATCAGCGCAGCACCCGCGACGATGTAGACGGGCAGTCCGAAGAAGGTGACGAGGAACGGCGCGATGATCGCTCCGCCGCCGATACCGTAGATGCCACCGACGATCCCCACCGCGAAGCTCAGGGCGAAGATTCCCACCGTGGTGAGCTCGTGCTCCTCGCCGCAGAACTCGTAGCGTATGCGCGACGGCGAGAAGCCTCGTATCACCACCGCCGAAATGAGCTGCCCGTCCTGCCGACGACCCTGGTACTTCGGCATCGGCTCGCGGAGCCGCGCCTCCTCCCTCGCGCCCCCGCTCGCTTCGCCTTGGCGAGACCACAGCAGATCCCTGATCATCCGGCTACCGATGTAGAGAAGCACGGCGCTCGCGAAGAGCTTGAAGGCCCTGGGATCCGGCAGGTAGGCCGCCCGGACGATCGCGCCGATCAGCACTCCGGGCACGGTGCCGAGAATCACGACCCAGGTCAGCGGCCAGACCATCCTCCCTTCGCGGATGTAGCGCAGGACCCCGCTGGGGATCGCGACGACGTTGAACAACTGGTTGGTCGCCGAGACGGAGGGAGTTGTGTAGTCCAGTACCGACATCTGGAACGGCAGCAGCAGGACCGCGCCTGAGACTCCGCCCATCGAGGTGAAGAACGAGACCACCAGGGCCACCAAGGGTGGTATCCACGGCGCGACGTCGACTCCGGAGGTCGTGAAATGCGTGGCGTGACCTCCCTTTCCAGGCGCGGAGGAAGCCGCGGGCGACCTTCACTATAACGCGCGGGCGCTGACCCGACGGGGCTGGCGCATAGGGCGAATCTCGCCTCAGCCTTCTTCCCTCGCCTCGTCGCGCACACGCCCCCCCCCCTCCCCGCCGCCAGAGGCTCGCTGCCGTTTGCCGTATCCGAGTCCACTCCGGAGACGAGCCTTGAATGCCGTTCAGCGCCCCATTAGAATCCCTCCCGACCTCCCACAGCGGCGCCCGGCCCGGTGAGAGCTGATGAATGCGGCAGCAGCGGAGAAGGGTGACGTGAAGGCGTCCGAGGTACACCTCCCGCGGGTGAGGGCCTTCCTCCGAGCTACGCGTCCGCCGCTCGAGGCCGCCGAGGTCGTGTTCATGAGCTCGAGCAGAGGCTCAAGGTTCGCGAGGGGGGAACCAACCAGGAAGGCAGGTGGGTGATGCAGGCTCTTCGAGAACTGACCGAAGTCTCCGGAACCCTCCAGAACAGGCACGTCGACGCCTGGAAGCGCCAAGGGAAGAAGGTGGTGGGCTTCGTCTGCTCCTACCTGCCGGAAGAGATCCTCTACGCCATGGAGATCCTTCCCTACCGGATCACCGGAAAGGGCGCGCAGGACACCTCGCACGCGGATTCCTACCTCACCCGGGTGAACTGCAGCTTCGCCCGCGCCTGCCTCGAGCTGGGCTTCACCGGTCGCTATGGCTTCCTCGACGGCGCGGTATGGATCAATGGCTGCGACCACATCCGCCGCTGCTACGACAACTGGAGGGCCAAGATCCCCTTCGCCTTCATGTACATGCTCCCAGTTCCGCACAAGATCTCGCCCCAGGCAAGACGGTGGTACGGGGAGGAGGTGCTCAGGTTCCAGCGAGCGGTCGAGGATCACTTCGGCGTGAAGCTCAGCCCCGAGAGGCTCGCCGAGGCTGTCTCCACCTACAACGAGACCAGGAGCCTGCTGAGGAGGCTCTACGACCTCCGCACCGCTGAGCTTCCTCCGTTCACCGGCGCGGAGGTGCTGACCATCCTGTCGGCCGCCAGCTCGATGCCCAGGGCGGAGTACAACCGCATCCTTCGCGATCTGCTCGAGGAGGCGAAGGCCCGCTCGGCAGGTGCGCCCGATCGGAGAGTGAGGCTCCTGGTGGCGGGCAGTCTGATGGACGACGTCGACTTCATCGCCAACGTCGAGGACCTGGGAGCGATCGTCGTCACCGATGCGCTCTGCTTCGGAGCGAGGAGCTTCTGGAACCCCACCGACGAGAGCGGTGACCTCCTCGAAAATCTCATCGATCGCTACTACGAGCATCCCCCCTGTCCTCGCATGACAGGCGCCTACCCCCAGAGACTCGCCTTCCTGCGAGAGCAGATCGAGCGGGCGGGCGTCGAGGGAGTCATCTTGCAGCACATCAAGTTCTGCGACCTGCACGGGACCGACAACGCCCTCTTGAAGAGGGACCTGGAGAGGGACGGCATCCCCGTCATGGAGCTGGAGAGGCAGTACGGGCCGCTGGCCGACGCCGGCCGGATCCGGACCCGTGTCCAGGCATTTCTCGAGCGGATTGGAGCGTGAGCATGCCCGAAGCCAGGCGCAACGCCCTTGAGCGGATGGTCGAGACCTTCCAGATGACCAGCACCTTGCCAGAGGAGCTGGACGTGGAGTCGCCTCCCGTCAAGGCGCTGCTCGCCACCCTGACCGAGACGCAGAGGAACAACTTCCTGGCCATGGCCAAGGACCCGGGCGTCCGCAGGATGTCAGTCGCCTCCAACGCCGCCATGGCCAGGTACTGGAACGAGGTCCTTCACGCCCGGGAGCGCGGGAAGAAGGTCGCGTTCATCCCCTTCAATTGCTCGCCGGAGATCTTCCATGCCCTCGACATCGTTCCCGTCGGCGTCGAGGTCTTGAACTCCTTCGCCATGGTCCTGGAGGAGGGGATCCACGAGTATCTCGATCTGGCCGTCGAGCGCGGCCTGCCCGATACCATGTGCAGCGCCCAGAGGGGCGTCGTCGGCATGCTGGAGGCCGGGGTGATCGAGAAGCCCGACTTCTTGATCAACGGGGCAGCGGGGAGCTGCGATCCCAACTCGAAGATCTTCGAGTACATCTCGGAGAAGTGGGACATTCCCGCCGTGTATCTCGACGTTCCCTACTCCCACGACCGACGAGCCATCGACTACTACACGGAAGGCTATCGGGAGGTCGTCGCGGCGCTCCAGGAGCTCTCCGGCAACAAGCTGGACCAGGATCGCCTGCGCGAGGTCTGCGAGCTCACCAACCAGTGCACCGAGATCATCATGGAGATCAACGACATGAAGCGCCAGGTGCCAAATCCCGTCCCCAATTACTACAACCTGAACCACCTCGTCCAGAAGCTGACGCTGGTCGGCACCCCCGACGCCCTCGCGTTCTACAGGAAGGCCCTCGAGGTGTGCGAGGAGCGGATGAGGAACGGCCTCCACGTCCTGCCCGAGGAGAGGATCCGCCTCATCATGATGTACACGGGCATCTACTTCGACCAGGGCCTCCACTACTGGTTCCAGGAGGAGATGGGCGTGTCGTACCTGATGGACCTCCTGGTGTTCTATGACTTCAACCCCATCATCGATACGACCAACACCGACACCATGCTCTCCGGCCTCGCCGAGGGCATGCTGAACCTGCCCATGACGCGCCAGCTCAAGGGGAGCTGGGACATGCCCGCCAACTGGCTCGAGGATCTGCTCCTCTACGTCGAGAGGTACAAGGCGGACTGCCTCGCCTTCACCGGCCACGCCGCGTGCAAGCAGGTGTGGGGCGTCTACCGGATCGTCGCCGACGAAGTCAGGAGGCAGCTCGGAGTCCCCTCGCTCAGGCTCGAGGGGGATGGCTGGGACTCTCGAGTCAGCTCCCTCGACGTGCTCAAGGAGCAGTTCACCGATTTCTTCGAGACCCTGGCCTGATGGAAGAGGATGGCGGCTGATGATCGTTGCGGGTTGTGACGTTGGTTCCCTGACCGCCGAAGTGGTTCTCCTCGAGGACGGTGCCATTCTCGGCTCCGAGATCATGCTGGTGAGGCCGACCGCCGAGCAGTCGGCTCGCGACGTGATGGACAGGCTCCTCGGCAGACTTCACCTCTCCCATGACGACATCGCCTTTGCGGTGGCGACCGGGTACGGGCGGGAGACGATCCCCTTCGCGGATGCGAATCTGAGCGAGATCTCCTGCCATGCCAAGGGCGCCCACCACCTGGTCCCGGCCATCCGAACGGTGATCGACGTGGGCGGCCAGGACTGCAAGGCGATCCGCGTGGGCGAGGACGGCGGCGTGGAGGACTTCGTGATGAACGACAAGTGCGCCGCCGGCACCGGGAGATCGCTCGAGCTCAACTCCGAGGCGCTCGGAGTGGCTGTCTCCGAGCTCGGTCCCCTCGCCCTCCAGGCCGCCGAAGCCATCGTCATCACCAGCCAGTGCAGCATCTTCACCGAGCTCGAGATCATGCACCTGCTGATGGAGGGTCGGAGCACGGCC
>Ga0214473_10004925_pt1 | contig 16035 bp, 13 predicted proteins | sample RVTome_7_FD_203509 | JGI IMG/M metagenome (GOLD analysis project Ga0214473, IMG submission 203509) | Soil microbial communities from uranium-contaminated site in the Upper Colorado River Basin, Wyoming, United States - RVT98D197 | ecosystem: Environmental > Terrestrial > Soil > Contaminated >... | reverse complement strand
CACATCCAGGTCATGGACGACAACGGGGACGCGCGCCTTCTCACGGCCCGCCTCGCGACGGCCCGCTGTATGAGCGCCCACGCGGTCGTCGATGGCGTGCTGTTCGTGATCGGCGGCAACCAGCAATCCGAATGCACTCTTCCGCCCACCACTACGACGCCCATCCTCACGGACGAAATCGTCGCCGTCAGCCTCACCGGCGACACCGCCGACGTCGTCGCGCACCTGCCGGAGCCTCTGGCGGCGGGCTGCGCCGTCGTGCGGTACGGCAAGATCCTCGTCTTCGGCGGCGTGCGTTACGCGTCTGACGGGTCGACGACGCTGACGCGCGAGCTGTCGAGTCCCGTGTACTACATCAAACCCGGAACCGGCGAGGTCGGCCTCTGGGGAGCCGATCTGCCCCAGCCCCGCGCCGCGATGGCCTGCGCGGCGACCGACGAAGGTCAGGTGCTTCTGTTCGGCGGCGTCGGTGCGGGTCTTGTGTCGACGAGCGAGATCCTCGCCTTCGATCCCCTGGCACGCACCGGCTGGATCACGGGTGCGGTCGCCGATTCGCGCGTGCCCGGAGCTCGCTGGACCAAGCTGATCCTGTCCGCTGACACGCCCGAGGGCACGGCGATCGCGATGGCGGTTCGCATCTCCGACGATCCGACCGCGCTCGCCTCTGGCCTCGGCTGGACCGATCTCGCCGCGACCGGCCTGTTGCCGGAGGATCTGGACCGTGGCCGGTATCTGCAGTGGCGCGCCACGCTCACGACCACCGTCGCCAACCGGTCGCCGGTCCTGAATTCGGTGGAGCTGCAGGCCGAGATGTGATCTCGGCGGGCCGCGGTGAGATTGCTCGGCCGCTGCCGATGGGCAACTACTTGGGCGAGGCTGGGGGGCCAGCGAGCTCTTCGAGGCTGTCCCGCAGCTCCTCCACGTCGTAGTCCAGCGTGAGGTCCTCGAACTCGCTCGGCGCCAGGCCGAGGGCTACGCCGAGGCGCTTGATGTAGTCGTCCTCGGCCAGGTCCGTCTCATCGTCGGCATCGTGGACCGCGGCGACGAGCTCGAGGAGCTTGCGCTTCTGAATTGGCGGGTCATCGGCAAAGTCGTCGGCTGCCTCTTCGAAGTCGAAGGTCCCCGCCGGGAAAGTCTTGATCCGCTCCTCCACCTCGGCCGGCAGGTCGCCGTCGCCCAACAGCTCCCCGAGGAGTCGCCGAACGGCGTCTTCCTCCGAGCCCCGAAGGTTGTCGTCTGCGTAGGCCGCTCCGAGGAGCAGGTCGGTAATCACCATGATGCGTTCGCGAACGGCGCCCATCCGTCGTCTCCTCTCGTCGAAGGCCGGAGAATACACTAGCCGAGCTCGTCCATCACGGTCCACGCGCATGAATGTGCACAGCGGGGGCGGGGCCTCCCGTGACCGGGCGGGTGCTATCATGCGCTCTCGGGAGGCTCATCATGCTCGGACGGTCCATCGTGCTCGGCCTGATCACAGTGCTCGGGTGCTCGGACGGAGGGGGAACGACGCCCGACGGCGGTGCCAGGCCAGACGCGGGCGCGGCGTCCGACGGCGGCGAGGGCTTCGATGGGGGCGCGACGAGCGACGGGGGCGGCCGGCGGGATTCGGGCGTGCTGCCAGGCGATTGGATGCCGCCCGTGGGTATCCCCGCGCCGGGCTTCGGCATCGAGGTCGACCCCGGGGCAGGCTGCCCGACCCGAAGCTCGCGTACCCAGGGCGATCTCAGCGGCCTCTCCGACCTTCCGGCCGGCACAGTCGTGGAGATCACCGGGGGACCCCACACCGCCTCCCGCCTCGTCATCGGCGGCACCGGCACCGCCGCATGCCCCATCATCGTTCGCGGGCCCACCGCCGCTGCCAAGACGATCATCGAGGGTTACGCTGACATCCGTGGCAGCTACGTCGTCGTCGAGAACCTGGATTTCGACCTGAGCTCGGCGAGCGAGGGCATCTCCCTCGCCGGCGACCACCTGGCTTTCCGGCACTCGGACGCGCACGGTTTCAGACCCGGACACAACTCCACCGTGGTGTTCGTCGACAACTCCAGCGACGTCGTGCTCTACGATCTGCACGTCTGGGACAACGGGGACTTTGCGTTCGTCGGCGAGCAGGATGTCCACGGCGTCGGCGCCAGCGTCACGCACCGAATGTGGGTCGTCGACAGCCTCATTCACCGCAACCGAGGGGACTCCATCCAGCTCGGTCATCAGGCCGACAACACGCTCGGAGATTTCTACATCGGCCGCAACGACATGTACGACAACGGCGAGAACTCGGTGGACATCAAGGAGGCGAGCAACGTCGTCATCTCCCAGAACGACCTCCACGACCCGCCGGACGGCTATCCGATCGTCGTGCTCCACGACTGTCCCATCAACGCGGCGGTCATCTACAACACCGTCCACTCTGCGGGTGTGGGGGTGAACACGGCGAGCCTCGAGGCGAACTGCGACGACGATGTGCCCATCGACATCTTCGTGTTGCGCAACACGTTTCGGAACATCTCCGACACGGCAGTGCAGAGCTGGGGGACCGGCAAGCGGTACTTCATCACGGGCAACACCTTCGAGTCCGTCGCCTTGCCGGTGGACGTGGACCCGGCCGAGCCAGGCTCGACCGTGTCCGCGGCCGAGGACGGGTTGACCGCGGCCTTCGCCGCTTTCCAGTCCGTGTACGGCATCGACATCAGTGCGCCCTGACCCCCGCCCAGTGCGGGGTTGCGTTGACGGCTCGAACGGGCGACATATCGCGCCATGACAATCGCTGGCTCTGGCATCCGTGCCCTCGTGCTTCTGCTCGTGCTCGCTGCTTGCGGGGGGCAGCCCGCGCCTGCCCCCACTCCGCCTTCCGCCGCCATGGCTCCTTCGCCTGGCCCTTCGACGGCGGAGCCGATGCCCGACGCTGATCGAGCGTATCTGGTCGAACGCGTGGGCGACGTGGGCTTGGTTCAGCTCTATGCGGACCACTTCGCGGAGCTCACGCTCGAGGAGAGGATCCTTGCCTATCACCTCTACCGGGCAAGCATCGCTGGCGACCGGATCGCCCACGATCAGCGCTACGCGCACAACCTCGCGATCAAGGACCTCCTCGAGACGCTGTTGACTGCGGGCACGGCGACGCCCGCCATGGTGGAGTACACGAAGCTCTTCTGGCTCCACCACGGCGTGCACGACATGCTCACGTCGCGCAAGCACGTGCCCTCGGGTTTCAGCTTCGCAGACCTGATCCGCGCGGCCCACGCAGCGCTCGATGCCGGCGCAACCGGGCTGGGCGCCGACGGCGCGGCGCTCGACGCCGAGCTCGAGAGCCTGCGGCGGCCCATCTTCGACCCGGACTTCGAGCCGAGCTGCACGAACAAGTCGCCACCCGCGGGTCAGGACATCATCTCCGCGTCCTTCAATACGTTCTATCCGGGCCTAACCGCGCGAGACCTTCGCCGTTTTCGCGATCAGTATCCCCTGAACTCCAGGGTCGTGCGCAACGGGCGGCGCCTCGAGGAGGTCGTCTATCGGACTGGAGACGACCACACCGACCCGGGCCTGTACGCAGAGGATCTCCGGGGCGTCGTCGTGCACCTGACCGACGCCATCGCCGTCGCTCCGCCTGCTCAGCAGGAGTACTACCGGCACCTCGTCCGGTTCTTCCAGACCGGGGACAATCAAGCGTTTCGCGACTACAACATCCTCTGGGTCCAGGACGATCCGCGCGTGGACGCCATCCTCGGCTTCATCGAGACGTACACGGACGCGCGCAGCGCCAAGGGGCTCTGGGAGGGCGTGACGTTCTACCGCAACGAGGGCCGCACCGAGCTCATGCGCCAAATCGCTCGCGAAGCGCGCTACTTCGAGGAACGCGTGCCGTGGGATCCGGCCTATCGGCGGACCGAGTTCCCCCAGCTCGTGGCTACGACGGTGGATGCTCTCGTGGAGACCGGTGACGGCGGACCGTTCAGCGCCGCCGGCATCAACCTCCCCAACGAGGAAGCGATCCGCGAACGTCACGGGAGCAGGAACTTCTTTCTCGACAACGTGATCGAGTCGGGCGATCTAGCCGCAGGCGAGATCGCCAACCGCGAATTCGCCGGAAGCGAAGCCGAGGCGGCCGAGGCCGAGCGCTGCGGGAGGGCCGTCTGGAACACCATGGTCGTGCTGCACGAGGTCACCGGGCACGCCTCCGGGCGCGTATCCGACGAGCTCGAAGGTGACCCGTCCGAGCATTTGCGTGAGTACGCCTCGACGCTGGAGGAAGCGCGCGCCGATCTCGTGGGACTGTGGCACATGGCGGACCCCAGGATTCGCGAGCTTCGGATGCTCCCGGACGAGGGCTGCATCGCCGCGGGCTACCGGCTCTTCGCCGCGAGCTTCGTATCGTCCCTGCGCCGATACGGCGCGCAGGACACCATCGAGGAGGATCACGATCGCGCGCGGGCCCTCATCCTCGGCTTCGCCGAGGACCGGGGCGCCGTCCACGTCGAGCGACGGGACGGACATTTCTATCTCGACGTGCCCGACGGCCATGCGTTTCGCGAAACGGTCGGCGCCCTTCTGACCGAGCTGCAGCGCATCAAGTCCACCGGAGACCGCGCGGCCATTGCGGCTTTGGTGGAACGATTCGGGACCCGGATCGATCCGGCCATGCGCGACGACGCCATCGCCCGCGCACGGCGCGTCGGCATGCCCCTCTCTTACGCATTCGTCTCGCTGCGTCTCGTGGCCGACCGGGCCGCAGACGGGAGCATCACGGACGTTCGCGTCGAGCGCCCGGAGTCGTTTCAGTCTCTGATGCTCGAGTGGTCGACCCTCGCGCGCGAATCGCGGGAGCGGGGACGCACCCTGGCGCCCTGATTCGTGTCGCCGTCGGGTCTCCGGCACGCCGATCGGCTGGGCGGGACCCGCCCGACTCTGTCGAGCGCGCCGGCCGTCGGCGTCGCCGGCGAGCCAGGGCAGCGAACAGCAGGAGTAGCGTGGGCAGCGGCCAAGTTGACGCCGTGGCGTGAGCGCCCGCGACGGTGCACGCGCACCCGGCCCCGCCGTGGATGTCAGCGGTCAGCTCGTCGGGCGGTGAGATCGGGCCAGCGTCCGGTCGGGCGCTGCCCGCGTCGCGGGCCGGGCCGGCGTCTATTCGGGCGCCGCCCGCGTCGCGGGCCGGGCCGCCGTCGATGACGCCGGTTCCCGCGTCGGGCACCGGCACGCCTGCGTCCATGTCGTCGCACGTCACGGTGGACCCTGTTCCGGGGATCATGCAGAAGCAACGGCTGTAGTCGCTACGGCAGCTCGTGCTCGAACAGTCCGGTGGGCCCATCGCGCAGCTCGGGCAGCACAAGCGTTCGACGAGCGGAATGCAGCACTCCACCGGCCCGGCCGTGTAGCTCACGCACTGTTCCCCGTCTCCGCACATGAGGTCCGTGCAGGTGATGCTCCCTCCCGTCAGATCCACGTCGGCGCAGTACCAGCACGTGGGATCCACCGAGTCGTGACGGCAGAAGCGCCAAAACGCATCGGCCTCCGAAGGAGCTCCGACCAGCAGGGCGAGCAGGACGAGGGGGGCACCGCGGACCATGCCCCCATGTTCGCCGCCCCTCCCCTGGGACTCAACAGGGGCGGGCACTTTCCGGGGCTTGACGGCCGCCCCCGATGGGCTATTGTTACCCCACCCCACCCGGGGTGGGGTAGAAGGGCAGGGCTGGAAGACCATGCACAAGCTCAGGGTGACGGGGATGACCTGTGGTCACTGCGAGATGGCCGTGCGCAAGGCGCTCGCGTCCGTGGCCGGAGTGCGGGAGGTGGTGTCGGTGGACCGCGAGCGAGAGGAGGCGGTCGTCGAGGGCGACCCGGAGCTCGCGGCTCTGGTGGCCGCCGTCGCCGAGGCGGGCTTCGAGGCCGAGACGGCGACGTGAAGCACTGCGCCCACGGCCTCAAGCTCGACGACAAGACGAGGGCCGAGACGCTCCGAAGGCTCAAGAGCATCCGCGGTCACGTCGAAGGCATCCTTCGCATGCTCGACGACGAGTCGGTCTACTGCGTCGACGCCCTCAAGCAGATCAAGGCGGTGAACGGAGCGCTCGACAAGGTCGGCGGGCTCGTTCTCCAGAGCCACCTGCGCGACCACGTGGTCACGGCTGCCCAGCGCGGCGACGTCGACGAGATCGTGGCCGAGCTCATGGAGGTATTGAAGTATCGGTGAGCGTCCGACCGCGGACGCCCCGCTGGGAGTGAGCATGGACCAACACGCACGAGAGGTTCAGATCGGCGTTGTCGGGATGACCTGCGCCAACTGCGTCGGGCGCGTCGAGCGCGCCCTCGCCAAGCAGGACGGCGTCATCTCCGCGAGCGTCAATCTCGCGACCGAGAGGGCCAGCGTCCAGTACGCGCCGGAAACCGTGGGCCCGGCGCGTCTGCGCGCCGTGATCGCCGAGGCCGGCTACGAGCCCGTGGAGCTCGAAGGGCCGGCGGGCGCGCAGGATGCGGCCCGCGAAGCCGAGCAACTCGGGCTCAGGCGCGATCTGCTCCTGGGCGCAGCCCTGTCCGCTCCGCTCCTCCTGCTCGCCATGTTGCCCATGGTCGTCCCGGCGCTGATGGCGTTCATGCACGGCATCATGGAGATGCGCTCCTGGGGCTTCGTGCAACTGGCCCTCGCCGCTCCCGTCCAGCTCTGGGTCGGGCGCCGCTTCCACCGCCAGGGACTGGCCGAGCTGAGACACCTCGGCCCCGGCATGAATACGCTCGTGATGATGGGGTCCTGGGCCGCATTCGGCTACTCCCTGCTCGCTCTGCTCGCGCCAGCCATCTTCCCGGCGGGCACGGCCCACCTCTACTTCGAAGCGTCGGCTGTCATCATCACCCTCGTGCTCTTCGGCAAGTGGCTCGAGGCGCGCGCCCGCGGGCGCACCTCGGAAGCCATCACGAAGCTCGTCCGACTCCAGCCCAAGACCGCCCGCGTCCTTCGCGACGGCGAGGTCCAGGAGCTGCCGATCGAGGCTGTCGTGCCCGGGGACTCGATCCAGGTGCGCCCGGGCGAACGTGTGCCGGTGGACGGACTCGTCCTCGAGGGCCAGAGCCACGTCGACGAGAGCATGATCACCGGCGAGTCGGCCCCCGTCTCGAAGTCGCCTGGCTCCGAGGTCGTGGGCGGCACGATGAACGGCATGGGATCGTTCGTCTTCAGCGCCACGCGCGTCGGAGAGGACACGGTGCTCGCCCGCATCATCTCGATGGTGGAACGCGCCCAGGCGACCAAACCGCCGATTCAACATCTGGCCGATCGGATTGCCGGCGTCCTGGTCCCGATCGTCCTCGGCGCCGCGGCCCTGACATTCGTGCTCTGGCTCGTCCTCGGACCGAGCCCGGCCCTGAGCTACGCGTTCGTCGCGGCGGTCAGCGTCCTCGTCATCGCGTGCCCCTGCGCCATGGGCCTGGCGACGCCCACCGCGATCATGGTCGGCACGGGACGCGCCGCCGAGATGGGCACCCTGTTCCGCGAGGGCAGCGCCCTCGAAGCCCTGGCTCGCGTCGACACCGTCGTCCTCGACAAGACGGGGACGTTGACCGAGGGCAAGCCGCGCCTCACGGACCTGGTGGTCTTCGAGGGCTCCGAGAACGAGGTGCTCGGCCTCATCGCGAGCGCCGAAGATCCGAGCGAGCACCCCATCGCCAGGGCCCTGGTCGAAGGGGCGCGCGAGCGGGGCCTCGACGTCGCCCGCCCCGAGTCCTTCGAGGCCGTCGCCGGCCACGGCGTCTCGGCCCGGATCGGCGGCAAGCGGGTCCAGGTCGGCGCCGACCGATACATGGAGCAGCTCGGTGTGGATCTCGGCCCTGCGGGCGACCGTGCACAGCAGCTCGCCGCCGAGGCGAGGACGACCGTCTACGCCGCCGTGGACGGGCGACTGGTGGCCCTCGTGGGCGTGGCCGATCCCCTCGCCAAGGGCAGCCGTGAGGCCGTCGCCGAGCTCCGCGGGATGGGTCTCGAGCTCGCCATGGTGACGGGGGACAACCGGGCGACCGCCGAGGCCGTGGCCCGCGAGGCCGGCGTCGCGCGAGTCCTCGCCCAGGTGATGCCCGATCGGAAGGCCGATGAGGTCAAGCGCCTACAGGGTGCAGGGCACAGGGTGGCGTTCGTGGGCGATGGCATCAACGACGCGCCCGCCCTCGCCCAGGCCGATGTGGGCGTCGCCATTGGGACCGGGACAGACATCGCCATCGAGGCGGGCGACGTGATCCTCATGCGGGGCGATCTGAGGGGCCTCGTCGCCGCCATAGCGCTGGCGCGCCGCACACTGCGCACGATTCGTACAAACTTCTTCTGGGCCTACGCCTACAACGTGGCGCTCATTCCCGTGGCCGCCGGCGTCCTCTATCCCGTCGTCGGCATCCTCCTCAACCCCATGCTGGCGGCGGCCGCCATGAGCGTCTCGAGCGTCTTCGTCGTCACGAACAGCCTTCGCCTCCGACGATTCCGAGTCTCCTAGGGCGTGTGCACGGGTGTGCCAGAGTGTGGTCGATGCGCCACGCCATGGTCGAGCTGTCACACCTCGGCGGCTACACGGCTGCGATCGGGTCTCGGTGGACCCACATTTCCCGCAGTTCTGTGCGTACCGGAGCGGCCCCGCGATGGCCCGGAGTTTGAATGGGGAACCGCCCAGAGCGTCCTTCTGCCGACTCCTGGAGAGCATCCATGCGTAGCATCCTTCTCACCTCTGCTCTGCTGCTCCTCCTGGGTCCCGCCGGGGTCTCGGCCCAGGATGCCTCGGTCGTGGCCCAGAGCCTCGGCGACCGGATCGACACCCACTCCGTGCCCTCCTCGGGCGACGTGGCCTTTGGGCGTGCCGTGGCCGTCATCGAGGCCCCAGTCGACCGCGTCATGGAAGTCGTCACCGACTACGCCCGCTACGAGAGCTTCCTGCCGCACTTCCGCAGCTCTCGCGTCCTCGCCCGCCGCGGTAACAACGCGATGGTCTACATGCAGGCCTCGGTCGCCCGCGACACGATCCAGCTCTGGGCCCAGCTGCGGATCTTCGAGCGACGCACCCAGGGGCAGACGCGCATCATCGAGGGCCGCATGACCGACGGGAACATGGACGCCTTCGTGGCGCGCTGGGAGGTGACGCCCATCGACGAGGGACGCACGCTCGTCGTATTCCGGCTTCTGGTGGATCCCTCGATTCCGGTCCCTTCGAGCCTCGTGACGGACGAGAACGTGAAGAACGCGCGGCGCGCGCTGCGCGCGGTGCGCGAGCGGGTCGAGCAGCGAACCTGAGAGGCCTCCGATGCTCGAGGCGATCCCGCAGGTCATGCGCGAGCGCATGCGCGTCCTCGAGGACATGGACGCTCAGGACAGGCGCGACGGCACCCCCCGTGCTCGCCGCCTCAGGCAGGTTCCCCCCGAGACGGGCAAGCTCCTCCTCTGCCGCCGTCAAGGGCCCGTGCGGACGCGGGCGTAGCGAGCGACCGGCTCGTTCCGTATACTCCGCCACCTCCAAGAACCCGGGGTGGCGCATGCGAAGTCTCCTTCACTTTCCGACTTGTTCCTTGCTGTTGCTGGTCTGTGCGTCCTGCGGTGGAGGCACCGACCGGAGCGTCGATGCCAGTGCCGATGCCGGCAGCATGGGCGATGGGGGCACCGACGGGGGCTCTGCGACTGATACGGGACCAGCGGGAGGGTCACCACCGGGTGGCGCGTGCATGTGCGACGCCGACTGCCAGGCCGACGACGGGCACGCGGGCATCTGTGTCCTCGGCGTCTGCATGACGCGCGCCTCGGCGGACTGCTCCGACAGCGGGTCCACCGCGGAGTGCGGCGCGGGCTCGCGCTGCTGGTTCTTGATGGATTTCGACCAGCCGCTGTGCTGGCCGGACTGCGCCGCCCACGAATGCGCCGGCTCCTGTGATTCCGACGGTTCCTGCGCCCCCACCGCGGACACGGCCTGCGATCCCGCCTGCGGCTCGGTATGCGGCGCCACGGCACCGGACTTCACCTGCTCCGCGTCCCATCCCGACGACGGCGACTGCCCCGCCGGACAGATCTGCCGCGACGGCGCGTGTACACCCTTCATGTGCGCGGACACGGTGATGGAGCCCAACGAGAGCCAGATGGCCGCCGCATCGCTGACGGCGCCGACCGACGGGCTGCAGATCTGCGCGGGCGACCACGACTGGTTCTCGTTCACGCCCTCCACGCCCGGGGCCCTCCAGCTGGTCGGCGTTCACTCGTTCTATGGCTCGGGCGATCTCGACGTCGAGTTGCGCAACGCCAGCGGCGCCGAGATGGCCCAGGCGTGGCTCGAGCCCGACTCCTATCACGAGGAGAACGGGCGCGGTCCCATGGACTTCGAAGGCTACGCGATCCACGGTGCCGCGGCGGCCGAGACCATGTTCCTGCACGTGCTCGGCGTGCGTGGCGCCGTCAACGAGTACGATCTGGTCTTCCGGACGATCCCTTGGGTCGATGGGCCGTCGTGCCCCATGGCCGGATTGACTGCCAGACAGTGCACGGCCGTCTCGAGCGGCAGCTTCGCCACCTCCGAGCTCGTCATGTTGCCTGTGGCGCACGCGAACGATCCCTACGTCGGCGCCGGGTTCACGACCGTCAGTGGGTTCTCCTGGAGGAGCACGGTGTATGTCCCCACGGCCGCCCAGTGGGGCCGCCGCGACCTCATCATGGCCATCCGCTACGCCATGCACGTCGTCCAGGAGGCCTTCCCCGACACGGCGCCCCTCGGGATCGGCGAGATCGGCATGCCGGACGGGACTACCCCGGCGGGTCATCCGAACTTCACGCACCACTACGGCACGAGCGCTGACATCTCCTATTTCATCGTGCCGGCAGCGCAGCGCGCGTGGGGCCAGCTCTCGTATCGGCAGATCTGCAACGACGCGACGACTCTCGACGACTGGAGCTGCGTCGACACGGATGGCAGTCGCGGCCAGTTTGGCGAGTGCATCACGGGTTGCGGGACCGGACACATCGTGGACATCCCGCGAACGGCGCGCTTCCTCGCGGCCATCGCCGAGTCAGGCCGGCTCCGCGTGTACGGCGTGGACACCTCCGTGGACGACGAGCTCGATGCCGAGCTCGCCAGGCTGGCGGGTATGGCGGTGCCGGGGGCGTCCGTCGCCCGGACTCACATGGCGTCCGCGGCAGACGACCCGTCGTGGGTTTGGCACTTCAACCACATGCACGTCTCCTTCGAGTGAAGATGTCTCGACCGCGCTTGGTCCACGGTTGCGGGCTTCGGCCTGGCACTCGAATGGGCTATGCTGCGACCTCCTGCCTGGGGAGTCCCAGTGTCGAAGAGACCGTCGAGCCCAGATCCTGACCGCCCCGAACAGCCTGACGGCCGCGAAGCTCCTCGGGCCCAGGAGGGGGGGATCCACGACTCCCTGACGGGCGTCTACAGCATCGAGTACTTCGAGCACCAGATGCGCTCGGAGGTGGCCTTCGCCCTGCGTCACGGGACGCCCATCTCCCTCGTCCTCATGGCCCTCGACTACGTCGATGAGCTCACGCGCGCCTTCGGGGCGGAAGCACACGATCGCGCGCTCCTGCTCGTCGCTGCGGAGGTGAAAGCCCTCATCCGCGCCGAGGATGTGCTGGCGCGCTACGGCGCGAACGAGCTCGCCTTGCTGTGCCGCGGGACACGGCTCGAGGCGGCTGGCTTCCTCGCCACCCGCATCCGCCAGACGGTCGAGAGCTCGGCGCTCGACCATCGGGGTGGGGAGCTGCCCATCTCCGTGAGTCTCGGCGTCGCCACCCTCGCCTCGGGGATCCGGGAGTATGCGGCCGTGGTTCAGAGCGCGGAGCGTGCGCTGGATCGGGCCAGGGCCGCGGGGAACTCGGTCGTGCTCGGTGGTGATGCGCCCTGAACCCCTGCGCATGCTCATGGCCGCATGCTTGGATCACGGCCAACACGTCCCGGGCTACCATGGCGGCATGAACAGGCCGAGGAGCCGCGTGGCGCACGCGCGTATGGGGTGGTGGATCGCCATGATGCTCATCGCCTGTGCCGGCGGCTGCGGCAAGGACCCTCCCCCGCGGGGCGGGCGGGACGCGGGCACACGGCCGGACACGGGTCCGCCCCCGGGCCGTGACGCCGGCCCGGACGGAGGGCCCTCCGCCACCGACCCCGCGGTTCTCGCGCGGGCGGCCGTGGTCCTGAGCTCGTGCCTCGGAGGCTCGGCGGGTGCGCGGCTCCTCGATGCGCTCGGCACGGTCACTGCCCCGAGCGGGCTGGGCCATCTCCTGCGTGAGCATGCCGTGTGTCTGGCGACGACAGGCACCGGATGCGATGCCCTCGACACGTGTCTCGGAATCGAGCTCGACGTTCCCGGTGAGTGCACGGCCGGCTGTGACGGGACCACCGCGGTGATCTGCGGCGCGTCGCACGTGCGGTGGCGCTGCGCCGACACGGGCCTCACCTGTGCCGAAGGCCAGTGCCTCGCCGACGGCGCGGCCTGCACGGAATCCGCCTGCGAGGGAGACGTTCCGCGGGTGTGTCTGGGCACCGTGGCCGAGCGCGGGCCGAGCTGCGCAGAGCACGCCCTCGACTGCGTGCATCCGCTCGGCGAGGGGGTGGATGGCGGCGTGGCGGCTGCTGCGGGGTGCCGCGGCCCGGGCGGCGATTGCACGTCCACCGTGAAGACGACGCTCAGCATCGACTTCCTCAGTGACGCCATCGAGTGCGTGGACGCCGATCGCATCGCCACCTGCATCAACGACGGTCGTCACGAGATGGCCTGCTCGGACCTGCTGCCAGGCCTGAGCTGCCGAACGACCAGCGACGTCGAGCGACTCCCGTTCTGCGGCCTGTCCAACGAGTGCAACCCCCTGACTGCCGTGGTGGAGTACTGCTCGGGGACGGAGCTCGTGGTCTGCAACCTCGGTCGCCTCGATCGCGTGAGCTGCTCACGCCTCGGCTTCAGTCGATGCACGACCGGCCGGTGCGCCTGAAAACCGGGACGATCCGGCGCTAGGATCCACCGACGCACAGCACGACCTCGAGCTCGGACTCGCCGCCATCGGCCGAGCAGGAGAAGCGCGCGCCGCGCAGGGCGTCGTCGATGCACGTCGACAGCGCGTCGTCCGGAGGTGCCGTGACACCTTCGACGCTCGAGTCCGTCACACCTCCGTCGGGCCCGATGAACAGGTGCGCTCGGAAGCTCAACATCTGGCGCGCCGCGTCGGAGCGGCCCGCGATGCAGCGGCCGACGGCTGCCCTCAGGAACCAATCGCGCAGCGCCTCGTCCGCGAGGAGCGCGTCGGGGGCCTCTTCGGTGCCCACCACGCGGTAGTCGACGTCGGGGACCTCGTCGGGGAGGAAACGAACATCGAAGCTGAGCCGCCTCGGTCCGGGAGACTCGGGCAACCGCAGCTGTCGGAGTGCAGCGTCGACGCACGCCAGGCGCTCGGCTCCGCTCGGTCCGCCGTCGAGGAAGACCTCGGTGACGGTTCCGTCAGGAGCCACTACGAGCACGGCCGATATGTCGGAAGGGGGTGGACGCCCGATGCTGCGACACGCAGCGAGCGCCGGGCGTAGTGGCTCGATGGCGGCTGCGGGTCTCAGCTCGCCCCATGCGCCATGCGTGTTCACGTGCAGGAGCGCGGCCCCGCCGGGGGGCGGCTCGTCTTGCGTCATCCCGACCAGTCCGCTCACGGCCATCCCGTCTGCGAGCTGAAGCACCGCTGCGAGGAAAGGCCCGAGCTCGGCGGTTTCGGCCGGAAGGGAAGTCGACAACGTCCACGGTGAGCCATCGGCCTGGCGCCCCAGATGGACCTGAAGCGCGCAGCTCTCCCCCGACTGGCCGTGGATGTGGCATGCCGCGAGCAGCTCCCCGACGACGAGGTCGGGATGGCGGGCGCGGAGCACGTCCACCAGTCGCGGCGCGCGCGCACACGTGTTGCCCGCTCTGCGGCTGAGCTGGGCCACGAGCCGTCGAGCCTCCGCGAGCTCCCGCGCCGCGACAATCCGGATGGTGCGCTGGCGGCGCCGCAGCTCCCGGGCGACCGCGTCGGTGAGCTGGTCCATCTCACCAAGTCCCAGCACACCGCTCCCGTCGGGCAGCAGGGCGATCAGGCGGTTGCCCGTGGGTCGCTGCTGTTCGGGCTCACGTCCGACCCTTGGCCGCGCTTCGCACTCGGGCGGGACGACCATGGGCTGTCCACCTGCGGCCGTCTCCTGCGCTGGAGTGCTCGGCACGAGCGCGAGGCGTCGCGCGCACTCGGTACGCCACGAACGCATCGCCTCCGGGGCCGCCTGAACCTGCTCGATGCATCGCGTCCAGAGCTCGGCCGCGCGTCGGTGGGCGGGTGCGGCTTGCGTACGAAGCTCGGCGTGGAACGTGGCGGCGAGCTCGCGATCGTCCGCGAGACCCTCCGGCAGCGGCATGGACTCGATGATCCTCGCGAAGTCTTCGTAGACGCGGGCTCCCACCACGGCCGCGAAGAGCCGCTCGGCCGCCGTGCCCTCGGCGAGCCCGTCGAGCTGCGCGCGGAGATGCTGCACCCTCTCGACGCGGGCGTTGAGCCAGGGCGCCCATCGCTCGCTGATCCACGACCGGTAGGCCTCCACGGTGAGGGCGGAGGTGATGCGCGGACCGCGGTCCGCCGTCAGTGATGTCGCCGCGTCCCAGATTTGGCGCACCGGTTCGGGAGCCTGCGACAGCGGCACGTCGAGGACGGGTCGACCGTCCAGCTGCGGCAAGTCGCGACGTTCGGGCTGATCCGAAACGGGCTGCGGGCCCGAACAGGTGAGGAGCAGGCAGGCGACCGCGAGGACAAGGGTGGGGCGCATGGACACGAGGTGTACACCTTCTCGGCGCGTGCTGCGCGGGTGATGCGACCGCGGAGCAGCGAGCTCCGGAGCGAGCTACTGTCCGCAGCGGGAGATCACACGTAGCGTTCCCGTTTGCGTCACTTCGGCGATCCAGCCCACTCCGGCGACCACGACGTCTCCCGGGGCCATACTCGGAGCATGATGGTATATGACCATGCTCCGCGGTTCGGGCGGAAGGCCACCGCATGCGGCCACGACCGCTGCGGCGACGACGCTGCTGTCGGGCAGCGTATCGACCGAGGTGAGGACCTCGAGCCCCGTGCTGTCTGGCGCCGATCCTTCCACCGGGTTCGGTCCAAGGCCCGCGCTGGTGTGATAGGTGAGCGTCAGACGTTCGGGGCCCGGGCCCGCGAAGACGAACGCCCAGCTCGCCCCCCAGTCCGTATCGTGGCTGAAGTCGATGGTCCCATCGGGCCGTACGCCCATCCCGACGATCGTGGTGAGTCGCGCGCCTGGTCTCACTTGCGCCGCCCTCTCGAGCGCGAGAGGCAAGAACGTGCGCATCGTTCCAGTGGGGAATCGGGTGGAGCTCTGGACGGGGCCAACGCCGGGGATGGGCAGACCTGCGAGAATGGGCGCCGCATCCTGCGGCCGAAGCAGGATCAATCCTCCGGCTACGGCTACGAGCAGCGCGACGCTCGCGCCGACGCCAGCGAGGATGAGCCACGTTCTCGTGCGGCTCCGCCGCGTCGAGGACATCGGTGCGGCGACCGCAGGTCCGACAGCGGGGCCGCTCCGGGTTGGTGGCGCCCGCACGCCCGCGGGCGGAGCGCCGACCGTGCGAGGCACGTCCGCGGCGCTGCCAGGAGGCAGGCCACGCGAGGCCGGCAGGGCGGTCGCCATCTCGTCCGCGCTGGCGCAACGCTCGCCGGGCGATTTGGCCATCGCCCGCTCGAACACCGACGCGACGCCAGGCGGAACCTCTGGGTGGAGCTCGCGGATCGCGGGTGCGGGATCGCCGAGGATCGCGTGAATGAGCTCGGCCGGCGAGTTCCCCGTGAACGGGCGCTTGCCGGTGAGGGCCACGAAGCACAGCACGCCGACGGCATAGAGATCGGTCCGCCCGTCCACGGGCCTGCCGAGGGTTTGCTCGGGTGACATGTACGCGGGGGTGCCGAGGGCGACGCCCGTGCGGGTCAAGCGGGTGTAGCCGGTCCCCTCCGTCATGCGCGCGATCCCGAAATCCACGATGGTCGCGTGGTCGAAGCCG
>Ga0214473_10004924_pt1 | contig 16038 bp, 15 predicted proteins | sample RVTome_7_FD_203509 | JGI IMG/M metagenome (GOLD analysis project Ga0214473, IMG submission 203509) | Soil microbial communities from uranium-contaminated site in the Upper Colorado River Basin, Wyoming, United States - RVT98D197 | ecosystem: Environmental > Terrestrial > Soil > Contaminated >... | reverse complement strand
AGGCGGTCAGAAAACAGGGCGGTCAGAAACAAGGCGGTCAAAGAACAAGGCGGTCGAAATGGCCGTGGTGGCCGACCACCCTGTTTCCTGACCGCCCCGTTTGTTGACCGCCTATTTGTCTGTCCGCCGGATCCGCACCGTGATCTCGCCCCCGCGGATCACGATCTCGTCGTCGGTCTGCGTCACCGATACCACCCCCCCGGTGACCTGCACCAACGCGTCCCCGATGGTGCCGGTGAAGCGCTCCATGTCGGGGCCGGGAGTCAGCCGGCCGCGCAGGCCCGGCGCGGGAGTCAGGTTGCCGCGCAGCCCGAAGCTCGGTGTCAGGTTCCCGCGTAGACCCGGCCCGTGCCTTCCCGCGGGTTCGGCCGCCAACAGTGTCACGGTCAGCGCCTGTCCATCGCGGCGGACCCCTACGGCCAGCCGCTCGCCCGGCTCGACCTCGCCGAAGCGAGTTCCCGCCTCGTTGGTGGTAATGTCGAGCCCGTCGAGATGCGTGATCTGGTCGCCATCGCGGAGGCCCGCCCGCGCGGCCGGGCCGTCGGGCTCGACCTGCTCGATGATCGGCGGCTCCGAGAACTCCCACACGATCCGATCGTCGGACTGCGACCAGCCACACTGGGAGCACCTCAGGCTGAACCCCAGCCAAGCGCGGGAGGCCAGCTTCGGCGCCGGCGGCATCGGTGGCACGCTCACGCCGCGGTTCCACTTGGGCTCGGGGGCCGAGGGCGCCGGGGTGGGCAGCCGGGGCTCGACGGCGCGCGGCGGTGCCGGCGCGGCCGGTGCCGCTCGCGGCGTGGCCGGGGCATCCGGCTGGCAGACGGAGGCCGGCGTGATCGCCACCTTCTGCACCTCGCCATCCCGCCGGACCGACAGCAACACCGCGCGTCCGGGCACCGGCTGCGCGAATCGGCGGCCGCCCTCGTCCGACGTGATCAGGGCGCCGTCAATCGCCACGATGAGGTCGCCGCGGCGCAGCCTGCCCTCGGCCGGGCCGCCGCGCTCTACCCCCTCGATGCGGGGTTCGGAGCGGAAGCGCCACACCGATCGCTCCGGCGCCAGGCTGTCGGAGAAGTGGGTGCAGTTGCAGCTCAAGCCGCTGTACCCGAGGTCCCCCACGGCGACCTCACCACCGGCGCACGACGGCGCCGCGGTGGGGCGGACCTGCGCGCCGGCGGGGCCGGCAGGGGTCAGGACGAGCAGTGCGAAAGCCAGCATCCGGTATGACATGGGTCGATTCCTCCGACCAGGGAGTTCAGAACCAGAGGACGGCGCGGGCGCGGGTGCGCTCCACAGCGGGCTGCTCGTAGGCCGCGAGCAGGATCTCGACCGAGCGGGCCACGGGATCGTTTGGGTCGAGGTCGGACAATTGGGCGGCCGCGGCGGCCAGGGCGGCGAAGGCGGCTTCGCGTCCCTCCCGCACCGCTGGGCGGCTCGCACTGTCGGCGTGCTGCCCGAGGACCGCGAGGGCCGCGATGTAGGCCGAGCCGGTCCGCTGCACGGCCTCCGCCGCTTCGCGGGCCGACAGGACCCGGGCGTCGCGCAGCGAGTCGGCCACCCGGCGCGACAGGGTCCACTGCCCGGCCGCGAAGCCGCCGGCGAAGAGCGCCAGCGCGGCGGCGAGCCCGGCGGCCAGCCAGGTCGGCGCCGGGCCGCGGCGCCGCAGCACGCCTCGCGCCCTGAGGGCTCCCACCACTCGCGCCTCCAGCAGCCGGCCGGGCGCCCGCTCGCGGGGCAGCGCGCCGAGCCCGGTGCGCTCCTCGGGCGTGAGATGGTCTTGGTCAGTGGTCATGTTGTCATCCTTCCGGTTCCGTGGGCGCCCGCGGGGGCGAGCAGGAGCCGCAGGGCCCGGCGCGCGCGCGAGAGCTGACTCTTGGACGTGCCGGCCGAGGTCCCGAGCATGCCGGCGATCTCCTCGTGCCGGAATCCTTCGAGGTCGTGCAGCACCAACACGGTCCGGTATCCGGGCGGAAGCAGCGCCAGGGCGCGTTCCAGGTCGATGCGCACCTCGGGGCTGTCCGCCGGCGCGGCGGGTTCCGTGTCGGGCGACTCGAGCCAGCCGGCGTCTCGGCGCCGGAATGCGGCGCGGCACACGTTCAGGGCGATGGACTTGAGCCAGGTCGCCAGGCTCGCGTCCCACCGGAATCCGCCCCACCCCTCGGCACCTCGAATCCAGGTTTCCTGCACCACGTCCTCCGCCTCGCTCGCGTCACCGCCCATGGTCCGCAGTGCGAACTGATAGAGGGCTGGGGTGTGGCGGCGGTACAGCGTGCGGAACGCGCGCTCGTCCCCGTCGTCCATCACCCGCTGGACCAGCTCCCGGTCGCTCGGCTCCGGCGGCGTCATCTGGTTCCTAGTGCCTCGGCCCCGTGAAAGGGTTGCATCCCGCTTCGAGACTGGCGTCCCGAAGCGGCCCCCGCTATAGTTGACACAAGTTGCACCAGTGAACGGAACGGGGACCTGGTCGCACGACCAGTCCCCTTTGTCGTTTCCAGAGGCAATGCCGGCGGGTGCCGGCGCCCCGGCGCGGGGGGCTTCACCGCGCGGAGCATGATGGCCTCGGTCAGTACGGTACCACCGGACTCCCGAAGCACATCAGCACAAACAAGAGGAGTTCGGCAGCATGCGTACCAAAGGGACCGTGAAGTGGTTCAACGATGCGAAGGGGTTCGGCTTCATCACGCGTGAAGACGGTCAGCCCGACTGCTTCGTCCATCACTCCGCGATTCAGGGCCAGGGCTTCAAGTCCCTGCGCGAGGGCGAGAAGGTCGAGTTCGACGTGGTGGCGGGCACCAAGGGCCCGGCCGCGCAGAACGTCGTCGTCGTGAAGTAAGACCGCTCCCACGGTCAAACCCGCGGGGCCGCGCCGAAAGGCGTCGGCCCCGCGCTGGTTTTCAGGGGGGGGCGATGACCGGCTACCGGAGCAGCGTTTCTACCTCGCGACGCGCGGCGGCGTAGGCCGCGGCTTCTTGGTCCAGCGCGGCGATCAGCCGCGCGAGCTCCTGGGTCGCGGGGTCCTCGGCCACGGCCTCGCCCCGCAGCCGGTGGAGGACGTGGATGCCGTCCCGGAACCGGGCCAGCAGGCCGTCCCGCAGACCGGCCAGCCGGCGGGCGCCGGGGCCGTCGCCCAGGGCATCCAGTCCGACCTCCAGATCCGCCAGATCCACCGCGGCGCGACAAGCCAGGATCAGCAACTGTTCGACGTCGCGCCGGGCCCTGCGCCCATCCGGCCGACGCGCCGGGTCGTGGAGCGGCTCCGCCGCCCGGGCCAGCCCGGCCAGGAGGTCGCGCGCCGACCCGTGGGGCAGCTGGGCGAAGGTCGCCGCCAGCGCGCGCTCCACGCAGCGGGGGAAGGGCGAGCGGCGCCGGGGCGTCGTCAGCGCCGGCCGTTTGAGCCACACCTGCGCGGTCACGATCAGCAGCGCCGCGTAGAGCGGGCTCATCCACCGGAGCATGGGCTCGGCGTCCAGACCGGCGGCCGTGCCGACCACGAGCACGGATGTGACCACAAGATAGAACGACCACGGCGCGCTCGTCCCGGCCCATCGGGCGGACCGCGCCTCGGCGGGAACGCCCCGGAGGGCCAGGTGGCGGACCGCGGTCTCGGCGGCGGCCGCCGGCACCCGGATCAGCGCCCGATGGCCGGCCGCCACCAGCCCCCGCTCCGAGACATGGGCCCGTCCCGCCAGCAGCGTTGCCAGCGATTGATCCACCCGGCGGGCGTCGGCCCGTGACTCCGACCGGCGCACGAACACCAGCGTATCCCCCACCGCGTGGGCCGCGCCGCCGCAACCGGGGCACAGCGAGAGCCCGAGCGGCTCTTCGGCCCCGCACAGCACGCAGGGCGATTGCTCGACCGGCGCGGTCACTTGACCCCCAGGTCGGCCAGCATGGTCCGGGCGTTGCCGGTCCACCCGTCATCCTCGTGGTAGTACTTCAAGAACTCGACCAAATGCCGCCGCGCGGCGTCGCGGTCGCCCAGGGCATAGCGCGCGGCGCCAGCGTGGTATAGCGCCATGTAGTGGTTGGGCCAGAACTCGATCACCAGCTCCATGATGGGGCCGGCCGAACGGTCGTCGCCCATGTCGGCGATGGGGTGACCGATGTCGAACACGATGCCCGCCGCGGTCCAGCGATCGTTGGGTTGAAGCTCGAAGATCCGGGCGCGCGCCTCCGCGACACGCCCGCCCAACGCCCAGCAGGCCGCCTCGTATCCGGCGCCTTCCACCGAAGCGGGCGCCGGCCGGCTCCTCAGCGTCAGCTCGACTTCGAGGCTGTTGCAAAACGGCTTGATTTGCTGGAACCACGCCGCGGCGTCGGAGCCGGCGGGCACGAGGGGCGCGACGGGCACCATCACGGCCGTGGGATTCGGACTGAAACGCGGGGCCGGGCCGCGCCACAGCGCGTACGCGCTCAGGGCGAGGTACGTCAGGCCCAGCAGATACAGCGTTCGCACGTCGGGTCTCCGGTGGAGACGTCAACCTCAGGGACGACCGAGGCCGCCCGGGTTGCACACGTGCAAGATCGGGGCGCGGCGGGCCCCGAACGGTGACCCACCGCACGCCGTCCGGCGCCCCGCTCTCAGTCGAACTCGCGCACGGCCGGCGCCTGTTCCCGGCCGACCCGCCCCGCGACGACCTCGGCCCGGAAGTAATTCTCCCCCCGGACGGGAGCGCCCGCCAGCCGGCGGAGCAGGGCGATCTGTCCCACGTGGGTGAAGGCGTCGGCCACGGGTCCCTGGAACAGCCGCTCGGCCGGGAAGCCGAGCGGGGCCGGCGCGGCCAGTCGCGCGTCGAGCCGGGCGAGACCCGCGAAGTACCGCTCGACCTCGCGGTCCCAGGGCTGGGGTGTGGCCTCGCGCCAGACGGGTCGTCCCTCGGCCAGCTCCAGGGCCCAATCCAGGAGGTCGCCGATGTGCGCCAGGATCTCCCCCGGCGTGCGCGAGGTCTCTCCGACCCGGAAGGAGCCGAACCCCGGGGGTGAGTCGCGGAGCGCCTTGCCGCCGCGGTATGCCAGCGTCGCCAACGTGTGGCGCAGGAGCGCCCGCCCGGGCTCGTGGGGTGTGCTCACGGTGCCACCCCCGCCAGTGCGTCCAGGTGCCGTTCGGACAAGTCTTCCATTTCGAACACCGAGACCCCCGCGGCGCCGCCCTCCGTCGCGAGCCGGATGGCGGCGGCGAGGTCCCTGGGCGTGAGATCCGGGAGGTAGAGCCCGGCGTAGAGCGGCGTCGCCGCCGGCAACGCGGCCACGCCTTCCCGCACCGCATCGCGAATCCACGACACCGGCTCGTTGTAGAACCCCTGGTAGGTCATGGGGAACACCGCGTCGAGCGGCCACTCGTCCCAGGCCTGGCGCACCAGGCGCCGCGCGATGGCCGGGGTAGGGAACACCGCGGCCGTGACCGACTTGCCCGCGGCGCGTACCGCGGCGGCGAGCCGGCGCACCAGGCCGGTGACGCCGTCCCATCGGAACCGCCGCCACGCCGCGTCGGCCGTGGGGTCTGGCAGGGTGAGGGGATCGGTGCCGGTCTGGCGATTGAAGGCCTCCCGGCAGGCGGCGCAGTAGCAGAAGTCGAACTCGGCGTACTCGCGGTCCTGCACCAGGCCGTATTTGGGCCAGAGCGCGACCGGGAGAATGACGTCGCAATGCCGGATGTAGTCGAAGTGGACGCCGTCCACCGCCGGATCGCGAGCCACCTCGGCCACGACCCCCGCCAGGTAGTCCCGCACCTCCGGTCGCGTGGGACACAGCCATTGGTAGTAGCCGACGTACGGGGGCTTGGTGAGGCTCGAGTCGCCGTTCCGGCTCACGGTGAACCACTCGGGATGCCGTTCCTTGACCTCGCGATCGAAGCTCCGGTTGAGGATCCAGACCCAGCGGTGAAACGCGAGGCCCTCGGCGTGGGCCTCGGCCGCCAGGGTCGCGGTGTCGCCGCCGTTCACCAGGACCCCGCCGATGCCGGCCGCGCGGACCCGCGCGAACCGCCGCCGCCACTCGGCCGAGTCGCGGTCCGCGGTGCCGTGCACCCAGGTCCAGCGGGTGGGGGCACCGGGCCAAGGCCGCGGGCGGAGCCAGCCGCCGGCGAGGCCGGCCACTCCGATGGCCGAGACGAAATCGCGCCGCTTCATGGCCGCCATATCCTTCCATCCTCCCGGATGCGCCACTCCGCGCCGCGCGCGCCGGACGCCGTGGCCTCGTAGCCTCCCGTTCGAACGACCAGGGTCACACCCGTCATGCCCCAGAGGCCCAGCTCAGCGAGGTCGCCGGTGTAGCGGCGGTTCGCTTGAAAGAACGCGGACTGCGCGTAGTACATCCGGCGCAATGCCCAGCGGACGTCTTCGTTCGGCGGCTCCCGGAACGCGACGTCGCCGGCGGGCGCATCGGAGAACTGGACGATCCCCCACAGCTCGGGCAGGTGCATGTTGATGGCGTGCTGGGGGGACCAGACCCAGTTGTGCTCGGGCGTCGGTTTGCCCGTCGCGGGATCGGGGCGCTTCCCGTAGCGGCCGTCGGCCACCACCAGGTCCCACTCGACCCGCGAGAAGTTGATCCGCCATTGCTCGCCATTCCGCGGCGGGCGACCCGCGCCGCCCGGCGGTGCCAGGGCGGCCCACGGAATCGCCAGCTCCACGCTCCAGGCCGTGTCCCGGTCGGACGGATCGTTCAGCGTGCCGCGCAACATCACCGCCGACCGCAGCCCGGCCATGTCCCAGCCGTTCTCGGCCTCCCCGCCGTCGCGGTAGGGCTTGGGCAGGAACAGGTCCCAGACGGTGCCCAGGGCGTTGACCTCCAGCTCGAAGTAGGCGTGGGTGTCACCGTCGGGATCGAGGAAGACCTCGAAATCGTGGTCCTGGAAGATGACCGCGTCGCGCTCGGTGAGTGTGGCCCACAGGTGCGGCTCTTCCAGCTCCGCGCCGACATAGAGATACGCGGAATCCCAGAGGAGCTTGGCCCGCGTGCGGTGGCGTGGCGAGGGCCGGACGTTGCCTTCGATATCGATGAACGGCGCGGTCCATTCGGCTCCCCGCCAGGCCGCGTCGTCCAGCCGGCCGTCCACGACCGGCGGTGACGGGGCGCGGTAGGTGACGTAGTGCCGAGGCGTGGGGGGGTGGGGGCCGAGCAGGTCGGCCCGGGGTTTCGTGGGATACTGGGATGCCGCCGGCTGTACGGAGGCGAGCAGCAGGGCGAGGGCCGCGAAGCGCACGGTGGAGAATACCGTCCCGCCGTCGCTTCGCTAGTTCCGGCCGGCGGGCGGCGCCGGTGGAGGTGGCGCGTCGCCCAGGTGATCGACCGTAAAGTACAGGCGCACGTCGCACCCGTTGACCCCGATGGGCAGCATCCGTTCGCCCACGCCGACGTGCGGGTAGGGCTCGTCCCGGCTGAACCGGGCCATGAGGTCGGGGCCGCCTAGCAGGCCGCCGTCCTGGTCCCAGACATCCCCCTGAATGCGGACTCCGGGCGAGTCGTAGGTGTACACGGTGCGTTCGGCCGCAACCCCGAGGTCGCGCCAGCTTCCGTTGCCCAAGCCGACCTCACCCCGCTGCTCCAGCAGGACGTCGGTACCGTCATCCTTGAGTATCGTGAACCAATAAGTCACGTCGTAGGCGCCCTCGCCGAGGCCCGAGGCACAGCCCCCATTCACGATCTGGAACCGGTTGAGCGTGATTCGATACACGCCCCCCAACTTGGACTTGTCGCCCACCCCGATCACCACCTCGGTCGTGTCGCCCGGCGCGACGTCCGCCGGCAGGTCGCCCTCTGTCCAAGTGGTGTCCACGACTGCGCCGGTCCCGTCCATCATGGCGGCGAAGACCGTGTAGCCGCCGGGCTGCAGGGCGGTGAGGAGCTGGTCGCCCATCAACCAGCCGCTGTCGTACCCCCCTGCGCCCAGCACCTTCACGCTGGCGTGATTGGGCGTAACGTTGATGCTCATCGCCCCGGCGTTGGGCACCGCGGCGCACTCGGTGAGGTTGTAGGTCGTGGTCTCGCTGACCTTGGCGATGCTGTTGTCCCCCAGGTTCCGCACCGTGTAGGAAATGGGCTTGGCGCTGGTGAGGGGCGCGTCCTGCGAGAAGTACTTGCGGAGCTCGCCGCTCTGGATGAGCTGGAGCGCGTTCTGGCCGTCTCCGCCCACGGCCACCACATTGATGGCGCTCTCCTCCAGCAGCTTGAGGTACTCGGCGCTGATGTCGGTCTTGACCGTCGAGGCGAAGCTGGCGTTGAGGGCGGCGCGGATCTTGAGCTCGCTCTCCATCGAGGTGAGTGAGAAGATCAGGATCCGCCCGTACACCACGTTGGCCACGTAGACGGGCGGATTGTCCGGGCCCAGGTCGCCGCGCTGCACGTGCTCCGCCAGCAGCTCGGCCGTGAAGTCCTCTCCGAACAGGCTCGACGGCAGCTGGGGCAGCGAGATGGAGACGGTGAACATGCGCTGGACGAAGTACGCCGTCACCGTCCGCTGGGATGCCTTGAACGACGCGCCCAGCTTGACCTTCACGGAGGTCGCGATGGTCCGCACCGACAGCCCGAGGGCCAGGGCCGCCTGGTCCACGGAATAGGTCTGCTCCATCTGGTACGAGATGGCGCTGCCGGTCTGAACCCCCTCTTGCTGCGCCTGCTCGATCAGGGAGCCGACGGTCTGGCTCACCCGGGCGAGCGTGGGCTCCGAGACCAGCGCGCTGTTATGGCTGGACAGGAGGTCAATGGACACCTCGAGCGGGGCCCGCTGCTTGATGGCCAGCTCCCGGAGCGAGCCGATGCCCAGGGAGTACCCCCGGCCCTGAATGAGCGCGCCGGGCCAGAGGACGTTGGCGTCCGGATCGAGCGTGACGATCTTCTCCGGCGTCCGGGTGATGTTGTACGGGGTCGTCCGGCAGCTGTATTGCACGCCGTCGGCCACCTGCGTCTGGTCCTCCGCGGAGCCCGCGGGCTCGTCGGTGTCGGGCTGCGGGGGACTGAAGTCGTCCCAGGCCGGGAGCGCGGCGAGGTAGGCGTTGACGTCGGCGGTGTCGGGCGGCGGGGCCACGGGTTCGTCGCCGCAGGTCGCGAGGAACAGGGCGGCGACGATGGCCAGACCGGACGGTATGCGGGGAAAACGAATGTGGCGCATGGCAGGCCTTTCCGGCCGGAGCCATGGGCGTACCCCGGCGCGAGGCCAAGCGTAGCACCGACCCGATGAACCGGGCCAAAAGCTGTCTTGAATCTTTCAGGAAGTCACGGCCCCGGGTGAGCCGGCCTTTACGAACCGGAGCGGAGCGGCGTCGGGAATGCGTGGGGCCCTATTCCCACCACCCCACTTCGCCCTTGTGGCCGCACTGGGGACAGCGGGCGGAGGTGGGCGTGCCCCACAGGGCGAACCGCCAGGCGCATTCGGGACAGACGCCGTACTTCTTGCCGAGATTGTGCTGCGACTTGCGCCTGGGATCCGGCTGGTAGCCGATCCGGTGGACCACGCTGAAATGGTCCGGCCGCTTGGGCCGGATCTCGAACAGCCGACGCGGCGCGTCCACGGTCCGGTCTCCCATCAGGATCGTGACGCGGTCCGACAGCTCGTTCCGCACCACGGGGTACCAGGCACCGGCCCGCAGGGTGCGGGAGTACGGAGGCCGGATGGCCGCCCACACCCGGGCCCAGGCGAGGGTCTTGAGGTCTTCCGCCATGGGATCGCTCACGCCCTGATTCTGCGGCATCGCGCGGTCCGGTTCAAGGCCGGGGTGGAACCCTCCGGCACCGGCGTGTGTTCTAAGAGCGTCCATTCCCCTGCTCCTGGAGGCTGAATGATGCGTTCGATGTCGGTGCTGGCCGTTGCCTGGTTCGCGTCCGCCGCGGCCGCCCAGGAAGCGGCACCACCCGCGCACCCGACCACCTGGAACGTGGACCGCAACCACTCGCAGGTGGGGTTCGTGGCCCGCCATTTCTTCACCCCGGTGCGGGGGAAGTTCGACTCGGTCGAGGTTACCCTCCAGTTCGATCCGGAGCATCCAACCGAGGCTTCCGTGGAGGTCCGCATCGCGGTGGCCAGCGTGAACACGGGACACCAGCGGCGCGACCACGATCTCCGCTCGCCCAACTTCTTCGAGGTCGCGACATACCCCGCGATCACGTTCAAGTCCACCACCGTGCGGGAAACCGGACCCAACGCGTACGTGGCGGTGGGGATGCTCACCATCAAGGACGTCTCGAAAGAGATCGAGCTGCCCATCCAGTTCCTCGGACGCCAGGAGATGCCCACGCGTGACGGCGGGACCCGCGAGGTCGCGGGGTTTGAAGCCGCGCTCACGATCAACCGTGGGGACTTCGGGGTCGGGACGGGAGACTGGGTCCGGACCAACGTCGTGGCCGCTGCCGTGAAGATCGAGATCACCATTGAGGCGGCTAGGCGGTTGGGCGGCTGAGGGATGCGCCGCCTTACGGCACCTGGTTCCAGAACGGATCCCGCCGATCGTCGCCCCGCCGGCGCTCGTCGCCGGGGGTGGGGACGTACTGCGCCGCCATGTGGGGCCCGCTCACGTGCCGGCGATCATCCGGCGCCCGGGGGGAGAGGGCGTCCATCATCTTGGTGATCTGGTAGGTCAGGTCCCGCCAGCGCGCGTAGCGGTTCGCCCAGTCCCGCCGCTCCTCGGACGTCAGGTTCCGCGACTGCTTCTGCTCCAGCAGGCTGTGGAGCTCCCCGGAGACCCGCTCCTTTTCTTCCCGCAGCCGCGACAGCTCCGCGACGTCGATCTCGACGGTGCGGGGTTCGGTCTCACCGGGAAAGGGTTCGCCACACTTCGGGCAGAACCGGTCCGTGTCGGTGAGCGGGGCCGCACAGGTACGACAGGGCATTCGGGTCCTCGCCGGGGATGCGGGAGCGGGCGCAACTGCCGGTGAACGCCGACGATGGGGCCGGCACGCCGCCCGCAAAAGAGCATCAGTCACAACAACGGTTCTGTGATCTACCGCACAAAACGGGGCCAACATGGCACGCAACCTGCCCCTGTCGCTCCGTATGCGAAATCGCGGCGCTGAGCACCGCCGGAGGCACGGGTGCGACGATTGGATTCCATGCGGCGGCTGATGCTCCGGCACGGCAGGGCCTGGCTGATCGGCCTCCTGGGGGCGCCCGTGCCCGCCTTGGCACAGCAGGTGGACCCCCGCGCCCTGACGACCCTGGTCTGGGAGGCCCACTTCGCCGACAGCGCCCCGGTCACCCCGCTTACCGTGAACGGGACCATGGTGTCGGTGCGCACCAGCGACCCCTTCGGTATCGGGCTGCCGGGCAACTTCACCGTCGAATGGGATAGCCGCGGCCTGCACGCCGGGTACTGGAAGGCCGACCTCGATCCCACCAGTCTCGGCCAGTGGGTGACGTTCGCATTCGCGTTCGCGCCCCGCGCCCGGGATCTGCAATTCACCGTCCTCGACATCGACCACAACGCGGTTTTCCACGACTCTGTCGAAGTCGTGGGGTGGAGTGGAACGACGCCGCTGGCGCCGTCCGTGGTCACCATTGGGCGGGGGCCGATCAACCCGGCGCCGGGCGTGTTTTCGGGTCGCGACTACGTGGATGACCAGTTTTCCAGCGAGGGGAACGTCGAGCTCCGGTTCGTGGTGCCCGTGGACTCGGTGACGTTTCTGTACGCCCGCGGTCCCCTCGCCTTCACCTCCGACCCCAGCCGGCAGACCATCGGCATCTCGGACCTGACCTGGGACTCCGAAGCGGACGTGCACGTGCGGGCCGCGGCGGCGGCCAGTGTCTTGGCGGCCGATACGTTGGAGATGGTCCTCGTCGTCTATAACAACGGGCCGGCGGCGGCGGTGGATGTGGAGGTATCGGACTCGATCAGCGGCGCCGCCACTCTCCTGGCAGCATCGGACGGGGGGACCCTCGTGGGTGGCGCGGTGGTGTGGCCCCTGGTGGACTCCCTCCCCGCGGGCGACAGCCTCGTCCACACGGTCTCGCTCCTGGCGGCCCCGTCAGGCACGGTCTTCGGGGTGGCGGCGGCCCGGGCCCTGACGCTGGATCCTGAGCCCTCCGACAACGACGGCAGCGTGGCGGCGGCCCGGGTGACGACCACGGTGACCGAGCGGGCCGACCTGGTGGTCCGCGCCGCCGGTCCCGCGACGGTCCTGGCCGCAGCGCCGCTCACGTACACGGTGACGGTGCGGAACGACGGCCCCAGCTCAGCCGCCGGCGTCACAGTGACCGACACGCTTCCGGGGCCCGCCGCGTTCGTGGCGTCCTCGGACGGCGGGTCGGCCGCGGGCGGCGTCGTCACCTGGCCGGCCGTGGCGCTCGCGGCGGGCGACAGCGTGGTGTACACCGTGGATCTGGTGGCCCCGACGACCGGCAGCCTGCTGAGCATCGCCGCCGCGGCCGCCACCACGATGGACCACGTGGCCGCCAACAGCGACGGCAGCGCGGCCGGTGCCCGCGTGGCCACGGGCGTCGTCGAGCGGGCGGACCTCGTCGTGACGAAAACCGGACCGGCCACTGTGGCGGTCGGCGCTCCGGTCAGCTACCGCATCGTGGTGCGGAATACCGGCCCCAGCGCGGCCAGGGACGTGGCCGCGACCGACACGCTCCCCGCTGCGCTCGGCTTCACGGCCGCGTCTGATGGCGGTGCGCTCACGGGCGGCGTGGTCACCTGGCCGTCGGTGACGACGCTCGCGGCCGGCGACAGCCTGGTCTACACCGTGGACGCGGTGGCGCCGCTCGCCGGGCAGGTCGTGAACCTCGCGGCCGGAACGTCGGCCACGCTCGACCAGGTGGCGGCCAACAACGACGGGAGCGGCGCGGCCAGCCGGGTCACCACCGCCGCCATGCCGGAGGCCGATCTGGTCGTCTCGCTGACCGGTCCCGCTGGAATCCCCGCCGCGGACACGGTCGAGTACCGGCTGGTCGTCCGGAATGCGGGTCCTGCCGCCGCGGCCGACGTGGTGGTGTCCGACACGCTGCCGGTGGCGGCCGCGTTCGTTGGCGCGACCGGCGGCGTCGCGCCGTCGGGCGGCGTCCTGACCTGGCCCGCCATCGGCACGCTCGCGGTGGGCGACAGCGCGGTCCAGACGTTCCGCCTGCTGGCCCCGCCTACCGGCGTGCTGGTGAACGTCGCGGCGGCGCGAAGCGCCACGATCGACACCGACTCGCTGAACAGCAACGGCAGTGCCCCGGGCAGCCGCGTCACCACCGTGGTGGCCGAGCGCGCCAACATCGCGGTCCTGCTGTCCGGAAGCGCTGGCGCGGCCGCGAGCGCGGCGTTGCGGTACACGGTCACGGTGCGGAACGCGGGCCCCAGCACCGCCGCCGGGGTGGTGGTGACGGACACCCTGCCTGCCACGGTCGGGTTCGTGGCGGCTTCGGGGGGCGGGACGCTGGAAGGTGGGGTCGTCACTTGGCCGGCCGCGGCCATCGCGGCGGGGGACAGCCTGGTCTGGACGGTGGACGTGACCGCGCCGCCCACCGGGACCCTCGTGAGCGTGGCCGCGGCCTCGGCCGCCACAGTGGACCCGGACGCCGGCGACAACGACGGCAGCGCGCCCGCGGGCCGGGTGACGACCCTGGTGAGCGAACGGGCCGACGTCACGGTCCGGGTGACCGGGCCGGCGAGCGTCTCCGCCGCGGGGTCCATCACCTACACCATCGTGGTGCGGAATCAGGGTCCCAGCGTGGCGGCGGCTGTGGTGCTCACCGACACGCTGCCCGGCGGGACGACGTTCACCGCGGCCACCGACGGTGGGCTCTTCGCGGGAGGCGTGGTCGCGTGGCCCGCCATCCCGGGGCTCGCGGCCGGCGATAGCGTGATCCGGACCGTGGACGTGGTCGCGCCGGCTGCCGGGACGCTTACCAACGTGGTTGCCTCGCTGGCGGGCACGGTGGATCCGGTGCCCGCCAACAACGACGGCAGCGACGCCGCGGCGCGCGTGGTGACCGGTGTCGCGGAGCTGGCCGACGTCGTGGTCGGGGCAACCGGCCCCGCGACGGTACCGGTGAGCGGGGCCATCCGCTATGTGGTGACCGTCCGGAACGCCGGACCGAGCACCGCGACCGGCGTGGTGGTGACCGACACGCTGCCCGCGGGGGTGGCGTTCATCGCGGCCTCCGGCGGCGGGGTGGCGAGCACGGGCGTGGTGGTGCAGTGGCCCGCGGTCGCCGCGCTGCCGGCCGGCGACAGCATCGGGTACACGGTGGACGCGGTGGCGCCGTCTTCCGGCCTGCTGTCGAACGTCGCGGCCGCGGTGGCCCAGACGCCGGATCCCGATCCGTCGAGCAACGACGGATCGGCGGCGGAGAGCCGGGTGGAGACCCGCCTGGATCTGGATCTGACGGTGGACCGGCGGGCCACGGTGGATACGGTCACGGCGGGCGGCGTCGGGTTCTGGGGAGATTCGGCGCGGGTCATTCTGGGCGGCACCGACGCCGACACGGTGTCCTGGAGCGCCGCGTCCCTGGCCCCGTGGCTGGCGCTGTCGGATTCGACCGGCACCGGCAGCGGCGTGGTGCGGTGGCGGGCCGACCTCGGCGCCCTGCGCGCCGGCACGTATCGGGACACGGTGCGGGTGGCCGCGCTGGCGCTGAGCGCCGCCGACTCGATCTCGGTGACGCTGGTGGTGCTGGCGCCGGCGGTGGCGCTGACCGACGCCGTGGACCAGCTCCTGGGCGTGCAGCGGCTGTCCAACGAGCAGCGACGCTACCTGGACCAGGAAGGGAACGGGGACGGCTCCTACAACCTGGGCGACCTGCTCGCCCTGCTCGACCGGACCGGCGCGTCGGTGAGCGCCGAGGTCATGGCGCGGCTGCTGGCCGCGGACGCGGACGGAGCCGCCGACGGTCGGCGGGCGCGGCCGCGGACCCCAAGGGAGTGATCGACATGCGACGAGCGGCGATTGGCGGGATGGTGGCGGCGCTGGCGTTGGCCGCGTGTGCCGGCGAAACGCCTACCGGGCCCGGCCCCGACCCCGCCCAGGCGGGCTGGCTGACGGTCGAGTTCGTGGCCCCGGCGGGCGACGTGGGGGGCATGCTGTTCACGTTCAGCGGCGGCCCCATTGACTCGATCCGGGGCAACGCGGGCCTCCAGGCCTTTGCCCGGGCGGTCAACCAGGCCAGCTGGCAGGTCATGCTGATCGGGCGCCCCCTTCCCCCCGGCGCCATCGGCGCGATTCACGTCCCGGACGTGGCCCGGGCCGCCGATTACCAGGCGACGATCACCCAGGTCGCCGCCCGGGGCAGTCACGAGCAGCGGGACCCGGCGGGGTATTCGATTCGGGTGGTGCAGTAGGGCGGCTGGGCGGTCAGTGACCGGGCGGTTCGTCCCTTGCCCCCCGTCCGGCGCTACCGCCGAACCGCCTGACCGCCTGACCGCCTCAGTAGCTGCTCTCATCCAGCTTCACCTTTCCTCGAAACGTCCAGTACACCACTCCGGTGTAGGCCAGCACGAACGGCATGCCGATGCCCGCGATGAGGAGCCCGATCCGGAGCGTGGTAGGGCTGGAGGCGGCCCGGGATATCGTGAGGCTCAGCCCCGGGTCGTTGCTGGCGGTGAGGACGTTGGGATACACCGCCATGGCCAACAGGAAGACCAGGGCGACGATGATGAAGGAGGACGCCACGAACGCCCTCCCGAAGTGCCGGAGGTAAAGCGCCCGCGGCAGGTACGCGATGCCCAGCACGTTCAAGACCACCGCCGTCGCCGCCCACGGGTACCGGCGGAAGTTGGCGGCGGCCTCCGGAACGTCCATGAGCGTGTAAATGGTGACCAGCATGTAGAGGGCCGTGAAGGTGCCCCAGGCGTGCCACATCCAGGGCCCCAGGCGGTCCTGCACCCGTCCCTCGGTCTTGAGGTAGAGGTAGATGGCGCCGTGCAGGGCGAACAGCGACACGGTCAGCAGGCCGACGAGGAGCTGATACGGGCCAAGCAGGTCCAGGACCCCGCCCACGAAGACGCCGCGGGCGTCGAGCGGCACCCCGCGAACCCCGTTCCCCACGGCCATGCCGAACAGGAACGTGGCTCCCAGACTGGATCCGAAGAAGGCCCGATCCCAGGCTCGCTGCCAGCCCGGGGC
>Ga0214473_10004923_pt1 | contig 16040 bp, 18 predicted proteins | sample RVTome_7_FD_203509 | JGI IMG/M metagenome (GOLD analysis project Ga0214473, IMG submission 203509) | Soil microbial communities from uranium-contaminated site in the Upper Colorado River Basin, Wyoming, United States - RVT98D197 | ecosystem: Environmental > Terrestrial > Soil > Contaminated >... | reverse complement strand
GGGAGCGCGATCCCGCTGCGCAGACCCGCATCGAGGATCTTTTCGCCGGCCGCACCGTCGAAGGCATGCGCCTGATTCTTCGCGTTGGCCAGGATCCGCATCGGGTGCCCGCTCAGTCCTTTCGCACGAGCCGGGCGGCCGGTCAAGAGCGAACTGCGATGGATCAGAGGAAGCGCGCGGGGCGGTAGGGGGCGAGGCGCGGGTCGACGGCTGCATCGAGCAGCTCGGCGGCGGCGATCCGCCCCCACAGCGGGCCGAGTGTGACCCCGCTGTGCGAGACGACGACGTAGAAGCCGGCGAGCCCGGGGATGCCGCCGACCATCGGCCTCTCGTCGCGCGGCATGGGCCGAACGCCGACGCGCGCAGCCTCGACGCGCGCGCCCGCCAGCGCCGGCAGGTGCACGGCCGTGGCGGCGAGGGAGCGCTCGGCCGGCCAGGGATCGGCGGGCTCGGTCCAGACCTGGTCGTGAGCGCCTTCGGCGAGCACGATGCGCCCGCCACCGTCCGGCCTGAAGTGGACGCCGGGCGCGTGGATGGGCCGCCGGAGCGTCGTGGCGACGGGCGAGGTGTAGATCAACCGGCCGGGAACGCGATCGAGCGGGATGGCCACCCCGGCGAGGCGGGCGACCTCATCCATGGCGCGGCCCGCGCAGTCGACCACCACGTCGGCCTCGAAGCGGGCGCCATGGTCCGTGCTCACGCCCCGCACGCGGTCGCCGGCGCGGAGCACGCCCGTCACGCGCTGGCCGGACAGGACGCGGGTCCCGTGCCGCGAGGCCTGCGCCAGAAGCGCCGCGATGAGCGGGACCACCTCGACGTAGCCCTCGCCCGGTGTCCAGACCACCGCGTCGACGTCGGCCGCGATGTGGAGATCCGGCTCCAGCTCCCGGGCGTCTTGCGGCGCGATCCGCTCGACGGCATAGCCCCAGCCCGCGAGCCGCTCCACCGCGTGATCGAGCCGTGTCAGCGAAGCCGGCGCCTCTTCCCACGCCAGCGCGCCTTCCTGGTGGAGCCACCCTCCGCCGCCCAGCTCCTTCGCCAGCGCGGCGTGCTCCTCCATGCTCGCGACATTGAGGTCGTGGTAGTCGCGGGGCGTCTTGCCGAAGGAATTGGTCCAGGCGAAGCTGGCCCCGGAGGTGCCGCTGCCCGGCGTGCTCGCTTCCAGCACGGTGACCCTGGCCCCGCGCTCGGCGAGGCGGTAGGCCACGTTGGCCCCGACGCACCCGGCGCCGACGACGATGATGTCGGTTCCCTTCATGGGCGGCTCAGCCCCACAGCCGCTTCGAGGCCAGGTCGGCGCCCTCGCGGAGCGTCTTGAGCTTCGTCCACACCACGCTGTCCTCGACGAGCTGGGAGCCGGCGAAGGTGCCGAAGCCGCAGTCGACGCCGGCGAGGACGCGTGTCCGGTCGCCCACGGCCTCGACGGCGGCGCTGATGCGGTCGGCGACGACCTCGGGGTGCTCCACGACATTGGTCGTGGAGTCGATGACACCGGGCAGGAACAGCATCCCGCCGGGGAGCGGGTGGCGGCGGAACGCCTTCAGCTCGTGCTGGTGGCGCGGACTGGCCAGGGGCAGCGACAGCGCGCCGACCCGCGCGCGATAGATGATGGGCAGGAGCGGCTCGAGCGGGACGTCGTGGGTGTGCGGCCCATCGTAGTTGCCCCAGCAGAGGTGCAGCCGGATGCGGTCGGGTGGGATGGCCGCCACCGCCTCGTTGATGGCGTCGACGTGGAGGGCGACGGCGGCGAGGAAGCCATCGAGGGATTCGTCCTGGAAGAAACGGGCGCGCTCCATGGCCAGATCCGGGCAATCGAGCTGGAGCACGAAGCCCCGGGCCACGATCAGCTCGTATTCCTTGCGCATCTCGCGGGCGAGCGCCCGCACGTAGCGCTCATGCGAGCCGTAGTAGGCGTCGAGCATGATCGTGGCGATGACCCCGGGCGAGGCCGCCGTCATGAACGCCTCGGCGAACCCCGGCCGCTCCGCGCCCGCGCAGCGCTGGAACAGCTCGCACTCGGCCACGGCCTCGCCGAGGTCGGTGTAGGACACCTCGGCCACCGCCTGGGGCGCGTCGCCGATGCGGGCGGCGCCGGAGCGCTGGCGGGCGAGGCGCGCCGCGTAGTCGGGGTGGTCGATCTGATCCCGCGACGGGCGCCGCTTGCTCTCGCCGCCGAAGCCGCGCATCCGCCTGGCCGGATACGTCGAGAAGCCGACCCGCGGCTGCTCGCCGTCATTGCCCACGTCGACGCCGGCCGCGAGCTGCTGCCCCACGACGTGACGCACGGCGGCCTCGGCCTCGCGCGCGAGGGCGGCGGTGGCGATGGCCTCGCCGCGGTCCTGGCGCACGAGCAGATCGCGGAGCGCCGGCGGGCGGGGGAGACTGCCGACGTGCGTGGTCAGGATCCGGTGTTCGCTGCGCTTCATGGGGCCTCCCGTCTCGTCAGACCGCATCGCCCATGTCAGACCCGGGGCGGCGAGCGCCATCCTGCGCCGCGGATGACAGCCGTGTCAAGGCAGCGATCGCCCGATGCGATCACCCGAAAGCGCCTACCCGAGCCGCTCCACCTCGGCGATGAAGAGCTTGCGGACCTCCGGGTCGTCTATGTGGACGGCGAGGTGCGCGGATTATGCGTGAACACATGCGCCACCCTCACCCCGTCCCTCTCCCTCTCCGAGGGAGAGGGAGCCGTTTCGATCCCCTCGCCCCCGGAGGGGGAGAGGGTCGGGGTGAGGGGCGCATGGGACGCGGAACACGCGTTCGTGAATAGAGCGGGCTAGAGCGCCCCCGCCCGTCCCCGGAGGGTCACGATCACGAGGCTCGCCACGTTCGGCTTGGCCGCCAGCTCCACGACGATGAAGTCCCCGACCTGGATGTCGCCTGTAGAACGGATACGCGATCGGATTGCCGCAGCCGCAGGGTGATCTCATGGCTCACGCCCTCCTCAGAGCGCTGGCTCGGCCCGCGAGAGCGCCGGCTCGGCGCGCGCCGCGTCGGGCGCCGATGGCGTATCCGCGTCCTCGCCATCCTCATCATCCTCGTCGGTGGCGATCATCTGCACGACGAGCTGGTCGCCCGCCACGGCCACTCGACGGAGCCAGATCCAGGAGAGGCCCATGGCCGTGGCGCCGCGCACGCACGTATCGACGGCGCCCCTGAGGGCGAGCTCGATCGAGGTGTCCGACCCGTCGGCGAGCGGCGCGGCGGCCTCGAAGGTGACCATGCGAGCCCATCCGGGTGATGACATCGCGAGGATGAGCAGAAGCGTGAGTGAGATGAGCCGGTTGAGAGTGCGCATGAGTGACCCTCGTCTCTCGTGAGTTCAGGCGTTCAAACCACAAGGACGACCCGTGCAGAAATGAGCGGACTCATCGGCGGCCGCCATGACCACCAGCAAGGGCAAGAACCCCACGGCGGCGGTGAACAAGACCCGGGCGGCCAGCAGCACCGCCGCGGTCCTCAGTAGCGTGGCGGCGCCGGCCACCATCCTCGCGCCGAGAATCCCCACGATCGTCGCGCGCATCACCGTCTTCATCATTGACCGATGTCCTCCGTGAAAGAATTGACCGATGTCCTCCGTGAAAAACCGCGCCGGACACTCACGGAGGCAGCATCGTCCATGCCACTGGCGCTGCCCAGGATGTAAGTGTCTGACCTGCTGGCCCTCTGGGCGGCCCCACGGCTCGGCCCGCCAAAGGCGGAAGCCGGGCGGCGGGTACTTCCGGGCCGGTAAGACCTTCGCGCTAGCTTCTTCGCGATCGCGCCGCGCGCGTCCCGGGCTTCATCGCGTGGCCAAATTGTCGGCGAGCCGGAGGGCCTTCTCGGCCAGGATCTGGGCTTGCGGCACGTCCCTGGTCCGGAGCGCCTCCCGGGCTTTCGAGAGAAAGTCCTGGATGCTGGAGAAGATCTCCCGCTGATCGCGAGTCAGCTTGGATGGCTCGATCCGATCGACGATCTCGCCGACCTTGGCCAGCCGCGCATTGACCTCCCGCACGATCTCCCCTTCGTTCGCCACGCGTGACGTGATCACCGGGGCCGGGGCCTTCTCCGTGGGTGGAGCCGGTGGCGTCGACGGCGGCCCCGCCGCCGGAGGAGGACTCCCCTTCGCCCGTGGAGACGGGGGCCCTTGTGGTGTGGTGCCGTCCGGAGCGGGCGCCGTAGCTGCCGGCGGCGGGGGGCCGCCGGGGGAAGGCGGCGCCCCGGGAGCCGGAGCGGCAAGGGGAGACGGGTCGGGCGGCGCCGGCCAAGCGGGAACCGGGAGCGGATCGCGGTCCGGGGCGGGAACGGCGGCGGTCGGCGTGCGCCCCGGCTCGACCGCTCTCACCGAGGCGCACCCGCCGGCGAGCAGGAGCAGGCCGAGGATGAGGGCGGGCATGCTCATGGCACCTCCGTCTCCACGGGAAGCCGAACGATGACGCTCGTGCCGCGGCCGACCTGGGAGAGGATCTGGATGTCGCCGCTGTGCATGTCGACCACCCGTCGCACGAGAGGCAGCCCGATGCCGGTGCCGCCGGGCTTGGTCGTGTAGTACATGGCGAACACCTGGTCCATGTCGGCCGCCGACATCCCGGCGCCCGTATCGCTCACGGTCACCTTGACCACTCCATCGGTCTCGAGCTCGGTCGTCATGCTGACCCCGCCCCCCTCGCGCATGGCCTGACAGGCGTTGAGGACGATGTTCGTGAACGCCTGCCGGAGCAGCTCCTCGTCGCCACGCACCTCCGGGAGCGCCCCGGACAGATTCAGAGCGAACGTGATCCCCTTGGCGCTCCATTCCGCCTCGAGGCGCCCCACCGCGTCTCGCAGCAGCGTGTTCAGCTCGATCGCCGCCAGGGAGATCTCCTTGGGACGCGTGAGATCCACGAAGCGGCCGACCACGGCGTCGAGCTGAGCGATGCCCTGCTCCAGCATGTCGAGGCTTCGCTGGACACCCTCGGATGGAGCGGCGAGCGTCTCCTTGAGGACCGCCACGTGCATCAGCATGCCATGCAGGGGATTCCTGACCTGATGAGCCAGTTCCGAGGTGACTTGGCCCAGGGCGGCGAGCTGCGCGGAGTACTGGATGAGCGACTGGAGCGTCCGAGCGGATACGGCGACCGCCTTCACGTCCTTCAGCAGGACGATGGCGCCCTCGCGGGGCTGTCCGGTGGTCCCGACCGGGAATCCCGACGCGAGGAACTGAATGGGGGAGCCCTCGGTGGGGATCTCGATCGTCACGCCCCGGAAGCTCGTGCCGCTGACGAGGACCTGCCGTATCATGCCCGGGAGTGGGTGGCCGGGACCGAACACGCGGTCCAGCACGTCTCCCTCCACGCCACCAAGCGGCTTGCCGACGACGGCCTCGGCCGCGCGATTCGCGAAGAGAAGGTGCCCGGCCGCGGTGAAGAACATGAGGCCGTCTTCGATCTCGTTGACCGCGCTCTGGAAGCCCAGGCGCTCGCTCAGTATCTTGGTCCGGTCCGACCGGATCTGCTGGCCGAGCAGGTGGAGCTGGAACGCGAGCTTGCCGAACTCGTCCTGCGGGCCGGCATTGCTGCCCACGTCGTACTCCCCGTTCCGCAATCGCTCCATATCCTCCGCCAGTTTGCGAATCGGCCGGAGCGTCAGGTTCGACAGTCCGATCGCCACCGCCAGGGCGGCCAGGATGGCGAGCCCGCCCAGCGCGGCCGCCCGCGCCATGGCGTCGTTCAGTTTCCTCGTCACGAGCGGGAGAGCGATACCCACCTTGATCGTGGCGAGGGGCCTGCCGTTCAACTCCAGCGGCAGGCCCACGTCGTAGATCGCATCGTCATTCGCGTACAACCGCAGAGCGCGGCTGATCGGGTTGAGGGCGACGAGCGCAGTGAAGCTCGGACGGGTCAGGGCGATCTCGCCCTCACGCTTTGAGTCACTGTGGATCACCGCGCGATTCGCCTCGTCGGAGATCATGACGTACAGCACGTTCGGCGAGTGGCCCACGCTCGCATCCATCAGACGCCGGAGGGTGGGGTCCGTCCGGAGGACCCGCAGGGGATCGTCGCCGGCACGCCGGGTCAGCGCGAGGGCGCTCTGCGCGTAGACCTGCTGGGCGATCAGGGTGGCTTCGTGAAGCATGTCCCCGACCATCGCCTCTCGGAGATGAGCGACATGGAAGAGCGACGTGGTGGCGACCACGAGGAAGGTCAGCAGCGTGATGCCGGCGACCTCCCGGCCCAGGAGCGAGAGACGCGGTCTCCGCCGGCTCCGGGCTGATGAAGAAGCGGCGGCGGTCGGACTCTGCGAACCGGGCATCCCGAGGGCCCTCGCGTGTGTGATCTGCCGCCTGGGAACGTGACGCTCGTGGACGAGCGGGCTGCCGAAGGCTAGCGAGCCCGGATCATGCGCAGCCGCGCGCCACCCTCGACCCGTCACGCGCGTTCATGAATGGAGCAGGTTCGTCGTCGCCGGGCAAGCCACGCCCCGTGCTTCGACGAAAGCCCTCGCCATTTCTGTGACGCAAACGCCGTGCCGGGCGGGATTACCGCGCTGGCGTGCCTGAATCGCGCCGCGGCCGGGTTCCTCGGCTGATCGGGAACTTTTGATCGAGTAGTTCTTACCCGTAGTTCTTACCAGGTGTATCCCCCGGCGCGGTCGCATCGACCTGCCGGAGTCCTCGATCTTGCTGGAATTCCGAAGCATGGAACGGGGGCGCCTGCCTCGGGGCATGTCGCTTGCAGCCTCGCGCCGTCATGGCACATACCTCATGCGCGTCGGCGGCTCCGCCGGGGCCCCTCCGCTCACCGGAGTCGCGCGTGAAGCATCGCGTCCTGGTCGTGGATGACGAAGAGTCGCCCCGGACCGGGCTCAGCTCGTTGCTGTCGACGTGGGGCTACGAGATCACTGCCGCCGAGGACGGTCAGCGAGGGCTGGAACGCGCCGCCGTGTTCCGGCCGTCCGTGGTCATCACCGATCTCGTGATGCCGGGTATGAACGGCATCGACCTGCTGCGCGAGCTCAAACACGAGTTGCCGGGCGCCGCCGTCGTCATCCTCACTGGGCATGCGAGCATCGAGACGGCGATGACGGCCGTCCGGGAAGGCGCCTACGACTATCTGACCAAGCCGGTCGATCCCCGGCGACTTCGAATGGTGCTGGAGAAGGCCATCGAGAAGGCCGAGGTCGTCCGGGACGTCACCCTGCTGCGCCGGCAGCTCAAGGACAGCCGCGGGATGGGCCCGTTGCTCGGGACGAGTCCCTCCATGAAGGAAGTGTACCGGCTGATCGAGATGGCCGCGCCGACGGCGGCGCCGGTGCTGATCTCGGGGGAGACGGGCACCGGGAAAGAGCTGGTCGCGCGCACCATCCACGAGCGGTCGACACGCGGCACGCAGCCGTTCGTGGCGGTCAACTGCTCCGCGATCCCCGATACGTTGCTCGAGAGCGAGCTGTTCGGGCACGAGAAGGGGTCGTTCACGGGAGCGCTCGAGCGCCGCGCCGGGCTCTTCGAGCTGGCCGATACGGGCACGATCTTCCTCGATGAGATCACGGAGATGAGCGGCGCCCTTCAGGCGAAGTATCTCCGCACGCTGCAGGATGGAACGCTCCGGCGGCTGGGGGGCAAGGCGGAGCTCCAGGTGGACGTGCGGGTGGTGGCCGCGACCAACAAGGACCCGCTGCGGGCCATGCAGGACGGCAAGTTCCGGGAGGATCTCTACTATCGCTTGAGCGTGCTGAACATCGCGCTGCCGCCGCTGCGGCAGCGCCCGGAGGACATTCTTCTGCTGGTGGAGGCGTTCATCCAGGAGTTCAACGGCAAGTATGCCCGCTCGGTCACGGCGGTGGACGACGCGGCGCTGAAGGTCGCGCTCCAGCACAGGTGGCCCGGGAATGTTCGTGAGCTCCGCAATGCGGTGGAGCGGGCCGTGGTGGCCTGCGAGGGCGACGTGATCACGGTCGAGCACCTGCCCCTGACGGCGCCGCCGGCGACGGCGTCGTCGTCGGACTCGATCGTCATGCCCCTCGGGTCCACGCTCGACTCGGCGGAGCGGGAGCTGCTGCTTCGGACGCTCGCTTCCACCAGCAACAACAAGACCCGCGCCGCGGAGATCCTCGGCATCACTCCGAAGACGCTGCACAACAAGCTCCAGCGCTATGCGCGGGAGGGCCGCTCGCCCTCCTAGCCCAGGACGATCGCGGCGCCGGCACGCTGGCCCAGGCTCGATCGTTTCTCCGCCGGGGCCGAGGAACTGCAGCCCTCATGAGCCTTCTCACGTGGCCGCGCTGCCTGGCCTTGGTCTCGCTCCTGGTCGGCCTGGTCGTCGGGCTCGCGGCGGCGCGGCGGCGCATGCCGCCGCGCATGAGCAGTGTCGACATCGTTCGCTGTCCCCTGCACGGCATCGCCCACGACGGCCGGCTCGAGGTCTGCCCGGACTGTGTCAAGCCGAGCTCCGATCCGCTCCGGAAGGGAGTACCCGGTACCGGTAGGGCTTACCGGCCTCGCGACCTCGCGCGCGTCCTGTCTCCGTTCCTTCAGCGCGCAAACGCTCGGGTTTCCGCCCCAGGCGAGCCCCCCGCCGATGTCGGCACATCCGTTGCACGTCCACAGTACGTTTACGCGTTGCGATCAATTCCTGGGGAGGAGGGTGTCGCCATGGATGGAGCGCTGCTGTCTACTTACTGCTCGACATGCAGGGCCTTGCGGGCCATCAAGGACTGGCACGAGTGCCGTGACGTCCTGCTGATCGACCTGGAGCCGTGCGGCCACGTCGCGCGGCGGACGGCCCGTCTCGAATGGCTCCCGGCAGTGCCCGCGCCTACCGGAGCGGCCTTGCGAAGCTTCTCACTGGCAGCGATGGAGCAAAGCGGCGCGCGGTAAGGCGGGGTGTCGCCCAGGGAGACTCGCCCGGCGCCGCGCGGCTACCCCGCGAAGGCGGCGGGCGAGCCGCCGCCGTACCTCGTCGTCTGCTCACACGTTCCGCGGCGCGGCAATGATCTCGCCGGGAGCCAACCGATGGTCCCGTTCATGGCTCTCCTCTCCCGACGCGGTAGTGTGCGTCGCCCCTTTCCCACGATGGCCTCCCCGGGCGCTCACGCGGCCCGGCGATCGGCGGTCGCTGCGATCGTCAGGCCGTCATAGATGTGGACATCCGGGCGGATCCTCGCGGCCTCCTGCTCCACGAGGACGATCACGGCGGTCCAGAGCTCGATGGTCGGGACCTGGCCCGTGAGCTGGACGATAGCGGGCGACCCCCGCCAGAGCGGCACCTGGACCGTCGGCACGACCGGCAGCCGTGACAGCGCGGGCTCGGCCAGGAGCGCGTCAGAAAGGTGTCCCTGAACCTGAGCGGCTTCGCTCGCGCGCCGGCGCTTGAGGTCGGTGAGCTTGACCGCCAGTCCGAGCAGCAGGACGCAGAGGACCGCCGCCGCGATGACGAACGGTTCCATGGGGGCTACCTCCGTCGGACTGTACTTCAAGGGCCGTGCCACGCGGGATTCCTCGCCTTCCTGACGTCTTGGCGGGTGCCGACGCCTTGTCTGGCGGGTAATGGTTACTCCACCCTGGGCGCAGGATGTGCTGGCGGCCGCATGAAGGGCATGCGCGCGTCTCCGAAAAGCCGATCGCTCAGCATCGGCACGTCGGTTGCACGGTGAGGAACGTGAGACCGGAGACAGGGCGGAGCGGCTCCCGGCGAAGCGGTGCACTGCTCCGCAGGAGGAGTGATCCATGTTGTCGACCATGCTCATCGCCGTGCTCGTTCTGCTGGTCCTTGGCGCCGTCCCGACTTGGCCCTATAGCAGGGACTGGGGGTACTATCCGAGTGGCCTTCTCGGAACGGTGCTTCTGGTCATGATCGTTCTGATCCTGGCGGGGAGACTCTGACCCTGATCGCCGCGGCCGCCATGGTCCCCCGATGACGAGCGCCCTGGTGTCGCCGGTATTCGTTGACGCCGCTTGGCGCGCCGGCGTTGACCGGAGGGTGGGGCGCAGGTACCGTATGGCCGTCCTTCTGGCGGGGTTGTCCGTCATAGCTCCAGTGGTCTCGCCGACCTTCAGCGCATCACCCGTCACGGCGCCGCGCGGCGCCGCCATCGCGGCAGGCGTGGGCGCGGCGCCGGGCGCATGAGCGACCGCGAGCGCATCCGCGCGTGGGTCGGCGACTGGCTCGCGGCCGACGGCCGGCTGCTCCTGATGTCGGACTATGACGGCACGCTGAGCCCGATCGTCGGGAATCCCGCGCAGGCGTGGCTGCCCGCCGACGTGCGCGCCGATCTCCGCACGCTCGGCACCTGCCCGCGGGTCCGCCTCGCCATCATCTCCGGCCGCGACCTCGGGGACCTGCGCGCGCGCGTGGGGGTGCCGGAGGCGATCTACGCAGGCTGTCACGGGTTGGAAATCGACGGGCCGGACGTGGTCTTCAGCCATCCGGAGGCGGAAGCCCAGCGGGAGTCGCTGTGCGCGATCAGCCTGACGCTGAACCAGCGGGCGCCGAGGGTGGCGGGGATGCGAGTGGAGGCGAAGCGGTTGAGCATCTACCGCCGGGCGGGATTGCTCCTCGCCGAGCTCCGGCGCATCCGCGAGGAGAAGCCCGGCACACACGGCAACGACATCGGCTCCGGGGTGAGCCAGCCATGAAAAAAATTCGCGAGATCATGCGACCGGGGTTCCTGTTCATGGTGCAACGCCATGCCAGGGTCATCGACGCGGTGCGCCTGATGGCATCGGAGAACGTCGGCATCGTCATCGTGCTCGACGGCGACCGGCTCGCCGGGGTGTTCTCCGAGCGCGACGTCCTGCGGAGGGTCGTGGATCGGGGGCTGGATCCGGCGCGCACGGCGGTTGGTGACGTGATGACTCCCGAGATCGTCGTGGCCGACGTCGACGAGGGCTATCAGACGGCGATGCGCCGGATGGACCACGCCAATATCCGTCATCTGCTCGTGGTGAGCGGCGGGCGCCCCACGTCCATGCTCTCCATCCGGGACCTGATCCGGGTGGACATGCAGGACAAGGTCGAGGAGCTTCGGTACCTGCGGGAGTACCTCTACCAGGTGCCGCCCGAGACCGCCGAGCCCACGGTCCCCTGATTCGCAAGGGAAGGTGACGCTGAGGCCATGGTGACGTCAATCTTGTTCTGGCCGAGCGTGGCGTTTTTCGCGGGCGGTGTTGGGGCCTTCGTGCTCCGAGCGATCCTCCTGGGCAGCCTCCGACGCTGGGCGCCCCGGTCCGCGGCGTGGGCGCTCGGCGCCGCGGTCCGCACTCCGTCGCTCCTGTGGTGCGCCGTCTTCGGGCTTTACGTCGCGAGCGAGGTGGCGTTCGAATCCTCCGACTTGGCCCTGCGTCTGCACGCGCAGATAGCGCTGTTCCTCGAGGCGGCCGTGATCCTGTCGGTGACGGTTACGCTCGCCGGTGTGGTCGGCACCCTGGTGGGTCGCGCGAGCGCGTGGCAACCGCTGGGCGGAGTCGCGACGGGCCTGGCCCAGACCACCGCCCGGGCGACCGTCGTCATCGTGGGGTTGCTGATCCTGTTGTCTGTCCTCGGTGTTCACATCACGCCGATTCTCACGGCGCTCGGTGTCGGCGGCCTGGCAGTAGCGCTCGCCCTGCAGGACACTCTGGCGAACCTGTTCGCCGGCGTCCACCTGCTCGCCGACCGGCCGATCCGCGTCGGCGACTATGTCAGGATAGGAGACAACGTGGAGGGATATGTGGTGGACGTCGGCTGGCGTTCGACCCGTCTCCGATCGCTCGCGAACAATGTCGTGGTCCTGCCGAACCAGATGGTAGCGCGCGGAACGATCACGAACTATGATCTGCCGGAATCCCGGATGGCCGTCGGCCTGAAGGTGAGCGTGGACTACGCGGCCGACCCCCACCTCGTCGAGGCGCTGCTCCTTGAGGAGGTCACGAAGGCCGTCGGGCAGCTGCCGGGTTTGCTCGGGACTCCGTCGCCGGAGGTCCGCCTCATTCCCGGCTTCGGCGAATACTCGCTCGACTTCACGGTCGGCTGTCACGTCGCGCGGTTCGTCGACCAGTATGCCGTCCAGCACGAGCTTCGCCTGCGATTGTTCCACCGCCTCCGAGCCGAGGGCATCATGATCGCGGTGCCTGCGCGCGTCATCCGCGTGTCGGATGGCCCGCTCGCCTGTAGCGACCCTCCGCAAGCAGCCGGCCGGGCGGGCGCGGCGGCCGCCTCGAGACGAGAAGGTCACGATGCCTGAGGCGGAATGGTTTAGCACGGCCCTTTGGCGCCGGCCCCGCCATGGCTCAGACGCTACAGGCCCCGCCGACAGAGTCGCCGGGGACCGTTCCCGCGCCCGGAGCTGTTCCCGCGCCAGGGAACGCGACGGGCATGCTCGAGGGTGCGGTCAAGAAGGTGGATCCTGGAGCGGGAACGGTGCAGATCTCCTCGGGCCTCCTGGGCATCTTCGGGAGAACCCTCGAAGTCAACAGCAGCACCCAGATCCAGGTGGAGGGCCGGCAGGGCAGCCTCGCGGACTTGCAGGAAGGCGCGAAGATCAAGGCCTCCTACGAGTCGCGTGAAGGCAAGAACGTCGCGACCCGGATCGAGGTGATGCCGGCTCGGTAGACGCGGACCCGACGCGCGTGGCCCGGGCCGTCCCGCCGGGCCACGCTTCGCGTCAAGGTCCGTCTTTACGCGGTGCCCGGGAAGATCTTACCCGCCTTGATGCCGCACGATTTCTTCGCGCTGGGAGCGCGGAAGTCCTCGCCCCGGGCCTTCATCCGCGTGACGAGATCCTGATACGACGAGGTCGGGATCTCCGTCCCCTTCTTCGTCATGAACCGGGTCTTGACCGTGGCCGCGTCGGCGTCGACCGAGTCGCCGGCGTAGACGATCCGCTCGAAATGGGCAGCAATCTCTCGGGCCAGGGCAATACTTATGCCGACCGGCTAGGGAGAGGCATCGGAAGGGGCGGAGCCCCCCCTCCGAGTCTTCATGCCATCCACACCGACTTGATGTTGACGAACTCGCGGATGCCGTACTCCGAGAGCTCGCGGCCGTAGCCCGAGCGCTTGATCCCGCCGAAGGGCAGGCGGGGATCGGGCTTCACGATGCCGTTGACGAACACGCATCCCGCCTCGATGCGGGCGGCGAGGCCCTCGGCGCGGTTTCTGTCCTGGGTCCAGAGCGAGGCGCCCAGACCGAACGTCGAGTCGTTCGCCAGCCTGATGGCGTCGCCCTCATCCTTCGCGCGGATGAACGCCGCGACCGGTCCGAAGGTCTCCTCGTCGAAGGCCGGCATCCCCTTGTCGAGACCTCGGCGCAACGACCCGTGGCATCGCTGGCGAGGGCTTGCGGCCCCGCGTAGGCTTGGCCCTTGCCACCGGATCAGGCCGGCAAGAGCGCTCCCGCAAATCGCGCACGCAGCCAGGGACGGCTTCGGTGGGCACGAATCGCCGTGGGCTACGTAGAAACTACGCCGTCGTCCCTTGGCGCCCCGGTTCCGAAGTGACCGCCATTCATGGCTTTGTCGCTCCGGCACGAGGCTTGCGGTAATCCGAGCATAAGGAGGGCTGAGCCATGACCAAGTCAGTGATTGTTGCCCTCTACATGGTCGGATCGTTGTCGCTCACGTCACTGGGCGCTGGCGCGCAGCCACGTGGTCTCGAGTTGTTTTCGCCTGATCGCCCAGGCGCACAGGGCGCCGCGCCCGTGCGCGACCTCTACCCATCGCGAACACCGGTGCCTGACACACCAGGGTTCGTAGCGCCACTGTCGAAGCAGACGGAGACGGGGCAGGCCGGCATTGCGGGCTGGACAACCCCCAATAGGCCGGTCGGCTCGCGCGGCGCGGCGGATCCCGACAGCCCCGGGTGGCTCGGCTTCGGCTTTGCCGCACAGTGGGGCGGCCCGGCTGGACGGGCCCGAAACTGAGCAGACCAGCGGTTGAAGCAAGCATGCACGGAGCAAGAACGCAGAGCAGCCATCCGGAAGGAAATCGACGCCACTTTTCGACTTCGCCGAGGCCATCGTGCCGGGCTTCGAGGTGAGCGGCTTCGGCCCGGCGCTCCTGGGCGCGATCCTGCTGGCCGTGCTGAACATCATCGTGCGGCACCTGATCGTCCGCTGAGGGCGGCCGGGCGAGGGCCGCGAAGGCGCCCGGCCCTGGGCGGGCGCGTCAGGCGCCGGCGCGCGGCTTCGGCACGATGGCGGCGACGCCCGCTTCGCGGCAGAGGGCGTTGAAAGCGGAGACGTCCTCGGCCAGGCACCGGTCGAGCTTGGCGAGCTCCATCCCACTCCGGAGCGCGAGGTTCTCGGTGAGCTCGCGGAGCGCGAGCGTCGGAGCGGCATCGGAGTACTCGATGAGGGGCACGAGCGTCGCGACCCGCGAGTTGAGCTTCGCGGGGAACATTCGCGGGTTCTCCGACTGGACCTGGATGAGCTCGCCCTCGATCGACGTCAGCGTCCGCGTGAGCGCCGTGGCCGCGTCCGTGACCGCCGGCGTCGCGCCCCGGCCCGCCCACGCCTCCGCCTGCGCGCGGACGTCGCGGAGCAACCGCACCGCGTCGTGCAGCCGGATCAGGAGGTCGTGCGCCTTCTTCGCCCAGGCGAACTGCTCCCGGAGGTCTTCGTCCGTCGCGGGGACGCGCGGGTCCTTCACGACCTCGAACCGCTGCGTCAGCGTCCGGCCGCCCACGGTGAGCCGCCCCTGATAGGAGCCGGGAGGCATGCGGGGTCCCGCGAGCATCTCGACGGTTCCGCCCCGCCCCTTGTTGTCCGGCAGCCTGGTCGCGTCGGGGCCGCGCAGATGCCAGACGAAGCGGTTGGCGCCGGCGTCCGTCGTCAGGCGCGGCTCCTCGTCGCTCGCGCCGGCCGCGGCATCCGGCGGCGCCCCGTCGCCCGCCGCGGCGCGGCGGCGGCTCGTGAACGACCGGATCTCGCCCCCCACGGCGTCGAGGAAGGTGAGGGTGATGTCGCCCGCGGGCGCCTCCCTGAGCCAGTAGTGGACGATGGCGCCGTTCGGCGCGTTCTCCCCGGCGTCGAGGAGCCGCTCCTGCTTCTCGCCCGTCGGCGACTCGACCTGGCGATAGGCGTAGCCCACCGAGCCCGCCAGCCGGTACGCGACCTCGCGGCCGGGGCCGGGCTTCATGCCGTGCCCTCGATACGCCCGCCAGCGCACCGCCGGGCGCGGCGCGAAGAGGTGCGCGTCGGCGGAGGCGATGGCGTCCGCCATCTGGTGGAGCGGCGTGAGGTCGTCGAGGATCCAGAACGAGCGGCCGTGCGTGGCCGCCACGAGGTCGGTGTCCTTGACGATGAGGTCGTGGATCGGCGCCACCGGCAGGTTCGAGCGGAGCCGCTGCCACGAGCCGCCGTCGTCGAGCGAGACCCAGACGCCGGTCTCGGTGCCGCAGTAGAGAAGCCCGCGCCGGCTCGGGTCCTCGCGCACGACGCGCGTGATCTCGCCATCGGGCAGGCCTCCGGTGATGCGCGTCCAGGTGCGGCCGTAGTCGCTCGTCTTCCAGAGATACGGGCGCGTGTCGTCGAGCTTGTAGCGCGTCGCCGCGAGGTAGCACGTGGCCGCGTCGTGAGGGGACGGCTCGAGCACACTCACCAGCGCCCACTCGGGCAGATCCGGCGGCGTCACCGGCTGCCACGTACGGCCTCGGTCGCGGGAGAGGTGGACGAGACCGTCGTCGGTGCCGGCCCAGAGCACGTCGCGCTCGTGCGGCGATTCGGCGAGCGCGAAGATCGTGCAGTAGACCTCGGCGCCGGTATTGTCGCCCGTGATGGGCCCGCCCGAGGGCCCGAGCTTCGCCGGGTCGTTCCGGGTGAGGTCGGGGCTCACGACCTCCCAGCCATGTCCCTCGTCGACCGAGCGGAAGACGCGGTTGCCGGCGATCCACAGCTCCCGCGGATCCCAGCGCGAGTAGAAGACCGGGAACGTCCACTGGAAGCGGTGGCGGTGCTCCGCGGGCGGGACGCCCATGCCGTACTGCTCGGGCCAGATGCTGATGATGCGCTCCTGTCCCGTCCGATGATCGTAGTGGATGAGCCGGCCCATGCCGGGCCCGCTGCCGACGGAGCCGCCGACGACGATGGCGGGGTTGCCCGGCTTCACGG
>Ga0214473_10004922_pt1 | contig 16041 bp, 12 predicted proteins | sample RVTome_7_FD_203509 | JGI IMG/M metagenome (GOLD analysis project Ga0214473, IMG submission 203509) | Soil microbial communities from uranium-contaminated site in the Upper Colorado River Basin, Wyoming, United States - RVT98D197 | ecosystem: Environmental > Terrestrial > Soil > Contaminated >... | reverse complement strand
AGATCAATAAGCAATATGGTGTCGAGTCTGCAGGCAATAAAATCACCGGTATTCTAATCGCTTAATTTGGCGCACAAAAATATAATCATTTTTACATCTCATTTAAAAACAATGATTGAACCTAACTTCTATGCTGTCCATTTAAACAAAGTACAATGAACCCCGAATCCTTTCAAACATATTCATTTGGTGCCCATCGAGAAGGTAGTGTCATAGTTCGCGTACTGGCTGCTGCAATTAATGCTGGTGATCCCTATTCAGTTGTTCTGCGCCATCTGCGACGCGAGGGTGATCTTCTCTGGGTGGGCGAGCAAAAATATGATCTGGCTGTAATCCGACGCGTTTTGGTAGTAGGTGCCGGTAAAGCCGGATATCCGATGGCTCGAGCGGTGACTGAGTTACTCGGCGAGCGTATCAGCAGCGGTGTGGTGATCGTCAAGGATGGGTATTTTCCTGCAGATGCCAGGTTACCCCGGATAGAATTATGTGAGGCTTCCCATCCCTTGCCCGATGAGCGTGGGATCGGAGCGACACGACGCATCGCCAATATGTTGGGTAATCTATCATCCCAGGACCTGGTGTTGTGTTTACTTTCAGGTGGAGGTTCCGCCCTGCTGACTGCACCGGCTGAAAGCATATCCCACCGGATATTCAGGCTCTGACCGCCTTGTTATTAGGCTGTGGAGCAAGTATTAACGAGATCAATACACTGCGAAAACATATCGATCTAGTCAAAGGCGGAGGATTAGCGCTAAGCCAGTCTAGCCCAGGTATTGGCGATCATCCTTTAAGATGTCATCAGCGATCCGCTCGATGTGATTGCATCCGGGCCTTGTGTTACGGACCCAAGCACCTATCAAGATGCTTTGGCGATTTTGGATGGTTATGCGCTGATGGACGCCATTCCCCCGGTTATTCGAGAGCGCATAAAAGCAGGCTTGCTGGGGCAGGTTCCGGAAACCCCTAAAAAGGACGACCCTATTTTTGCATCTATAAAAAATGTGATTATTGCTAGTAACTACCAGGCAGCCCAGGCTGCTATCGACCAGGCTTGAAGTGAAGGCTGGATGGCGTTACTCTTGACAACTTTTTACAGGGTGAGGCCAGGCAGGTAGGACCTATGTTGGCAGCGGTAGCCCGTCAGGCGTCTTCCAGCGCTGAGCCAATCCCACGACCCGCCTGTCTCGTGTTTGGTGGCGAGACGACCATTACTCTGCATGGCAACGGGTCGGGTGGGCGCAATCAGGAATTAGCCCTCGGCGCAGTCGTTGAAATGGCCGGCCTTCCTGACGCATTTTTGGTTGCCCTGGCGACTGATGGGAGTGATGGACCCACCGATGCAGCCGGAGCAGTGGTTACCGGTGAGACACTCGCGCGCGCCGTATCTGCCGGTATTTCTACCCAAAATTTCCTGGCGAATAATGATTCATTCCATTACTTTCTTCCCCTGGGAGACCTGATCCTCTCCGGGCTAACCCGCACCAACGTCAATGATTTAGCCTTTCTGTTTCTATTATGAGACCAATGCCACCCGCATATCTCCACCGCTTCCGCCCACCGGCGGTTGAGCGCCCTGGCTGAACCCTTGCGGTGCTGCAATCCTAATGATCTCAAAATCTCACCCAGGGACGTACAAGAACAGCTGTTCACCGACTGACATTTTCAAAGGACATGTTTTTTTTGGGCATTGAAACGCAACATTGAACGAAAGGTCTAATCCCAGAGGCCTGCTAGCTGCCCAATCTAAACGCGTTCATGCAAGACGCTGCTGGATACACCAAACCAATGGGTCTGATCCGCCTTTCGCTGACAGTCAGTCCACAGGATGTACCAGACGCCATTCAAAACAGCATGGTTCGATTTCCTGTTCCATCCAAGGCATGGTGGCCACCTTTGTTTGGGAAGATACTGTTTCGCAATACGCCACAATAGGCGCGGAACACTGGAAAAAATCGCTTGCTTCGGCTTTTGGTAGGTTTTTTCACGACGTATCTCGGTTTTGGTTGGTCTTCGATAACCTAATCTATAACCGATTACGTTACTTTCTTCAAGCGCTATTATTTTTACGGGTAGGTCTTAAGTAAAGTTTTCGCTTTGATCTTGAGACCCATTTCACGCAGGTTGTGACAGGCTGGATGATAGGTCACTTTCAGCATGCTGGCAGAACGCGCCCACATCCGTGTCTTGAACTGGTTCCCCAAAAAACTCAGTGAATTTAAATATATAAGCAGTGATATCAACTGCGAGGGCATGTTCGGCTGGTCCAACTGGAAACAACTCAGGATAATGATGCTTAACCATGCTAACCTTTGACCAGAAGGTGTAACAATCGATGCGCTGCTTTTTTCGGAAGACACGCATGTAATTCAATGCCACTGCACGGGCCTTTTCCTCAAAGCCATTGTAAAAGAGCAGTTGTCCACAACAGGTTTGTTCAGGCGGGAAACCAGCTCCGCATGAATATCTTTCAAAATGCGTGTTATATTCCGAAGCGTGCCCGTGTAAAACTGGTAGCCGATAAACGTGATGCGGGATTGGCTTTACGGATGGGGTATCAGTGGAATGCCCCCATTGACCAACCCCGATCATAAACACATTGTAAAAGATTCTGAATATGATAAGCTTCTCAAGGTCATTCGGCTAACAACAAATACGGCTCTTCAATAAGTTGCTTAATGTATTGCATGAATCGCGCTGCAGGAGCGCCATCAACCAGGCGGTGGTCAAATACTAGACTTAGTGTCCACATTTGGCGGATAAGCACCTGATTGCCCCTGGCCACTGGTTTTGGAGCGATGCGACCCACTCCCAGAATGGCCGCTTCAGGCAGATTGATGATAGGTGTGAAAGCGTCAACACCATACATACCCAGGTTAGTGATGGTGAAAGTGCCACCGCTCAGGTCGTCAGGTAGGCAGCGGCCGCTTCGGGCTTTCCCGACCAGCGAACGGAATTCCTCGCCAAATTGACGCAAGTTCTTCTGATCTACATCTCGGATGACGGGGACCAGCAGGCCACGTTCTGTATCTACTGCCATACCGATATTGACATGCAACATGATCTCAATTGCGTCTGAAGCAAGGCGGGCGTTCATATAGGTGAACTTGTGCAACGCATCGGCAACGATTATCGCAAGCAGGTCTTCATATCCGGGGGCAAATCCCCATGTCTCGGCCACTTCAGACTTTAGGCGTTCGCGCGCAGAAACGATCTCGGTGGCGTCAGCTTCCATGACAAGGGTCACGCGCGCAGTGGTTTGTACGCTATTGCCCATGCGCTCGGCGATGATGCCCCGCACACCCTTGAGTGGAATGCGTTTGATAACTTCAGCAGTGGGAAGAAGTACTGGTCGCACGGAGGGTGGCTCAAATACTCTACTCGGTGCGCTTACAATGGTGGACCCAGGCTGGACAGCTCGCGCAACATCCTCTTTTACGATCCGCCTACCTGGACCCGTACCGGTGAGGGTGCGTAAGTCTACGCCAGTAGCAGCAGACATACGCTGGGCAACGGGAGTAGCCTTCGGCACCTGGCTCAGGTAGGCCGCCAAATCCCGCTCGACAACGCGAACATTTCCGTAGCCAGTAGGGGATAACTGGGCAAGATCAATCTTATGCTCAGCAGCCAACTTTCGAGCGCGAGGTGAGGCGAATTGAGTAGAAGCAGCAACCGGAGCGATATCAGGCCGTCGATCACCTTCCTTCCTACCTGCTACTAGTTTTCTGGATACCTGATTACTTTCTACCGGCTCTCCTGCCATCTGAAACCTGTCTTCCGGATTGCCAATTACGGCCACCACTGTCAGCACCGATATTACATCACCCTCTTTATATGGGCCGATATGAATGTAGCCTTTGGCATTGGATTCCACAGGGAAGATGGCTTTATCGGTTTCGACTTCCATCACTTCCTGACCTCTGCTGACTTTGGCACCGTCGGGCACCAGCCATTTCACAAGGGTGACTTCTTCGACAGTTTGCCCCAGTTGGGGAATGAAAAATTCTTCAGCCATTAGCTTACCACCTTTTTGCATGCGGCAATGATGCGGGCCACGTTGGGGATGACTTCATCTTCAAGCCTTTCAGCACGTGGGACGGGAACATTGGCGGCAGCAACTCGTATCATCGGGGCATCGAGATAGTCGAATGCCTGCTCGTTCACCTGGGCTATGACTTCGTTGATGAAGCTGGTGTTTTCGTAGGCTTCGGTGACGCCCACCAGCCGCCCGGTCTTCTTGACAGAGGCGACAATGGTGGCAATATCCAGCGGTTTGAGGGTGCGCAGATCAATGACTTCAACATCAATGCCTTCTTCGGCCAGTTTTTGGGCGGCTTCGAGGGCATTGAGCACCTGGCGGGAATAGGTGACCAGGGTCACATCTTTGCCGGGACGCTTGATATCGGCCACACCGAATGGGATAATGTATTCTTCTTCAGGAACGAAGCCTTTTTCTTTGTAGAGCATTTTGTGCTCGATGAACATGACCGGGTTGTCGTCTCGAATGGCAGCTTTGAGCAGGCCTTTGGCGTCGTAGGAGGTAGAGGGCATGACGACGTAGATGCCGGGGAAATGTGTCCATAAAGATTCGAGGCTCTGCGAGTGGTGGGCAGCAATAGCGCGCCCGGCTCCGCCTTCAGTGCGGATCACCATTGGGACCACGGTCTTGCCGCCGAACATATAACGGTTTTTGGCACCTTGGTTGGCAATCTGATCCATCGCCAGGGGGGTAAAGTCCACGTACATAATCTCGGCGATTGGGCGCATGCCAGCCATGGCCGCGCCAACGGCCGCGCCGCCGATAGTTGCTTCGGAGATGGGAGTATCGAGAACACGCCATGCACCGAATTCTTTGTAGAGATCACGCGTCGCGCCGTAGGCACCTCCATACAGGCCCACATCTTCACCCATGATGAAAACATTTGGGTCGCGTAGCATTTCTTCGCGGGCAGCCTCGACCAACGCCGCGGCGTATGAGATTTCGCGCTTAACCTCACCTTTGGCAATAGCGATGCGCAGGCGGCGATCGGTATCATAATCTATGGTGGTGAATTTAGCAGGGGCGAAGACATCAGTGGTCACCTCCTCGGCTTTTGGCGCGGGAGATGCATTGCTGAATTTCATTGCCTTCTCCATTTTTTTATCCACGGCGGTTTCGAGATCCTCGAACTCGCTGTCCGTGAGCATTTTGACGGCTTCGAGGTTCTCTTTCATCACAATTATGGGGTCACGCAATTTCCATTCAGATTCTTCTTCACGAGAACGGTAGGCACGCGGGTCAGAGTGGGAGTGGCCATACCACCGATAGGTCTTGGCTTCGATCAGAGTGGGACCCTCACCGCGGCGGGCGCGTTCGGCGGCTTTTTTTACTGCGCCGCGCACTGCCAGCACATCCATGCCGTCCACCACTTCACCAGGGATGCCATAGGCGCAGGCACGACTTGCTATATCGGGGAGCCTAGTGACTTTCTTGAACGGCACCGACATACCATACATATTGTTTTCGACAACGAAGATTACGGGCAGATCCCAGATACTTGCCATGTTGAGTGATTCGTGGAAGGTGCCTTCATTGGATGCACCGTCGCCGAAGAAGCATAATACCACCCGGTCGGTTCCCCTCAATTTTTGAGCGAGTGCCGCTCCGACAGCTACAGGGATGTTTCCCCCGACGATGCCGGTGGCTCCCAGATTGCCGTGCTCAACGTCGGCAATGTGCATGGAGCCGCCTTTCCCCTTGCAGTAACCGCCAGATTTGCCCAGTACTTCGGCCATCATTTTGTTGTAATGTTCCTGTTTTGCCTGTGGCGTCTTGGCGTACTTATCGCCATGGGCATGGGCATGTCCGTGTCCGCGGTGCGTGCTGGTGATCAGGTCATCGTCTTGAAGAGCAGCGATCGCTCCGACTGCTACAGCTTCCTGACCAGCGTAGAGATGCGAGGCGCCCTTGAGCACAGCCTTACTGAGCAGGTTGGCGATGGTATTTTCGAACGTGCGAATTTCCATCACTTGGCGCAGGTAACCGACCAGATTCTCCTTGGTGAGACACTGTTCCTCAATCATTCCGGAGACAGTCTCCATGCGGGATGACTTAGTAGTGTTCTTGGCTTTGGTAAACATGAACGGATACTCCTTGGACAAAATGGTTGGATTTTAAAACAACTTCAATCCCGGAGCGCAAAGAAAAAAGTTCGGTGGTCTTCATGCACCCCGACGTAAAAATCGGTTTACACCTGGATCACTTGCGTCCCTATGGAGCGCGCCTGTGCGACCTGGTTGGCTGGGGCATCGGCATCGGTAACGATAACGTGCAGATCCTCAAAGCGGGCGAACGAGGCTGGCCCGACGCGACCCCACTTGGTCGCATCGATCAGGGCGACCACCTGGCGGCACATCGCCACGACGATGCGCTTGACCTCCGCTTCGCCGGGGCTCACATCGGTCATGCCTTCGGGGAAGGTCAGGCCGTGGGCGCTAAAGAAACCGGTCTTTATGTTGTACTTACGCAGGATAGCCAGGCCGTCTGTGCCCATCAGCGAGACCGTTTCGCGCTGCAGGGCGCCACCGGTCATGACCACGCTGACGCCGAATGCGTCGAGCATCGACTGGGCTACGACCAGGCTGTTGGTCAGGATGGTCAAGTCCCGATGCTGGCGCAAGGTGTGGGCAAGGGACATGACGGTGCTGGAGGAATCCAGAAAGATGGCATCACCGTTGGCGACAAACTCAGCTGCGGCGGCTCCAATGCGCTCCTTCTCGGCGACCCGCTGCTGGCGGCGCAGGTTGAGCGAGAGCTGCGGGACGCGCTGGATCAGCACTGCGCCGCCGTGGGTGCGCACGATCAAGTTCTCGGCAGCGAGTAGCTGCAAGTCGCCTCGAATGGTGACCTCTGAGACGCCAAACATCTGACTCAGTTCGGAGACGCTGGCGCGCTCGTTACGATTGAGGTGTGCTAGGATGTGTTGTTTCCGTTCGGCGGGGTAAAGTTCAGTGAAGGTTTCCATACAAATTGGGTTTCTAATGCTTGCGCTATATTACGATTACCTTCATTTTAACATCAATCGAAATATTTGGCAAAAGAAATGACCACTGGCTGCATGGCTTTCACAAAGTTATGTTAGACAATTGGGCTTATTACTTGGCAGATGCGAAATTGTTTAATTTATTCGGTTATTGCGACACAGATGAGGCTATCCGAAGAGTACCGGGCAACCTTTTTTAAGGAACCGTGATTCAATAAGGGTATGAAAAGAAAAGCCTCTGCGCCTGTATTCAAGTCCTACGTGATGAACCAGGTGGCCCGGACGCCACCGAGTTATGACGAGAAGATCCCTACGGATCATATGGTCCGAGTAGTGGATGATGCAGTAGAGAAGATTGATCTGAGCTCGCGACTGGCACAATATCCGGGACGGGGGCAATCGCGCTATCATCCGAAGATGTTGTTGAAGGTGTTGGCGTATGGGTATGGGGAGAAGATCTATTCGTCACAGTGGATCGCCAAGGCCATGCGGGAAAACATATACTTCATGTGGTCAGCGGAGATAACTAGCCAGTTTTTTGGACGATCAATGATTTTCGTGGCAGCCGGATGAAAGCTATGATCGACGAGGTGTTCAGCGCAGTGCTGGGGCCTTATTTTCTGGATGGGACGAAGATCGAAGCGGATACGAACAAGCACATGGTGGTGTGGGTCAAGAGACGGTAGACCTATAATCAGCGGGTGCAGGCATAGATCAAGGGTCTGCTCAAACACATTTAGGAAGCCAATGATGAAGAGCAGGACTAATTTGGAGACGACGACCTGGAGGAGATGGATGGTAACGGGCAGATGGGAGTAAACAATGAGGTGCTCCAGAAGAAGATCGACGAACTGAATCAGATAGTGTGAGAACGCCTACGAAACAAGAAGGACGGCGGCCGTCCAGCCTGCAAAGACTTGAAGAAGCTGGAAGGGGATTGCCTGGTGCGGCTGAAGAAGTATGAACAGCAGGCGGAGACGCTCAAAAGCCGCGGCAGTTACGCCAAGACCGATCTGGATGCCAGCTGTATGCACATGAAGGAAAATCGGGGAGCGGAAAAGCCCTGGCCCAAACCGGCCAATAACGTGCAGATCGGTACGGAAGGTAAGTTCATGGTGGGTTTCAGCGTGCATGGTCGGGCAGGCGATACATATTGCCTGTAAGATATTCTCCTGAATTGTGTTCACCAAAAGCAGTTACAGTTCTGGGCAGTGCTGATGGACAGTTGGTATGCAACCAAAGAAATTATGTTGACCATTGAAAAATATGGCAAGATCTACTGTTGTCCGCTTAAAGATATTCGTCAAGTGGATGATTCGAGCGGTTCACAGACCTACCAACTGGTGGATGCGCTCGAATGGACAGAAGCTGAAAAGCAACATGGCAAGGTAATCAAGATCAAAGGGTTTCCTGGCAGCCATAAGGTGAAACTATTCCGGATTGTGTTTTCTACCTAGCGCACGGACTATGTTGTGACCAACGACGTGGCGCAAGACAACACGTAGGCCGTACAAGAGGTGTGTGGCTTTCATTGGTAGGTTGCCAATGTCGCAAAGCCAGAATATTCCGAAATCTTATTACGTGTGCTATTTTGGTTTGGGTACACCTAAAGCAGGTTGCTAATGAAACAAAGCAAACGGTTTATCGCCTCAAACACGGAGTGTTATCTGATTACCTGCGACAACAACTTAAGTCGCCATTTATTAAAATGACTTTTGTGTAAGTCCTAATATTAATGTCCACGAATATCATCTCTCGAGTCTTGAATCATAGTCTCCCTTAAGTATTTCTAATACAGAAGGTAAGATTTGTTTATATTGCTCGAATCAACAATATCCTCTCAGATTAATACTTTTTGGTTTTATCTAAATATTATCCCTATTGGAATTATGAATTAATTCATGAATGTTTTATACAATTTGAACCTTTTTCGCGGTCATTACCTCATTCACCCATCCAGGAATCAACTTTCCGTTTGCAAAATCATCACTCATTTGTTTTTCTTTCTTGCCAATAATGTCGAGATTGTTCACAACACTGGGCAAATCTTCCTTGGGAATAACCACAACCCCGTCTTCGTCGCCCACCAAAACATCCCCAGGGTTTACAGGAAGTCCGCCGCATGAAATAGGAAAGTTGATTTCACCTGGACCGTCTTTATAAGGGCCGTTTGGATTAATTCCTCGGAAAAAGACGGGTAGACCGACTTCTCGTAGACCAGCCGCATCTCGTGCTAATCCATCGGTCACAAAAGCGACAATTCCAAGCGCTTTAGCAATTGCTGCCACATGGTCGCCAAATACAGAACTGGAAGTAGAATTATCGTTTGAGATTACAAGGACGTCTCCAGGCTTGGCGATTTGCATAGCCTTGTAAATTATTAAATTATCAATAGGCCTGGCTTTAACGGTAATTGCAGTGCCAACAAACCGCATCGTAGATTCAAGCGGTTTAATACGGTAATCCATTGCACCTCCTCTACCGTTGGCATCACTAATATTCCCTGTTGACCAATCCTTGAATTTTTGAACAAGTTCAAGAGATGGTCTTTCGATATTCATCCTTACGCGAAATCCGATATTTGCCTCACTCATGATACGCCTCCAAAAGATTAATTTGCAAGATGCAAAGGTTTAAAACCTTTGGTAACTAACAGCATATTGTTAAAACAAGCTTTCATTTTGGCGATTAATGCATCCTGAGTACCTGCTGCGATATGTGGTGTTAAGACCACATTGGGGAGTTTTAGTAGTGGGTCGTCAGCACCTAATGGTTCCATTTCAAAAACGTCCAAACCAGCTCCAAGCAAATGCCCACTCGCCAATACTTCAACCAGATCTTTTTGATCAACAAGAGTTCCCCTAGATGTATTTATTAAAATGCTTCCCTTGCGCATTTTTGTTAATGTTTTTAAATTGATAATATGTCTAGTTTCGGGGTTGGATGGAATGTGGAGTGATACTATGTCAGACTGACATAGTAGATCGTCGAATGAACAATAATTTATACCGAGCTGGTTTTCTTCCTCAGGATATCTTACCAAATCATAGTAAATTGGTTTTGCATCAAAAGCAATTGCACGGGTCGCTACAGCTTTGCCAATCCTGCCTAAACCTACTAAACCTAGAGTCTTCCCTGCGATCTCAAAAGAACCTGCACGTAAACTAAACTGCCGCCATTCACCTGCATGTAAACTACTGCTGGCGAGGAGCAGGCGTTTATATAACGCCAAAATTAGCAAGAAAGTATGTTCTGCTACCCCAATAGTGGTTCCTTCTGGACATAGTGCAACAGAGATCCCATTTGACCTGGCTGCTTTCACATCTGTTTTGTCAAATCCTACACCCTGATGCTGGATCAATCGAAGTTTTTTTCCATAGGCGATCAGGTTTGCAGGTAAAGGATGTGTAGCCACCAAGGCAAAATCAACGTGGGGTAAAATTCTCATTATTTCTTCGTCCGAATAATCCTTGATAAAACTTAATTGGAAACCGGGTGGCAGACATGAAGCAATTAACGCTGCTGTGTCAGATGGGACAACTTCGAGATAAACAACTTTCCAATTTTGCATCTCTCTTTCATATGTCATAATTTCACCTATTCCGATTGCTAGAAATCAATACGGCCTAGTACTTAACTAACCTGAAGGTTGTTGTATATGGAGCGGATAAGGTTTCCTTGCCTGAGATGCGTTGTGCTAGACATTGGCGGTTTTATATACACAACTCAATCTCGTCTATATTCAACCAGGAATCATGCTCAGGTGTTTAATGCATTCAAAGTATTCTGCAATTCTTCTGGCTTCAGACGGTTCAAAGAGCTCATACAGGCAAGCCGGAGAATGAATATTCAGGTTGTCAGTCACAAGAACAATGATAACTGTCTCGGATTAATATTCGTCGGCCAGACAATACAGAAGTTCGGTGAAATCCAGCCTAACTCGTCAATCAGTGAGGTGTACACGGCGCCTGCCAATCAACGTTCCAACGATCGTGAACATATATGTTGTGCTATTTCGTTCTCATAATCTTGTCTTGCTACCTGCCCGGTTTCGGCGGGCAAGATACTCCGTGGCATCTTGCGCTCCTTTATATTTCTGGGTTCGGCTGTACTTGACTTTGGTCGGTACAAGAGAAAGCATACTCGTGTCCGTGTGCGAGCAGGTGCATTTCCCGCTCATATGAGGCAATAAAGTTCGTGGTGTTCTTTTCAGACAGTTCAACAATCTATTTTGATTTCATCCGTCGTGTTTAAGCCGTCTGTACTGTTCAGGGTAATAGGGCCTGGTATCTTGGTTTTAACTCTATATAATGTCGTTGATGCAGCCAGATAAATGCTCATTTGACTTTCATCACCCCAGTTAAAATTAGCGGTTTGCTCTGGCATTTTCAGCAGACCTAACTTCATTCCCTTCTTGTCAAATATGTGTAATCCACCCTGCGCGCAACAATATATATTTCCCTGAGAATCGACCTTCAAGCCGTCCGGCAATCCACTCCCGAGGAAATCGATTTCCGCCAGTATTTTCCCGTTAACAAGTTGATTGTTCTTCCATTCGAATACCTTGATGTGTTTCCTGGGGGAATCGGCCACATAAAGTAGCCTCTCGTCATTAGAAAAACATAAACCATTCGGATTTTCGAATTCATCTGACAAAAGAGTCAGTCGATGGATATCGAGCTCATATCGGTATATGCCCTGAAAGCCCAACTGCCTTTCGCGCGCCACCCCAACTCTGCCCGGGTTTCTTCCGAAATACGGATCCGTAAAAAGTACATCGCCATTTTTCCCCACAATAACGTCATTGGGGCTGTTTAGCTCTTTTCCTTGATAATGCGATACTAAAACCCGTCTATTTTCTCCCAATTTGTTTCTGATAACGAGACTGCTTGTTGCATGTTCGCAGGTGATGATGTTATTTTGAGAATCAACATAAACGTTCCCATTCGGTTTATTGGCTTTGTCACAAAGCACCTGCAGCCCTCCTTTTTCGCTCCAACGATAAATTTTACTGGCCGGGATATCACTGAAGGTAAGATTTTTGTCTTCGCTATGCCAGATGGGACCTTCGATGAATTCAAAACCCGAAACGATGGCCTGAAGGTCCTGGTCTTTATCAAATATTGAATATATCTTCTCGTCAAATGGATGAATTTCCATGTGTTGTAATCACCCACTTTTCTGAATTTCAATTTCGAACAAACTATTGATGTTATTGTTCATCAAAAGCCCATTGAAATCCCTGTTTGTTTTGAAAGCTCGATCAATTCAGAATAAGTCTTTTCAGGTATCGGAATTCCATTCACCTCCCGGTCAAGAGAGTTGAGATATTCGATTTCTCCTGGAAGATAAATCTTTATGCTCTTATCCCGAAGAGGTGTTTCTTTAAGGTTGTTTATATACTTATACATCCTGCTTTTTAATGTTTCCTTATCCATAACAGAACTACAATTGACTGCCATCATAAAGTGGCCCGTATTACTAGAGTCATCGGGGAACTCATACATACTTTTTACATCACTTTGAAATCCGCCACCGGTCATGACACCGCAAATAATGTCGATCGCATAAGCCATCCCCAGCCCTTTATGTTCCGCGATTGGCAACAAAAAACCCTTGAATGCCTTTTGCGGGTCATCTGTGGGCATTCCGTCTTCATCCGTCGCCCAATCCAGTGGAATTTTTTCGTTCTTTTTGATGGCAAGCGCAAGTTTTCCTCCAGCGATTCTTGAAAGGGCAATATCTAATACAAAAGGGAATTCGCCAAATGTGGGGATTGCAATGGAAAAAGGATTATTCCCTGCTACAGGCTTGGAAGCGCCATTTAAGATCATTAAAGGTTTAACGTTTGTCGATGAGTAACCGATCATACCATTTTCAACCGCAATTCTGGAATAGATGGACGCCGCGCCAAAGTGGTTGCTGTTCTTCACGCCTACAGCGCCAATTCCAAATTGCGCCGCAAGGTCGATAGCTCTTTTCATCGCAGCACGACCGACAGTGAAACCCGACCCTTTATCACCGTCCAATAATTCAAATGCCATAAAGCTGCTTACTGTTGTTATATGCGGGTTGGGATTAATCGCTTTTTTTTGTATTCTATTGAAATATACGGGAACCCTAATTATTCCGTGAGAATCTATTCCCCATAAACTTGTTTTTATTATGGCCTCCGAGTGAAATCTGGCTTCTTCCTCGTTAAGCCCAGCCCACAAAAATAAATTATTAATAAATTCAAACAATATTTCCGCTTTTATTCTCATAGCAGTTTCGGACATATGTCTCCTCATTTAACAAGTTCTAAACGATAACTGGATCTGGATGCTCACTGTAGCAACCGCAGTCGAGACAAGCTATCTCCCGGGAATCATCTTTCGGATTCTGAATAAGATTATATAAATTATTCGGAACAGCCGATACCGAAAGAGACCTCCACCAAGCGTTTATAAATCGGGATCTTGAAAATTCCGCCTGCATCGACCATTTGGCAATCACCCCATCCATGTGAGTTTAGGCTACCCTCCAGCGTAAGCACTTCCAAAGCAGTTCGATCACGTTCAATATGGATGTATATGTCGGTATCGGAATGATAACAATAGGCGATGGAAGGTTGAGTGATTGTTTACATTGCTTCAAAATTATCATCGTATCCTGGTTCGTTTATCACTTTGTTCGTGACTTTGTCAACTTTGTTCACATAGACTGCTTGGTAATCTTCATCAAACCTCATTTGAGATGACTTCTAAACAGAGTCCAAAGGCAGCTTAATCGGCTTCCCTCCTTCTACAGACGACTGACGAAGAGCAAGGATTATTTCTTGATCAAGGCGCCCTTGAAGGGGACCGTATGTCGGTTCAGAGTTATTCCTTACCGCATTCACCAAACTCATTACGCAGCCCGCAACTCCAATTTCATCATCATGCCATTGGACGCCATGTCCTTGGATTTTTGGACAGAATGGGTTTTCCCACTTAACAATGGGGAAATTGGGATCTCCAGTATGAGCCACAATGGCGACCAAAGCGCCGCCATCTACGCGTTCCCAGCGTCTTTCGATTGTTATAAATTGAGGTGCTTCACCACCGGGTGCTATTACACTAAGATACTCTTTAACCTCTAATCCAACTCCCACAGAGATACCCATTCCCTTTTTGCCAAGGAATCTGCTGCTGCGCCACCAACGCAAGGCTGAATCATAGGCCATATCCGACCAGTGGTAAACACCGATTTGACCACCATCAAATTCGATCAATCCATGTTCTTGCGTCTCAACCCTTTCATCCCGAGAATTTCTTAATCGAGACCAATGAGCGTCAAGTTCAAATTTCCGGACCGATCCAACAACTTGCATTGGTTTGGCATCAAAACCAAGGTAACTTCGCAATACACTAACCCCATGGTACCCATGTCCTGAAAAATCATTAAATGAACAATATATTTTGCCAAAAACACCATTATTAATTAATTTTAATTTGATCTGTTCGAGGGGGCGGCGGTGGAATTGCTCAGATATCTCAATCTTCAAACCTCTCTGATGCGCAGCTGATATTATTGCGTCGGCTTCGCTTAACTTGTGTGCGATGGGTGTCTCCGTAAGGATATGAAGTCCATGCTCAACTGCCATTAATCCAACTTCGCCATTCGCATAAAAATTAACACAAATTATCCCGAGTTGCGGGGCGGTCTCTCTGATTAATTGATCGAAATTCGTGTACCAAGGAACACGCAGCTGTATCCCAAGCTCCCGGGCCGAATCTGTTTCGAGTCCCCAGACCGAAACCAATTGCACATCATCCGACAAGGCTTTTAGGAGCGGACCATACATATAACTGGACCTTTTCCCCGTACCAATGATCGCTACCCGTAGCGGTTCTTTTTCGACCAAGAGTACCTCCTTTCGGCATTCGACCTCACCGCACCGATAAAGTCAGGGTTTAAATATCACTCCAAGCGTGCCATCCGGGTTTTCAAGTGCCTTATCGATCTCTTTTTCCACATCCGCAAGTTTGATCCGATGCGTTGTTAGTGAATCAATGTCAATCTTTCCTTCCGAAATTAACCTCATACACAGCGCAATATTCGTTTTTGTCGTCCAGCGTACAAACACCGGCGGGTAATCGGCGCCGAATTCCCACTGCAAATCGTGATAGCCCGGACCAGTGCGCGAACAACGGCGTATGTCAATATTATTCATAGCACCGATCTGCCCTTGCCCATATTTAAAATCTGGCCAACCGACCACCATGATGCGCCCCATTGCATGACCGTCCGGGGCCTGTTTCATGCACTGCATAAGTCGTTCGAGTGTTTCATCACAGGCTCCCTGTACCGCAAGTACTGCGGAGTCCAGTCCACAGTTGTGCGTAAACCTTTTCGTCGTTTCCAGTTGACTTTCATCCTCAATAACCGACTCAATACCCCACCGATTTGCAATCGCAACGCGAGCGGGATTGATGTCCCAGCCGATTACATAATTTCCAGCAAGTTGATAGAGTCGTGCGGTGAGCAAACCCACAATACCCAACCCAACAACACAGACATATTCGCCGAACTCCGGCTCTCCACGCCGGAGTGTTTGCATTGCAGTCGCAAACAATGTGGCGTACGCGCCCTGTTCGAAGGATACATTATCCGGAAGCTGTACACAGAGATTATGCGGAATCACTGCATAATTGGTATGTAACGCATAACCCATACCAATGCAAGCTACACGATCACCGGGTTTCAACTCGGAGGCGCCTTCGGCAGCCTTTATCACGAATCCGGAGTTTGAATAACCAAAAGGGTGTTCTTTTTTAGGTGCTGGATTCTTTTTCTGGTTGGCGAACGAATGCCATCCCCCGAGTTCGGTACCGGGACTCACAAGCGATGCCTCCACCTTGACCATTACCGTGCCCTTTGTCATCTCAGGCATGTCCATCTCGACTGGCCTGATCGTTCCATCACCGGGTCGCACAACCACAACTCTTTTTTGGGGTATATACATATACGCCTCCTAAAGAAGGGAACCATGCAATTTTGT
>Ga0214473_10004921_pt1 | contig 16042 bp, 10 predicted proteins | sample RVTome_7_FD_203509 | JGI IMG/M metagenome (GOLD analysis project Ga0214473, IMG submission 203509) | Soil microbial communities from uranium-contaminated site in the Upper Colorado River Basin, Wyoming, United States - RVT98D197 | ecosystem: Environmental > Terrestrial > Soil > Contaminated >... | reverse complement strand
GGTCCTGGCCGCCGTTGCCGACGAATTCGCCAGACACGGAATTATCATGCAAGATTGCACCACATACTCGAAAGAGCACCTTGCCCCCGAAGGCGTCTTGTCCAAGTGTCAACCCACGCCCGCTCAACTCAAGGACGCCGAGTTCGGCTGGAAAATCGCCAAAGAGCTGGGCCGCCTCGACATCGGCCAGTCCGTCGCCGTGAAGGAAATGGAAGTCATCGCCGTCGAGGCCATCGAAGGCACCGACCGCATGATTCAGCGCGCCGGCGAGCTTTGCCCCCGCGGCGGCTGGACCCTGGTGAAAGTGGCCAAGCCCAATCAGGACATGCGCTTCGACGTCCCCACCATCGGCCCCGACACCATCGAAAACCTCGCCCAACACGGCGCGAAGATGCTGGTCATCGAAGCGGGCAAAACGGTGATCGTAGACCGTGAAGCGACTATTGATACGGCGAATCGTGGAGGACTTGTGCTTTTCGGACAAGAGTCGGGTCGCATGGATTAGATCACCCGCATGGAGGGTGGTACACGGTCCTTATGTGGCACAGGTTTCCAACCTGTGCAGCGAGCCGCGGATTGCTCCCCTTGACACGAAGAGTCAAGGGTCAGCACGTGCGGCTGTGTGGTCGGCAATCCGGTTTCCTGTAGCAAACGAGCGCTACACGAATTCCGATGGCACCGCATTGTGTGTGGCACAGGTTTTCAACCTGTGCAGCGCGCCGAAGCTTCAGCCCGCGCGGACATGAATTTCGTCTGAGCCGCTGGCTTTAGCCTGCGCGACCGTTCCGGTCGAGTATGCTGGACTAATTCCGGCAATCCGTTGTGTGGCAAGCATTCTCAACCTTTGCAGCGAGCCGCGGCTTCAGCCCGCGCGGTCTTGAAACTCACTATTCACAAACCGCTTCGGGCATTTCGATTTGAAAACGCCCTGTCTCGGCAGGAAGCACATAGTCAAGGTGGCCGCCTTCCGCCTTTGCAAAACCGCCCGCAGACTTTTCGATTTTGCCTTTATTGGCACCGCCGCGGGTCTCAAGCTGCGAATCGCAGTTCGGACAAAGCAAGCGAAGGTTTTCTGGTCGATTGTATGAGTTGACGCCATTGACGTGATCCAGAATCGGTTTAAGCGGCTTTCCGTTCCAAACAAGCGGGTTAGTGTAGAAGTAGCAGTCTGGATTATCACAGCGCTCAGGAAGCGGAGGATCCTGTTGTTGACGCCAACAAAGATAATACCTTCGAACTGTGGGGGGAGATCTTTTCTCATCGCTATAGCGAAGTACTTCGTCGATGGCGAATTGTTTTCTTGACGTGGCCAAGTGTTTGTCCCTGGGGAAACGTGTTGTATTTCATCCTGAATTGGAGAGTAAGGTCACGCGCCTAGCCAACACTCCACCGTCGGACGCTTCGGTTCGTCCGGCTGATGGTCATTATCCCTTTAGGCTGTTGCCGGAGCAACCGTCTCTCCGGCGGTTGCCCGTTTCGCATGGCGACGCCGCGATCGGTTGTCGCCAGCAAGCTATCGGGCTCTCGAGTCAGGAAGAACCGGCAATGATCCGACCTTGACAATTCAACAGTCTCATTCTCTTTGGGTGCCGAAACGCTGCCCGAGATCGTCCATGCCGCGATATACGTATATTTCATGATCCTTCAAACCCCGTCGAAAAACGACTCCGAACCGTACTCCCTTCCACTTGGTCAGGCGCCGATCACTTACCATTCAAGCCATTGGCTTAACACATCGTCAATCGTGCAACAAGGCCAAGCTCGCAGAGGGTGCACGCTGCAACACCAAGTACTTCGTGTCCAATCGCCCCATCGGGGCGCGCGAATTCAGCGCAATCTCGGCGCCTCGGCTTTTGTATTTAGCGTCCCGCTCGGGACGCGTCGAAACTAGCCCACCGATTCATCGGTGGGGAAGCGATTAGCACCCAATCCGCGCAGTCCCGTAGGGACGACTGAATAACAACGCATCGATTCATTCGTCTCCGAGGATTTATCCCGGCCATCGACAAAATTCCCGCCCTGAAAGGCCGGACTATTCTCATGCGTGCCTCCGGCACGATCTACGTTTCACGCTTAACACGACCGCGCCGGGACCGGGTCAATCTTATCGGTCCCTCGGTTCCGAAAACCACGCAACGACCCATCGCCCCCCGCTCAACCCATTCCCGACTGCCCCAAAATCCGCCTTCCCAGCGCGGTATCGCCTGATCCGCTTTTGCGCGCCAAAACCGAAGCGCCTGTGACGTCCTTTATTCGGAGGAACTTTTTCACCTGCGAGGCGCCGTCCGCCATGACCCAACCCGTTCCCAACCCCCAAACCGTCCAGGCCGGTCCCGGAGTCCGACCCTTTCAAACGCGCCCCTGCGCCCGCGTGCCTCTCCTTTTTCCCTTTCGTAACTCGTCATGGGTACTTCCTAATTCTCTCTCTCGCCCCGTCCTCGTCCCCTTTCGTAATTCGTCATGGGTAATTCGTAATTCCTCCATGGCCACCTTGCCTTGTTGTCTTGTCTCGTGGTTTTTTCTGTCTTCCTTCGTGCCTTGGTGTCTTTGTGGTAATCCGCTTTTTGTGGATCGCTATCCGTCATCGAGCCTCGGCGCCGCCAGGATAGGCGGACCGAAGATATCGATATCTTCGGGATCTTTCCTATTCCTCTCTTCTCTCTTCTCACTTCGCCGCGCCAGTGCCACCATCTGGCACTCTCGAGAAAATCACGAAAGGCGCGAAAAAAACGTACTTGCGAAACGAACCCAACTGACGCCCACAATGGAAAATTGAAAGCCAGGCCGGACGAACACCCTTCCAGTACACGCATCCATATCCCGTATCTTCCCCATCTTCCCGCTTTTTCTCTCCCGCCATCCCCGATACAATCCTTTCCCATGCGATTTCTCACCTTCGAAACCTTCAAGCTCGGCCTGCACAACCTGCGCCTGCACAAGCTCCGCTCCTTTCTCACCTCGCTGGGCATCATCTTCGGCGTCGCCGCCGTCATCTGCATGTTGTCCATCAGCGAGGGCGCCTCCGCCGACGAAATGCGCATGATCGAACTCCTCGGCACCAAGAACATCATCATCAACTCGGTCAAACCGCCGCAGACCACCCAATCCGGTTCCGGGGCCAGCAACATGGTCGAATTCGGCATCACCCGCGACGACGTAAACCGCATCCGCGATTCGGTTACGCACATCGCCCACGTCGTGCCCTTAAAGACCGTGGCCTATCAGGCTCGCCAGGGCGAGTACCGTTCCAACATGGAAGTCGTCGGGACGACGCCGGAGTTCTTCGAGATCGTCAACGTCAACATCTCTCGGGGACGGGCGATCTCGTTCGCCGACGTCAACGAGAAAACCAACGTCTGCGTGATCGGCGAGCAGGTCCGCCGCGAGCTTTTCCCCTTCAAGGACCCGCTGGGTGAGACCATACTCGCCGACCGGTTTCCCTCGGCCGTGCCCTTCGTTGTGGTCGGAATCCTTCAGGAAGTGCAGACCGCCGGCGCCCCGGCCCGCGGCGTCGAAGAGCGCGACTTGAACCGCGAAATCCTGATTCCCTTCTCCACGGCCATGAGCCAGTTCGGCGAGATCACCCGCCGCATCGGGGCGGGCTCGCGGGAGTTCATTAAGATGCAGTTTTCCGGCCTCTACGTCACGGTGGACGACCTGGCCTACGTACTGCCGGTCTCCAAGATGATCGAACGGGTGCTCGAACACGGCCACGAGAAGGTGGATTACGAAGTCAAGGTGCCGCTGGCCCGGCTTCAGCTAGCGCAGAAGAAGAAACGCAACAACCAGCTTACGCTGGGGTTCATCGCGGGGATATCGCTGTTGGTCGGCGGCATCGGGATCATGAACATCATGTTGGCCACGGTCACGGAGCGGACCCGGGAGATCGGCATTCGCCGGGCGTTGGGCGCGCGGCAGCGGCATATCGCCACCCAGTTTCTCGTGGAAACCGTCGTCCTTTCCACCACCGGCGGCGTGGTCGGTGTGGCCCTGGGAGTGCTCTCCGCCAACCTCATCAACCGCCTGGCCGATTGGCAGACCATCGTCAGCGGGTGGTCGGTTATGGTGAGCTTCGGACTTTCGGTTTTGGCGGGCGTTTTCTTCGGGATGTACCCCGCCTTGTCGGCCGCCAGGCTAGACCCAATCGAGGCCCTTCGATACGAATAGGTGACGAAAAAACCCCGCCTAAACAGCGGGACCGTGGCAGCCCGCCCGGCTGGACACTTGGTGGCGATAATTCATGCCGGACTGAATTTCCCCTCGTTTCGGGCCGAAAAAGGGCCAATTCAGTTCATGATTTGTCAACGGCATTGGCTTGTGCTATAATCAAAGCAGCGAGTTTGGTCCCCCCACCGCTAAGTCTCCCCTAAGGTCTAGGTATGTCTTGTGTTGCCGGCGTGTTTCAATGCACGCGGCGGATCCTGTGACTTCGTCACGACGCGCTTCAACCGCGCTGGTTGCCTGGGCGTATGTACCTAGGGGGTTCTTATGGGGCGGTGACGCCCCCGCCGTTCTCGGAGGATTCCGAGCGGTAAGGAGGATCGACCGATGACCACGCAAACTCTCGAAACAGCCAGGCAAATGGGGATGGCGGCGATGTTGCCGGCGGCCAAGGCGCCGCCGGGCGCATTTGTTGACATGCTTTCGGCTAACGACGAGGTCATGCTCGCTCGACTTCTCACCGAGCCTGTGGATTACGTCGACCACCCCGAGTTCATAGAGGCTCCCGTCGAACGCGAGCTATTCGGCGGACCGGCCAAGCTGCTGCACCGTTTGGCGACGCGATTCGCGGAACAACCCGATCGAATTACGGACGCTATCGTCGCCGGCGAGCGCCTTCCCGCACTGAGCTACGACCAGGAGCGGCACCTGTTCATGCGCTACAACTACGCTCGCTGGCAGATCGCCAGAATTCTTCACCAGCATCGCGGGCGACGATTGACGGCGATGGCCGCTCGAACCTTGCTCGCCTGGGGGCATCGCATGTTGCAGACGCGAACCGTGATCGTTCGTCTGAACATGCCGCTGGTGCTGGCCATGGCCAAACGTACCAAGCTGAGCAGCATGGATTTCAACGAGATGATCAGCGAGGGCAACATGGCCCTGCTGCGCAGCGTGGAGAAGTTCGACTGCTCCCGCGGTTACAAGTTCAGCACCTATTCCTGCCGGGCGATTTTGAAGGCGTTCTCCCGCGTGGCCATGCGCGCCAGCCGCTACCGAGGGCAGTTCCCCACGGAGTTCGATCCGGCGATGGAGCGTAGCGACTATGCGGAGTTGCGGCGCGAGAACGTGGAAGTCGATTGCGTCGATGAATTGAAGAAGATTCTGATCGACAATCTGGCCGGCCTCAGCGACGTGGAAAAGACGGTCATCAAGGAGCGTTTCGCCCTGGGGATGATGGACAACGGCCACGCCTCGATGCCCAAGACGCTGGAGCAGGTCGGACTGATCATTGGCGTGACTAAGGAACGCGTGCGGCAGATTCAAAACAACGCCCTGCGGAAGATCCGCGAGGCCCTGGAGGAGCAATACCTGGCGGCGTAAGACCAAACCTCGTAACGAGTTGACCCAGCCGTTTTCGGACGAATGCCCACGCACGGCGCGCGGGCATTCTTGTTAGTTTGCGAGACAAGGCGAGCAATCCTCCGGCGGAAAGAGCATTGCAAGCTTGGTAGTGTGAGGAGCAATTATACTTAATCGTTGCAGGAGGTGGGGGGAGTTAAGGCGGGACCGCCAGCCCAACGATGCTTTCAGGGTTCTCCCATTTTTCAGGAAATGAGGGCAGGCTCCGTTTCTTGTCCCTGCAAGTGCAGCAGGTACACGTGGAGGTTCCCGGCGGCGGAAGCGCTCCGCGAAGCGATGGACTCGGATCCCGGTCATTGAAAGGCGCACGCCGAAAGCCAAAATGGAGGTGGGAGCCTGATTGAATTGCCTGGACTCTCGCGATTCGAGTTCCTTGTACGACCCACGATCCTTCGGCGATTTCCGGTATCACGTGTAAGTATGCCGTAGTGATTCTGTCCGTTGTCGTAGCGATATCGCCGTCAGAATCGTGTTCAAGAACAACAACTCCTCCATCTTCGTAATTTGATCCCGTTTTTGCCCACCGCACCCAACCATCGGCCGATGCGGCGACCGCCTCGCCGCTTCTTCCCCGTATGTCGATCCCAACGTGCCTGAAATATCGAGGCGCGCTCGGATCACCATCGCAAGTAGTCTTCGTACTACATTTTTCCCATTCGCTGTTCCAAATATAGCCCCCGTTGCTTCGTTGCCACGGTCTTTTTGGGGGTATGAACTTGCTGGATAATCGCGGTACTTCGATTCTTACTGATTCGGATTTTCCCCAAACGCGGTTGATTCCTTGAAGATTGATCGCAACGTTTGGGCTATCGGCATTTCGACTGCGCACCGAAGTCAGGGTCGTGTAGAGCCGCAGGTTGCGCGTGTCGCCATGACCCGGCGAAACGCTGCTCAATTCCGTCGCCAATTCAAAATCGGGGCTATCGGAAAAGACGCGGGTCAGAATGTGGCAAGCCTCGTCATCCGTGGTACGAAAAGCGCGGTCTGTCGGCTTGGCCGCGATGACGAGCAACATCGCGCCCGCTAACATCGAACCACCAAGAAGCTGATATCCATTTCGCTTTTTGATCATTGTTTTCTTTTTCTTCGTGATCTTCGTGCTCTTCGTGGTTCAATGTTTTTTTTCACCACGAAGGACACGAAGGTCACGAAGCTGAGGTCAGTTCAGGTCGAGAACTAAACGAAAACCGCGATTTGCAACCAGATTTGAGGCTTGCCCGGATCTGCGTGTCGTTGCGCATCCACTGGAATCATTGTCCCAACTACCGCCACGGAAAGAACGACAATCACCGAAACAGGGTGAAAACGCACTATTGGTCCACTCCGCAACGTTACCGCTCATATCATAACATCCGTAATAACTATGCGCGTCGCTGGTTCCTGCCGTACCGCTATAATGCCCAACCTCGGTCGGGCCGCCGACGCAAAAATTGAAATTCATATATTCGCATCCATATTCGTTCGATTGATAACCAAATTGCCAGTGGGTATTGCTCGTCGGGTCCCAGGCCGCCGCTTTCTCCCATTCCTGCTCGGTTGGAAGTCGATATATCCGACCTTCGCGCTGCGAAAGCCACGCCGCGTACGCGTCGCCATCAAAAAAACTGACATAACGGATTGGATAATTCTGCCGACCAGGCTGAACCGCGTAATACACACCGGGCGGCGCACCTGTCCGTGTAATCTCCATACTTGAATGCCAGTGCTCTCCATCGGGATCGGCGGCGTTGAGAAATTCGGCGTAGCGTTGATTCGTCACCTCGTACTTGTCGATCCAGAAGGAAGGAACGTAAAGCGGATTACCTCTTTGATAAGGGAAGCTTCCCGCGGCTACGAAGACCATGTTGCCCTGGGGACTTGAATCGTCTGCGAAAACGCGCACGCGGATGTTGATGGCCTTTCCGGGAATGTCGGCGGCGGCGTCCCAGGTGATCTGCCGATCCAATCCAGGCGCGATGTTGTTGCCGACCGCACCTGTTAAAGTCCTGACGGGCACGCCCCAAGATTGGCCGCCGTCGTCGCTGACGGCGATCCAAACCGTGCAAGGCTTCGAGTGGGAAAGGTTGTAAAGGATATCGACGAGCCGCGAAGCGTCCGCCCGCTGCACGGCCCGGACGTTGCTCACCGCCGGGGCGCTTTGAGCTCTCGCGACCGGCGAATTAACCGCGAAGAACACGAAGGTCACGAAGAGAAAAGGAAAGGCTCTTTCCATGGAACGATTTCCGTTCGGTTTCTAGGTTTTTGAGGTTTTCTTCGTCATATCATTACTTCCTTTTTCGTGCTTCGTGGTAATCTTTTGACGCCGAAGATTTGTCCTGAGCAATTATGCTAACGGAATCACAAATGGAAGACAAGTCAATTATTCTATCCTTACCGCTCCACGCGTCGAAGCAATTCCGCGACGGCGAGATCGCAAGGCGCGCCCTGGCAGCTTTTCTCAAACAAATCGAGGGAGAGCCTTGCGGCCTCGAAGTTGCCGTCGGCGATGAGCACCCACGCGGCCAGGCAGAAAGTCCAGGGCTGGTCGGGATGCTGAGCATCGTAGAATTGAAGGGCGGCCAGCAGTTGTTGGCGGACGCGGACGGCGTCGGGAGCGGCGAGGCGGGCGGATTGTACCAGATGGATGGCACTGTCCAGGTTTTCCTCGCAGAGGTCAAGGTAGATTCCGGCGGCCTGGGCCACGAGATCGGCGGATTCCTCCACGCGCGGCTGGGAGAGGATTTGACGGGCGCGTCCGACGTCGCCGGCCAGGGCGTGCGCCCACGCCAGATAGGGAGCGACTGTTTCCGTGGCGACGTCGGCTCGGACGGTAAGCTTCTCCCACATCGCGGGTAATGGCGCGACGCTTCGCCGGTCTACCAGAAAATCATGGATGGTCAGCGCCTGCGCGATGGTCAGGGGACCGATCCCGGCGGCACGGTCCATCAACGGCGCGGCACGGTCCGGCTGGTTCGCCGCGATGTACAATTGCGCCAGATTCAATAGGGCGGTAACGTGATTCGGGGCACGGCGCAGCACTTCCTCATATTCTTTAGCGGCTTCGGCGGGGCGTCCCATCTTTGTCCAAACAACGCCGAGATTGGTCCGGGCGTCAAGGTTTTCCGGCATCCAGGAAAGCAGTTCCTCCAGACGCCTCCGTGCGGATAGGAGACTTTCGTTTGTTCCCTCCTCAAGATCCAATTCCACCAATCCCATCAGCGAAACCACGTCGTACCCGTGGCTGTACGTAAGGGCGCGAGCGTATAACTCCCGGGCTTCCGACGCGCGGCCCAACTTTCGATAGACGACGGCGAGGCGATTGAGCGAGGGATTGTGCATGGGCGCGATCCGCGCCGAACCTTCATAGTACTTCGCGGCCTCCTCAAGACGCCCGATGCGGTCAAATACGAGCGCCAGCCGGTACATGCCCAACCCGTTGTCGGGATCCTCGTTCAGCGCTTGTTTGAGCAGTTCAACGGCTTCCGGGATACGGCCTTGTTCAAACTCACACATGGCCAACAGTTGATACGCCCCGCTACGGACCTTCGGCGCGTCATGACGCAGCTCCATCAGCGCGGCGCGTTGGGCCTCTTCAAACCGTCCCTCGCCGTGCAGCGACCAGCCGTAAGGCTCCCAGACGCGCGGCGTATCAGGGAACAACTCCGCCACGCGCTGGGTTTTGAGGATGGGGGATTCGTAGTACTTTGCGGTATGCCAGCCGACGGCGATCAACGTCGGAATCAACGCAATCCCGAATCCTCCAATAAGGGCGGACCCTAGGCGTAAGAATGGCCCTGGGGAGTCGTTTGAATCAGGTGAGACCGCGCGGGCTGAAGCCCGCGGCTCGCTCAGGGAGACGACGGCAGAACAACGATGATAGAAGATGAGGAAGTTGGCGCCGGCGGCGATGATCCAAAACAGACCGATGAGCGGCACGTACATGTACCGATCGGCGGCCAGGACGTTTCTGGCGGGGAAGATCGGCAGGGTCGCAAAAACCGTAGCGAAAAACCAGACGACGCCCATCCGCGCGACGCGCGAGCGCCAGGCCGCCCAGGCCATCAGAACAAGTGTCGGCAAGACGATGATCGCGGCCTTCCACGTCGCCGCGTCGGACCAGGCGACCACCGGCGGCGTCGGGTAATAACTGCACAGTCCCGTCGGCCAAACGATGTGCTGAAAGTAAAACGCCAAGGCCATGAGAATGCGGACCAGGCGCGGACCGCGAAGGTGTTCGGCGCCCTGTTGAAACAATTCGGCGTCCGTCGTCGTCTCCACGTTGATCCAGGTGAAAAGTGCGGCGACAAACGTCACGGGAATCCAGAGCGACCAGAATCGGGCCGGATAACCTCGCCGCCGTACATAGGCCACGATGAGCAGAAGCACGGGCATTTCGATGCGCACCTTGCTGATGGAACAAAGCAAGGCGCAAATCGGCGTCAGAAGGGCCGTCACGGTTCGCGGCCGATCGAGCCAGGAGGAAAACAAAATCAAGGTCAGAAGAAGAAAAAAGGTAGAGAGCAGCATCATCCGCCCATTGAGCCAGGCGATGGTCTCGACTTGCAGGGGATGAACGGCAAAAAGAATTCCGGCGATGCATCCGATGATGAACGGCGAGGCGCGTTCGAATACAGCGGCGGAGTTCTCCTGTTCCAGGATGGTTTCTTGGGAGTCGGCCGGAACGCCGGCCCGCGAAACGTGTCGTTGCAACCTACTAACCGCAAGTAAAACCAGCACGGCGTTGAGCGAATGCAGAATGACATTATTCATATGAAAGAGCCGGCCGGCAGCGGCCGGGCCTTGTCGAAACAGATTGAGAGACTGGGCGGTCAGGAACTCCAATTGAAAGGTCAAGAGCGGCAGCGGTTGATAGAGATCGCGGTGTTGAATGGTGAACAGCTTGATGGCGTGCGCGAAAGACGGGTGATTCACGTAAACGTGGTTAAGGGCGAGTCGGTGATCGTCCCCGCCCACGAATCCGCCGCGAATCGTGGGCAGCCCCATGAAGAATGCGGCCGCGGCCACGCCGATAACGGCGATAGCAATCGCGCGCTTTGAACCAAGTTTCTGAATAGCGTCCGGGGTCACGATTTCGTAAGGTCTGTTCCTGGTGGGCCGGGGATTCCTTTCGTCGTCGAGCTACGGGGTTCGGCAGAGCCGAATTCGATTGGCGCGCTCCGCTACGACAGCTTTTTCACTCAGGATTCTATCCGTGACTGGATCGTTGGCCACCACCGGCCTAGGGTGTTTCGGGGCGAGAGGCTTGCCGTTTCGCACGGCGATACGAAAATGACGGTTCGGTCACCCGGAGCGCGCCCTGGGGAATAGACCGGCACCGAGCAGCGTGGGGGCGATTGGTACGTGCGCTAAACAAGTTCTGACGGAAGGAGACCATCATGGGCGGAGCGAAAGATGTCGTACTTGGACAGATGCAAACCAGCCAGTTCCTGGTTGAGAAGATGACCGCGGACCTAAGCGACGCGGAGTATTTCAAACCGGCGGTGCCGGGGGCGAATCATGCGGGGTGGATCATGGGCCACATCGCCTGCTCGGAGGATTGGGCGGCGGCGTTGATCTCCGGTTCCAAACAGCGGATCCCGGATGCCACCCACGCCCTGTTCAAGAGCGGCACGACCTGCGTGGCCGATGCGTCGAAGTACCCGTCCCGTAAACAGATTGACGAACTGTTCCGGAACAGCCGGGCGCACGCGCTGGAGGCGGTGAAGGTGTTTAACGACTCGCGCTGGAACGATCCAAATCCCAAAGGAGCGAATGGCCCCTTCCCGACGCTGGGCGCATTGTGCGGCCTCCTGGGGTTTCACCCGTTCTGGCATATCGGTCAATTGACCGTGTGCCGTGTGGCGATGAACAAGAAGCGCGTTTTGTAAAGCGGATGTGATCAGCGCGGCGGGCGGAACGGATGAGACCTTCGCCCGGGAACGCGGGACGGTCTCCCGTCTCATGGAGATTCAGCGGAGGTGTGATCGTGGATGATGATCCACCGCCCCGCCTGTTTCCGCATCACCAGGCTGAAAACGCCTCCGGTCGGTTCTTCGCGCTCTAGCCGCCAATTTCCCAGGACCAGGGCGGCGTCCTCGGACAGCGGCGTAATCTCAAGATCGCTGAAATCGAGCCGTCCCATATCATCCCGTGTAGGATAACGCGAGCGATAACGATGGCGCGTCTGCTCCCATCCGCGCAGGACGCGCCCCCCGGAGGCGAAGGTCAATGCGGAGGAACGCCAGTACGTTTCCATAAACGCGTCGACGTCTCCTTCGTTCCAGCGATCCGCCTGTTGCTGAAGGATCTGGGTGATCTCGCCTACGCATCGTTCCGGCTGCGTGGTTTGGCAACCCGCCGTCACCGACCCGAGCGCGGCGATCAGAAGCAAAGGATCCCAGGCCAAGCTTCGCGTTGGTCGAATCGGGTCTCGATTCATCCATCATCTCCAGAAACCCAAAACCCTGGGCGGAGGAAACACCTGACCCGCCGCGATTCCGGCACGCCGACGAGGGCACCTTCAAGCATCATATTACCGACCTGACCAACGGCGCAACAGGCTTCATTTGCCTACGAGCTTTTCTCGATGAGCCTCTTTCTCTCTCTCCACAGACGTACGCGTGGCGCCGGGTCGAACCGCAGGGTCGGCCCATCGTGTGGGCGCGACGAACGATTTCCCGGCCATCCGCGGCGCATTCCCGTGTTTTGGGTCACGGGCATTTTTCACCGGACGTGGTTTATTCGGCCACGGTGTTCTCTTCGCGAATCGTCTCCGCCGCCGTTTACGGGACGACAAAAGGGGACCATGCTGATAATCTCGTTTCCCTTGTCGCCCTTCGTCATCTCGCCCATTGACCTGCGGCTCGGTTGGAAAAAAATGACGCGATATCCAAACTTTTCCGGCGGATGGCCCCTCTTGAACCAACGTCAAGTCGTCAATGTTCAGTGACGATACGCGAATCGGCACGGATATCAGCGGGGTGAAAAGCACCATGAAACGATTGACGACGAACTCGCGTTTTGACCGGGCAGGCCATCCGTCCGGCTTCCCCGCGGTCGGGCCCAGCATCTCGAAAACCGGCGAGTCGACGCTTGTGCGAAACCCACTTGACTCGATCCGCCCCAACGCTGAAACGCAGCGAATTGGCCAGGCGATGACCGACGCGACGCGGGAAGTACGACCATGGATGGCGGCGCATTCGCTTCCGCGTGGTTGGATGGACACCACCGGCGCCTTCCTCAGGGCTCTTGCACTTCTTTGTGACGATTGTCGAAATCGCCGGACGCCTCTTTCGATCCTTAAGCTGGACGTGGATCGCCTTGACGGGCACGGCGCCAACGCCTTGCCGACGATTCGGTGGGCCGTCCTGAACTGGCTTTCCGATCAGCTCCACCGTTCGACGGGGGACACTGATCTCTTGGGGTGCCTGGGTGTAAACCGATTCGTCATCGCCCAGCCGGACACCGCCCTTTATCAAGCGCGACGAACGGCCGAGCGCCTTGTCGCCGCCGTGCAACATGCAGGGCCCCCGTCGTTTGCCTCTCGCCGCCCCTTGAGCCTTCGCGTGGGACTGGTGCAAAGCAGCGAGGCATTCATCGAATCTGAATACGAACTATTACAGCGCGCCCGACAGGCACTCGAACAAGCCGGGCGCGACGGCAGCGGACGCATTGTCATTTGGTCGGATCGGATGCCGTCGCCGGGGGCGCGACGGCGTGAGCCCGCGGTCCCCGCCGCCGATGTCGCCCAGTGGGTTCGACGATTGCAGCAATCGCTCCACGAAGCGCGGCTCGAATCCACCTGGGCGCTGGTAGCTGCCGTCGATGCGAAGGATCCGTACACGCAGGCTCATTCGATTACGGTAGCCAATTACGCGGAGGCCATCGGGAAACGGATGGGGCTGGCGCGAAGTGCGCTGGACACGTTGCGAGCCGCCAGCCTTCTGCACGATGTGGGCAAAATCGGCGTGCCGGATTCCATCTTGACCAAGCCGGATCGTCTGACGGAGGAGGAGTTCGCGATCATCAAACGGCATCCCGAAACGGCGCTCACCATCCTGGGGCACATGAGCTTCCTGGACGAGGAACGCTCCCTGATCCTGTACCACCATGAACGATTCGACGGGCGCGGATATCCACACGGATTGGCCGCCGGACACATTCCCCTCGGCGCACGCATCGTGGCCGTGGCCGACGCCACCGACACCATGCTCTCCGCACGCAGCTACAAGGCCCCCTATCCGATTGAGCGAGTCAGTGCGGAACTAAGGCAAGGCAGCGGAACACAATTCGATCCCGACGTCGTGGCGGCCGCACTGACCTGGCTTCATGAAGAAGCGCCGACGTTGCGTTCCGGACATCGCTAACACGTGTTTGGTTTCAAGTAGCGGCCTGCGCCGTAGCGAGCCACCGGCGGTCAATCGCCGCGTAGGGTCGTCATGCGTTGATCCATTCCTCATAACACTCCAAATTCAGTCCACGTTGCGCTACATCGTGCGACGAATCTGACCGTTCCCGGCCCATCTTCCGGACAAGCGGCTATAATGCGAAAGTGAGGAAAGGGGCGACGGATGCGGCGACAGTATCTGAAACGTAGAATCCTGCCGACTGTGGTGGCCATCCTCTTGATCACGGAACTCGTGGTCGAGCAACGGGTAGATGCCCAAGTCGAACCACGAGGGGAGCTTGCCGCGGCTCCGTCGTCGATATCCGCCTCACTTCCAGTCGAATCGGATGAGGAACTGGTCACAAGTTCGGCTGCTTCGCCAAGCGTTTTCGGCGAAATCGTCTTCATGGACACGGGCGGCGATCGCTGCACCGACGCGACGGTGATCGCGGTGCCCGCCGGTCCGCCGGGCGAGCCGAATTCGATCACGATCCTTGGCAGCACGAGCGCGGCCACCGGACCCGACTGCGGCGGCGTTTTCAGCGCCGTGTGGTGGGAGGCGTTCGAGCTCGACACCTGCGCCGACGTGACCATTGAATTCTGCGGCTCGTTTCCCTTCCGAACACAACCGATTGATCGCCTCGCCGCGGGGTGTGCAAACGCGGGAGCACGATGCAGTCCCTTCTATACGGCGGCAACGACGGAGTTGACGCTCTGCCCTTCCGGCGAAAAGCAGAGCGGTCGCGTTCGCTTTCATGCTCTTCCTCCCGGCGTCTATCACTACCCTCTGGAAAAGCTCAACGCATTGATTGAAGATTATGTGCTGCAGATTTACGTTGAGGAATGCATCGGCGATTGCGCCGGATGCACCGGGGCCTGTTGTCACGGACTACGTCGGGACTGCGAAGATGACGTGCCGTTCGACGATTGCCGCACACCCGGCCTGACGTTTACCGCTCGGCGTCGGTGCGCGGAACTGGAATGCCGTTCCGCCGGTCTGGAATACGACGCCTTCGGCGTCGCCCTTCAATCGCGTGTGGCGGTTACGGACTTTGACGGCGCATCGACGGCAGCCAATGACATCTCAGGTTACGTCTCGCCCTCAGGCCGCGAATATGCGCTTCTTGGCTTAAACAACAGCACCGGCTTCGTGGACATCACCGATCCGACCGCGCCGGTCATCGTGGCCGACGTGCCCGACGCTCGCTCCCCCTGGAGCGATCCGGATACCTTCGGCACGTACGCTTACAACGTAAACGAGGCCGACGGCGGCTTGCAGGTGATCGACCTGACTCAAATCGACCAGGGCCTCGTTTCCACCTTGCCCGCCTTGACCTCAAACGGTCTGCGTACGTCGCACACCTTTTTCGTCAACCAGGAAAGCGGATTTCTTTATCTTTGCGGCGCGAATGCTCCCACGACGGGTTTGATCGCCGTCGATCTGAGCCTCCCGGCCAATCCCATGATGGTCGGCCTATGGACGGAGCACTACGTTCATGAAGTCTTCGTCAAGAGTTTCGCCGTCTGTCCGTACGTCGGCAGGATCGGTCCGTGCGAACTGGCCTATGCCTTCGCCACCAATGCCGGAATGTACGTCCTCGACGTAACCGACAAGTCGGCCATGACCAAGATCGGTCAACTCCTCTATCCCAACGTTTCTATATGTCATCAGGGGTGGATGACGGAGGACGAGAACTACATCCTGATCAACGATGAAGGCGACGAGACGCGGTTCGATCTGCCTACGACGACGTACGTCATCGATGTGAGCGATCCGACCGACCCGGCGCTGATGACGACCTTCACCAACGGCTTGGCGGCCATCGACCATAACCTGATGATCCGGGGCCACCTGGTGTTTGAGGCCAACTACACCACGGGGTTGCACGTGTACGACATCAGCGATATTCAAAACGCCCGGGAGGTGGCGTTTTTCGATACGTACCCAGCGGACAACAGCCGGGCGTTCAACGGGGCCTGGGGTGTGTATGCGCATCTGCCGAGCGGGTTGATCCTGATATCCGACATTCAGCGCGGCCTGTTCGTGCTCAAGCTCTGCGAGAACGCGACATTGATTCCCGGAGATTATGACGG
>Ga0214473_10004920_pt1 | contig 16045 bp, 15 predicted proteins | sample RVTome_7_FD_203509 | JGI IMG/M metagenome (GOLD analysis project Ga0214473, IMG submission 203509) | Soil microbial communities from uranium-contaminated site in the Upper Colorado River Basin, Wyoming, United States - RVT98D197 | ecosystem: Environmental > Terrestrial > Soil > Contaminated >... | reverse complement strand
CCACGACTCTATGACGTTGACTGTAGGCTGGACGATGGAGTCGAAGAAGCCTACTTCTGCAGAGCGTTCTCCGAGATACGCGGCGTGCCCGGAGACCTCGTTTCGCTGATACCGTGGGGAGTGCCGGTTACCGGCGTCCGCACGGAGGGGCTCCGATGGCCGCTCTCAAACGGCGTTCTCCGCGCCGAGAAGACACTTGGCATCAGTAACGAGATGCTGGGCGAATACGCAACCGTCCACCTCGAGACGGGTCTCCTGCTCATTGTTCGCCGCCGCCGGCAGTAGATCGGTGACGGTCCAAGAAAAGGTTGCCATGCAGCGCTTTCTGGCTCTGTCTTTCGTGCTTTTGCTTCTGACCGCCTGTGCACCCCAGCCCACTGGTCCGCAGTCTCTCACAGTGATGACCCACGACTCGTTCGCCGCCACGGACAGCGTGATCCACGCCTTCGAGCAAGCCAACAACGCCAAGGTGAGTTTCATCAAGAGCGGGGATGCCGGCGCCGCTTTGAACAAGGCCATCTTGACCAAGAGCGCCCCCTTGGCCGACGTCTTCTACGGCGTCGACAACACCTTCCTCGCGCGCGCCTTGAGCGCGGGAATCTTCGAAGCCTACGATTCGCCGGCCCTGAGCATGATTCCCCGCGAGTTTCAGCTTGACAGCACCGATCAGGCGCTGCCTGTGGACTACGGGGACGTGTGCATCAACTATGACAAGGGGTACTTCGCAGAGCACAACCTGACAGTGCCGGCCCGCTTGGAGGACCTTACGCAGCCAGCCTACAAGCGTTTGCTGGTCACCGAGAATCCCGCCAGCTCCTCGCCGGGGCTGGCATTTCTGCTTGCCACCATCAAGCACTTTGGTGATCCGGGCTACCTGGGTTTCTGGGGAGAGCTGCATCGCAACGGCCTGCAAGTGGTGGACGGATGGGAAACCGCCTACTATACCAACTTCAGCGGTTCTTCAGGCCGTGGAGCACAGCCGATGGTGGTTTCTTACGCGACAAGTCCGGCGGCGGAGGTGATGTTCGCGACGGCGCCGCTCCAGGATTCCCCCACGGCGTCCATCATCGGCCCGGACATGTGCTTCCGTCAGGTCGAGTTCGTCGGCATCTTGAAAGGCACGGCGCACCGGAGCCTTGCCAGGAAATTCGTCGATTTCATGCTCGGCGCCGAGTTTCAGGCCGATATGCCTGCGCAGATGTTCGTGTATCCGGTCGTCCCAGCCATCACACTTCCGGACGCGTTCATCAAGTATTCCCAGATTCCGTCACAGCCTGCGATGTTGTCGCCGGATGAGATCGCCCGCAATCGTGACTCTTGGATCGAGGCGTGGACAAACGCGGTTTTGCATTGAGGTCGCGGACTCCGCGCCTGCCTGAGGCGGCAGGGGTGGCGCCAGAACAGAGTGGCGCAGGGCCGCACCGTGCCTCCTTTTGGCTTCGGAGAGGCGCCCTCTGGCTCTTGCCGCTTTCATTTCTTGCCGCGTTCTTTTTTCTTCCCTTCATCCGGATCCTTGCGTTCAGTCTGGACGCCGCCACTCTCTCGGCGGCCAACTTGCGTGTGGCGCTCGCCACGCTTGGTTTCACGGTATACCAGGCCGCGCTGTCCACGCTACTGACACTGGCGATGGGGCTGCCTGCCGCCGTGCTCTTTGCGCGCTTTCGTTTCCCCGGGCGATCGCTACTGCATGCCTTGACGGCTGTTCCGTTCATGCTTCCCACGGTGGTGGTGGCCGCGGGCTTCAATGCCCTGCTCGGACCTCGGGGCTGGGCCAACCTTGCCTTGATGCGATCCTTCGGTCTTTCCAGCCCGCCGATCGCCTTTGTGGGTACTCTGGGCGCGATCCTGGTGGCGCATGTCTTCTACAACACGACCATAGTGATCCGACTTGTGGAGGGAGCGCTTTCGGGCCTCGACCCGAAGCTGGCGCAGGCCGCCCGCTCACTGGGCGCGGACGCTCCCCGCGTCTGGTGGCGCGTGATCCTCCCACTGCTGCGGGCCCCATTGTTGGCAGCGATGTTGCTGGTTTTTCTGTTCGATTTCACGAGCTTTGGCGTCATCCTGCTGCTGGGCGGGCCTTCCTTTGCGACACTGGAAGTCCAGATATACATAGAGGCGCTCTCGCTGCTCAATTTGCCGGTGGCTTCGCTCCTCGCACTGGTTCAGCTTCTTTTCACGATTGGGTTCTCGGTGCTCTATACGCGGACGGCTGTGCGCTCCCGAATCCAGACGGCGCCGCGTGCGGCGCAGTCCAATCGTCGCCGCGCCGCGACCCGCGTCGAATGGCTCTTCATCGCGGGCGCTGTTCTGGTGCTTTCGGCCTTCTTCGTGCTGCCGATGCTTGCGCTCCCGCTTCGTTCGATCTCCCGCTTGGACGCAGACCGTGGAGATCGCACCGCCGTGCAGGCTGGTCTCACCACCGACTACTATTCTGAACTCTTTATCAACCGTCGCAACTCAATCTTCTACGTGCCACCGATTCAGGCCGCTGCCAATTCGCTGACATATGCCGGCGCGAGTGTGCTGCTATCGCTGGCCCTGGGGTTTCCGGCAGCTGCGGCCCTCGCAAAACCTGGCCGCTTGGAAAAGATTCTCGACCCGATCTTGATTCTTCCGCTGGGCGCCTCCGCCGTGACCCTGGGGCTTGGATTCATAGTGACGTTCGGCCGCTGGCTGGTGCACCCCTGGATGGTGCCCCTGGCCCACACGTTGGTCGCGCTGCCCTTTGTGGTGCGTACGCTGCAACCTGCGTTGGCCTCACTTCCGGAGCGGCTGCGTCAAGCAGCGGCCTCGCTGGGCGCCTCGCCCTTTCGGTCGTGGCAGGCTGTCGATTGGCCGATCGTACGCCGCGCAACGCTTTCGGCCGCTGGGTTCGCGTTTACGATCTCCCTGGGGGAATTCGGCGCGACTTCCCTGCTGACCCGCCCGGAGTATCCGACGATCCCGATCGCCATCTATCGGTTCCTGTCACAACCGGGTGGAGCGAACTATGGTCAGGCGATGGCGATGGCCACGCTGCTGATGGCACTAACGACAATTGGCATACTGATGATCGAGAGGCTGCGGCTTCCTGGCGCGGCGGAGTTCTAGATGCTTGAGCTGAGCCGAATACACAAGAGCTTCGACGATCAGCCGCTGCTGCGCGGAGTGTCGTTCGCTGTCCACAGAAACGAAACCGTATGCCTGCTGGGCCCGTCCGGCAGCGGCAAGTCCACGTTGTTACAGATCATTGCTGGTCTGGAGTCCCCCGAGTCTGGGACAGTCTCGTGGCAGGGAAAAGATCTGCGCAACACGCCCGCTCATCTTCGCGACTTCGGGTTGGTCTTTCAGGATTACGCCCTCTTTCCGCACCTGGGTGTATTTGAGAACGTGGCGTTCGGCCCCAGAATGAAGGGCTGGCAGACCGATGAAATCAAGCGCGGCGTGATGGAAGTGCTGCAGCTGGTGGATTTGGCGGGCTTTGAACGCCGTGCCGTGACCGATCTGTCCGGCGGCGAGCAGCAGAGGGTGGCGCTCGCCCGGGCCCTGGCGCCGCGGCCGCGCCTGCTGATGTTCGACGAGCCACTCGGAGCGCTGGACCGCACGCTGCGCGATGACCTGATTCTCCAGCTGCGGCTCATTCTCACTCGGACAAGAATCCCATCGCTGTACGTCACGCATGATCAAGAGGAAGCTTTCCGGGTCGCGGATCGGATCCTGCTGCTTCATGATGGGCGAATCGTGCGGTCCGGGACGCCGCGCGAGGTCTGGGAATCCCCAGACTCCGCCTGGGCAGCCCAATTCCTGGGGCTGGGCAATATCCTGGACGGCCGGGTGCTCAAGGGGGGGCGCCGCGTCCAGACGAGAGATGGAACATTCGAGTTCAAGTGCGCACACAGGCACCGCTCAGGTGATGATATTCGGCTCCTGCTGCGCCCGACGCCGGTGGTTGGCGGAAGCCAACTGGTGGGCGTGGCCGAGGAAATCATCTTTCAGCAGGACAAATACAGGGTGCTGCTTTCGGGGGGGCTGTATTTCGACTTGAACGCCCCGCCGAAAATCGGGGATAGGGTTCGCGTCCGCGTGAGACTCGAGTGCCTCGGCGTTGTCCGGTCCCCATGATTCCCAGCTCCGGGGTTATCGCCATACCTCAGATCAAAGTCCTCAAGCTGGATGTCTCGGGGAGGCTGCTCTGGCAATACGAGGGCAGCCTTCTGCGGCGTCGTCCTCACACCCTGACGCTGCGGGCCTTCTTTGACATCGGCGACATGCGCGTCGCCGACGAGGTACTCAAGAAAGGCGATCGATTTGTGGAGACGTTCTACAACGATCGGATGTACAACATCTTCCAGATCTTTGATGGCCCACGCGGCAAGCTGAAGGGATGGTACTGCAATGTGAGCCGCCCGGCGGTCTTCACCCAGGGTAGCGTGTCCTGGGTCGATCTGGCCCTGGACCTATGGGTCTCGCCTGACGGAAGGCAGGCTCTCCTTGACCGCGAGGAATTCGAAGCGCTCGATATAGAGGCTAATGAGCGAGAACTGGCGTGCTCTGCCTTGGAAGCGCTTCAGCGCCGGTTCAGACGCATGCGTCCCCAGCCGCCATAGGCGAACCGGTGGAGGGCCTGCCTAGGGCGTGCTGCCTGCGAGCTGCCCCAACCACTGAACCACCGCATCGCCGTACTGCCATGCTGCCCAAAGTATGACCAGGCAAAGGCAGCACAGGACCAACACCGCGATCGCAATGATGATCCAGGTGTTGCTCTTGCGAGGCTGCTCAGGCATTGGGGAGGGTGTGGCCGACATATCCTGATTCATTGGCGTCGCTCCTTCCAAGCGTCATCGATGCGGTCTGTGCGTTTCCACCGGCGATTTGCACCGGGGCAACGAGGCCTATTGGTTGCGCTACTCAGCGCCGTCACCCAGACTCAGTGTCCGGCCGCGGTCGTGCCCACCACCGGAGCAGGACCAGAATTGCGATTGCCACCAGCACTGCAATCACCACCGGCACTACGACGGCGAGCACGGAGACGGCGGTGGCGGTCACGTCTTCCGCCACGCTGACGGGCACGTTGCCCGCGCCCCCGGTAGTGGCAGTCACCAGCGGCCGAACGGCGACGGACTTGGCCAGGTGAACGCCGCCGGCCACCAGGAGGCCGCAAGCAAGTGCGACCACGGGGTGGATGCCGTGGACCACATTGGTGCCCGCCGCAAACACAATGGCGCCTGCCACGGGGCGCACGAAGGTCTGTATCAAGTCGTTGACGTGGTTCATCACCGGGACTTTGTCAGCCAGCATCTCAATGATCAGCAGGATGCCCAGCATGATCAGGATCCACGGATTGGAAAGTGTGTCATACGGCGGCGTCAATTTGATCAGATTTGTATAGTGCGCGAGGACGCCCACCACCAGAAGTGGAATATAGGCGTTCAGTCCCGCACTTGCCGAAAGTCCAAAGGCGGACAAGATGGCAAGCAGACCTACGGTCATGTACTCTCCATTCACGTCAGCCCGGGGAATCCCCCCCAGGTGTGTGTAAGGCCCAGGCGAAACAGATCGATACCCAGGATCAGCACAAAGGCCATTGTCAGGCCGGCCAGCGCGGGCAGCCAGAGCTGATGCAAATGGTCGAAGGCGTTGTCCAGCCTCATGATCATGATCCAGACGACGCTGAAAACAAGGCACAGAAGCGCCAACACGCCCAGGCTGCTGAGCACAGCGACGGGGTAGAGGATGAAGGGGCTCTCGGTGAGCATCGCCAAGTCGAACGCGAGCAGGATGCCGACCAGTGCGCCAGTCCGGCGCCAGTCGAGAGCGGGTTGCTGGCGCGGGGCGCGCCACACGCTTTGGTTGTACATGGGATACAAAATGGCGGCCATTGCTAATCCCATTCCGCTCCCGGTGAAGACCCTGGTCACATTGCTGGTCGCATACAGGTTGGGAATGCCGGCGAACGCCAGGGGGGACACTGATTTCATAAGCGCCAGGTAGGAATTCGATCCGTCGAGGGCGAAGGCCGCGAACAGCAGGGCCAGCACGACCAGGATGCCGCGTTTGGGGAACTGACTCTTCTTCGGGCTCACAACCCCCTGAAACAGGAGGCCAATCGCGGCGGCATTGAATTCACCCGTGCAACGCGCACATAGCGGCATCTGCAAGGCACCGATGTGCAGCGAATGCGAATCGATGCGGTGACAGACGGCGTAACCAATGGCGTCCAGCTTTCCGAGCAATCCCGGAGGCGCCACGTAGAGCCAGGCAGCCAATCCCAGAACGGCTGCGACGGGCACCAGCCACCGGACAGGCGACGCTCTTGCTGGCTGCGGTCTGTGATCCATCTTCACAGGATTATATGTGGATTGCGCGGCGACTGCAAGAAAGTTGGCGGACCGTCACGCCTCACCGGCCCCTTATTCGGCTTAAACCAGAATGCCGTCGGCTTCGACGGCATTCGTGGGCGCTGTGGCTTCCCGAATTACTTGAGGAGGGATGCCACAGCGCTGGGTCTGATGCTACTATCCATGTTGGACATCACCTCCTCCTTTCAATAGGATGGCTGGTGAATGTGATCCCCCACGGTGCCCAAAGTATCACATACCTCGAATTGGATGTCAATGGGCTGATTTAGCCTTCGTCCGACCGGGCGACTCCGGAAATGATGATAGGCTTTGAGAGACTCCGCGAGCCCGGGTCTGCTACCCTTGCGCCATACTGTCGGAGGTGTTGGATGAAACAACATTGGAAGTGGGTCGTGCTGACGGCAGCCAGCCTCGGATGGGTATTGGATTTCCTGTTCTGGAAACAGGGCCTGGGCGTCAATTTCGCCATCTATGCTGTGGCCTGCCTCGGCGGAGGTCTGCTGGTGATGCAACGGACTCGTCAGCGCATTGCCGCCAGCGAAGTGTGGCTCGCTCCATTGATACTGATCTTCGCCGTCTCGACGTTTGTTCGCGCCGAGCCCCTTACCCTGTTCCTTAGTGTATTGCTGACGCTGCTTTTGATGGCCATGCTGGCCGCCACGTATCTGGGCGGAGGCTGGTTGCGGTTCGACCTTCTTGACCATGCGGCGGCTTTCTGGCGGCTTGTGAGAAGCATGCTGGTCCGTCCGCTGGGTTTCCTGGGCGAGATCCGAAGCCAGGAGGCGCGTCAGGGTGGGAAGTCCGCGCGGACGGGCCCGTGGCCGGTGGTGCGGGGCATCCTCATCGCGCTGCCGATCCTGATCGTCTTCGCTGCACTTCTTGGGTCAGCGGATGCGGTCTTTGGCAGCGAGCTCCAAGCGTTTCTCCAGGTATTCCAGTTGCAGCGACTTCCCGAATTCGTCTTCCGCCTGGCGTTCATGGCTGTTGCAGCCTATGCGCTGATCGGCGTCTACCTGCATGCGGGCTCCGGGAGCACCAACGGGGATCTTGCGACCGATCGCAAGCCGCGTATCCCACAATTTCTTGGCTTTGTAGAGGCAGGCATTGTGCTGGGAAGCGTGGCGGCCCTGTTTTCTGCGTTTGTCGTCATCCAGTTTCAGTACTTCTTCGGCGGCCAGGCCAACATAAGCGTGCAGGGATACACGTATGCAGAGTACGCCCGGCGCGGTTTTGGCGAATTGCTGGCCGTGGCGTTCTTCAGCCTGCTCATGATCATGGCCTTTGGCACCGTGTCACGACGGGAAACGAGGATGCAGCAGAGCCTGTTTTCCGCCTTGAGCGTCATGATCGTCGCGCTGGTCAGTGTCATGCTGGTCTCCGCCTTTCAGCGTCTCAGCCTCTACGAGATGGCCTATGGCTTCTCCAGGCTGCGGGCTTACGTGCATGTGTCGCTGATTTGGATTGGGCTGCTGCTTGCCGCGGTGGTCGTGCTGCAACTGCTGCACCGCGAGCGGCTGTTCGCGGCCGCGGCTCTCATCTCCGTGTTGGGTTTTGCGTTGAGCCTCAGTGTGCTCAACGTCGACGGCTTCATTGTGAGGCAGAATGTCAATCGCGCCGTCCGGGGTGAGGGGCTGGATGTTCCATACCTGGTTTCGCTTTCAACGGACTCCGTGCCAGTCCTGCAGGCGATCTTCGAATCCCCATCGTATCCAGGTCTCACCCGCGATGCGGTCGGCGCCGTCCTAGGCTGCCGCCAGCACGTGCATGCTCTGCGGCTGGACGTCGACTGGCGGTCGTTTACGATTTCCGCATCGTGGGCCGGGAATGCGATGGGCGCCCTGCGGACGCAACTCGCCGCGTATCGCCTCGCCGAGGCGGAGGGGCCCCTGAGACTAATTACGCCGGGCAGCGTGCTCTACGAATGCGGGGGTTATCCCGATTGATGACCGGCCCCTCCCGGCCTACTCTCGCACAATAAACGGACTGAAGTCGGTGTTGCAGTCGTAGTAGTCCTCGGACTCGGCCTTCTTGAGCGCATTGACCACCAGGTAGGTGAGCGGGGTCATGAGCGCCTCCACGCCCACTTTGAACCAATAATTGGTGACCGTCAGCGTCAGGAACAGACTCCATGGGAAGACGCCGAACAGCGAGGCCACGGCCACAAAGACGAGCGTGTCCACCATTTCGCCAAAGATGGTGCTGCCGATGGTTCGCGTCCAGAGCCAGCGGCCGTTGGTAAGCACTTTCATCTTCGCCAGGATGAAGGAATTCGTGAACTCGCCGCTCCAATAGCCCGCCAGGCTGCCCAACGCGATCCCGCCGGTGCTCATGCCGCCCAAGATGGCCGCATAGGCGGCATCGCCGGCGTATTTTTGCCAGGTCCCTTCTCCCGGCAGGCGGCTGATAACAAAAAATACGACCGAGGCCAGGCCGAGGCAAAAGAAGCCCGTCCAAATGGCCCGGCGGGACCGGCGGTAGCCGTAGACTTCAGTCAGGATGTCGCCGAATATGTAGCTAACGGGGAACAGGACCGTCCCAGCGTCAAAAGCCATTTTCACGCCCAGCAGGCTGAAGCCCAAGTCGACGATCTTGGCGGAGGATGCCACGTTACTTACAAGCAGGACGGTGACGAAGATCGCCACGATGAAGTCGAAAAATCGATATTGCTTCTGCAATCAGGATCTCCCGAAGAGTACGGCCATGATGGCCGACGCCGGTGGGCGGCCGTTCTGGGAGTCGGCCGCCGCTTTTTGAAGGTGCCGCGAATTCTACGCCACAACCGGAGGGGACGTCGCGGTCGCCTCAGTACTGGAACGGGCGATTCACGGCAGGGCTGCCGACTCGGCACGCGCGCCGAACAGGCGCAGCAACACGACGCTGGCGATGACCAGGAGGGCGCCCGTCAGCTGCGTTACAGTCAGTTGTTCGTGGAACAGCAGGAAGGCCCAGATTGCCGTGAACGCAGGCTCCAGTGTCCCGATCAGGTTGGTCACGGTGGCTGGCAAATACCCCAGGCTGACGAGATACAGACCGAAGCCCCCGATCGTTGGCCCCACGCCGAGCAGGAGAAGGACGCTCCACCCTGTCACAGACCTGCCGAGCCAAAGAAAATTGGCGAGCGGTGCCTGTCCCGCGGCGCCATTCATGGCAAGATTGAAGACAAAAAGAAAGCAGACCGCACTTCCGAAGCCGTAGAGCATTGTGGTCCAGGGATCAATCGATCTGTTCACGGCGGTCTTGCCAAGCATGGTGTAGAGGGCGAAGAACAAGCCGGTCAGCAGGCCGACGCTAATGCCTGCCGCATTGACTTGCCAGGCCGCCGGATCGGCCGCGCCCGAGACCAAGACAATGCCCAGCATGCTCATCACGATGGCGGCCACCTTGGTACCGTCGATGCGCTCGGATAGCAGGTAGTGCGAGAGGATCGCCGTCATCGCAGGAGAACTGTAGGCCAGGACCGTAGCCACCGCCGCGCCGTTGAATTCCACGGAGAACGTCCATATGGAGTTGAACAGCGCCAGGATCAGCCCGTAGAGTGCAAAGAATCCCAGGTGCGCACGCTGCAGCCCGAACTGCCCGCGGCTGAAAACGGCGAAGATGACGATCAACCCACCGGTGACAAAAACATCCCGCCAGAAAGCCAGCACCAGCGAGGGAAGATGGTATGTCCGGCTCAGGTAACTGATGAGTATGCCGGTGAACGAAAGCAGAACCGTTGCCCCCAGAGCGATCAGGTATCCCCGCGACGGACTCTTCGATGGCATGCGCGTGTGGCTCCGAAAGAGCAAAGCCCTGCGAATGCAGGGCTTTGGGCAGGTGCCCCCATGGAGATTCGAACTCCAGTTTAAGCCTTGAGAGGGCTTCGTCCTGGGCCCCTAGACGATGGGGGCTCGTAGGCCATGACGTGAGCGGGCAAGATTGTAACATCGCGCCGGAATGCCGTCAAACCGCACGCTCCATTGGCCTATCACGGGCGCTCCGTCTCGAACGCCTGCCGACAGGGAGTGGATGTACTCGAGTGGGGCCCGCATCACAGGGCGGGGACGCCTAGCGAGACTTCACGTAGTAGACCGTGGCGTCCTCATCCGCGTAGAGCTGTGACACATCCGCGATGGCGCCCAGCTCCGCCGGAGTGGCGTAGTTGGTTTTGTGCGCCTCGGCGTTGATCCAGACCACGTAGCCCTCGGTCCCCGGCCCCGGCCATCCGGCGTAGCGCTGCTGCAACTCCGCGGCCCGGTCTGAGGATCCGAGGGTGGGGACGGGCACGACGAGGGTTCGGAGCATGAACCAGGTGGTATCGCAGCCGTTGCTGTAGACAGTGCTTCCACGGTGGTCCAGACCGCGGAGGTATTCAGCCAAGGCGGAACGCTGGATGCTTCCCTTGTTGATCGAGTTGTAGGAGCTCACGTCACCGCGCGCCATGCTGGCAACCACGTACTCGTTGCTCTTGCTGATGGGGTAGCTGGCCCAAAGGGCGAACAACAGGATCGCCAACCCATACACCAGCCGGCTGCTGACCCGCGATCGTGCGGCATCAATCACCTGGAACCCGATTGCAGACATCAGGACCAATAAGGAGGGCAGCGCAATGATATGCACGCGGTCGGTGTTGATCCCCTTCAATTCGTAGTAGCTGATATCAAAGATGAGGACCGCGAGATATACAAGCAGGAAGGCGACATTCGGCACGAGGCGCGGCTGGCTGATGGTTCGGAGAAAGCGTGTACCGCCGGTGGTCAGTATCGCCAGCAGCAAAACAAGCACGATGCCGGCGAGCAAATTCAGCGGGCCCACGACTGAAATGATCCGGAAAGGGACGAACCAGTACAGGATCTTCTCTGCACCCGTAGCGAAGTTAAGGCTGGGCACGGCCGGAAGCCGCCCTCCAAAGACGGTTCCATTGACCGGCGCATTATGCAGATAACCCCACCCGAAAATGGGTGCTGCCGTGAGCGCACCGAAAATCAGGGCGGATGCCAGCGCGCGCGCCCGGTTGGTTCTGTGGGCGTAGGCAGCCACCAGGCTGCCGGTGATGACGAGCGCCAGGCCGGCATAGCGCTGGAAGCAGGCGACGACCGTCAGTACGCCGGCCATCACCGCAAATTCTGATTTCCCGGACCTGAGATAGGTTGCTGCGCTCATCAAAAAGAAGAGCAGCATCAGCATGAACAATGGGTCTGAAGCGATGTTGGCCGAGATCTGGATCAGAGACGTTGAGCTCATGACTACGAAACTGCCAAAGTACGCGAACAGCGGCTCGTCCCGAAATGTGTCGTACAGGTATAGGCCGGTGCACCAAATCAGTGCTCCAAAGACCACGACATTCAAGATCCAGCCGACTACAAAAACGTCCTGGCGGAAGAGCAGGCTGCCAAGAGCGAGGATCAGAGAATAGAGCGGAGGAAACTGGGTCAGCTCTGTGCCGGTGTAGTCCACGAGCCCGCGGCCCTGCAGCACGTTCTCTGCCGTCGAGAGAATCATGGCGGAATCCGTCGACACGCCCGGCCCCATGCGCGAGGTGGCCGCGTACACGACGCCCATGCCCACCAGAGAGAGTGCGCTGAGATAGACAAGGAATACCGCTTTTGGTTTCAGAGGCATGCTTTATGCTGCCAGGCGCCTGCTCGCGGGCTTCGGCTCGTCTGCGGACCTCGCTGGAATGGCGCTACTCCAGTATGTAGACTACAAGTTCCCGGGGCCCGTGAACGCCAATCGTAAGGGTCATCTCAATATCGGCGGTGCGGGAGGGGCCCGTGATCAACACGGTTGCGGACGACTGGCGGACCTCGGGCAGCTTCAGGGCCGCCTCCAGCGTCCACACAATCTGATCCGCAGAGACAATCGCCACATGCACCTCCGGCAGCAGGGAAGCAGTCATGGGCTGGCCGGCGCGGGCTGTCAGCACGAGCGTACCTGTTTCGGCGATGGCGCAGGCACATCCAGTGATGCCCGCAGGGACGTCGGGGCTGGTGCTCGGGACGATCCTCAAGCCTGCCTGCATCAGCATGGCGGGGTCCAGGCCCGGTATGTGATCCCAGGCCAGAACGGCCTCGATTGAGCGTTCCCGCAAGAACGCCATCAGTTCGGAAGGCAGCCTGTGGATGGTCGATCGACGGGCCAATCCGCCGACCGCTCGAAGTTCGAGGATGAATCGGTCGATGGCCTCGGCTCGCGGGGGCGGAGGCGAGATTCCTATGCTCTGTGCAGCGGGCGCGGCGGCAGTGTGCCTGTTCTGGTTCGCTTCGGCAGCGTACTTCACAGCAGTGTCTTGTGCGGCGGCGGCGGGCTGACGACTATCCCACCGCGCACGAAACGGCCTGCGGGCCGGTCGCGGAAAGTCCTTGCTTAGGCCCCAGCCTGTGAAGCTGGGGAGGCGCATCCACTCCGAACGGGGCGAGAGCGTCCACGCACCCAGGGCTGCAAGCCTCTGCGAGATTCCAAACAGCCACGGCGAGGTGCCGATGGCGCCGTATGCAAGCAGACCGATGCGGCTCAGGGCCGACAGCCCGGTGCCACTCCGGCTTGCTGGCGCCAGCCAAGCGCCCGCCCGAACCCTCGTCAGCAGTTTCGGAAGATCGATGTCGACCGGGCATGCGTCCTTGCAGGCGCCGCACAATGACGAGGCCTGTGCCAGCTGACCGAACTCTGACAGCCCCAGCAGGCCGGGAGAAACGATCGATCCGATCGGACCGGGGTAAGGCGCGGGCTCGCCACCGGCCCCGACATACGCGTGCCCTCCAATCTCCCGGAATACGGGGCACGCATTGAGGCAGGCTCCGCAACGAATGCAGTACAGCGCCTCGCGGAGCCCGGAGCGACTCAGCCGGGAGCGACCGTTGTCCAGGATGATGAGGTGCCGCCGCGTTGCTCCGTCGACCTCCGGGAGGCGTCGAGGCGAATGAATTAGCTGCGTGTACACGCTGAGTTTTTGTCCCGTCGCGGAACGCGGCAGCAAGGAGAGCATCAACGCAAGATCGTCGAGCGTGGGCACGAGCCGTTCCATGCCCATAAGGGCTATATGCACCGGCGGCATGGTCGTCACCATCCGGCCATTGCCTTCGTTGGTCACAATGCAGAGCGTACCGGTCTCCGCCACGCCGAAGTTGACTCCTGAGACCCCCACGTCGGCAGTCAGGAAGACCTCGCGCAGGACTCTGCGCGCGACGGCGGTCAGCGCAGGTATGTCGTCTGTGTATTTGATGCCCAGCTTCTCTTCAAAGAGCTCCCCCACCTGACGACGCTGCAAATGGACCGCCGGCGTGATGATGTGCGCCGGCTTTTCTCCGCGCAGCTGCACGATGTACTCGCCCAGATCGGTCTCGACGACACGATGTCCATGCCGCTCCAGTGCACGGTTGAGCTCGATCTCCTCCGAAACCATGGATTTTGATTTCGCAAAGAGCATCTGCGATCCTCGGGCGTCGCCGCCGCCGCCCGGCGTGTGCCTTGCGGCCTCGGCGATTTCAAGGACAAGCTGTATGGCCTGAGCTGCATCCGAGGCGCGATGAACTTCGATCGCATTCTCCACAACCTTGGTGCAGAAGGCGGTCAGGTATTCTTCCAGATGGCCGATGACTTCGGCCCGCACGGCGTGCGCCCGCTGGCGCCGCGCGGGCCAATCTGGAAGCGAAGCAAATGCGGCCGTCCGGCCGCTGGACCGCCGTTCGGCATTGGCGTCCAACGCCATCTGCAAGTTGTCGTCTGCCAGTGCCGCTCGGATGTGTGTTCGGAAAGGACTATCGTTCATATTCGTAGGGGTCGGAGGCGAAGGCGTCGCAATCACTCCCGCCTGAGTGAAGGCGGCGGTGCTCGTGATCTCGGCCTCAGACTTTGGCGAGCACCTCGGCGATGTGAACCACCTTCTGGGGCTGTTTGTTTCGCTGCAAGCCGCCCTGTATGTGCATCAGGCAGCCTGCGTCACAAACCACCAGTGTCGGTGATTGCGCGGTCTCCAGGTTTCTGATCTTTCTTTTGAGCATCTCCGCGGAGAGCTCCGGGTGCTCCACGGAGAAAATGCCTCCAAATCCACAGCAATCCTCTGCCTCGGGCAGCTGCCGGATTTCCGTCCCTTTGACCAGACTCAGGAGAGCACGGGGTTGCCGATCGATGCCCAGCCCGCGGTGAAGATGGCACGTGGGATGGTAGGCCAGCGGACCACCCCAGCGCGCATTCCATTCGTTGACGCCCAGAACGTCCACGAGATACTCCGTGAATTCATAGGTCCGGGCAGCCAATGCGCGGGCCCGGCTGACCCATGATGGATCATCGCCAAACAACTCATCGTAGTTGTGCCGGATCATGTGCGCGCATGAACCCGAGGGCAATACGACGTCGCCCTGGGCGGTTTCGAAGGCCAGGATTGTGTGTTCGGCCATCTGCCGCGCACCAGCGCGCAGTCCGGCATTGAACAGCGGCTGTCCGCAGCACGTCTGGCTGCGCGGGAAGTCCACCTCGACGCCGGCGCGCTCGAGTACCGCTACCATGGCCTCGCCGACCTGCGGAAAGAAAGTGTCTATCAGGCACGTTATGAAGAGCTGGGCTTTTCGCACGTACTGATTGTATATCTGTTTCGTGGGCGTCCACAGCGTCTACATGGTGATACAGCGTCTACGTGGTTCCAAATCTAGGGGTAGATTCGTCTACACTGTCTATAGTGTGTACGGCGCGGTACGGCGGTTGCACCCGAATTGCACCCGAAACAGGAAAGGCGACCCTTGCTCTTGCAAGCCTCGCGGCTCAGGAGTTTCGGAATTCTGGGCCGATGGTGAGACAAGTCAAACAGACCAATGGGAGAATGCTATACCGAGGCGCCGGTGTCTACCGTAGGCTCTTGGCATCGACCGCACCCGCGAAAAGTACGGGGGCAAGATTGATAATCGCAAACCAAAGGCCCACAGCGCAGATAGCTGCAGCGACATATCGTGCAACCACCATTGGGAATTCAAACGTTGTGAGCAGAATGCCAACGCACAGCATCAGATTGCCAAGATGGAATAGAAAGATTCCGACATTGAATACGTTATTGCGCATTCTTTGATCTTCAAACGTCATTGCATTGGCAAGAATGCCTGAAGCCGTGATATAGACCGCTGCACCTAGTAGGACAATGGCGACGATCCAGTCTCTTCCAGTGGAACCTGGAATTGTGCCAGGGCTCAGCGCAAGTACCACAATCGTGACAGCAAAACCACCCAGAAGCCCCGTCACCTGGGAGAAAGCGCCTGCCGCCGCGCTGATATCAGTGATACGTCTTGTTAACGCGGGCCTATTCATAGGCAGTTCCCTAATCAGCCCTCAAAATCAGGCAACCCCTTCCTTTCGACCCGAATTCAGGAATATGCACGACGTGGTCTAAGGGCCACTCCCGTGGTGAAGTCCTGTCGGTAACAACTAATGTTGGGCAATCGCCAGGAGGGCTAGGGCAGTCCCTGCTGCAGACGGTTAAGCACCAGCTGCGCAATCGCGACTGTCAGGTCCAGACCACTAGGGTCGCCAATCGGTCTTTCAAGGTAGGTCTCAGCAATAACATTGCGCCATCGGAACTCTACAACATACTTGATGGCATCGTGTGTATCTTGTGTGCACTCAGTCGAAATGCTGCAGATATAGGTGTGCGCCTCGTCTCCCATCAAGACTGGAAATTCGTCTTGGCTGCATCCCGAAGATGCGTGTTCATTGCCTTGCCACGTTAGAGCATCTTGAGCTCC